>JAAUXY010056893.1_pt1 | contig 17359 bp, 12 predicted proteins | sample 7278121 | NCBI WGS metagenome assembly JAAUXY01 (sample SAMN14350117, study PRJNA611818) | marine sediment metagenome | isolation source: surface marine sediment (1.8m) | place: French Polynesia: Moorea | collected 2018-08 | reverse complement strand
CGGCAGCCCCAAGGGCAAGCGCGGCCCCGGAAAGCCCCGCCGCCCGCGCAAGCCCGGAAAGCCAAAGACAAAGCTCCCCGTCCTCGTCGAATAGGACGAGACCGTGGCGCGGCCGGGGGCGGGAAGCTTCCGCCCGGGCTGGTCTTTTGCCACGCCGCGGCGATGACGCCGCGATCGTCTTCCCACAGGCCCTGGCCCTACACCACCGTCGCGCGATCGCCCGCAGCCCGGGCCGAAGGGACGGCGTCCGCCGCCGCATCCCGAGGCGGCTGATCGGAGCGTGGGCCGCTGCCGGTCGCCCGTGCCGCCGCCGATCTGGCACTTAATGGCCATTCCTCGTTCCTGAGAGCCGATAGCGTGGCTGCCGGAGAACCTTGGCGGCTCCTTTGCTTCAGCTTCGAAAACCGACGCTTCGTGCAAAGCGCCCCGAGGTCGACCCGGCGCGGCCCGGCGTGATTCGCGGGGCCGGGGCATGCCATCCCCGGTCGGGGGTGAAGCGTCGTCTTAAGGACGATCAACGGGAGGAAGGGGACTGACGATGACGACTTCCAATCGATGGCTATATGTTGTCCTTCTGCTGATTCCAGTGCATCTGGCCCTGATCGTGGCGGCCAAGGCCGAGACGGTGGCCGTCGAGGCCTCCGTGCTGGAGCAGCTTCAGCAGATCATCAAGCAGCAGCAGGAAGAGCTCCAGACGCTGCGCGGGCGCGTCGAAGATCTGGAACGGAAGTCGACGGAGACCGAGACCATCGCGACCGAGGCCAAGACCACCGCCGCCAAGGCGATCGACACCGCCGAGCGGACCAGCGCCGGCCAGCTGCCGGACAAGGTCGTGACCTCGGGCCAGGAGCGGATCAAGCTGGCCATCTCGGGGCAGGTCAACCGGGCGACCAACATCGCTAATGACGGCGAAGACACCGACGCCTATTTCGTCGACAACGACGCCAGCAACACCCGCTTCCGCTTCGTCGGCACCGGCAAGGTCACCGACGACTTCACGATCGGATCGCGGATCGAGATCGCCCTGACCGCGAACGAGTCCTCCGACGTCAGCCAGGACAACGAAGCCGCCGACGACTTCGTCGACGCGCGCTGGGCCGAGGTGTCCTTCGACAGCAAGCGCTTCGGCAAGCTGTCGATCGGCCAGGGCGATACCGCCTCGAACAACACCTCCGAAGTCGATCTGTCCAAGACCGACGTGGTGCAGTACGCGAGCATTGCCGACATCGCCGGCGGGCTGCAGTTCCGCGACACCGACGACAACCTCACGGGCGTCACGGTCTCCGACGGCTTCAACGACGTGGACGGCCTGAGCCGTCAGAGCCGCGCGCGCTACGACACGCCCAGCTTCTACGGTTTCAGGCTCGCCGGCTCGGCCGTCAGCGACGACCGCTGGGACGCCGCCGTGACCTGGGGCGGCCAGGGCTATGGCTTCAAGGCCGGCGCCGCCGCAGCGGTCGCGGAGCCAAACCGGGACAACGAGGACCTGCAGTACAACGGCTCCTTCTCGATCCTGCACGAGGACACGGGGCTCAACTTCACCTTCTCCGGTGGCATGCGGGACAGGGACAACGGCGGCGACGGCACCAACCTCTGGGGCAAGATCGGCTGGATCGCCGACTTCTTCTCGTTCGGCACGACCGCCTTCGGCGTCGACTACGACCGCTCGGTCAACTTCCCGAGCAGCAGCGACGACGGCTACTCCGTCGGCCTGGCGGCAGTCCAGAGCCTCGAGCAGTTCGGGACCGAGATCTTCCTGCAGTATCGGCTATACTCGCTCGACCGGAGCGGGCCGGGCAACTTCGAGGACATCAACGTCGGAACGATCGGCGCCCGGGTGAAGTTCTAGAGCACGATGACATGAGGTCGATTCGACCTCGTATTTGAATCGTGCTCTAACTGTTGAAATTGAGTGGGGGTCGGATTTGAAGCCCAATCGACTTCAAACCATCCCGCTCAAAGAAGGGCCCTTCGCTTGGGAGGCCGAATGCTTGCAATCCACGATGCGAAGGCCCGCGCCCGGTGCCTGAAGCCGGGCGCGGGCTTGCTGCTCGCCCTGCTCGTGCTCGCCGGCTGCGCGGGGATCGAGCCCTACGAGGTGCAGAACCGGCGGGAGGAAGGTCCCAAGAGCGGCGTGTTTACCGGGTCCGAGGGCGAGTTCGTGATCTTCCGACTCGAGGACAAGTCGAAGCCCGAAGAGCAGCCCGAGAAGGAAGACGAAACCGAGGCCGACGCGCCGGATTCCTAGCCCGTCATGACATCGGGGTTGCGCGACCCTAGAGCACGATTCAGATTTGAAGTGCCTTCGACTTCAAATCATCCCGCTCTAGCGCCAGACCTTCATGGCGGAGCGAAGCCCGAGGGGCGGCCTGGAAGCCGAGCCGTCATCGCCTGTCGCCGCCGTTGCTCTCGCTGAAGTAGCGCGCGAAGGCGAAGGGAAAGTTCGGATTCCCGCTGGCCGAGAGGCCGCCCCGGCCTCTGGCAGCGACGATCGCGGAGGAAGCGATCCCGTCGGCATCGAGCGAAGGCTGCGGCGACCCCCGGCCGCGGCGGGCCGAGGACCGCCCGAGGTAATCCTCGTCGCGCCGGCGTATCGCGATGCTGCGGATCAGCGCCCGCACGTCCTCGTCCTCCAGGACCTCTCCGGCGAGGCCGCAAGCGTAGCCGAAGAGCACTCGGCGCGGCCGGTTGAAGGGATCCTCGTAGATCTCGTCCCATTCGACCTGCAGGCCGACGCAGGGCCGCCGGGGCCGATCCGTCTCGTAGATCCGGTAGAACCAGGTGCGAAGCCGCCAATCGAAGCGCCCCAACGGCCCCCAGGCCAGGTCGCCCCGTGCGTTGGAGTTCCAGGTCGGCACCATGGTCGTGATCGGCATCTGGTACTCGAGGGCGACGGAGAAGCTCTTTTTCGCCTCGGCAAAGACCAGCTCCAGCTGTCTGTCGCCGGCCTGAAAGAGCGCGTACTCTTCCGTCTGCCAGCGGTCGCTGAAGCCGACGCGGACGACCTCGGCGCCGGCGAAAACGTCGTCCGTGACCTCGATCCGATGCTCGTCCTGGCCCAGCCAGCCGACCCGGCGCTCGTCCGCGGCCGGCGCCGCGCAGGCAGCCAACACGAGCGTCAGGGCCAGGGCCGGGAGACCCGGTCGCGGCGCCCGACCGAGACAGGCGATGAAGCGCCGCAGACGGCCCCGTCGAGGCATCGGCGGACAGCGATCCGAACCGGGACCGGCGGCCGAAGCACGACTGGCGCAACTTGACATCGTCACCCCTGGCAGACCGCTCGTGTTCGAAGACCTCCCGCGCCGCAGCCGCCGTCGCGGCTGTCCGGCGACGCGAAGCCGAGGGCGAGTCTACACCCTGGGAGCAGTCACCAAAAGAGACATGCCCGCTCCCACTCGCTTCGGCGCGGCTCTTACGACGAGGTTCGCGGGCTTTGCCGGCCTGCTGAGCGGATTGGGGCGGCACCTGGGCCGCGGCTGGACCAGACGCGGTTTCTTGGCGATGCGATAGGCCTTCGGCGTGACGCCGGCCCAGCGCCTGAAGGCGCGGGTGAAGTGGGCGGAGTCGGTGTAGCCGAGATCCATGGCGATGTCGGTGATGCGGATCTCGGACTCCTCCAGCAGGCGCGTGGCGGCCTGATAGCGGGCCTGGTCGACGATCTGGAAGTGGCTGAGGCCCTCCTTGGCCAGACGCCGCTGCAGCGAACGCACCGAAAGGCCTGCGATCCCCGCCATGGCCTCGATCCGCGGCGGCCCCTCCTCCTTCAGCAGCGAGCCGGCCAGCTGGCGCAGGGTATCGACGAAGCTCGAGGCGGGCGCGCTGCGCCGGAGCCGGCTTTGGGCGGTCGCGCCCACATCGGCAGGCGCCGTGCCGCGCCGCCGCAGCGGCTGCACGAGCAAGGCGCGCGGCACGGCGATGGCGGTGAACTTCTGCCCACTTCGGATCTCCGGATCGCCCAGGGCTTCCCTCACTTCGGGCTCGAGCGTCCGGCGGGTCTGAAGGCAGACCTTGGCCGGACACCACGACGGGCCGGCCCCCAGACGCACCTGCTCAACCAGCCGGGCCACGACGTATTGCTCCATCTGCCAGCGACCGACCTCAGGGCCCTGGAAACTGCTGCGGCAGAACCAGACCTCCTCGTCCGTCTCGGCCAGCCAGTTGCGGGCGGCGGAGGTATGCAGGTGCAGCAGGCGGCAGCTCGTCTGGAAGGCGTGGTGCACCGTCGGCGCGTTCGCGACCAGCCTGCCGTAGGTGCCCAGCGTGGCGAGCTCGTTGTCGGTCGCGACCTCGAGGCCGAAGGTCGGGCTGCCCAGGCTTCGGGCGGCATGGTCCATGAGCGCTTGGATGTGCTGCGTGGGGATCAGGTCCTCCGGATCGCAGTAGTGCCACATCGGCAGCTTCGCCTGCTCCAGCATGCGCTCGGCCGTGAAGCCGCGTCGTTCCAGCGTAGCGGTGACCTGAAGCAGCTGGCTTGCCCGCGAAAGTGGAATGCCCTCCATGATCCCCCCTCGGTGTCGGCGCCGGCCGGAGAGACAATGCGGGCCGGACCTATCGAGAGAGGTCTTTGGGGCCAGGATTGTCTTTCCGGGCGCCTCCGCGCCCTTCAGACCAAAAGCCTATGCCCTCATGCCGTGAAGCAATTGCCATTAGGTGCCATTTTTCGTTGTAGCGGGGTTCCCCGGCAAAGCAGCCTTAAGTGGCAAAAGGCATAGCTCCTTTGGCAGACACTTAAGGCGGGCCGTCGGCTCGGCCCGAATGCGCCGACGGCCTCTTCCACAGGGCGAGCGGGGTGGCGCGACGGCTGCGGGGCGTCGTGACGGACGGCGCGGGTCCGGCGGCCGGAAGCGGCGCAGCGCGTTCCATAGCGACCCCAATGGCGTCGTCCGCCGGAACACTCGACGCTTCCTGCAGCTCGGACGGCGGCGCCCCGCGCGTCGTCTCGCAGACCATGTTCGAGTTCCGGTGGAGGTATGGCGCAGTCCCTTCCAACCGCGCCGATTAAGACTCCTTAGGAAATTCTTAACGCCTTGGCCGACAAGCTCGGCCCAACTCGAGGTTGAGGGAGCCCGCCGGCGCGTGCTGGCACCTCGAGCCGGTCTCTTGAGGTTCGCAGATTTCAAGGCTGGAACCAGCCTTTCGCCTGCGTCTCATCGTTGCGCACCTGAGCACGAGTGACGTTCGGAGTCGTGATGCCGAGAAGGTCTCAACCCCCTGAAATCGTGGAGGCTACGCGGAAGGCCGTCGCGCAGCTCCGGTCGCAGGGATTCCCGACCATCCACGAGGCGGCAGAGGTGCTGAAGCTGAACGCGCGCACCCTGCAACGCCGCCTTTCCCACGCGAGTACCAGCTACAGTCGAATCGTCGACGAACTGCGCTTCGAAAAGGCCTGCTGCCTGCTCGAAGGCGGAGACCGGAGCATCGCAGAGATCGCTCGGGCCTTGGGCTACTCCGATCCCGCCCACTTCACCCGCGCCTTCAGGCGCTGGGCCGGAATGACGCCCCGCGAGTATCGCCAGCGCGGCAAATCCGCGCGCGGCGTCAAGCGCCGGCGGCGCTTGTCCTGAATCGCGCTCCAGACCGTCGGCTGCGGTCCGGCCCTGCAGGCGCAGCCGACGACGGCAAGGCGCGCCGCGAAGCCATACCATGGTGGGTTGTCGGTCACCGTATCGCTTGGTGATTGCGGTACTCGCGGGGCGTCATTCCGGCCCAGCGCCTGAAGGCGCGGATGAAGTGGGCGGAGTCGGCGTAGCCCAGGTCCATGGCGATGTCGACGATGGGGATGTCGGCGTCGGCGAGCAGGCGGGTGGCTGCCTGGAAGCGGGCCTGGTCGACGATCTCGGAGTGGTTGAGCCGGTGCTGTGCCAGGCGACGCTGCAGGGACCGCACGGAAAGGCCGGTGATCTCCGCCATCGTCTCGATCCGAGGCGGACCCTCGACCTTCAGCAGCGTCCCGGCCAGCTGGCGCAGCGAGCCGGCAAAGTTCCCGGCTGGCGCCGTGCGCCAAAGCCGCGCCTCGATCTCCTCGGTCTCCCTGGCCGGTATCGGGTCGGGTCGTGGCACCGGCTGCGCGAGGAGCGCGCGGGGAATCGCGATGGCGGTCGCCGCCTGACCGATCCGGATCACCGGATCGCCGAGCGCCTCGCGCAGCTCGCGCCGCGGCACCTCCTGCGTCTGCAGGCCGACCTTGGCCGGCCGCCAGTTCGGGCCGGCCGCCAGGCGCACGTTGTCGATCATCCGGATCAGGGCGTATTGCTCCTTCTGATCGCGACCGGCCGTCGGGGCTAGCAACTCCTTGTGACAGAACCAGACCTCGTCGCCCGCCTCGACGAGGGACAAGTGAGAGCCGGTGTTGTGAAGCCGGATCAGACGGCAGCTCGTCTCCATGGCGTGGTAGGGCGTGAGCGAGCTTGCGATCAAGCGGCCGAAAGACCCCATCGTGGACAGGCTGGTTTGCGCACCGACCTGCAGTCCGAAGGTCGGACTGCCGAAGGTTCGGGCGGCCCGGTCCATCAGCACATGAATGTCGCGCGTCGGGATCAGATCGTCCGGATCGCAGTGCTGCCACATCGGCAGCTTGGCCTGCTCCAGCATCCGCTCGACCGAGACGCCGAGGCCTTCGAGCGAGGTGGCGACGTGGATCAGCTCGCTCGCTCGCGTGAGTGCCATCGGTTTCATGCGACGCCTCCGACCTCCCGGCGCGCTGTCGCCGGCCTCAGACACGGCGATCCCTCGCGTTCGAGGTCCTCCATCGTCCGGTCGAAGCCCGCTTGGCTTCTGAATTGCCGCCGCCATCCTCGGACGGCTTCGGCCCTGCCGATCCGAACCTAGCCGTCAGGTATTGCGGCCAATTGCCATTTCACGCCAAACGTCGTTGCCGCCTTTCCTTGATCAAGGGGCGCGGCTCGCTTCCAAGCCTGCGGCGCTGCGGCAGCGGCTTTCCAGGTGCGCGACAAACCGAGCCCCCGGCAGTAGTCGTCGCAACGCTTCAGATGATCTTTTAATGCGAAGCGCCCGAGCACCCCGGCGAAGGCAGGTCTCCAGGACGAGCGCTACCAAGGCTGAGCCGCTTCCGCTATCCGGTTCGTGCAACGCGTCGCAAAAAGGGGAGGCTTTTTGATTCCGCCACCGCCGCTTTGCGCTCTGCGTTTAAGCGAAGTGCACGGCAACTGCGCCGGACCAAGAGGCACAAGCTGTCGCGGTTGGTGGCGTCTCTTGGCAGTTAAGTGCTGCCTTTTCGTCGTACTAAATGGAGAGCGGCGAGTTTGCAGGGTCGCAAATCGCGGAGACTTCCCATGCAGAAAGGACCACGACTGCCAGCGGCTGACGGTGGTTTGGCAGCCGTCGTCCGGCGGGCGATCGCCGCATCGCTGGTCAGCGGCAGGACGAGCCTCACGGGAGTCGCAACGACGGCCGGTCTCAGCGTGCGCAGCCTACAGCGTCGCCTCGCCGCGGAGGGCTTGACCTACAGCCAATTGCGCGAGGAGATCCGCCGCGACGCCGCGTGTCGTCTGATCGACGACAACGACTTCAGCCTAGCGCAGGTCGCCTCGGCGCTCGGTTATTCCGATCCCGCGCACTTCACGCGAGCCTTCGTCCGTTGGCACGGCGTGACGCCGCGCGCCTATCGCGAACGGGCAAACCACGCCTGCCGAAAGTGAAGCCTTCGGTGAGCGGCTTCCTCGAGCCTGGAACGCGGGGCGCCGGCGTTGAGGAAACGCACTGTCACTTATTGGCAAGTCATGCGCCGGCGGTGGCGACAAGCTGACACCCGATCGAACAGGACCATCGCGTTACAGGCAGCGAAGAGCTCTTGCTTCGCCGTTCGGAACGCCAGCGGAGACCGGCGGGGCTGCCGGTCGACGACCGGGACCGGCGGACAAGTACGGCGGACGGCTCGGAACATCCGATCGAGGGCGCATCGCGCGCTCGGCTGCCTGCGACGCGCGAACGAGGGACAAGAAGGAGGCCGACCATGATGCGGACCGCGAATCAGCCAATCGGGCAAAGGGTGCAAATCCTTGCGCTCGCCGTGCTCACGATCGGCGGCGCCGTGTTTGCGGTACCGGAGGCCCGCGGGGAATCCGGCAGCCTGTTCGAGGAAGCATCGCAGCGCCTCGCTTCGCCCTACAGCGGGCCCCTGGGCACGGACCGCGAGATCGAGCTCGCCACCGCGGGCGCGCCGCCTGTCCTGCTCGCGCAGGCCACGAACGAGCCAGCGGAAGAGGCCGCGGCGCAGACGGAGACGACCGGCGCCACGGAATCCGAGGAAGTGCTGGATGTGGTCGAGCGGGTCGGCGGCGCGGCGCTCGAGATCTTCGAGCCGGTGGTCGAAGGTGGCCTACACGGCTTCTTCGAGCTGCTCGATAAGCAGCCCTTCATCTTCCTGCTGCTCGCCCTGGCCCTCGGCTACCCGCTCGGCCGGGTGAAGTTCGGGATGATATCCCTGGGGGCGACCGCCGGGACGCTCCTGGTCGGCGTGCTGATCTCGCTGACGGCAAAGGTGATGTTCGACATCACCTACTCGATCCCCGGCCTGGTCTCGACGATCTTCCTACTGCTCTTCATGTACGCCCTCGGGCTGAGAGTCGGGCCACAGTTCTTCGCCGGCCTGAAGTCGGGCGGCTTGGCCTTTATCTTGATCGGCCTCACCGTCGTGACGCTCAACTGGATCATTGCCTTCGGCGGCGTCAAGCTGGTCGGTCTCGATCCCGGGTTCGCGCCGGGCATCATCTCCGGGAGCTACACCATCACCGCGATCATCGGTGTCGCGACCTCGGCTTTGCAGAGCGGTGCTTATACCCCGCCGGATGGGATGTCGGCAGACCAGGTCGGTGCGAACATCGCCGCCGGCTATGCGATCAGCTACGTCCTGTCGAGCATCGGCATCATCCTGCTGATCCGGTATCTGCCGGCGATGTTCGGCCGCGACGCGGTCGCAGACGCGAAAGCGGCCGAGGCGGAGATGAGCGGCGGCGCGACCGAGCCGGTGCCGGGCGCCGCCGGATCGCTCACCCTGGGGTTCTCGCCGCTCGACATCCGCGCCTTTCGGGTGGAACAGGAGGATTTCGTCGGCAAGACCATCGAGGACCTCTTCGCGGAACATCCTGAGGCACCGGTCCTGCGCATCGTGCGCGACGGCCAGGTCATTGAGCCGGCAGAAAACCCGACCATCCGGAAGGGCGACGTCGTCGCCGTGCGCGCCGACGTCGACGACATGATCCACAAGGGGCATGTGGTCGTCGGCCCCGAGGTCGACGATCCCACCGCGCGCGACATCCAGCTCGAGGCCGCCGACCTGCGCATCGGCTCGAAGGAAGCCAGCGGAAAGACCGTGGAAGAACTCCACAAGGTCGTCGGCTTCGGGCTGCAGCTCAAGGCCCTGTTCCGTCAGGGCCAGCAGCTGCCGGTCGGACCGCAGACCGTGGTCGAGTTCGGCGACGTCGCGCGCATCGTGGGTCCCGAGTGGTGCATCCAGCGCGCGGCCAAGATCGTCGGCGGCCGTCCGATCCTGGAGACGATGACCACCGAGGTCATGTACCTGGCGATCGCGATGGTGATCGGCTATCTCGTCGGCATCGTCTCGGTAACCGTGGGCGGGATCCCCTTCGCCCTCGGCACCTCGGCCGGCTGCCTGCTCGCCGGAATCTTCGTCAGCTACTTCCGCAGCCGCAACCCGGAACTCGGGGGTCCGGTGAGCGAGGGAGCACGCAGCTTCCTGCAGGACATCGGGCTCAACATGTTCGTGGCCGTGCTGGCGGCGAACGTCGGCCCGAAGATCCTGCAGTCCTTCCAGGGCACGACCGTGATCTGGGTCGCCCTGATCGGCGTCCTTGCCGCCCTGGTGCCGCCCTTCATCTCCTTCTTCATCGGCTACAAGATCTTCAAGCTGAACTCGGTGGTCTCGGCCGGCGCCACGACGGGCGCGCGCAATTCGACGCCGGGCTTGAACGCCATCTGTGAGGAGTCGAAGAGTGCGGCGGCGGCGGTGCCCTATCCGCTGACCTATGCCATCACCACGGTCCTGGCCCTGATCGGCGGTTACGTGGCCATGATCCTCTCGTAGCGCCGCGAAGGGGGGCGTCGATGCGCGGACCGCGCCGTTGATCGACGGTGCGGTCCGCGCAGGCATTTGGAGGTGGTGAAAATGGCGGAGCTACGCGAGCCGATCCGCATTGCGGTCAACGTGATGCGCGCGCGCCTCACGATCCTCGGCTTCAACCTTGCAATCATCACGTTTCAGATCAAGGAGCTGCCGGCGCTGGACGGTGGCATCCAGCTACCCGGTCTCGGAAAAGATCTCTACGTGTCGGCTGCCGCCGCCCTGTTCCTCGGCATGGCGCTGTCGATCATGGCGATGGTCAGCTTCATCGCGTCCTGCGCCATGGATCGTGACGGCACCTGCAACCACTGGTCGCTGCTGGCCGGCGACCTCCTGATGTATCTGGCCCTGGCGCAGACGGTGGTCGGATTCTTCGGCGCCTTCCACTCCGAGTTCGAGCGTGTCGCACTGTCCGATCCGGAGCAGGCGCGACTCTTCGCCCTGACCTCGGACGTCACGCACGCCTTCGGCGGAGTCGCCTGGGCTCTGGCGGCCTATCTGGGGCCAGTCGTCTCATTGCTGCGCTCGCCTTTCGGACGGCGCGCCGACGTCGCCCTGGCCCTTGCCTATGTCGTGTTGCTCCTGCTGGTCGGTCGGGTCTGGACGATGGCGCTGCAGCTGGAGGCGCAAAGCTCAGACCTGGAGAGCTCGCTCGTGTCCTGGCTCAAAGGTTTGGTTGCGCCCTTGGTGTGGTGAGGCGCCCGACCTTCGAGCAGGGGGCCGGCGTCGTGACGCGCGCAAGTCCGAGATCGCCCCTTGGGTTCGGGACGGCTCTGATGGCGACCTCACTCCTGATCACGGGCCTGAGCCCTGGCGAGGCGCTGGGGCAGACCGCGACGCTCCCCGCCCCGGAAGCCGGATCCGCTATGGCCGAGGTCGAGCGGCTTGGCGGCGCGGCGCTCGAGATCTTCGAGCCGGTGACCCACGGCGACCTGCAGGGCTTCTTCGAGCTGCTCGACAAGCAGCCTTTTGTCTTCCTGCTGCTCGCCCTGGCCCTGGGCTATCCGCTCGGCCGGGTGAAGGTCGGGGGGATCTCCCTGGGCGCGACCGCCGGCACCCTCCTGGTCGGCACGGCGATCTCGCTGACCGCCAAGCTCGGCTTCGACATCACCTATTCGATGCCGGGCCTGGTCTCGACGATCTTCATGCTGCTGTTCATGTACGCCCTCGGGCTCAAGGTCGGGCCGCAGTTCTTCGCCGGTCTGAGATCGGGCGGCCCGGCCTTGGTGGTCATCGCCCTCGTCGTCTGGATCCTGAACTGGATCATCGCCTTCGGCGGGGTTCGGGTCGCCGGCCTCGACCCCGGCTTCGCCGCCGGAGTCATCGCCGGCAGCCACACCGTCACGGCGGTCATCGGCGTCGCGACCTCGGCGCTGCAGAGCGGCTCCTGGAGCCCGCCACAGGGAATGTCGGCGGATCAGGTCGGCGCCAACATCGCCGCCGGCTACGCGATCAGCTACATCGTATCGAGCATCGGGACCATCGTGCTGATCCGCTACCTGCCCGCGATCTTCGGCCGCGATCCGGTCGCGGACGCGAAGCAGGCCGAGGTGCAAATGAGCGGCGGCGCGACTGAGCCGGTGCCGGGCGCCGCAGGGTCGCTCACCCTGGGGTTTTCGCCGCTCGACATCCGCGCCTTCCGAGTCGAGGGCGAGGCCTTCGCCGGCAAGACCATCGAACAATTGTTCGAGCGACACCCCGACGGCCCGGTCCTGCGGGTCGTCCGGGACGGCGCGGTCATCGAGCCAGCGCAGAACCCGACCATCCGGAAGGGCGACGTCGTCGCCGTGCGCGCCGACGTCAAGGACCTGATCCTGAAGGGAGAGGCGGTCCTCGGCCCGGAGGTGGACGATCCCCTCGCCCGCGACATCCGGCTGGAGGCCGCCGACCTGCGCATCGGCTCGAAGGAAGCGAGCGGAAAGACGGTCGCGGAACTCGACGCACTCGTCGGCTTCGGGCTCCAGCTCAAGGCGCTGTTCCGTCAGGGCCAGCAGATGCCGGTCGGACCGCAGACGGTGGTCGAGTTCGGCGATGTCGCGCGGATCGTCGGGCCCGAATGGTGCATAGAGCGCGCCGCCGAGATCCTCGGCGGTCGCCCGATCCTGGAGACGACGACCACCGAGGTGATGTACCTGGCGATCGCGATGGCGGTCGGCTACCTCGTCGGCATCGTCTCGGTGACCGTCGGGGGGATCCCCTTCGCCCTCGGCACCTCGGCCGGCTGCCTGCTCGCCGGGATCTTCGTCAGCTATCTGCGCAGCCGCAACCCGGAGCTTGGGGGACCGGTCAGCGAAGGCGCCCGCAGCTTGCTTCAGGACATGGGACTCAACTTGTTCGTGGCCGTGCTGGCGGCGAACGTCGGCCCCAAGATCCTGCAATCCTTCCAGGGCACGACCGTGATCTGGATCGCCCTGATCGGGATCCTGGCCGCGCTGATCCCCCCCGTCGTGAGCTTTTGGATCGGCATCAGGCTCTTCCGGCTGAACTCGGTCGTCTCGGCCGGCGCCACGACGGGCGCGCGCAACAACACACCCGGCCTAACCGCGATCTGCGACGAATCAAGGAGCGCGATCCCCATGGCCACCTTTCCGGTGACCTACGCCATCGGCGCGGTCCTCGCCCTGATCGGCGGTTACCTCGCGATGATCCTGTCCTGACCGTGAGCCGGGCCCGCGCAGAGCCGGCTGGCACGTAGTGGCAAGGGGAGCGGATGCAGCTTTGACAGACTGGCCTTTCGTCTAGCGCGCAGATCGCCAGACATGCGGCAGGCACCTTCCCCACTTGTGGTCGGGAAAGCCGTTGGTGAACGCCTCGGCAAGCCGCTGGGGGCAAGCTGCTGGGAAGGTCAAAATGGACCTGCTTAAGTCGCTCTTCGAGTCCTCTCCGCTCATTGCGCTCTTCCTCTGCGTCGCGATCGGCTACGGCATCGGCAACGTGAAGATCGCGGGCGTTCAGATCGGCGGAACCGTCGGGACGTTGTTTGCCGCGATCGCGATCGGTCAGATCGGCGTCGAGACCTCCGGTGTCGTCAAGACCCTCGCCTTTGCGCTCTTCATCTATTCGCTCGGCTACGTCAGCGGCCCCCAGTTCTTCAGCAGCCTGGGGCGCAGCACGCTCGGGCATGTGCACCTTTCGATCTTCAACAGCGTTCTGATCTTCGCGACCGTGTGGCTGCTCGCCCAGGCCCTGGACCTCGACAAGGGCACGGCGGCCGGGCTCCTGGCCGGTGCGACGACCGAATCGGCGTCGGTCGGCACGGCCAGCGAGGCGCTCACAGGCCAGGGGCTGGAGGCCGCAACGGTAAAGACGCTGCAGGCGAACATCGGCGTCACCTATGCCGTGACCTATCTCTTCGGCTTCACGCTGGTCGTCTTCTTCGTCAGCGTCGTGGCGCCGCGCATGCTGGGCATCGACTTGAAGGAGGCCGCCGACGCCTACGAGGAAGAACTGGGCGACGTGGGCGAAGACCTCGATCCCGGCCAGGAGGAGGGGATCAAGAACGTCGTCGCCCGGGTCTACCAGATCAGCAGCCCCGAGGCCGAGGGCATGACCGTCGCGGAGCTCGAGAAGACCTACGACGGTACCGTGCACGTCCATCAGCTGATCCGCAGAGGGCGGCCGCGCGAAATCAAGCCCGGCCTCACCTTCATGAGCGGTGACCGGGTCGCACTTGCCGGCCTCCTAGAGCCGGTGATCGAGGCCGGCGCCGTCCTCGGCGAGGAGAGCGCCGACGTGCGGGGCATCAGCGTCGTCGGCGAGACCGTCGAAGTGGTGGTGACCAACCGCAAGCTCGTGGGCGCGACCCTGAGCCAGGTGAGATCGCTGGTGCCGCTTGAGATGCGCCACGGCGTCTACCTCGCCAAGCTTACCCGGGTCGGGCACGCGCTCGAGCTGAGGCCGCGGACCCGGTTCGAGGCCGGTGACGTGGCGACCTTCGTCGGGCTGCCCGGCAGCATCGAGGCCGTGGTCAAGGCGATCGGCTACCCGATAGACCGCAGCGATCGTGTCGACTACGTCTACCTCGGGCTGGGCGTCATTGCCGGCATCCTGATCGGCCTGATCACCGTGCCGGTTGCCGGCACGCCGGTCGCCCTGCACACCGGCGGGGGCTGCCTCATCTCCGGTCTGCTTTTCGGCTGGCTGCGCTCCAAGCATCCGACCTTCGGCAGCCTGCCGACGCCGACCGCCGTGCACCTGAGGGACTTCGGCCTCGCGGTCTTCGTCGCCAGCGTCGGACTCTCGGTCGGACCGGAGGCTCTCAACCTGCTGAAGGAACAGGGTGTCCTGCTGCCGGCCCTGGCAATCGTGGTGGTGCTGCTGCCGATCGTCATCTCCATGTACTTCGCGAAATACGTCCTGAAGATGAATCCGGTCGTCATCTGCGGGGCCCTGGCGGGGGCCTTCACCTGCACCGCGGGCCTCAATGCCATCGTAGCCGAAGCCGAAAGCGAGACGCCGGTTCTCGGCTACACCGTGCCCTATGCCGTCGGCAACGTGTTGCTGACGCTCCTGGGCCCGGTGATCGTGCTGACCGTCTGAGATAGCCGGCCCGGGGCCGCAGCGCAAACCGGCCGAACCGCTGTCTCGAAGGATGCGACCGACGATTACAAAGCGACACGCCTGGCGCGCAAAGGCAAGGCGCTTCGACCCTCCGTCGGGTTTGGCCCGAAGGAGGGTGACTCCGTACAAGAGCGCCGGAAAGGAACAGGGGGCTTGACCCCAGAAGCCGGCAAGAAGCCCCGGATCGGCCTGGCAAATCAGGTTCTGCTCGGCCTGCTCCTCGGCGTGGCGGCCGGCCTGGGCTTCGGCGAGCTGGTTGCCCCGCTGAAGTGGGTCGGCGACGCCTTCGTCCGGCTGCTGCAGGTCACGGTCGTTCCCTACATCGTCGTGGCGCTGATCACCGGGCTCGGCCGCCTCAGCTACGAGGAGGTCAAGGAACTCGCCCTGCGCGGCGGCAGCGTCCTTCTCTTGCTTTGGGGCATCGGGATCGTCCTGGTCGTGCTGTCCCCGCTCTCCTTTCCGGACTGGCCGTCGCGCTCCTTCTTCCAGAAGAGCTCGATCGAATCGGAAACGGCGCCGGATTTCCTGCAACTCTACATTCCAGCCAACCCCTTCTTTTCGCTGGCCAATACGATCGTCCCGGCGGTCGTCGTCTTCAGCATCCTGATCGGCCTCGCCATGATCGGCGTGCAGCGGAAGGAAACAATCCTCGAGCCGCTTTCGGCGCTGGCCGAAACCCTCATGAGGGTCACGGGCTTCGTGGCCAAGCTCGCACCGTTGGGCGTCTTCGCGCTGATCGCCAGCGCAGCCGGAACGATGAGCTTCGAAGATCTGGCCCGCCTGCAGGTCTACGTCGTCGTCCTCCTTTCGATGGCGCTGGTCCTCGGCCTCTGGGTGCTGCCGGCCTTGGTCGCCAGCGTGACGCCGCTGCGCTACGGGACCGTCGTCAGGGAGCTTCATACGCCGATGATCACGGCCTTCGCGACCGGCAGCGTCCTGGTCGTGCTGCCGCTCATGGCGGCGGCCTGCAAGCGGCTGATCGCCGAGTCGGCAAGCGAGGCCGGCGCCTCCGAAGATGACGAAGACGTCGAGTCGACGGTGGACGTGCTGATCCCGACCTTCTACAGCTTCCCGACCACCGGGGCCATCCTATCGTTGAGCTTTGTGCTCTTTGCCGGCTGGTACATCGGATTGCCGGTTTCGGCGGAGCAATACCCCGAGGTGATCCTCGCAGGCATCGCCGGCCTGTTCGGCGGCGCGATCCTGGCGATCCCCCTCGTCCTGGAACTGGCCGAGCTGCCCCTCGACCTCTTCCAGGTGTTTTTGTCGATCAACGTGATCGGCGGCCGCATAGCGATCTTCCTGAGTGCGATGCACTACGCGAGCATCGCCCTGATCGGAACCTTCGCCCTGCGGGGCATAACCCGTATCCGCCCCTGGCCGTTGCTGCGCGTAGCGACCCTCGGTGGCTTTCTGATCGCGGCGACCTTGATCGGGGTGCGCGCTTTTTACACCCACGTCGTCGTCGTGACCTACACCAAGGACGACGTGCTCAAGGGCCTCAATCTTCTGCGCCGTCCCCAGCCGGCGGTGGTCTACAGGGACGCCCCGGTCGCTTCGGCCGAGGACGCCGGGCCGCGATCTTATGCGCAGATCGTCGAAAGCGGCAGGCTGCGGGCCTGCTACTTGCCCGGCAACTATCCGCTGTCCTACTTCAACGCCGAAGGCGAGCTGGTCGGCTTCGACATCGAGCTGGCGCACAGGTTCGCCGAGCGCCTGAGATTGAGCCTGGAGTTCCGGCCCCTTGCGCAGCTGGAAGACGGCCCGCAGCGCCTGGACACCGGCTACTGCGACGCGGTGTTCAACTCCATGCCCCTGGAGCTGAGGGACAGGGAGTCGGTGGTCGACACGATACCCTTCGAAATGGCCACGGCGGCCTTCCTTGTGCCCGATCATCGGCGCGAGGACTTCGCGACTTGGCAAGCGATCAGAGACCAGGGGGAGGTCCTGATCGCGACCAGCCCGTTCCATGAGCTGCCGAGGGGGATTTCGACCCGCTTGCCGGAGGCCAGGATCGTCCGGCTCTCCTCGCCGGAGGCCCAGGCCAGGTATTTCGAATCCGATGAAGCGGCGGCCGACGCCTTTTTGGACACCGCCGAGCAGGGGGCGGCTTGGACCATTCTCTATCCGGAATTCACCGCGGTCATACCCCGGCCGGTCATACGGGTTCCGGTCGTCTACATCGTCGCAGAGGACAGTCGGCTTCTGCTACGCAATCTCAACGCCTGGCTCATGATCGAGAAGCAGAGCGGCGGTATCGCCGAGGTCTACAACTACTGGATCCAGGGCGAGACCAAACAAGCCGAACCGCCTCGCTGGTCGGTTATCCGTAACCTGCTGGGTTGGGTCGACTAGGGCATTATCCGATCAGATGGAGTCGCTTTGCGATCCATCTGGCCGGATGTAATGCGCTCGTTTCAACGTGTTAGCGCACTACTCCAGGCCAGACGCGAATGCGTCTGATCGGGAAGTGCGCTAGTGCACGCAATCCATTTGGCCGGATATTGTGCTCTTCTTGCCATGACTTGGAGCGGGACTCCGGGCTAGATGCAAAGGTGTCTGATCGAAGTGGACCCGATCAAGCCGGAGGCCGATCCGGACAAGGACGGGGCAGCACCTGAGGCGGTGCAGGCGGCAAGGCGGGCAGAGTCAACGGTTGTTTTCGGCGTTGTTCGGCGCAGGACCAGCCGTGGGGCTCTG
>JAAUXY010064909.1_pt1 | contig 17361 bp, 15 predicted proteins | sample 7278121 | NCBI WGS metagenome assembly JAAUXY01 (sample SAMN14350117, study PRJNA611818) | marine sediment metagenome | isolation source: surface marine sediment (1.8m) | place: French Polynesia: Moorea | collected 2018-08 | reverse complement strand
TCGACCAAGCGCCTGCATCCGGGCTGGGCGGCCCAATCGGGCCTCCGCGCCGCTGAGTTGGCAGCCCAGGGCTTTTCCGGGCCGCGCACGGTCTTCGAGGGCGAGCACGGCTTCTTTCGAGCTTTTGCCGCGCCGGAGATTCGACGTGACGACAGCCGACTGACGGACGGTCTGGGGGAGACCTGGCTGCTGGAGAGCCTCGCCTTCAAGCCCTACGCTTGCGGCACCATGGTGCAGCCCTTCATCGATGCCGCGATCGCGCTGCGTGAGGGCGGCGTCAAGCCGGAGCAGATCGCCGAGATCACGGCGCCGACCGCGGAGGGCATCGTGCATCGCCTGTGGGAGCCGCTGGCGGAAAAGGCCCGACCGTCGACGGCCTTTTCGGCCAAGTTCAGCGTGCCCTTCGGAATCGCGCTCGGCCTGTCCGAAGGCCTCGCCGGTTTGGCCCAGTTCACGCCCGAGTCAATCGCCGACCCGCAGCTGCTTGTGCTGGCGAGTAAGGTTCGCTACGCGATCGACCCCGCGGACCCCTATCCCGAGAACTACGTCGGCGAGGTCCGGGCGCTCTTGACGAACGGCGAGACGGTTTCGGCGCGCCAGCCACACCTACGCGGCGGGCGGCGAGAGCCCCTGTCCGATGACGAGATCCACGCCAAGTTCCGCGCCAACGTCGACTTCGGCGGCTGGCCGGGATCGCTGGCCCGCGCCTATGAGAGCTTCTGCGATGAAGCTTTCGACTTGCCTTCCCTGGCCGCGCTCGAACAATTCCGGAATTGAGTGGAGGAGACCATGCCGCACCTCCCTGCCTCTGACGCCCTGTCCCGCTTCCGGGTCCTGGACCTGACGCGCGTGCGCTCCGGCCCGACTGCGGTGCGCCAGCTTTCCGACTGGGGCGCCGACGTGATCAAGATCGAGCAACCAGCCATTCTGGAGGCGGAGGGTGCCCTGGGGGCCGGGCGCAACACGGCCGACTTCCAGAACCTGCAGCGCAACAAGCGCAGCCTGACGCTCAACCTCAAGGAGCCTGAGGGCCGGGCGCTGTTCCTGCGCCTGGTCGAAACCGCAGACGTCGTGGTCGAGAACTTCCGACCCGACGTGAAGGAACGTCTCGGCATCGGCTACCCGAACTTGAAGGCGGTCAATCCGAGGATCATCCTGGCCAGCATCTCGGGCTTCGGCCAGGATGGCCCCTACGTGAAGCGCCCCGGCTTCGACCAGATCGCTCAGGGCATGGGCGGGCTGATGTCGATCACCGGCGAGCCGGGTCGCGGGCCGATGCGCGTCGGAATCCCGATCGCAGACCTGACCGCGGGCCTCTTCTGCGCGCTCGGCATCCTGACCGCGCTCTTGGAGCGAGAAGCCTCCGGCGAGGGCCAGTGGTTGCACACCTCGCTGATCCAGGCGCAGATCTTCATGCTCGACTTCCAGGCCGCCCGCTGGCTCATGGAGGGCGAGGTCGCCGGCCAGGTCGGCAACGAGCATCCGACCAGCGTGCCAACCAACCGCTACGAGACGGCCGACGGCGCGATCAACATCGCGGTCGCCGGCGACGTGATCTGGCAAAGGCTTTGCCAAGCCCTCGGCCGCCAGGACTGGGCCGAGGATCCGGCCTTCGCAACCAACGACGACCGCCGGCAGCGGCGCAACGCGCTGAACGCGTCGATCCAGGAGATCGTCAAGACCAGAACCACCGCTGAGTGGGTCGATCTCCTGCAGGAGCAGGGCGTGCCCTGTGGGCCGATCTACCGCATCGATGAGATGTTCGATGACCCACAGGTCCAACACCTGGATGTGACTGAACCTGTCGAGACGGAACCCTTCGGCCCGACCCGAATGCTGGCCCAGCCGGTTCGCATGGAGCGCACGCCGTCCCGCCTCGCGGCACCACCGCCGGACCGCGGCGCCAACACTGACGAGTTACTGCAGGAGCTGGGCCTGGCGGAAGACGAGATCCTGGACCTGCGCCAGCGCTCGATTGTTTGAAGGATCGAGAAGGACACCATGAACCTGGACCGAGCAAGCGACAAGATGATCGCCCGCAAGGACGGCGCGGTCGGCCATTTGATCTTCAACAATCCGGAGCGGCACAACGCCGTGTCGTTGGAGATGTGGGACGCGGCCGACGCGATCCTCGCGGCCTTCGAGGCGGATAAGGAGGTCCGCGTGGTCGTGCTCTCCGGCGCCGGCGGCAAGGCCTTCGTCTCGGGTGCCGACATCTCCAAGTTCGAGAAGGAGCGCGGCTCGAAGGCGGCCAGCGACCTCTACAACGCGCGGATCAAGGAGGTCTATCACCGGGTCGAGACCTTTCCCAAGCCGACCATCGCAATGATCAACGGCCACTGCATCGGCGGCGGGTTGAACCTGGCGGTGTGCAGCGACCTGCGACTCTGCTCGACGGCCTCCAAGTTCGCCATGCCGGCGGCGAAGCTGGCGCTGGGCTACCCCTATCACGCGATCCGGCGGCTGATGAACGCGGTCGGCCCGGCCGCCGCGAAGCAGCTGATGTTCACCGCCAGGAGCATCGACGCCGAGACGGCGCTCCGGCTCGGCCTGGTTCAGGAGGTCCTCCCCGCGGAGGAGCTCGAAGGCCGTGTCACCGAGCTGGCCGGCCTGATCGCGGCCAACGCGCCGCTGACCATCGCGGCCATGAAGTACATCGCCACCCAGGTCCTGGAATCGGATCCGGCGAAACGCGATCTCGAGCGCTGCGACGCAATGGTCTCCGCCTGCTTCGCCTCGGAAGACTATGTCGAGGGCCGCAGGGCCTTTATGGAAAAGCGCAAACCCGATTTCAAAGGCCGCTGAGCCCGCATGATCGAGCTGCCGATCCTGCTCTACATGGCCGCGGCCGCGTTCGTCACGGCCACCCTTCACAGCGTCGGCGGCTTCGCGGGCGCCCTGCTGATGGCGATCGCGATCGCGCCGGCCATCGGTGTCAAACTGACCGTGCCAATCGTGGCGGTGGCGATGATCGTCTCCCACGGTTCGCGCGCCTGGCTGTTCAGAAACTCCGTGGACTGGCGGGCCTTCGCGACGATCTTCATCGTCGCCGTCCCCTTCATCATCGGCGGCGTGGTCTTCTATATCGAGCTCTCGGAGGCCGCCGTCGGCCTGTTCCTGGGCAGCTTGCTACTGACCACCGTGCCGCTGCGCCGGGTGCTGGAAGGACGCAGCATCCAGGTGCCGCGTGCGGGATTGGCCGTCGCCGCTGTGCCCTATGGCTTTCTCTCGGGCGCGAGCTTCGGCGTGGGCATGATGCTGGGGCCCTTCCTGCTCGGCGCCGGTGTCGTGGGCGAGACCCTGATCGCCACGGTGGCGGTGATGGGTTTTCTCCTGAACTTGATCAAGACGGTGGCCTTCGGCCTGTCGCCACTCCTGACGCCCAGCTACATGCTGGTTGGCGCCGGCCTCGGCCTCTGCACCATTCCGGGCCACCGCCTGGGCCGCCACCTTCTGCGCCGCACACCGATCCGCGTCCACACGCTTTTCCTCGAAGCCTTTATGCTCCTAGGTGGCATATACTTCCTAAGCAAGGGCTTTTCATGAAAGACAAGATCAAGAGATACTCCTCATCGACTAATTGCCTGGGCAGTTTTTCCTCAGAGGCCTCGGATAGCTCACCCTTTGCATCGCATCGATAGCCCGGAAATTGAGAGCGGATTCGGTACAATCTTGGCGCTGCGGCAAATCCGGCGAGCGACCTGCTCCACGTCCGGACCGCCATCCACAAGCATGGAAACGCCGGTGTGCCGCGGGGCGTGCGAGGACATCCGGGGGCAGCTTCCTGGACCGGACTGGAGTCGCCCGGTGGCGGCCGAGCGTGTCGGGCCGGCTCGCCCCCGCCGGAGACCCGCCCTGCGAAGCTGCGATCCACAGGGCGTTGCCGGCCAGATGAATCGCGAAGCGAGCCCATCCGATCGGATCATGCCGAGAGCTTGACCCAGCGGCCGGCCTTGCGGGCGGACTCCGCCGCGGCATGGACCACCCGCAGGGTCTCGACCCCGGCATCGGCCAAGGGCAGTCCGGCGAGCCAGGGGCTGGTCCCATCCTTGCGGGCCGCCGCGATCGCGTCGTGCAGGTCCCGGTAGAGGTTGCCGAAGGCGCCGACCAGGCCCTCGGGATGGCCCACCGTGATCCGGGACGCGCGCTGCGCCTCCGGCGCCAGGCCCTCGCCGCCGCGCTCCAGGATCCGGGTCGGCGCGCCCAAGGGCGTCCAGCGGAGCTGGTTCGGCGCCTCCTGGTCCCAGCGCAGGCCGCCCGTCTCCCCGAAGACCCGGATGTTGAGGCCGTGGACCTGGCCGATGGCGACGGCGCTGGTCCAGAGCCGGCCGACCGCGCCACCATCGAAGCGCAGCAGCAGCATGGCGTCGTCCTCCAGCTCGCGGCCCGCCACGCAGGAGACGAAGTCCGCCGAGACCGAGGCGACCGACTGGCCGGTGACATAGGAGGCCAGGTGCAGCGCGTGGATGCCGGCGTCCGCCAGCACCGAGCTGACGCCGGCCTGCTTCGGATCGTAGCGCCAGCGGACCCGCGGGTTGTCCGCGTCGGCCGCGTCACCGTGCGAAGCGTGGGCGAACTCGGCGACCACCAGCCGGACCCGGCCCAGCGCGCCACTGCGCACCATTGCCCGCGCCTGGCGTACCATGGCATAGCCGGAATAGCCGAAGTTGACCGCCAGGATGCGGTTCTCGGCCGCGGCCAGCGCCGCCAGCGCCTCGGCCTCCTGAGGCGTCGTGGTCAGGGGCTTCTCGCAGAGCACGTGGAACCCCCGCTCCAGGAAGGCGCGGGAGATCTCGAAATGGGTCGCGTTGGGCGTCGCGACGGTCACCAGGTCGACGGGGTCGGGTCGCGCCGCCTCGCGCTCCAGCATCTCCTGCCAGGTGCCGTAGGCCCGGTCTTCGGAGATCCCCAGGTCGCGCGCAAAGGCCTTTCCGCGCTCAGGGTCGATGTCCAGCGCCCCGGCCGCGAAGCGGTAGAGGCCGTCCAGGCGCACGGCAAGGCGGTGCGCGTCGCCGATCTGACTCTCCGCGCCACCGCCGATCAGGCCCCAGCTCAGTGCTCGCTCCATATCCCCTCACGAAGAAATGCGTTCGATCCGCAACGCGGCTCCAAACAGGTCAAGCCCGGGAAGCCCGGCAAGGAGGGCCAGGCTCACGCCCCTTAAGCGAAGGAGGGCCGGACCGCACGAATGAGTCACGGCGCCCAAAGGGCAGGTCGGCGCCATGGGTGCGGCACCGAGAGCTTTCCGTGGCGCGGCGGCGCATCGCCGCGCAGGTTGAGCGATTGCCATGCACCCTGCCATTCCTCTGGCAAGGGATATGGTGGTGCGACGCCGTGATCTGGCTCAAAGCCGAAACGCCCATAGTAGGCAGGGTCGCCGAGGACGTAGACTTGGGTCGTGCCGGCGTTTTCCAACCGCCGCAAGCCTGCGCGCAGGAGGGCGCTGCCGATGCCTTGCCGTTGCCAGGCGGGGGCGATGGCGAGCGGTCCAAGGAGCGCGACCTTGTCGGTGCTTCCGGCGATGCCGCATGCCGTGAATATGACATGCCCCACCAGTGCCTTGTCGGCAATCCCGACGAGCGAGAGAACAACCGGTCCATCTCTCAGCAGTTCCCTCACGAGCGGCAGCAAGTCCTCGTCGGGGAAGGCGTCCGGATAAAGCCCCTCGATGGAGGTCACGTCGTCGGGCAGGCAGTCGCGTATTTCGAGTTTGTCGATCATGTCCTTGTCATCGAATAGGTCGACGTGGCCGCAGGATGCGAATAGGCGTAGCCATCCCAAGCGCCGGATTACAGACCTTCAGTACGAGCGCCGACAGCCTTTGCCGCCCGGCGTTCCCTGCGTCGATGACGGCCGCGCAATCAGCGGGATCCTCCTTTGGCATTAGATGTCGGAGATAGCGACCCAAGCACCGCTGTCCCGGGAGCGCAGGACCGCGTCCGCGACCCGGTCGACCTCGTAGCCGTCTCGGAAGGTCGGCCAGACCGCCTGGCCGGTGGCGATGGCCCGGACGAAATCCCGGGCCTCGATGACGATCTGGTCGTTGTAGCCCAGGCCGTGGCCCGCGCCGAGGCAGAAGTCGACGAAGTCCGGATGTTCGGGACCGATCAGGATCCGCTTGAAGCCCTCGCGTGCCGGCGCTTTCCCGGCCTCGAAGTAGTGCAGCTCCCCCATGCGCTCCTGGTCGAAGGCGATCGCCCCCTTGGTGCCGGTGATCTCGTAGGCGTAGGCCATCTTGCGGCCGGCGGCGACCCGGCTGAAGGTGACGGAGCCCAGGGCGCCGTTGGCGAAGCGGGCGAGGAAATGCCCCTGGTCGGGGTTCTCGACCGCGCGCGTGCCGCCGGCCGGGTCCGGGCGGCGGGCATGCACGATCCCCGTGTCGGCGACCAGGGCCTCTATCGGCCCGGCCAAGCGCAGGACGGCGTTGATGACGTGGCTTCCGACGTCGGACAGGGCGCCGCCGACAGAGCCCTGGTCCCGGGTGATGCGCCAGTTCCCCGGCTCGGCCGGGTCATGCAGATAGTCCTCGTTGTGAGTGGCCCGTACGTGGAGGATCTCGCCGATTTCCCCGGCGTCGATCATCTGCTTCGCCAGCTGGCTGGCCGGGTGCTTGATGTAATTGTAGCCGACCAGGTTGGCGAGCCCGGCGGCTTCGGCGGCCTCGGCCATCTGCAGGGATTGGGCCGCATTCATGCCCAGGGGCTTTTCGCAGAACACCGGCTTGCCCGCCGCCAGCGCCGCCAGGACCATCTCCAGGTGGGTCGCGGGCGGGGTGGAGACGTTGACTGCGTCGACCTCCGGATCCTCGACCAGGGCGCGCCAGTCGCCGGTCGAACGGCGGAACCCGAGCGCCCGCGCCTTGGCGGCCGCGCCCTCGGCATCGGTCGTGGCGAGCATCTCGCAGAGCGGCGCGGCCGGCAGGTCGAAGACCGTGGCCGCCGACTTGTAGGCGATGGCGTGGGCCTTGCCCATGTAGCCGGCGCCGATCACGCCCATTCGAATGGTCTTCATCGCGCCGGACTCCGGAGCGGTTCCGCTTGGCCGGCGCTGGCAAGATTTGCGCCGGGACGTATCATGATGGGACCCAAGGGATCTATCGGCAACGGTGTTCGGGAGGTGGCCCGATGGGCCAAGTCAGTCCGGCCATAGTCGTGCCCCGCGCCGCAACCACACGATCGAGTGGCTAGGCATGAGCGACGGCGACGTCCTTTCGGCCCTCAATCGGGATCGGCCGCTGGGCGCCCTGGTCCTGGGCCGCGCGGGCATGGACCTCTATCCGGTCGAGGGCGGCGGCAAGATTGCCGACGCCGAGGGCTTCACCAGCGACGTCGGCGGCTCGGCCGGCAACATCGCGGTGGCGCTGGCGCGGCAGGGTGCGGCCGTGGGCCTGATCGGCGCCGTCTCCGACGATCCGGTCGGCCGCTTCGTTCTGCGCCGTCTTGCGGCCTTCGGCGTCGACACGGCGAGCGTCCGCCGGGTCGAAGGCGACCCGCGGACCAGCCTGGCGCTGGCCGAGGTGCGGTCCGAGGACTGCGAGGTGACCATCTACCGCAACAACGCGGCCGACCTGCAGCTGACGGCCGACGCAGACCTGCTGGCGCGGGTCGGCACCGCCGCTCTGCTGATCGTCACGGGCACGGCGCTGGTGTCCGATCCCTCCCGGGGCGCTGTCCTGGCGCTGCTCGAGGCGGCACGCGCGGCCGGCACCGCAACGGTCTTCGACCTGGACTACCGCGCCTATTCCTGGCGCTCGTCGTCGGAAACGGCCGAGGTCTACGCGGCCGCGGCCGACTTGAGCGACCTGGTCGTCGGCAACGCGGAGGAATTCGCGGTCTTCGACGGCGACGGCGCGGCCGCGGCCCGGCGCCTGACCGAAGACGGCCGGCGGATCGTCGTGCTGAAGGCCGGCGCGGCGGGCGCCGCGGCCCTCGGTCCCGGCTGGCGCATCGATTGCGGCGTCTTCCCGGTCGAAGCCAGAAAGCCCTATGGCGCCGGCGACGCCTTCCTCGGCAACCTGGCCCATGCCCTGCTGCAGGGCCGCGACCTGGCGGAGGCCCTGCGGCGCGGGGCCGGGGCCGCGGCGATCGTGGTTGCCAGGCGCGGCTGTGCCTCGGCCATGCCGGACCGGGCCGAGCTGGAGAGCTTCCTGGCAGCGCGGCAGATGACCCGCGAACCGACCAAGGTCGCAAGCGATTGAAGCGCCGGGCGACATGAAAGGGAGGCGGCCGTGCTGGTCAACCTGAAGGAGATCCTGGCGCCGGCGCTCGAGGGCGGCTACGGCGTCGGCTGCTTTAACGTCTTCGGCTGGGAGGACGCCAAGGCCGTCGTGCAGGCCGGCGAAGCGCTGGAGGCGCCGGTGATCCTCTCCGCCAACCTCGACCTGCGCGGCTTCATGCCGCTCGAAGTGATCGCTTGCATGTTCCGCCAACTGGCCGAGGTCGCGACGGTCCCGGTCTGCGCCCACCTGGATCACACCTACGAGGTCGACGAGGTGCTTCGGGCGGTGGACGCCGGATTCACCTCGGTCATGTTCGACGGGTCCCAGCTGGCGCTGGAGGACAACCTCCGCAAGACCCGGCAGGTCGCGGCCTATGCCCGGGCGGCCGGCGCTGCGGCCGAGGCCGAGATCGGCTCGGTGCCCTATGCCGAGGGCCGCGATCACATCAAAGCGGCGCTGACGGAAGTGGCGGAAGCGGTGGTCCTGGCCGAGCAGACCGGCGTCGATGCGCTCGCCGTCTCGGTCGGCAACGTGCACCGGCTCGAGGCCCCGGGGGCGGAGATCGACTTCGGCCGCCTGGCGGAGATCGAGGCCCGGGTCGCGCAGCCGCTGGTGATCCACGGCACCTCGGGCATCCGCGAGGCGGACCTCGGGCGGCTCGCCGCCACGCGGGTCTGCAAGTTCAACGTCGGCACCACCCTGCGCCAAGCCTTCGGGCGGGGCCTCAGGGAGGCGCTGGCGGCCGACCCGGCGCGCTTCGACCGGCTGGAGATCATGTCGGATGTCATGCCGCGGGTGACCGAGGAGGCGATCCGGGTGATCCGCCTGCTGGGCTGGCCCAGCTAATCCATATGCAGGCCGGCGTTGATGTCGACGACCTCCCCGGTTATGAATCCGGCGGCCGGCGACGCCAGGAACAGAACCAAGGCCGCAGCCTCCTCCGGCTCGCAGAAGCGGCCGACTGGGATCTGGGTCAGCAGCCGCGCGCGCTGTTCCTCGTTCAGCTGGTCGGTCACCATGGCCGTCTTGACGTAGGCCGGGGCGATGCCGTTGACCGTGACGCCGAAGGCCGCGGTCTCGCGCGCAACCGAGAAGGTGAGGGCGGCCAGGCCGCCCTTGGAGGCAACGTAGGCGGTGCCGCCGGTGATACCGCCGGTCTTCATGCCGACCGAGCAGACGTTGACGATGCGGCCCCACTTGCGGGCCTTCATGTCCGGCAGGCAGCCCTGGATCATGTAGAAGCAGCCGTCCAGGTTGACGCTCATGATCCGGCGCCATTCCTCCGGCGTGGTCTGCAGCACCTTGTTGTTGGACAGGATGCCCGCGTTGTTGACCAGGATGTCGACGCCGCCAAGGACGCCGAGCGCCTCCTCGCAGCAGGCCCGGGCCGCGGCCGGATCGCCGAGGTCGGCCGCGATGCCGTGGGCGCCTTCGACCCGTCCGACTGCCGCGGACAGGCGGTCTGCCGAGACGTCGACCAGCACCAGCTTGCAGCCCGCATCGCTGAAGGCCTCGGCGATGGCCAGGCCCATGCCGCCCGCCGCGCCGGTCACGACGGCCCGTTTGCCTTGAAGATCGATCATGCTGCCTCGATGCCTCTCTCTTGAGTGCCTGGCCTATACCAAGGAGCGTTATTCCAGAAACTCGGTCGCGACCGGGATCCGCGGCGCCTCTTCGCCTTTCTCCAGGCGCGCCGCCAAGGCGATCATCAGCGCCTGCGACAGGCACATGGGCGCGGCCAGGGAACGCGAGAAGGTGTATTCGTCCTCGGGCACGGTGAAAAGCACCTGCGCCGACTTGGCGAGCGGCGAGAGCGTCGAGTCGGTGATCGCGATCACCGGCGTCCCTTGCGCCTGCCCGGTCTCGCAGACGGAGACCACTTCCTTGGCGTAGAAGCGGAAGGAGATCGCCAGCAGAACGTCCTGCGGGCGCAGCACCTGCGACATGTGCGTCGCCAGGCCGCCGCTGGCGTCCAGCAGGTTGACCCGGCGGCGCAGCATGGTCAGCACGTAGCGCAGGAACAGCGCGATCGGCTCCGAGCGCAGCTGTCCGGCCAGGTAGATCGTGTCGGCCTGCGCCAGCAGCTCCACGGCAGCGGAAAGATCCGCCTCGTTGACGTCGTCCAGGAGTGTTCTGAGCGAGGCGATGTCGCGGGCGACGAGATCCGTCAGGAAGCCGCGCGCGCCGGGCTGGGAATGCAGCTCCAACTCTTCTCGCAGCGCCTCGACCCGGGCCTCGAAGCCGGGCGCGGCGGTCGCCAGGCGGGCGTGGAAGATGGCCTGCAGCTCCTTGAAGCCGGAGTAGCCGAAGGATTGCGCGAAGCGGACCAGGCTGGAGGCGTGGACGCCGCAGCGCTCCGCCACGACGCTGACGGACTGGATGGCGACTTCGTTGGGGTTCTGGATCAGATAGCGTGCGATCTGCTGGTAGCCGCGGCTGAGGCCGTCGAAACGCGCCTGAACGGCGCGGGTCAGGCCTTCGTGGGTCGCCGGCGGCTGATGCGTCACCTGCAGAGGCACTGAGATCCTTCTCCTTTCCTGCCTGGGCCGTCGAGATAAGAAGGGCGGCGTCCCGACGACCGCCGCCCCTCCCTCGATCCCGGGAGTCGTCGCTCCCGGTTCGGGCTGCCTATTGCGCCAGGCAGCTGTCGGCGTTGTCGGCCGTGCAGACGTCGAGGCCGGTATAGATCGGATCTTCGACCGACTTCCCGGCCACGAGGTCCTTCATGATGAACATGGCCTTGTAGCCCATCTCGAAGGGCCGCTGGCCGACCTGCCCGTTGGACAAGCCGTCCTTCAGCTGCTCCATCTGCATCGGCAGGGTGTCCGCCACGATGATCGAGAGCGAGCCGTCTTCCAGGCGCTTCTTGTGAGGCGCCACCGCCTGGCGATAGGCGTTGTCGTACCACTGGGTGAAGGCGCCGGTGGAGATGAAGGCCGTCAGGTTCGGCTCCTTGGTCAGGATGTCGGTCATCCCCTGCACCGCCTTGTTGCCGTCGTCGTCGGTGATCAGCGGACAGCCGGCGACTTCGGTCCAGCCGTTCTCGCCCTTCAGCGCGTTGCCCGGCGGCGTGGTGCCGCTGGCGCCGGACAGCGTGTCCCGGATGCCCTGCAGCCGCTCGTTGTGATTGGCCGCCGCAGCACCGCCGGTCTGCAGGCAGACGCTGCCACCGTTGGGCTGCAGCTTCTGGGCGATCTTGGCCAGGTTGACGCCGATGTCGTAGTTCTTGGTGCCGACATAGGTGGCGCGGACCTCGGCGTCCTCGGGCAGCACGTCGGAATCCCAGGTCATGACCGGAATGCCGGCCGCGACCGCCGCCTTCAGGGCTTTGCCCATGGCCGGGGCGTTGGACGGCGCGACCGCGATGCCGTCGACCTTCTGGCTGATCAGATCCTGGACGATCTGAATCTGCTCCAGCTCGGTGTGCTCGCCCGGGCCGATGTAGACGCATTCGACGTCGGCGAGCTCGTCCTGGGCCTTGTAGCAGCCGTCGCGGGCCAGATCGAAGAAGGGATTGTTCATGGCCTTGGGCACCAGCGCGAGCTTGAGCTTGTCGGCCGAGACCGCGGCGCCGGGAAAGGCGAATGCGGCAAGGCAAGTGGCGAGTAGCAGTTTCTTCATTTTGATCCTCCCCTTGTCAGGTGGCTTGCAAATGCTTGGCGAAAGTGTCGTCACGAGCCGTTTCGGTTTTGGAAGCGTCCCAGCAGGACCGCCAGAATGATGAACAGGCCGACGAAGAAGTTCTGCCAAAGCGCGTCGATTCCGGCCAGCAGCAGGGAGTTGCGGATCAGCTCCATCAAGGCGGCTCCGATCGGCGCGCCGATGGCATAGCCGATGCCGCCCATGAGATTGGCGCCGCCGATGACGGAAGCGGCGATGACGTTGAGCTCGTAGGTCAATCCCAGGGCGTTGGTGACGGAGCCGAACCAGCCGACCATCAGGAAGGCGGCGAGGCCGGCCGTCATGGAGCAGGTCACGTAGACCGAGACCAGCACCCGCTCCACCGGGATGCCCGACAGCTTCGCGGCTTCCGCGTTGCCGCCGACCGCGAAGACCCAGCGTCCCCAGGTCGAATAGCGAAAGGCCAGAAAGAACACGACCGTCAGGATGATCAGGACCCAGACCGGGTTGGGCACGCCGAAGACGCTTTCGCCGCCGATCCACTCGAAGATCTCCTGATCCGGGCCGAACTGGTAGATCATCTTGTTGTTGGAGATCACCATGGCGACCGACCGGGCGATCGCCAGCATGCCGAGGGTCACGACGAAGGGCGCCAGCCTGAGGTAGGCGATCAGGACGCCGTTGACCAGGCCGACCAGCGCCGCCGTGCCCATGCAGGCGAGAAAGCCCAGGCCGATGCCGTAGCCGGCCTGCATGACCAGGCCCGCGACGATGCCCGTCAGGCCCATCAGCGAACCGACCGAAAGGTCGATGCCCGCCGTGACGATCACGGCGGTCATGCCCAGCGCCATGATGCCGAAGAAGGCAAAGTTGCGGGTCACGTTGAAAAAGTTCCGCTCGGTCAGGAATACGTCCGAGACCAGCGACATAACGAAGCCGATGACGAGGATGGCGATGAAGACCCAGAAGGGCTGGGTGCGGAAGACCATCTGCAGGCCCGTCATCTCCTTCTTGGAGGTGATCTCCCGGTCGATCTCGGCGTGGGAAACGGGATCCTGGTTGAGTGTCGTCATGCCGCCTCGATCGCCCCCGTGATGAGTCCGGTGACCTCCTCGGGCGAGGTCTGGCCAATTGCCTTGTCGGAGACCTTGCGGCCGCGGCGCAGGACCGCGACCCGGTCGCAGACGGCGAAGACATCGGGCATGCGGTGGCTGATCAGCACGACCGCGTGGTTGGTCTCCTTCAACCGGCGGATCAGGTCCAGCACCTCCGCCACCTGGCGGACGCTGATCGCTGCGGTCGGCTCGTCCATCAGCACCAGCTTCGGATCGCTCAGCCGGGTCCTCGCGATGGCCACCGCCTGGCGCTGGCCGCCGGACATCTGCCGGACCTGGTCGCGCGGGCGGGTCTCGGACTTCAGCTCCTTGAAGAGCTCGCCGGCGCGCTTGAACATGGCCGCGTGGTCCAGGTAGCGGAAGGGGCCGAAGCCGCGCTTCTCCTCCCGTCCGAGAAAGACGTTCGCCGCCGCGGTGAGATTGTCGCAGAGCGCCAGGTCCTGGTAGACGACCTCGATGCCCTTCTGGCGCGCCTCCACGGGCTTGCTGAAGCGCACCTGGGCGCCGTCCAGCCGCATCTCGCCCGAACTCGGCGGGAAGTTGCCCGCGATCACCTTGACCAGGGTCGACTTGCCGGCGCCGTTGTCGCCCATCAGGCCGACGACCTCGCCGCTGTCGATGCTGAGGTCCACTTCGGTCAGCGCCTGGATCGCCCCGAAGTTCTTGGAAATGCTGCGTAGTTCAAGAACGGGCATTCCCGTTCATCCTCCCTTTACATCGCCCGCGCTTGTTTGCCGCGCGGCTCGGTCACGCCTTCACGATGGCGCTCGCTTGGCCTGCAATCCCTCGAATTCTTGCACGTTTGCCGCCTCCTCACCAAATCCCGCCATCCCCTAGAGCGGCGTCTCGGGCTGGGGCGGCGCTTCGTAGGCGCCCCAGATCGACTGGTCGTAGTCGACCATGGACCCGGTCATGAGCCCGGACTCTTCGCTGACCAGGAAAGCCACCGCCCGGGCCACCTCGTCCGGGTCGATCAGGCGGCCGAAGGGCTGTGCGGCGGCGGCCTTTTCCAGCCAGTCGTCGGCCGCGCCGTGGTATTCGCGCTGGATTCGGTCCTCGCCCTCCGAGGCCATCCAGCCGATGTTCAGGCCGTTCACCCGGATCCGGTCGCGCATCAGGGCGTAGGCGGTGTTGCGGGTCAGGGTCGCCAGCGCGCCCTTGGAGGCGCAGTAGGCTGCGATGAAGGGCTGGCCGGCCTTGGACGACATGGACGCGATGTTGACCATCGTTCCTTCGACCTTGTCGCGGCGCATCAGCTTTGCGGCCTCCTGCATCAGGAAGAAGGGCGCGCGGACGTTGATGGCGAACATCCGGTCGAAGAGCGCGGGCGAGGTGTCGAGGATCGTGCCCCGGTCGGTGATGGCCGCCGCGTTGACCAGGGCGTCGAGCCGGCCGAAGGCCGCGTCGGCGGCGCCGATAACCTCGCGGCAGTCCTCGACCCGGGCCAGGTCGGCGCGGACGAAGCGTACGTCGCAGCCGGTGTCCGCCGTGATGGAGTCCGCGACGGCGGCGCCCTTCTCGGCGTTGCGCCCGCAGGTGACCAGACCGGCCGCGCCGCGTTCCGCCAGCAGCCGGGCGATGGCGGCGCCCAGGCCCTGGGTGCCACCCGTGACCACCGCGATCTTTCCGTCGAACCCACTCATGTCCTACTCCACGATCTGGTAGCCGGCCGCCCCGAGCGCCGCCGTCAGGGCGCGCTGGCCGATCTGGGCATACTCGAAGGGCGGCGCCTGGACAGGATCCTGCTCGGCCTCGACCACGAACCAGCCCTCGTAGCCCACGTCCGCCAGGCGCTGCACGACCGCGCCGAAATCGATGTCGCCGTCGCCGGGCACGGTGAAGACGCCGCGCAGCACGGCGTCGAGGAAGCTGTCGGACTCCCGGTCCAGGCCGTCCAGGACCTTGCCACGGATGTCCTTCATGTGGACGTGCAAGATCCGGCCGCCATGCTTCTCGATCACCGCCAGCCCGTCGCCGCCGGCGAAGCGCAGATGGCCGCTGTCGAACAGCAGATGGACCGCCGCGCCGGTCTTGGCCATCAGCAGGTCGACCTCGGGCTCCGTCTCGATCGCCGTGCCCATGTGGTGGTGAAAGGCCAGCGGCACGCCCTGCTCGGCACAGAACTCGGCAAAGGCCGTTAGCCGGCGGCCGTAGTCCGCGATCTCGTCCTCGGCCAGGCGCCGGCGGCCGCGCAAGGGCACGTCGCGTTTGTTCTGGATCGTGCCGGCGGTCTCGCCGTAGACGATGCAGGCGGCGCCCAGGTCGCGGAAGAGCTCGAGCTGCGCCCAGGCCTGGTCCTTCTCCGCCGCCAGCTCCTGGTCCAGCAGCGTGCCCGAGTACCAGCCAGAGGCGAGCTTCAGGCCGTGTTCCCGCAGGATCGGGCCCAGCTCGGCGCTGGTCTTGGGGAACTTGCCGCCGGTTTCCACGCCCGAGAAGCCGGCCGCCCGGCTTTCGCTGAGACAGGTCTCCAACGGCGTGTCCCCGCCCAGCTCGGGCAGGTCGTCGTTGGACCAGGCGATGGGGGCGATGGCGAGCCGCGCCTGCATGCTCAGACGCCCACCCGCTGCTTCCCGCGGCCGGCCACGTGGTCGGCGCGCGCCTGTTGTACTTCCTTGCGCTCGCTGGTCTCGGGCACGCCGACGTCCCACCAGGCGTCGCCCGGCGTCCAGTCGAAGCCGTCGGTGACGATCGAGATGACCGTGGTGCGGTCGTTGCCCTTGGCCCAGTCGAGGGCCTGCTCCAGGTCCGCGATGCTTTCCACCTTGCGCGCCAGGGCGCCCATGGATTCCGCGTGCTTGACGAAGTCCACGGCGAAGGGCGCCTTGACCCGGCAGTCCTTGATCAGGTTGTTGAAGGAGGCGCCGCCCTTGAAGTTCTGCAGCCGGTTGATGACCGCGAAGCCGCCGTTGTCGCAGACCACGACGATCATCTTGTGGCCGGTCAGGACCGTGGAATAGATGTCCGAGTTCATCATCAGGTAGGAGCCATCGCCGGTCAGGACGAGGGTGTCGCGGCTGTCGTCGGCCATGGCCGCGCCCCAGCCGCCGGCGATCTCGTAGCCCATGCAGGAGAAGCCGAACTCGCAGTCGAAGGTGCCCGGAGACTTGACCTTCCAACCCTTGCTGACCTCGCCCGGCAGGCCGCCGGCCGCGGCCACCATCAGGTCGCGCGCGCCGGCCTTGCGATTGACCGCGCCGACCACCTGGGCGTAGGTCGGCACCGGTGCGTTGGTCGGCGCTTGGCGGTCGTCGAGCAGGGCGTTCCAGGCCGCGAAGGCGTCGCGGCCCTTCTGCATCCAACCGGCGTCGGCCGACCAGTCGCCCAGCGCCGCGCCCAGCTCCTCCAGGGTCTCCAGGGCGTCGCCGACCACCGGCAGGGCCCGGTGCTTGACCGCGTCGAAGCGCGCCGCGTTGATCGAGACGAAGCGGGCATCGGGCCGGAAGGCGCTCCAGGAGCCGGTCGTGAAGTCCTGCAGCCGGGTGCCGATGGCCAGCACCACGTCGGCCTCCTCGGCCAGGGCATTGGCGGAGGCGGAGCCGATCACCCCAATCGGGCCGACATGGACCGGGTCGTCGTGGACCAGGCTGCCCTTGCCGGCGATGGTCTCGGCGACTGGCAGGCCGTGCACGGCGGCGAATTCGCTCAAGCGCGCTTCGGCGCCGGAATAGCGCAGGCCGCCGCCGGCGATGACCAGCGGCTTCTTCGCGCCGCGCAGGATCTCGGCCGCCTCGGCCACCCGCTCGCGGTCCGGCCGCGGCCGCGGCACCTTGTGAACCCGGGTCTCGAAGAAGGCGGCGGGATAGTCGAAGGCGATCTCCTGGGTGTCCTGGCAGAGCCCGATGAAGGCCGGCCCGCAGTCGGCCGGATCGAGCATCACGGCGACCGCCTGGGGCAGCGAGGCGATGATCTGTTCCGGATGGGTGATCCGGTCCCAGTAGCGGGTGACCGGCTTGAAGGCGTCGTTCACCGACACGGTGGGGTTGCCGAAGTGCTCGACCTGCTGCAGCACCGGGTCGGGGCGCCGGTTGGCGAAGACGTCGCCCGAGAGGAGCAGCACCGGCAGGCGGTTCGACATGGCCACCCCCGCCGCCGTCACCATGTTGGTGGCGCCCGGTCCGATCGAGGAGGTCGCGACCATCAGCTGGCGCCGCTTCTTGGCCTTGGCATAGGCGATCGCCGCCAGGGTCATGGACTGCTCGTTCTGGCCGCGCCAGGTGGGTAGCCGGTCCTGCACGGCCTCCAGAGCCTCCGCCAGGCAGGTGACGTTGCCGTGGCCGAAGATGCCGAAGACGCCCGCGAAGAGCGGCACCCGCTGGCCGTCGATCTCGGTCTCTTGCGCGCAGAGGTAGCGGACCACGGCTTGCGCCATGGTCAGTCTGATCGTGTCCGTCCTCATCCTGCTCGCCC
>JAAUXY010061637.1_pt1 | contig 17365 bp, 12 predicted proteins | sample 7278121 | NCBI WGS metagenome assembly JAAUXY01 (sample SAMN14350117, study PRJNA611818) | marine sediment metagenome | isolation source: surface marine sediment (1.8m) | place: French Polynesia: Moorea | collected 2018-08 | reverse complement strand
TATAGTGCGGGCGCCGAGCCCACCGGCAAAGTCCACCCGATGGCGATCCAGGTGCTGCGCGAAGCGTACGGCATCGACGCCACCGGCGCCACCAGCAAATCCTGGGAAGCGGTCGCCGACGTCGGCCTCGACATCGTGATCACGGTCTGCGATCACGCCCGCGACACCTGCCCCATCGTGCCCACGAGCTCGGCGATCCAGGCTCACTGGGGCTCGCCGGATCCGGCAAAAGCCTCAGACGCCGAGGCTGAGGCAGCCTTCCGTCGAGTAGCGGCTGAGATCCAACATCGCCTCGAGCAATTCTGCACCTTGCCCTGGGAAGACCTCGAGGGCGAGGCGCTGGCCGAGCAGCTACGACGCATCGGCGAGACATCCCCTCTCGAAGCCGGTTAGGCCGATGTCAGCACCTCAGAAAGCCGTACGCGTCGACAAGTGGCTGCAGGTTTGCCGCGTGTTCAAGACCCGCACCAAGGCAACCAAGGCGTGCGACCTGAGCCGGGTGAAGGTCAACGGCGTCACCGCCAAGGCCCATCGCCGGCTCGCCCTCGAAGATCGTGTCGAAATCGAGTTTCGCGACTGGACCCGTATCCTGGTGGTCAAAGAGTTGCGCGACAAGACTTTGCCCAAGGCCCAGGCGCCGCGCCTCTATGAAGACCTGAGCCCACCGAAACCGGTGCCCGACGAATTCGAGCGCCTGATGCGCCGCCGGCCGGTCGCCCGCGAACGCGGCGCGGGTCGACCGTCCAAGAAAGAGCGGCGCGATCTCGAGCGTCTGCGCAAGGAACTGCGGTAGAGGCTCAACCCAAGCTATTCCATAGTGGACCTCTCAGGCGCTCTCCTACTTGTTGGGATCAGAGCCGAATCTAGAGAGGTGGGCCTCCCGATGTCAGCTGGATGCGGATCAGGGTAGCGAGGGTTTCAACGGCTAAACGCCCCACAGCGCCGAACCAGTACCGAAGCTCCGGGCGACCGTCGCGAGCCTATGGAAGCTGACAGCGGGAGGCCCACCTCGGCACTGAGTCAATGATTGCGCTGACCCTACAGCTCCAGCTCGAGCGCCTCGACCTTGGCCGCTTCCTCCTCGTAGAAGCGCCGCAGCTTCTCATCGAGCTCGGGGCGGCTGAGGGCCAAGATCCGCACCGCCAGGATCGCGGCGTTGATCGCACCGGCCTTGCCGATGGCGAGTGTGCCCACCGGCACGCCCTTCGGCATCTGGGCGGTCGAAAGCAAGGCGTCGAGGCCGTCGAGCGCCCAACCGGCGAGCGGCACGCCGAGCACCGGCAGACGGCTGTGAGCCGCCACCACACCCGCCAGGTGAGCGGCTCCGCCGGCGGCGGCGATCAACACTTCGATGCCGCGCTCGGCGGCCGTGGTCGCGTATCGGGTCGCCAGAGCCGGGCTGCGGTGGGCCGACGCCACCCGATACTCGCACGGCACGCCAAAACGCTTCAGCGTCTCGGGCGCGGCCCGCATCACCGACCAGTCCGAATCACTACCCATCATAATGCCGACCAATGGCTTGTCATCACTCATGATCTTTCCTCATCTTGTTCCAGTGTAGGCGTACGGCCGTGCACCCGCACAGCGGGCGACAGACGGGGCCGTCGTTCAAATTGAGATTGGTGGAGTCGGGCGCACGACCGTGCGCCGACGCGGCCCTGAGATTAACAGGTCCCGATCAGGCTCGCACCGGCTCGTGAGGCAATCTAGAGCACTCGGGCCTTGCCCAGGGCGTGCAGCGAACGCGCGGTCAGCTCGTGGTCGCGCGTCGCTCGGGTCGGCATATAGCCGAGGGCCGGGGCGAGCAGACGCGACGCCCACCGCGGATCGCTAGGCGCCGTCTCGTCTTCGAGCGCTACCGCGTATTTGAACTGGTGATACTCGACGCCTTTGGGAGCCACCTGTCGCCGCAGCCGCGCCAGGTAGTCGCCCGCCTGCTCCGGGTGGCGGTCGAGAAAGACGCGTGCGAGGGCCGGGTCACCGGTTTCGAATAGTTCCTCGACGCTCTTCGGTACGGCGTCGATTCCCGCGCCCAGATCGTCGATTCCCGGCCCCTCCATCGAGATCGCGTCGCGTGCTAGAAGCGCGTCCCGCAGCTCGGGAATCCACGACGCGGCCTGGAGCAACAGCAGCCCCCGGGTGCGCTCGAGCCGAGTGGCCCGCCAGGCGTGCCCGAGCGACCAGACCTCGGTCACCGCGTGCACCGCGCGGATCGCCTCCCCCGATTCGGGATCGTTCGACTTGCGGCGCAGGAAGAGCTCGGCGGCTCCCAGACGCACCCCGTCCCAGATCGTCTGAGCGGCAAGGCCGGCGCGGGTCGCCTCGACCACCGTCCGCTGGGCGTCCCGATAGGTCCCTTGGACGAGCGAACGCAAGATCGCGCGGCTCTCCTCCGGCCGCGCCGTGCCGACCGTCGACCAGCCCCTCGGCAACGACTCCACCATACCGAGGCTATGTTCCCACGCCCGAACCATCGGCCCCGGCTTTCGGAACGGCCGCGGCGCCGACTCGAGGGCCTGGCCGACCAGGCCATAAACCAAAGAGCGCGCGGTCGGCTCGGCGTGATGCCACTCGATGCGCCTGAGCACCGCCTCGGTCATCGCCCCGTAGACGATCTTGTGCCCGAGATAGGCCATGCAGCGGGCGCTATAGGGCCACAGGATCTCGTAGAGCGACTCGCGATCGGTGAACGGCAAGAGCCCGACCACCGCTCGATCGACCCGTGGCTCGTCCCACGCCTCGAGGGCAGCGATCAGCTCGCGCCGCGCCGCGGCCTCGTTGCTGAATGAGACCTTCGGCGCCGGCGGCAGCACCCAGGGGTCGCCGCGTTCGGCCTGGGTCGCCTTGAACGCGTCCAGATTCCACAGCGCGACCAGCCAGGCCTCTCGAGGAGACGCCGCGGCCTCGGCCAGACGGTAGGACGCCTCGACCGACATCACCGAGTGCAGATTGCCACCGACCGGCCGCGGTTGCACGTCGTGCACCCCGGCTAGAAACGTCGCGCCGAGCAAGTTTCTCGGCTTGGCGCCATGAGTGATGGCGTCGGCCGCCAGATCCAGAATCTTCGACCGCGGCGTCTCGCGGATGCGGTTCGCCAGGTCGGCCAGACGCGCCGACGGCACTTCCGGGCCGGCGAACACGCCTCGCGGCCACAGGAGCGCGCCCGCCGCTCCCAGGCCCAGATTCGTGATCGCTTGGCGTCGGTTCATCCTCCGTTTCTACGCGCTGAGGCGCTCCAGAGTTCTGCGAGTCGGCGACGACAGAAGACCGGAATCTCCTCCATGGACCGCCCGTGGGTGAGCTCATTTCTCTGTCGACAGCCGTCCTTCAAGCAGAAAGGTCGTCCCCAAATAGGGCACAAACTACACTTCAGTACACACAAAACGAACAAAACTCCCCTATGCTAGAATCCCGTCCGTGAACTATAAGCAGAGACTGCGGCGCGCCGCCCGGCTGCTGATCGGCGATCCGGAGGCGGCTGCCTTGTTCGAATGCCTCGCCGAACACCTCTTCGATCCGGCGCTCGACACCTCTTTCATGGGCAGGATCTGCGGTGCTCCACGGTTGGTGCGCGAACGTTTAGCAGCGAAGATCGGCCCTCTCAAGGACTTCGTTACGACGCTGAGGATGATGGAAGCCGCGCACCTGGTGCGCAACACCACTCTGCCGATCCAGGAGATCGGCCGGCGGGTGGGCTATCCCGTCGCGCGAAGCTTTCGCCGCGCCTTCGTCGACGCCCACGGCGTCTTGCCCAGCGAGATGCGAAGGCAGGCACGAGCCACAGCCGGAAAGGGCGACGAATCCGCCCTGACCGATGCGTCCGAAAACCCGAGGACCACGACCGCCGCCACCGTTAGCGTTTCCAGGCCTCCGACCATCGACGGCGGTCCTGCCGCGCATCGTGCCCGGGCCCGCCGCATCTGGAGGCAGCACCACCTCGGCTTGCTGAATCAGGACACCGCCGCCGAGCTCAAGCAGCAGCTGCGTCAGGCCAATCCCCGGCTCGAACAGCTCGACGCCGAAGCGCGGACGACCTCACCTTCGCAGCCAGCGACGTCCGGCCCCCGATCTCCAGTGCTGCTGACCTCGACAGGCGACTGGTTGGAGGAGATCGCCGCCAACCAAGCCCTCGGTGAGATCGTCGACTTGCCGCCGGCCGACCAGCGTTTCGCCCTGCTCGAGGGCTTGCGTATGGGCCACGTGACCGCTTTTTTTCAGCTATTCCGCTTCTGTGAAAAAGTCGTCCAGTTCGATTCCGAAAAGGCCCTGAGGCTCGCCCGGCTCGGCGTCGAGCTGATCGAGCCGCACCGCGAGCAAATGCTCGGCGAGGCCGACCACTGGAAGGCCCTTGCCTGGGTCAAGCTCAGCCGCATTCAGCTGCACGCCGGCGACTGCGGCGGCGCCGATCTGTCCCTGAGCTTCGCCCTGGCCGAGGTCGGCGGCGAGCAGGGGCTGGAGCCATGGGTCGAAATCGAGTTGCGCGAGGCCGAAGGCTGCCTCCGAAAACAGCAACGTCGGTACGACGAGGCGAGAAGCGCCTTCGACCGGGCCGTCGAGCTCGGCCGGGAGCTCGAACCCGGCGATCTCGGGCGTCAGCGATCCGTTCTCCACCGCCTCGCGTTGGCCTCGGCCGAAGGCGACGCCGAGGCCGGCTTCGCTTTGATCCGGGAGCTCGACCAGCTGCTCGACACGGCGATCGACGGCGAGCGCCCGGCCGGCTGGAAGGCCACGATCTTCCTCCATGGCGCCAAGGCCTGGGCAGCCCGAGGTCACGCGCGCCATGCCGAGCACTGCCTGCGGCAAGCCATGCAAGACATCATCGCCGATCCCGAATGTGACACCGACGAGTCGCTCGGCATCCTCTTCACTTACGTCATCCATGAGTTGGCGCGCGTGAACACCGACGACGAACATCTAGAGGAAAACGAGTTGTTCCTGCGCCATGCGGTCGACCGCTACCGGCGTTTCCAGTTCCCGATGCTCGAGGCCGCCGCCGAGGCCGAGTTGGCCGTTGTCGTCGCCCTGCGCGGTGACCGAGACGAGGCGCGCAAACTGGCGACGTCGGCTGCTGATTTTCTCGACGACTTGCCACCCCTGCACCGCGAAGCCTGGCAGGCCGCCCGCCGACTCCGCGCCTTCGCCAACTCTCATGAGGCGCACTCCGAGGACGAGCTCCAGCAATTGCTCACCGACTTGAGGCGCGATCTCGATCTGGCATCCTGGGAGATCACCGGCCCGCAAGCGCTGCCCGCCGTGAGGTTGCGCTTGAAGAAGGCGGAGACCCTCTCGACATGAACCCCTGCGACGACTTACAGATCCTCGAGCAGGTGGCAGCGCCGGTGCTGGCCGCCATCGAGCGCGACGAAAAGCGGGCGCCGAAGAGGCTGCAACCTCTGTTCAGAGCCATGCGGGAGTTGATCTTCCTGCCCGAGCTCGAGCTCGAGCAAATCGCCTCCGCCGCCGGCATCGAGGACCTCCAGATCTTCTCCGAGTTAGGCCAGGAGATCGACCAATCGCCCTGGAGCTACCTGCGAGAGTTCCGGCACGAGACCGCGGCTCGCCTGTTGCTCGAGACGGAAATCTCGCTGCTTGAGATCGGCCGCCTGGTGGGTTACAGCAGTCCGTCGAGCTTTCGTCAAAGCCTGCATCGCTTTCTCGGCATGTCTGCTTCTCAATATCGCCGCCGAGCACCGAGGATTCTCGAACGTAGCGGTTCCGCGCCCGAGGGCATAGAGACCGAAGAAGTCTGGGAGCGAATGCTGGCTGGCAAGCTCACTGACGACGAGGCCGTCGCCCTCGACGCCTACCTCGAACGCCTGGCGCCGGATCGTGATGTGAAGCCGGTCGACAGCGAAGCCGAGCGCTGGCGGAAACTGCGCGAAACTCTGGCAGACGGCTTTGCCGACGGCCTGAGACACCTGAGCGATTTCGCCGACCGTCGACGCCTGGTGCGCGACGCGATCTGGTTCCCGGACGACACCTTCTTCCAGACTCTCAGCCGCCAGAGTCGGGAAGTGGCGGCTGAGAGGATCGCCTGTCATGGCCCTGAGGATCCTCTCGAACGCGGCGTCGAGTGGGCGCTCCTGGGTATCGACAGCCTGGCGGCGAATGGCCTGCTCAATACCGATCCGGCCCTCGCATCCCTGGCCTGGGCACGGCTGGCGCTGGCGCGCTGGCGGGCGGGTGACCTGGCGGGTGCCGAGAAGGATTTCGAGCGGTCGGCTCGCGACGCCGGGCGCGAGGGCCGCGGCCACTCACCACCTCAGGAGCAGGCCGAGGGCGCCCGAGCCGCGGCAGCCTGGAACTGGCATCAGGGACGCTGGCGTCAGGCCCTCGCGCATGCCCATCGCGCCGTGGCCGCTCTGCGTGAGGTCCGCTCAGGAGTCGACGCCGGGCGGGACCTGGCCAGAGCTCTGGAATTGCGGGCCGAAGTGGGCGCCGCCGTCGCCGATCTCGAATCGGCCACCGCCGCGGATCGCAACGAGGCGTTGCGCGACGCCGCTCGCGACCTGGACGAAGCGCTCGACCAGCTGCCGCCCCAAGACCGCGACGCCGCCGCGGATCTCCGAATGCGGCTCCTGGTGTTGATCGGCACCCGGGCCGAGCTGGCAGCGGCCCTACCAGCCCTGCGCGAAGCCTCGACTGCCGACGTTGAGGATCCCCGCCTGATGTGGTTCGAAGGCCACGCCACGGGTGACCCTGAGCCCCTCCTTCGCCAGGCGCGAGATGGTTTCACCGCCCTCGACGACCCGCTGTGGCTCGCTCGCGTCACCCTCGACCTCGCCCGTCTCTGCCTGGCCCGGGACCGGGCAGACGAAGCCTCGACCTTGACCTCCGAGCTGATCGTCAAGCTCGGAGGCCAGGTCACCAGCCCCGACGACCTGGCGGCGCTCAAAGCCATAGGGCGCTCCGCGGCCCCGATCCCGCGGGTGACCCCAGACGACCTCGACCGTGCGGAACAGATCCTGAAACGTGAGGAATGGTACCGGCGCGCGAGCCGGGCGCTCCAGCTGGCCGCCGATTTCTGAGCCACACCGGACAGGCCATTTCTGGCCGCTGCAGGTTTCTGCACGGCGAGTTGGCGTTTGTTTCCAGCCTCTGCACGTTTCTGCAGAGCTCAGAAACAAACGCTGTTTCGCGCTGCAGATTGCTGCACCGGCGTCCAACAGAAGTTTCCAGCCTCTGCAGGTTTCTGCACAGCCCAGATGCAACCGGTCTTGGCCCCTGCAGGTTTCTGCAGCGGCGCCAAACAAAAGTTCCCAGGCTCTGCAGGTTTCTGCAGAGCCCGGAAACATCTGTTATTTCGCTCTGCAGGTTTCTGCACGGGCCCCGATTTCCCCTTCCAGGGGCCCGAGGCAAGTTTTCTTGAAGAAGAACAGGGGACATTTTCTACGACACATAGGCGTCGAGCTGACGATCGCCACATCGTCACGGAACCGCTCCAGCAGCGGCTCCTGCACGTTTTGTCCCCTGAAATGGACCTAGGTCCATTTCAAAACCTGTCCCTCGGCAGCACAAAGTGTCCCCTGAAACGAACCCAGGGGCCGACATCTCCCGAGCCTATTCTCTCTCTCGTCGCGGCCACGACGCAGCCCCGGCGCGCCGGGAATCGAACACCACCGTCCCACCCAGGGACACCTAACGACGGAGGACCCAACCCATGATCAAGACCTACCGACCTCCCCTCGGGAGACGCGTCCTGATCACCTCACCCGACATCAACCGACACAAGGAGCAACTGTCATGGCACTGAAATTTTCCGAAATGTGCGCGATCCGGTTCGACCTCGCGCTCAAGCTCGAGGCCACCTTCGAGAACTTCCTGGAGGCCATCTCTCGCGGCTACGGCGCCTACCTGGCGCCGATGCTCGAAGAAGGCGAGAACCTACCCGATATCCGTCTCCTCCTGGTGCTCTTGCGCCGCAAAGTCGAGCATCACCGCCAGACCATCGACACCATCGACGAGGGCGTGCTCGACCAGATCCACGGCGACGAGAAAGTGCGCGCCGAGATCAACGCTCGCACCGAGGCCGTCGACGCCAAGTTGCGCTTGGTACGCAGCGCCTACCGCGGCTTCTACGGCCTCGACAACCTCGGGCGGGTCGCTCTCGAGGGCGACTTCCCGCGCGGAGCGGTTCGGCTTCATCGTCTGGCATTGACCGTCAAGACCAGCCTCGAGAGTCCCGACCTTGCTCTCGAGCCCCTGCTCGACCTCGATCTCGCAGGCGACAAGAGCAAGAGCCTCGCCGCCCAGCTCGGTACCCAGCTCGAGCCCGAGCTGTCCCGGCTCGGCGAGCTACTGGACGAGCGGCACCAGGAGAACACCCGAACCCTCGACGTCCGGCTCCAGCGTCAGGAGGTGATCCGGGAATTCGACTACAACATTCGCGGCATCATCCGCATGGCCCAGGGCATGTTTCGCCTCGCCGGCCGCAACGACCTCGGCGTCCGTATTCGGCCGGTCCTCCAGCGAGTCCTGCGCAAGCTTGAGGACCAGGAGGCTCAGGAGCAGGAAGAGAACGAGGGCGAAGCGGCGTCTGAGACCGGTTCTCCGGAAGTCACCGACACGGTGGAGACTACAGAAGAGGAGGTGTCTGAAGAGGCTACTGCTTGATCGTCACCGCTCCGGAAGATCGAACCCGCGGTTTGCTCTTCTGAACCCATCATGAATTGCCTGTCGCCCGTCCGTCGGACGGGCGACAGGCGCCTTAATCCGCAGGCCTAAAGCGTGATCGGCGTCACGAATCCAGGTGGCTTGACCGTTAGGACCGAGCAGTCTACCTGCCTGAGAATCGCCTCGGCAGAGTTGCCGATAAAGAAGCCCGCGATCCCGGTTCGGCTCATCGTACCCATGACCAGAAGATCCGCTTGAATCTCGGAGGCAAGTCGTGGGATGGCGGATCGCGCCTTGCCTTGGATCATGTGTACTCGATACGTGAGATCCGCAAGCTCGTATCTTCCGAGCAACTCATCGACACCGCTTTGGCGTGCCTCCAGGTTCCTCTCGATCAGCCGATCCAGAATCTCCTGAGTTATCTCGGAGCGACTGGTTTCGTCGTCACGACTGTTCATCTCCCAGGCATGGACCACGTGCAGCTCGCTGTGATCTATTCGCGCCAGCGAGGTGGCGAGGTCCATGATCAGTGTGTTGACAGCTTCATTCTTCTCGCCGGGAGTAAACGTGTCCACGGCAGCCAAAATGCGACTGTAGTTGCTGGAGGGGCGATCAGGATCGGTGATCCATACGGGACAAGGGCACTTGCGCATCAAGTGCATGGAGGTGCTTCCGAATAGTAACCTTCTGAAGTTTGCCTCGGCCTCTGCGGTCATGATGACCAGATCGTGCTTCTCTCGAAGCACCGCCTGAATGATCGCGAGGAACGGCGTTCCCCTCAACACCGCGGCCCGGACTTCGACTCCCCCGTGGCGAACGGATACGATCAGTCGCTCCAGGTGCTCCTGTCGCTCTGCCACAATGCGCTCGTCCGCCTGCTCGCGCTCAACCTCTGACTTCGCATTCAAGAGGTCGAGATCTCCCATGACTCCGGCGACGGTCAATCGGGCATTGTTGAGCCGCGCCAGGGTTGTTGCTCTTCTCAGAGTAGCCTCGTCACCGGGCGCATGGCCATAGATCGTGAGAATGTTCTTGAAACGTTTCATGTCTATCCTCCCGCTTCCGGCAAAGGCGGGTCGATGCCTCGGCTCTTGCCCGTCGAGGATTCGAGAGTGAGCGAAATCTGACGCGGTAAATCTCGCCTCAGATTTGACAGCAGCTTATGGCCTACCGGCCGCTTCATCAATAGAGCACGACCGAAACTACTGTTGGGTAAAACCGAACGATCCCGCTGCTGCCTGATCCGAAGAAACTCACCGGCAGGCACCGGCCGTGGGCGGTCCTCGCGGAATGACGATCACTCGATCGTGTTGCGTCTCTTCGGCTGACCCACAAAGGCATGGAGCAGCCTGGCGTAGATGCGCTGACCTTTCCTGAAGCTGGCGATGCGCATGAATTCATCATCTGCGTGGAAACCTTCATCGTCGCGCTGAAAACCGCAGGTCACCAGACTCGGGCCACCGGCATCGGGCACATAGGAGAGTGGCGGCACCCCACCGCCGACATAAAGAATCTTCGGCTCTCGACCGAAGAACTCGGTGAGTACCGTTTTCGCGATGGCGAAATTGAGCTCGTCCTCGCTGAAGAAGATCGCGTTACCGGCGTTGACCGACGTCATATCGACCCCAACGTTCCAGGGCGCGTGCTTTCTGACATGGTTCTTGATCTTTTCGATCAGTGCGCCGGTCTCGTGTCCGGGCCCGGTTCGAATCATGACGCGGAACCAGACGGAATGCGGGATGACCGAGGCAGCGCCCTCGAGATAGCCACCCTTGATTCCGGTGACGTCGAGCGAGCTGCGAATCCAGGTGCGTTCGAGGACGGAGTAGTTCGGATCGCCGATGAATTCAGGAGCCTCCAACTCCTCGAGCACGGCCGCTGGGTCAAACTCCTCGGAGGCCCTGGCGATTTCCGCGCGTTCCCGCGCCGATAACTCGGTTTGACCTTCGGACCAGCCTTCGATGGCCACGGTGCCGTCGTCATGCCACATCGAGTCGATGATCTTGGCCGCCGCGAGGGCGGCGTTCGGAAGAACGCCACCGTAGATGCCCGAATGCTGATCGCTCTTCGCCGTCGTGATCGTGACCTGGACGTCCCCACCGCCGCGCAGCCCCTTCCACATCAGCCCCTGATCGTCGCTGTGCATCATGGCGTCGACGCTGATTCCGTAGTCGGCCTTTTGGATCCAGACCCTGTTCTCCTTTAGCCAATCGGGCATGGACAGGCTACCGATCTCTTCAGCTCCATCGAGCAAGAACATGACGTTCACCGGCAACTCGCCGTCGAGCGACATCAGCGCCTCGATGGCGCTGAGCAACGCGACGACCGGGCCGGTGTCGTCGGTGGCACCGCGACCATAGAGCCTGCCATCTCGGACCTCAGCCTTGTAGGGATGGGAGACCCAACGGCTCGGATCGGCAGGCTGGACGTCGAAATGACCGTAGAAGAGCACGGTGGGCTGCCCCTCGGCACCCGTCCACTCCGCGGTGACCAGCGGCAAGCCGTCGGCCGGATGGACCGTGGCGTTGTCCATACCGATCGCGGTGAGCTTCCCCTTCAGATACTCGGCGGCCTGGATCAGATCCGCCGCGTGTGCCGGATCCATCGCCAGCGTCGGAATGGCGATCAGGTCGGTCAACTCCTGCAGGTGCCGATCCTCGTGGCGGGTGAACCAGTGATCGTAGGCCGCGAGTTGCTGCTCGCTCGCGTGTTTGACTGGGTCGGGCTTCACGACGGCTCCTTTGAGCAGGTTTCACGACTATCGACAAGGGCTACCGGTCTTTTTGCACCGTCGGCCCACTATGGATCCTACCGCCCCTCGACAAGCTCGTCTCGTCGCTTCAGATTCCGGTCTTCTTGAAACCCACCCTGACGTCAGTCCGTATATCCACTACAATACGTAGGAAATACCGGAGACGATCCTATGGCCGACCGCTTACGAGACCTCGAATACACCCTGCTGCTAGCCCTCCTGCGCCTCGGCGAAGAAGCCTACGGGGTGCCGATCCGCGACGAGATCGCCGCCCGTACCGGGCGGGAACTCTCCCTGGGCGCGCTTTATACCACCCTGGACCGCCTGGAGGGCAAGGGCTTCGTCGCCTCCCGGATGGGCGCGCCGACGGCGGTTCGGGGCGGCCGGCGCAAGAAGATGTGCCGGCTGACAACGGCCGGAAAGCGCGCCCTGTCGCATACCTGGGACTTTCAGCGACAGATGACCGAAGGGCTCGAGTCCCGGCTCGAAGAGCTCCGTTCAGCGGCAGAGGCGGGTTAGGACGATGTCTGATGGTTCCCTACAGCCCCCGGCGATCAGCCGCGCATTGCTCGACTGGATCACCCGAGCGCTGCTCGCCCCCGATGCTCGTGAAGCCCTGCTCGGGGACCTCGAAGAAGACTTCCAACATCGCGCCGCCGCGGATGCCCGACGCGCCCGTGTGGGCTATCGCCGCGAGGCCGTCAAATCCATCGCGGCGTTGGCCCTGCGGCCGGCGCGACGCCAACAATTCTCGACTCGACCAGGAGACTCCCTGATGTACGCGTTCCTCTACGATCTCCGGCTGGCGGCCCGCAACCTGCTGCGGGCGCCCGGTTTCAGCCTGGTAGTGGTGCTGACCCTGGCGCTCGGCATCGGCTCGGTGACCGCCGTCTTCACGCTGATCGACGGCGTGGTGCTGCGGCCCCTGCCGTTCGAAGATCCTGAATCCCTGGTCCACCTCTTCGGCCACGATCTCGACTCCGGCAACGGCCGATGGACATCCTCCTATCCCGATTTTGCCGACTTTCGCGACCGCTCGAAGTCGTTCACCACCCTGGCGGCGGCCAATGCTTTCCCGACCAATGTCTCCGGGCACGGCGAACGCCCGGCGCGACTGACGGTCGGTCGCGTGACCCACGATCTCTTCGAACTGCTGGGAGCTCGGGTGTTGATCGGACGCGAGCTCACCCCGGAAGACGACACGCCCGGAGCGGAGCCGGTGGCGGTGATCACCGAGTCGTTCTGGCGCCGGCACTACGGTGGTTTATCCGCCGAAAGCGACATCCGCGCGGCACTCGACAACACCGCGGTGATCGGCCGGCAGCTGACGATCAACGCCGTCACTCACACCATTGTCGGAATTGTCGAAAACCCACACATCCCAGCCGGTACCGAAATCTTCACCGCCCTGGCGACCCAGCCGGGAACCGAAGTGCGCGGCGTCCACAATATCCAGCCGATCGGTCGGTTGGCACCCGGCGTGACGATCGAGGCCGCCAACGCCGAGCTGGCGGCAATTGCGGTGCAACTGGGCGAGGAGAACGGTGGCGAAAACCTGACTCGCAGCGCCCACCTGGTGCCACTACATGAATCGATGGTCGGCGACCTGCGCCAACCCTTCACTCTGCTGCTCGGAGCCGCCGCGTTCGTGCTGCTGATCGTATGCGCCAACGTCTCCAATCTGCTGCTGCACCGGGCCGCCGGGCGTGGCCGCGAAGTCGCTACTCGCTCGGCTCTGGGGGCCGGACGGCCGCAGCTGCTGCGCCAGTTCTTCGCCGAGTCGTCCTGGCTGGTGAGTGCCGGAGGCGCACTGGGTTTCGCCTTCGCCTGGCTGGGTAAAGAGATTCAGTTGCGGCGGATTCCGACCACCCTGCCGCGAGCCGACGCAGTCGCCCTCGATGGCCGCATCCTGCTTTTCGGCCTGGCCGTCACCGGCTTGATCGCCCTGGTCTTTGCCCTGGTACCGATTCTCGAGGTCAACCGCCGCGATCTCTTCGCCTTGCTCGGCGCCGGTGCTCGCGAGCAAGGCGACAGCGCCGGGCGTGGGCGGCTGAAACGTGGACTGGTGATCGTCGAGATCGCCCTCGCCGTCGTGTTGGTGGTGGGTGCCGGCCTGATGATCCAGACCATGCAGCGACTAGCGGACGTCGATCCCGGCTGCGATCCCGAACGCGTGCTGGTGGTGCCGCTCGAGATGCAGACGCCGTTCGTTTCCGAAGACTGGCCACAAACGCTCAATTTCGCCGACCGGTTGATCCAGAGGATTTCGGCACTCCCCGGCGTCGTCGCGGCGACGTATGCCTACCAGGATCCGTCAGATCCGGGTTGGAGCTCGAGCTTCACCATCGAAGGCGAGCCCGAGCCCGAACCCGGCTACCGGCCCGAGGTCGGCTGGCGGCCGGTGGGTACGGACTACTTCGAGGCCATGGGAATCCCGCTTCTGCGCGGGCGTTCCTTCCTCGAGTCCGACGACGCCGCGGGCGCCGGAGCGGTGATCGTCAACCAGGCATTTCTCGACCAGCACCTGCCGGAAGAGCCCGAGCCGATCGGCCGAATCATCAACAAGAACTCCTGGTGGGTGAGGGATATCCAGCAACTGCGCATCGTCGGCGTCGTGGGTAACGTCAAGTTCTCGGGGCGACACCTGGGCGACGCACCGACCTTCTACTTTCCCCACCGCCAGTTCCCGGTGCCGCAATTCAAGGTGCTGGTGCGTACCGCCGGCGAGCCGTTGGCGATGGCCGAGTCGGTGCGGCGGGCGGTCTGGGCGATCGATCCCGACCTGCCGATCGGCGCGATCTCGACCCTCGAAGAGAAGATGGTCGGGACCTTCTCCTATCGCCGCTTTCTGACTCAGCTGCTGAGCTTCTTCGGAGCCTCCGCCCTCTTTCTGGCGGCACTCGGCCTCTACGGCGTCCTCGCCTACTCCACCGCCCGGCGTACCCGCGAGATCGGGCTTCGAATCGCCGTCGGGGCTCAGAGACTCGACATTCTCAGCTTGATCCTGGGCCAGGGCTTGAAGCTCACCGCCGTCGGCCTGGTTCTCGGCCTCGCCGGCGCCTGGGCGACGACCCGCTGGCTTCAGTCGATTCTCTTCGGCATTCAGCGCGGCGATCCGGCAACCCTCGGTTCTGTCGCCCTCGTGATCCTGGCGGTCGCCCTCTTCGCCACCTGGATTCCGGCCCGCCGCGCCTTGCGCATCGAGCCGACCCGGGCGCTCCAGGAGGAATAAAAAGGCCAGGCTCGAGTAGCCGGGGCGGGGGTACACACTGTGAGGGTAATTGCGATAGGGTCGCGCCCCTGTCAACGATCTTCACAGGAGACTGGCCATGGAACATTCGATCTGTATCGTCGGTGTCCCGATGGATCTCGGCCAATCGCGCCGTGGCGTCGACATGGGACCTGGCGCGGTGCGCTATGCCGGCCTGACGCGGCGACTCAAAGAATTGGGTTGCAAGGTCAGGGATTGCGGTAACGTCGAGATTCCGGTTCGCGATACCCTGCCGACGTCGGGCGGCATCGATTACCTGCCGGCGGTGATCGAAGCCTGCACGGCAATGTATGAGCAGGGGCGCCAGGCCCTGGCGGCAGGCGATATACCGATCTTTCTCGGCGGCGACCACTCGATCGCCCTCGGCACCGTGGCCGCGGCCTCGGAGCAGGGTCCGATCGGGGTCTTATGGATCGACGCCCACGGCGACTTCAACACCCCGGAAACCTCGCCCAGCGGCAATATTCACGGCATGCCGCTGGCCGCGCTCACCGGTACCGGGGTACCCGAAATGGTCGATCTGGGCCGGCCCGGGGCCAAGATTTCGGCGCAGAACGTCATGTTGATCGGGATTCGCGACCTCGACCCGCGGGAGCGCATCGCCCTGAAGGGCTCAGGGGCCGGCGTCTACACCATGCGCGAAATCGACGACCGCGGCATCGGGCCGGTCGCCCGTGAAGCTCTGAGCCGCCTCGGTCACCTGTCGCGGGTTCACGTCAGCCTCGATATGGACGCCCTCGACCCGCGCGAGGCTCCCGGCGTCGGCACCCCGGTCACCGGCGGGCTGAGCTACCGCGAGGCGCATCTCTTGATGGAGATCATCGCCGAGACCGTGACCGTCGGCTCGATCGACGTGGTCGAGATCAACCCCATCCTCGATCACAGCAACCGCACCGCCGAGCTGGCGACCGAACTCTTGTTATCAGCCTTGGGACAAACGATCATCTGACGCGCCTTCAGCCCTATCTCACGGTTGGACAAAAAAGCATGCTGGGCCAGACCATCTCGCACTATGAGATCGTCGGCAAGCTGGGCGAAGGCGGCATGGGCGTTGTCTACCGGGCGCGAGATCGCCGACTGAACCGTTTCGTCGCGATCAAATTTCTGCCCCAGAACCAAGACGCCGGAAGGCAGCGCAAGCAACGTTTCCTCCAGGAAGCCCGAGCGGCGTCCGCCCTCGATCACCCCGGCATCGTCACGATTCACCATATCGACTCCCATGACGGAGTCGATTACATCGTGATGGAGCTCATCGAGGGCCGGCCGTTGGCGGAGTGGATTCCGACCGATGGCATGCCGTTCGAGCAGGTGATCGAGGTCGGCGCACAAATTGCCGAGGCCATGGCGGCGGCTCATGACGCGGGTATCGTTCATCGGGATCTCAAGCCTCAGAACGTGATCTTGGCAAACGACGACCGAGTCAAGGTACTCGACTTCGGCGTCGCCAAACTGAATCCGATCGCCGCGGGTGACAGTGACCCGACGACTATTACCGCCCCGATGACCGAAGCTGGATTAGCGATCGGCACCGTCAGTTATATGTCGCCGGAACAGGCATTGGGAGAAGAAGTCGACCAGCGCTCCGACGTCTTCTCACTCGGCAGTGTGCTCTATCACATGCTGACCGGCGAACCGCCTTTCCAAGGCCCCCATATTGCCGCATTGCTGCATGAGCTGCACTACGGTGAGCCGCAACCGGTCCACGCCACCCGACCAGGGATTCCGACCGCGCTCGAGTCGGTGGTGGCCAGAGCACTGGAGAAGCATCCCGGGCGGCGCTATCAAGACATGCGCGATCTTGCGATCGATCTGCGCTCCGTGGGTGCGGCTTCGAGGACGACGACCGAGGAGACTGCCACGGTCTCTCGGGCGCCTCCCAGCCGGCGACATTGGTGGATCCCGGTTGGAACCTGCGTGGGTCTGCTGCTATCGGCGGTCGTCGTGAGCGAGATACTGAAACCCGCGCGCCAACCGGAGTCACCGGTTCTTGATCTGGCCACGCCACCCGACGAGAACGATGCCTATGCTCTCTATCATCAGGGCCGCCAGCAACTCGAACGCTATGACCAGCCGAGGCGCCTGCAGGCAGCTCTCGACACATTGGAACAGGCGGTGGCTCTGGATCCAGACTTCGCCGCGGCGCATGCCGCGTTGGCCAGGGCGCTATGGGCTCGCTATCACGCGGAGAACAAAGACCGGTTATGGCTGGACCGCGCCATGAACCACGCCACCCGGGCTCTGGAGCTGAGCCCGCACCTGGCGTTAGCGCACACCAGCCTGGCGCTGGTTCAGATCGATCTCGGAGCCCTGGATGACGCCTTCGATTTGCTCGAGCGCGCTCGGGCTCTCGATCCAACCGACTTTCAAATCCGAGTGGCGGAAGGCATCGCCTACCAGACCGCGGGCGATCTGGCACGGGCGGAGACCGCGCTCAGGCGAGCGGTGGAGCTCGGGCCCGACAGCCGCGAGCCCCACGACTACCTGGGCAGCGTGCTCCTGCAGCAGGGCCAATACCAGCAAGCGGAAGCGTCGTTTGTGCGCAGTACCGAGCTGGCGCCCGACTGCTATATCAGTCAACGCAACCTGGCCGCCGCCTATCAGCTGCAGGGCCGCTACGACGAGGCCGCCTCAGCGCTGCAACGTTCCCTCGAGATCCGTCCGACATGGAGTGGCTATTCGAATCTCGGGACGCTGCATTTCACTTTGAGCCGTTACCGGGATGCGGTGCG
>JAAUXY010111179.1_pt1 | contig 17396 bp, 10 predicted proteins | sample 7278121 | NCBI WGS metagenome assembly JAAUXY01 (sample SAMN14350117, study PRJNA611818) | marine sediment metagenome | isolation source: surface marine sediment (1.8m) | place: French Polynesia: Moorea | collected 2018-08 | reverse complement strand
CTCAACGTCCACCGGACCCTGGGCCCCGACCTCTACGGCGGCACCAGTGGCATCGCCTTATTCTTGAGTCATCTGTATCGAGCCACCGGTGATCCCCTCATCCTGCGCACAGCCCTCGGCGCCGTGCGCCAGGCCTATGGTCGCCGACACGACGTCCTACCCGAGCACAGCCTCGGCTTCTATGCCGGCTACGCCGGCATCGCCTGGGCCTGCATCGAGCTCGGCGACACTGCCGAGCACGACGGCTGGCTCGAACGCGGCCTGCGGCTTCTGAACGCCCACGCTCTAGATGAGCCCCCCGGCGGCCATCATCTCGACGTCGTCAGCGGCGCGGCCGGGGTGATTCCCTTGCTGCTGAACTGCGCTCACCGCTATCGCCGCGACCAGCTCCTGGAACAGGCGATCGAGCTCGGGGATCGTCTGATCGCTGCCGCGGATCGCCGAACCGAAGGATGGTCGTGGAACACCCTCGGCACATTGAACGAGGCCGGCCAGCCGAATCTGACGGGTTTCTCTCATGGCGCGGCCGGCATCTCCTGGGCGCTCCTCGAGTTGTGGCGGGAAACCGGGGCGCGGCGCTTCCTCGACGCAAGCCGTCAGGGCATTCGCTACGAGCAGCACTGGTTCGATCCCGAACAGGAGAACTGGCCCGACTTTCGGGCTCGTGCCGGAGCCAGCGGCAACGAGCCCGAGAAACACTTCGCCGCGGTCTGGTGCCACGGCGCACCGGGCATCGGCCTGGCCCGCCTGCGCGCCTTCGAGTTACTCGGCGAAGCTCCTCTGAAGCAGCAGGCGGAGGCCGCCTTGCGCGCCACCTATCGCGCCGCTGCCCAGCTGCCCGAGGACCAGCTCACTCTTTGCTTGTGCCACGGACTGGGCGGCAACGCGGAAGTCTTTCTCTACGGTGCCCGAGTGCTCGGCCTGGATGAGTGCCGAACCGCCGCCGAACAGATCGGCCTGCGCGGTATCGAGCTCTTCGCGGAGCCGGGTCGGCCATGGACCTGCGGCCTCCCGGGAGGCACCGAGACCCCCAATCTGATGCTCGGTACAGCCGGTATCGGGTTCTTCTACCTGCGTCTTCACGAGCCGAACACGACACCTTCCATCCTGATCCCATTCACCGACGCGACGGCACCAGCCGTGGCTGAGCCCATTTTGGAGAAAGTCTCATGAGTCCCGAAGCTACCCGGGTCGAGATGATGCTGCAGACGCTCGAGCAGCATCGCGAAGAACTGTTGGCAATCTCCGGCGTGACGGCGGTCGCGATCGGCCGCAAGCTGGTTCGCGGACAAGAGACAGACCGGTTGGCGATCATGGTCTTCGTGGAGCGAAAATGCTCGGTTACGGCCGAGGAGCTCATCCCCGAAGAGATCGCGGGGCTGCCGACCGACGTGGTGCAGCGAGTGTTCTCGCTCCAGACCATCGCCACCAACCCCTTCGCTCGTTTCGACCCCTTGATCTCGGGCATCGCGATCGCCCCCAAGGCAGTCCCCGCCACGCCGGGCACCCTCGGCTGTTTCGTTCAAACCACCGGCAAGTCAGGTCGTTATCCCGCCGGGGTATATCTGCTCACCAATGAGCATGTCGTCCATCATGCCGGTCAGGGCGGTGCGGTCATCCAGCCGGATTGGACGTCTCCCACGCCACCGCCCGCGAACTACCAGATCGGCAATTATCTCGACGGGGTTCGCAACGCGACTCACGACTGCGCCATCGTCGGCCTCGGCGGACGGACTTGGAGCAATGTCGTCCCCAACAAGCCATGGCATCCGGGCAATCGCCGGCTGCGCGGGCTCACCGCGCCCGCGGTCGGCGCCGCCGTCTACAAATATGGCATCACGACCCGTTTCACCACCGCTCAGGTACGGCACGTGGGCTGGACGAACGGTAGGGTCACCGGGGCGCTTTACATCGAGAATGTGAATCAGCAGACCTGGGTCGACTCCGGCGATTCGGGATCGGTGGCGGTCACCGACAGCGGAGATCTCATCATGGGGCTGAACTTTCAGGCCGATACGGCAACCGCCGCGCCGGGTGGCGGCTTCTACGCCGGCATCGCCTACCCCATCCAGTCCCAGCTCGATGTCTTCGCCGATCCCGGCGGCAGCGTGACGCTCGCTTGATCGCCAGAGCACCGGATCGTGGCGCGCTCCTGAAGATTCTTCAACCTGTCAGTCGCTCGGTTTGAATCCCGAGGCGAGGTTGACAATCGTCGAATAGACCAACGGTTGTTCAAATTCTTGCACGAATCGTTCGAGAACCCTCTCCAGGAAGCGCCGCCATCCGGTGGCGCCGAGCCGATCCGCCATCATGCGGGAGTGAACCAGCGACGCCCGAGCCGTGACATAGTCTTTCGCGCTCACCGACGCCCGGTAGGTGACCACGCGAGATCGGGTCGCGGTCAACCCCGCTCTTGCAAGCGCCGACTCGAGATCCTCAGTCGACTCAAAGGTGCCGGCATGGGGCATCGCCGCGCGCACCTCGCCGGCCAGCTGGTCGCTATCGACAAACTCGCCGGCGGTTTCCATCCAGGCGGAGATGTAGGTGTCATTGTGCGTCCCCCATCCGGAGACCGCCAGGCAGCCCCCGGGGGCGAGCACCCGCACCATGTCACGCAGGGAGTCTTCGACCGTCAGCAGGTGGGAGAGGACAAAGTTGGCGGTCACCGAGTCGAAAGTACCTGATTCAAACGGCAGCCCGGGAACCCCGGCGGCCGCGATCGGATGATCTTTCGCCCGCGCGACCCATAACATTCCAGGGCTGGGGTCGATCCCGACCACCAGCCTCGGGGTCACTTCGGCCCGAGCGCAATGATCGGGAATGATGCCCGTGCCGGTTCCCACGTCCAGGACCCGCCCTCCCGGCTTCAGGTCGGCCATGGCCAGCAGGTCACGCCCGGGGGCCTCGAAGTACCGCGGGACCAGAATGGACTCGTAGTCGTCCGCGAACGCGCCGTATTGCCCGGGATCTTCGCGCCGTTTTGCCCGCGTCGTCATCCGCGTCGTCATTGCAGCCATCTTACCCGCGTCCGGCAATCCGCATCGTGTCGAGGAGGTGGAGCGGGAATGGCATTGTCTCGCGGCTACTCCGCGGTCTTCCAGTGCCGGCTCTCGAAGTCGATCTCCGGCGCCTCGCCTCGGCCGATGTGGGCGGCTATTTGCCGCGCGTGGTGGCGGCCGTTCTCGATGAACCAACGGCCGGTGCGGAGCCCGCCGCAGATCGTGCCGGCCAGGTAGATGCCCGGGCGGTTCGTCTCGAAGGTCGTCGCGTCGTGGACCGGGGTCATGGCGTCGTCGTCGGCCCAATCGATCCCCAGGGCGTCGAGCAGCGGATAGTCGGGCCGGTAACCGGTCATGGCGACCACGAAGTCGTTGCCGATCGTGCGCTGACCGTCCGGCGTGTCCAGGCGCAGTCGGCCCGGTTCGATCGCCGTCACGGTGGTGCGGAAGAAAGCGCGCACGCTGCCCTCGGCGATCCGATTCTCGAGGTCTGGCCGCAGCCAGTACTTGACCCGATCCGACAGCCCTTCCCCCCGGTGGATCAGGGTGACCTCGGCACCGTGTCGGTAACAGTCCAGAGCCGCCTTGACCGCCGAGTTCTTGGCGCCGACCACGGCCACCCGTTGGCCGGTGTACGGGTACGGCTCCTTGTAGTAGTGGACCACCCGGGGCGGTTCCTCTCCCGGGAGGCCCAGGCGATTCGGCACGTCGAAGAAGCCGGTGGCAATGACCGCCCGGCGGCACGGGTGCTCGCCCCGGTCGGTGACGACCCGGAAGGCGTCCCGTTCACCCTCAATAGAGAGCACACGCTCGTACAGGCGCACGTCGAGCTCCTCCACCCGGACGACGCCGGCGTAATACTCGATGGCCTCTTCCCGAGTCGGCTTGTAGCCCGCGGTGGGGAACGGATGACCGCCGATCTCGATGAGCTCCGGTGTGGAGAAGAACTCCATCCGCGGCGGGTAGCCGACGATGGAGTTCACCAGCGCCCCCTTGTCCACGATTCGGGCTGTCAGGCCAAGGCGGCGCGCGGCGATCGCGCATGCCAGGCCCACCGGCCCGGCACCGACCACCAGCAAGTCGACGGGGAGAGAATTGTCTCGAGTTCTATCGCTCATCGGTGGACTCTAACCCGTCGGCCACACCCGGCAGCCAGTCGATCTCGAAAGGGCCGGCGAAGGTCGCCGCCCCGGCGATCTCCGAGCCGGCTTCAGAACGCCGGACCACGGCACGGAAGCCGTCGGTCTTGCGCAGCACGAAACGCGAGCGCCCTGAGCCGAGCTCGGCGGCGGTCTCGGCGGAACCGGCGAAAGCGACCAGGAAGCGGTGCAGGGAATCGTCATGCCAGGGGGCCTCGGGCAGCTCGACAGGGCCGCCCGGCTGGCGGGCCTCCTTGCCCGCGGCCGGTTCGGCCGAGCCGGCCGCGAGGTCGAGCCGGTCGCCGTCGCCGAGCAGCCACAGGCGACCGCGGCGGAAACCGGCCGACGCCGGCGTCGCCCCTTCAAGGTCGAGGAACGCGACCCCGGAGACGCCGACGACCCGGGCGATCTCGCCCTCGGCCACCAGGGCGGTGTCCTCATCGATGCACAGGCCACGCCGAGCCTCGGAGCGCGCCGCGACCGCCACCATCAGGCGGCCGAGGCGACCGCGGGCGAGGCAATGCTGGTCGACCAGGGCCGCGGGCAGGAAGCCCATGCCGCCGCGCACCCAGACCCCCAGCGAGTCCTCGGCGGAAGTCACGCCGTGCTCGAAGGCGTCGCCGCTACCGCCGCCGCCGATCATCGGATCGCTCATCATCGCGGCTCCGGCGCTGGTACCGGCCACCACACCGCCGGCGGCGACGACCCGACGCAGGGCCTCATCGGCGGGGGTCGACTCGCCGGCCGGCCTAAAGACGTCGACGATCCGCGACTGGTCGCCGCCGGTGAAGAAGAAGCCGCCGCACTCGTCGAGGCGGGCGGCGACCCTGGCGTCCATGGCGCGGCGCGACCGCTTCGTGGTGATCTTGAAACCGGTCGCCACGCCCGCTCCGCCATAGCGCTCGAAGTCCTGTAGATAGGCGCGCATCGACCGCTTCGGCCGGCTGCTGGCAGTCGGCAGGACGCAGATCGGCCGCCCGGGGAGGCGACGCCCCAGAATCTCCCCGTAGACCCGCTCGTTGTCTGGATCGAGGGCACCGCCGATAATCACCCGCGCGCCTTCGCCGGCTCCGGGCCGGGGCAGGGCGAGGAGGAGGGCGAAGACCGCGACGGCCGGCCATCGGGCGTTCATCAGACAAGGGTTCATCGAGAGTCCTCGAGTAAGTCGCGATCCTCTTCGAGGATGCGGTTGATCCGCGACAGGGCTTCCAGGGCCTGGTCCTGGTGACGAACCGCGATCTCGGTCACCAGCGCGTTGAGCAGCACCGCCACCGCCGCGAAGGAGTTGGTGAACAGCAGGTTGTCGCTCTTGGCCGCCAGGACGTGGCGGGCGAGATTCGCCGCCGGCGCGCCCTCGCGGTCGCAGATCGCCACCGTCGGCACGCCGAGCTCGCCGGCGCGCCTCAGCACCTGGAGGCTGGAACGCGAATAGGGCGGGAACGAAAAGACCACCACCAGGTCCGTCGGCCGCAAGGGCACCAGCTGCTCCAGCGGCGACGAGAAACGGGTCGACAGCGTCGTCGAGCGCAGGCCGAGCTCGGCCAGCAGGTAGGACAGAACCTCGGCGAAAAAGGACGAGATGCCGAGGCCGAAGGTATAGACGTGGTCGGCCTTGAACAGCCCCGCGGCGACCCGCCGGAAGGCCTCGCGGTCGAGCTGTTCGAACGTGCGGTGGATGTTCTGCACTTCCTGACGCTCGACCGCCCGCAGGGATTCGACGTCGCCGCCGGTCGGGGGCCGATCCGAGGAAGCCTCGACGCGCGAGGTCACCTTCTGGCGCAGGGCATCGAGAAGGTCCATCTTGAGGCCGGAAAAGCCGCTATAGCCGAGCCGCTGGGCGAAGCGCACCACCGTCGCCTCCGACGCGCCGCTCTTCTCCGCCAGCTCGGGGACCGACAGGAACGGCACCTCGTGGAGGTGCTCGAGGAGGTAATGGCCGACCAGCTCCTGCTGCGGCGGCAGGTCGCCGTAGCGCCGGCGCAAGAGCTCCCGGAACTCGGTCTCATTCGCTACCCGCCTCATCGTGCCGCCTCCTCAAACGCTGCAGGGCGATGGTCCGAGCCTGTCTGATGAATTCTATCCTTCACGAATCTGAGGATAGATGAAATCCATCATTCAGGCAACCCTGGCCCGTTAAATCCGCTAGATCAACGAATAAAGCCGAGAAATCACCGCATCCGAGCTTGACAGACACCGCTACGCGCGGCCAGAATGAAATTTAAATTTCATAAACAGACCATGGTGAAAACTCAAATTCATCTCTACCAACGACCCAGGGAGATTCGACGATGAGCCCCACGAGCCGAAACCGTCTCCTTCTGCCGCTCCTGCTGGCGCTTCTCGCGGGCCCGGCCCTCGCCCAGACCGACCAGACCGGAGTGCTCGAAGGCACCGTCCGCGCCGCCGGCGGTGGCGCCGTCCCCGGCGCGGTGATCCTCGCTTCTCTCGCCGAAGGCGGCTTCCCCCACGACGCGACCACCGACGAGCGCGGCCTGTTCCGCATCGCCTTCCTCGCTCCGGGCGACTACACCGTCATGATCCAGGCCACAGGCTTCCAGGACCAGCAGGTCGAGGCCGTTCGATTGAGCGCCGGCGCGACCCGAACCCTGGCGGTTGAAATGGCGGCGATGGATACCTTCAACGAGGCGCTGGTGGTCACCGCGGCGGAGCCTTTGATCGACGCCGGCACCACCGAGCTCGGCAGCCTCACCCTCGATGCCGAAGACACCGAGCTGCTGCCGATTTCGCGCTCCGCCACCGACCTGGTCAAGTTCACCCCCGGGGCCTCCAACGGCTCGGTTTGGGGCGGCTCCACCGGTCAGGCCAATAGCTACAAGCTCGACGGTGTGGGGGTCAACCAGCCGGGCGTCGGCGGCGATTTTCTGCTCCCTAACGTCGACTGGATCGAGGAATTCCAGGTCAAGGGCCTGGGGGCCGGGGCCGAGGACGGTAACTTTCAGGGCGGGTTGATCTCGATCGTTACCAAGTCGGGCACCAACGACTGGAAAGGCGGCGTGCGCCTCAACTTCGAAGACGAGTCGCTCAACTCGACCAACCTCAACACCCGCGAGGCCGGCTCGGAAGACGATCAGCGTCTCGAGGTCAACGCCGACATCGCCGGCCCGATCCGCCGAGATCAGCTCTACTACTTCTTCTCCGCCCAGCAGTCCCAGCGCGATACCAACGTGGTCGACGAGGCGGCGTCGAGCGGCGACCAGGTCTCCTTCCTGCCGGTTCGGGAGGAACGCACCGAGACCAAGCTGTTCGGCAAGCTGACCTGGCAGCCGCGCCAGAACAGCTATGTCAACCTGGTTCTGGGCTGGGACGACGTCGAGACCGAAAACCGCGGCCTGTCGAGCTTCGTCGCCCCGGAGGCGGCGGAGATCCAGGACTCGCCGTCGGTGTTTTACAACGCCTCCTGGTCCCAGACCCTGGGCGCCAACGCCTTCCTCGAGGTCAAGTTCACCGGCTTCGACGGCGACGACGAGCGCCGTCCGAAGAACGGCGACCTGCCGAGCGTGCAGATCCTCGGCGGCGATCGCAACATCTTCAGCAATGCCAAGTTCATCCGCCTGCAGACCCCGGAATCGAACGGGCTGAGCGCGGGTCTCGACTACTACTTCGACACCGGCTCCGTCGAGCACGAGCTCAAGGTCGGTTTCGAGGTCCTCGACGGCTCGTGGCTCGAGCGCCGGCTGCGCAGCGGCGGCCTGACCTGGCGCCCGGAGGAGGGTGACGGTCCTTTCGATCCTCAGGATCCGGCCACCTGGGGTTTCATCTCGAGTGACTGGGGCGGCGAGATCAACCTCGACGCCGACAACGTCAACAGCGCCCTTTACGTCCAGGACTACGTCGACGTGTCGTCGCGCCTGCGGCTGTCGGCGGGCCTGCGCTGGGGCCAGTGGGAGGGCGACCTCACCCCCGGCTTCGGCGGCGGGAGTACTTTCATGGCGGTCGACGACGACGCCTTCGATCCCCGCCTCGGCCTGGTCTGGGACCTCCGGGGCGACGGTTCGTGGGTCGGCAAGCTCCACTGGGGCCGTTACCACCAGAGCCTGTTCGCGCTCTTGTTCGACCGGGTGGCCGGCGGCAACGTCTTCCAGGACGAGGAGTTCTGGGATTGGGACGCTCCCGGCCTTCCGGACGTGACCCGCAACTATACGCTGGCCGAGCGCGAGCAGCTCTTCGCCTTCTTCGACGCCGACTCGACCGGCGAGGAAGTCGGCCCGGTGCTCGACTACGATCAGCCCTTCGTCGAACAGCTGGTGATCGGCATCGAGCACGCGCTGAATGCCCGCTGGAAGCTCGGGGCGACCTACGTCCACCGCGAGAACGACAACATTCTGGCCCTGGTCGACCGCAACCTGACGTCGAACTACACCCTGTTCCGCGACGTCTCCGTGATCGATTTCCGCTCCGGCGATCCGATCCGCGATCCGAACGGCGGCCCGCTCGTCCTCGGGCAAGTCCTGGTGTCGAACGACGACATCGTGAGCCAGGGCTGGGCTCCCGGTTTGACCGACGCCGAGGTGGCGGCGCTGACCTTCGATCAGGACCTGGTGCTCACCAACCCCGACGACGCAACTCGCGAAATGGATCAGCTCCAGCTGGTGGTCGACCGCCAGGGCGCGGCCTGGGAGCTGTCGGCGTCGGTGGTCTACACCGACCTCGAGGGCAACTTCTTCAGCGTCAGCGGCTACGACGATCCCACCGGCACCGGCGCGGGCTCGTTCGTGCGCCCCAACGAGGCGATCAACAGCGACGGCAACCTGCGCGGCGTCGACGAATGGGAGCTCAAGCTGCGGCTGACGGCGGACCTGCCGTGGGAACTGCGTGGCGGTTTTTACTTCAACTACCGCTCCGGCGAGGTGGTCACCCCGATCTACGAGATCGACAACCGCAACCACGACTTCATGGCCTCGAACGGCGAGTTCTTCTCGTTTCGACACTTCAGCGACGTCAACGGCGAGGCGATCTTCTTGGAGCCCCGCGGCAGCCGCGAGCTCGACGACTCGACGGTCATCGATCTTCATCTCGACCGGGTCTTCGCCCTCGGCGGTAACAATCGCGACGTGGTTCTCGGCTTCGACGTCTTCAACCTGCTGAATGACGACGCGGTCACCCGCATCCGCACCGACGTCAACGATCAGGACCCGAGCGATCCGTCGACCCTATTCGGCGCCGCCGAACGCCGCCTGGTGCCACGGACGTTCCGGCTCTACGCCTCCTTCCGCTTCTGAGTCCGGCGCCGAGCCGGCGCCACGACCGTGGCGCCGGCTGGGCTCGGAAACGACTCTTCAAATCTCGAAGATCTTGCCCCGGCGGGGGGCCGCGTCTGGCAATCTGCCTCCGGGGCTTTCTCGGCTCGAGCAAAGGTGAGCGGATCGCTCTCGTGATTCTCACGGATCACGATTCTCGAGAAGTTCGCTTATTCCGATTGGGCAGAAAAGTACGGCGCCAACAAGCCGCGGTCTTCCGTTGCGAAGATCTCCGGATCGACTGAGAAACCGGGTCTTTCCGTCCAACAATCAAACCCCGACCCGAGAAAGCCCGGTTCCTCCGCGGTCAAAGCGTTCTTGGCGCGTGCACTGCCCTTTTCTTCCGAAGATGCTCGGTTCCGTCACCGGTGACGATGACTCTTTCTTCCTATGAACGAAACTCTGCCACTGGTGACGATGCCCTTTTCTTCCGGTGCCTTCGGCCAGCGTCACCGGTGACGATGCCCTTTTCCTCCGGTAGTTTGGGTCTCCGTCACCCCTCGAGCTGCTTCGCTAAGGAAGCGGCGACCGACCGGTCAGTCGGTCATTCGTCAGGCTTTTTCTGCCGGCGTTGCTCTGCTCAGTATCCCGGTGCCAACCGCTCTAAACGCTACAGCCAGAGAGCCCGAACGGGACGGCCATCGCCGCCATGGCGGTTGAACACCACCAGATCTCCGCTCTCGGCAAGACCCAGAGTATCAGCGAAGCGGTGTTTGGCATCGGCTGCGGATGGAGCTCGGTGGCTGATCAGGACTCAGAAGTTGTCCAACTTCGCGATCTTGAGAATGTTAGCCAACTTTTGTTCCCAATGCCGACGTCCAACCCGGCCGCCGGGGCTGGGGCCGACCGAAGTGGCTGGCACCAAGAGTGGCAGTGGCGATGACTGAACGTCGAGTCGTAGCCGTAAAGGCGGCGGGGTGGCCCCGCCAGGGCGTGATTTCGGGCGGCCGACAAGGACGAAATGGCCGTCACGTTCCAACTGGAGGAACTGGCCCTTCCCCGCAAGTCTCGTGTTAACATCGACACAACTTGCGCGCCCGTATGGGCACTCGACCGGAGTCTCTTGATCGCATTCTTCGAGAACCATCGCCGAGTGCGCTCGTCGAAGTGCTGTCTCGATAGCCTTATCGCAGCTCAACGAAACCAGCCCCAAAGCACATATACGCCGTGTTCCTCTCCTTCTAAAAGGTAAGCTTCTCATCAAGGGCGCCGCGCGCTTCAAGCAGAGGTAACCATCATAGGAGGAGTAAGCCAGCCAATGCCCCTGACCTCTCTTCTTGACTCACATCTCAAGAGTTCCCAGGTAATCGATGTCAAGGCCCTAGCGAAGATACTCACGCAGGCCTTTCCGAACAAGGACCTAGCGGTCTTTGCAGGCGCAGGCATCTCGCACAACTCTGGATTGCCGCTAGCGATCCCGCTTTCTAAGAAGATATTGGAAGCGATCGGCCTGAGCCAAGAACAGCTAAACGCCGTGATGGCAAGCGACCTCCCGTTTGAATCGTTGGTTGAGGCAGTGTGCGAGTCGGGAGGCATCGAGGAGATCCTCGAGGTCTTCAGCGGCGGCCGGCCCTGTCCAGCGCACAGATTCATTAGTGAAATGATCAAAAGGGGATTCCTGGACCTGGCATGCACCACTAACTTCGATTGCCTGATTGAGGAGTCGCTTGACGATCTCTCCTTGCGCAAAAACAGAGATTACGTGGTCCGATGGCGAGAGGATCAATTTACAGACATTATAGACCCTCACCAACTTCCCCAGGTGATCAAGGTGCATGGGAGCGCTCATGATCCCACAAGCGTTGCCGTTACGCTACAGAGCGTTTCAAGCGAACGCCTGTCTGGTGCACGATCAGCTGCCATTGAGAAGCTTTTTACAGGAAGTCATGAGGGGATTCTCTTCCTTGGATACAGCTGCTCGGACATATTTGACATTGTCCCAAAATTAGAAGAGCATTCACGCACCGACAAACTGTTGTTGTTTGTTCAGCATACTCCTGGGGGGCCAGGCCAAATTTCACACGGTGCGCGTTTTGAACCCATACAGGAAGCCCGGACAAAGAACCCATTCCGAGAATACCGCAAGGGCTGGAGGATATTCACTGACACAGACGAATTGATCTTGGCTCTGGAAAAGGAGTCTGGGGCGGATTTTTCTTTCGGAGTTGCTACAGAGAAACCAGATTGGAACGCTGCCGTGGAGAGGTGGGCGTCTTATCTTATAAGTGAAGTGTCGCGGTGCAGTTTAAGCTTGGCGGCTGGCACGGTCCTCTTTCGAATATCAAATCTTACAGGGGCAAAAGAAAAGTATCTTGACACGGCCAGAATGGCCAAGGCGGACGGGGACGCGCATGCAGCTGCTGTTGCTGCTTCAAATTTATCTAGCGTAAGCAGGCAAATGGGAGACTCGAAAAACGCCATTGTCCTGGGCGACGAGGCAATCAGGGTCTTCCGCGAAATCGGCAACTCCCATCAGCTCGCTAAGCAGTTATCTTTGAGGGGAATAGAGAGAATCTCTACTCGTCATTACGCCGAGGCAATCTCCAGTCTTGACGAGGCGCTATTGCTAGCCCGGCAAAACGAAGACGACTGGCTTGAGAGCAACATACTCTGCCACCTCGGCGTAGCTAATTACCACTTGGATCATCTGTCCACATCCATGTCATTGCTGAAGAGCGGGCTCGCTATGGCTCTCGACGCTGGTAATCCATTGGCCGAATCCGTCGCGCTTGTAAGTTTGGCCAACTTGAAACGTAAGCAGGCGCAAACACAAGAAGCCGAGGCTTTGTATCAAGAAGGACGGGAGGCGGCTGGGCGCATTGGAGACAGGCGACTGGAGATGACTTGCCTTGGAAACCTAGGGTCATTGGCTCTGGCTCGGTCAGATTGGGGCGTCGCGGAAGAATATCTACAGATGGCGCTGCATCTCGCCAGACTAATCGGTCTTGATAAGGAAGAGCGGCAGTTTCTGCTGTATCTCGCTGCAAGCAAGGCGCAGGCTGGCCGAGCGGATGAGGCCTCGCCTTTGTTCCAATCTGCGTACGAGATCTCGACCGACCATAGCGACTTCTCAGATTGGATCTACTTTGAGTTGAAATCTGCAATAACTGGCGGCGTCGACCAGGAAGAACTGATATCTTTCTGTGAAGAAAGACTCGATGCCGCGCGAGAGAAGGAGGAGCCGGGCAAATGCCTGAGGTATCTGCATCTGGCTGGGTTACTCCAAGAGAAGGACAGGAGATTCGAAGAAGCGAGAGCACGTTACTACATGGCTTTGGGGATTGCAAAAAGCATCGGAAATCAGAAGGCCCGAGTGGTGTTTATGCGCAATGTAGCTAATTGCGATGGCAATCTGGGAAGGCATGACATGGCAGAGATACTCCACCGGCGCGCATTTGGGGTTGCTGTGCAGATTGGCTTTGAAAGAGAGATTGCTTTGTGTGGGTATAACGTAGGAGTGGCGCTAATGATGAAGGGCCAATTTTCGAGTGCCTTGCCTCAATTTGAAGCGGCCCAGCACGCGGCTCACTCAACTGGGGACGCGCGGCTGGAAGCAAAGGTGGCTGGCAACATGGGCGCCTGCCATCTAAATCTAGACAGCTACGCCGAGGCCGCTACCCTAAGCAAGAAGGCCATCTCGCTACTCGAATCAAGTTCGGCTGATGGCGCCGAGGACGACCGTCGTATCTATAGAGAGAATTTCCAAATTGCTACGCGACTTCTTGAGGAATCCGGTAGAAGTGCTTCTCTGGAATGAGGCAAGCGACAGATCCACTTCGCAGAATTCAGAGGAGTTTATCGGTGACCGCAGCAGAAAGACGTCCCGTCACCACGGGTGTGGCGCGCGTCACCGATGAACTCAATTGGACTAGACCGCGGGCCGAAGGCTATGGGGTTTGGATGGCTCGATGGTGGGGAGAAGGACACGGGCACGGACTCGTGAGGACGCCAACGGAGCCATTCTGACGCCGGGAGAGGACTTCCCAGAGGTCGAAAGACGCTACAGGCGGCCCGCCGGCCACGAGATCGGGGCTTGCCCCCGTGCTGAATGCACACCTCCACTTCGCACCGCCAAGCGCGGCTAGCAGACACGGGATTGGGAGGTGCCGGAGGACGAAACTCATGACGAGTCGATCCCTTCGACCTCGAAGGGTCTCTCGATCGGCGCGAGCGTCTCGATGCGGATGAGCCAGCCCTGACGACACTCCGGGCAAAGCCAGCGGTCGTCCAAGTCGGTCTGGGCGGACGAGGGCTCGGCGTCGACGCTTCCCGCCTCGACGGAGCTCGCTCCGCCGGAGTCAACAGCTGCCGGGCACATTCGATCTTCTCCGCTCGATGGCGATTGGCGAGAAAGCCGAAGTGGCGGATACGCACGAACCGGTCAGGCAAGACATGGAGGAGGAATCTGACGGGTCGGCTCGGCGAGCTCGAAGCACACGCCCAGCGCAGCGCCCAGCGGTACGAGACGTTCCTTGGACTTCGGCGACATCTCTACGCGCACGAACGGCGTTGGCCCGACGAGCCCTTCTAGCGAGCGCGACACCGATAAGCACTATTGACCTCTAACGGAGCCTTCGGCCTCAAACCGCCAAGATCGCCTCTGGCTGGGCTGGATCCCGTGTCGCAGGGGCGGGTGCGAGCGAAGTTGACCAGACGTCAGCCTCGGCCCCGCCGACACAAAGGGAAGGACAGCCCCAGGGTCGAGAGGACTCCTGGTAAAGTCAGGCCCGGAGGCGAGATGACGAAACCAACAAGCGACGTCCTGAGCCGCGAGGTGCAGTACAGCGGCGAGCGGATCTCGGTCAGAAGCCTGGAGGACACCATCGGCGAGGCCCGCCAAGCGCAGGACGCCAACGTCGGCGAGCTCAAGGTGCTGCGCGAGAAGAACGTGGAGCTGCAGGAGACGCTGGCCACCGAGATCCGCAAGCTGCGCAAGCTCTCCGACTATCTCGCCGCCGGCAAGCTCGAGGGTGGCTTCATCGCCAACTTGAAGGAGATCCTGTCGTTCATTCCCATGCTGCGACCGCTCACCCGCCGCTCGATCGAGGAGCTGCTGCGCCAGCAGTATGAGATCAGCGTCCGCCGGGTGAAGGAGGCCTCGGAGTACGCTGACAAGCTGCGCACCGCCGAGGCCGGTCTGCACGACGAGATCGAGCGCTTGAACGCCAAGATCCTCGAGTCGGCCCGCAACGAAGACACGGCCGCCGACTACGTGCTCGAGCTTCAGCAGCACAAGGAGGAGCTCGACGGACGACTGGCGACGGTCGCAAAGGGCTCGACCGAGGAGCGCGAGGTGCAGGCGCAACTCGACAAGCTGCGCCGGGTCATGTCGGAGCATTCGACGCTGCTGCAGCTCTACCACTCCGCCGAGGAGCGCCTCGGCCGGCTCAAGGGCAACACCCGCCGCCTGGTGGAGACGGTCGGCGCCCTGGCCAGCGACATCACTCAATACGTCCACGCGGCGAGCGAGAAACTGGACCTGGCGTCGGGTCAGATCCAGGCCCTGGGCACCATGGCCGACGCCTCGGTGGTAATGCTCGAGATGAAGAAGTCCCTCGACGTGATGACCGAGTCGATGAACCAGACGACCCGCTTCGTTTCAGAGACCCAGTCCTTCTTCCGCCAGAACCTTGACGAGCTCCTCAGCGACCTGGACGTCTACGACGATGAGACCCGGGCGCTGATGGACAAGAACCTGGCGATCTCCCGGGACATCGAGGACCAACGCATCGCCGAGGCCGTAAAGGTGGCGCTCGAACGGCGACCGCCAGGCGGTGCCGGCTAACCCGATGACCGGGCGTCCGCGGGTCCTCCAGGCACCGTCGATCAGGCTCGGGGAAGCGCAAGAATCGGCGTATCTCGAGCGGGCGAGCGCGGCGCTCGAGCGCGCCCGGCTCAACCGCCAATATCCGAACGCGCGGCGCGCCGCCCGTCACCTGCGCTGCATGGGGCGAGACGTGCACGGCGGACTCTACCCGCCGCTCGAGATCGACGTCCGCTCGGGCCTGCCCACCTACCGCGAATGGACCCGCGTCAAGACCGACCTGGAGATGGCCGCCGAGATCCTGGCGGACCTGCCGCCGGAAGCCGAGCTGGCCGAGCGGGCGCGCAACGCCGGTCACGGGATCTACGGCAAGCAGTTGCTCAAGCACCGCTACTACAACGCGATCTCCGGAGCCGAGCTGGACCCCCTCGACCACATGGAGGTCCGGCTCCGCCGCGTCGAGCCCGACACCCGCACCGCGCACTTCAACGTGACCCTCGACAAGCTCGACGCTAGTGGCCTGCTAGTGCGCAAGACGATCGACCTGTCGCAGCGAGACTCCCACTGGGATCACCCGATGCTGACCCTGGATGAGGAGACGGCGGAGCACACCCGGGCATTCCGCTCCCTGATCTTCCGCTTTGCGTCGCTCGACGCCGAGCTCACCTTCGCCCGCCTGGCCGCGACCTCCAACCTGGAAGTCGAGAAGGTGGTCAAGGGCACCATCGGGCCGTTCTTCATGCCCGGGGTGCGCGCCCCCAAAACCATCGCTCGCTGGTTCGACTCGGAGGATGGGCCGAAGGATCGAGAATCCGGGGCGGTGGCCACCTTCTCCCTCGACCTGGCGGCCCGTGACCTGGCTCGCGACCGCGACAACGATCCCCTGGATGACCTGATTGCCGACCGCTTCTCCGAGCAGGCCCGCGCCGAATATCAGGAGGCACGCCAGCGCTGGGGCTATCATGTGTTCAAGGATCGCAAGTTCGCGGTCTCGGCGGCCTTGGTCGACGCGGTGCGTGGGCTGTGCGCCGAGCATGGGACGCGTAACGTCATCTACCCTTTGGACTAGTTTTCCACTCCACCCAGGGCTCACGCCCTGGGCTACCGCTTATCGGCCTTCGGGCTCCCGAGCCCGAAGGGCGGCATGGGGTAGCCTAGGGTGTCAACCCTGGGCTGGTGAGGCCTGAGCATTCCACCAACCCGGATAGAAACTGCCGAAGATCGCACTAGCTTCATCATGGCCGATCCCATCGACGTCACCCTACCCGCCGGCGGCTTCGACCGCGACGCTGCCGTCGCGGCGGTCGAGGGATCCGGACTGCCCGAGCTGCTCCGGCGACTCGCCCCCGGTCCTTTCGGCCTGACGGCGACCGCCACCAACATTCTCGAGGCCCTGGCCGACGCCGCCGATTTAGGGCTCGCGGCGTCCGCGGCGCTGCGCGGAATGCTCCTCGCCGAGCTCTCGGGAGCGGGAGACTTCCGGCTGCCCGAGCTGGCGCCGGGGCACGAGCGCCTGCTGGCCACCGTGCAGCTGATCGTCGCCGCCGACGACGCGGTCCTCCGCCTGCGGCGCTTCTGCCCGGTCCCGGAGGTCCACGGCACCCTCGAGATGGACGGCCTCGAAGAGCTGTTGGACGAGCGGGACGCGACGCGCCTGGCGCGCCGCCTGCTCGCCGTCGCCCGTGGCTACCTGGAGATCAAGCCGCGGTCGCCCGGTGCCTCCTCGCCGCCGGACGAGTACGCGGGAACGACGCTCTCCGCCGCCCTGCAGCTGCTCGCCGGCGCGGTGCGGCAGTTCGCCAGGAGCGGCAGCCTGGTGCCGCTGGTGAAGGCACTGGCCAACCGCCGCTTCCGGGTCGCCGGATTCCCCTACGACGGACTGACCCGGCGCGCCCCGGCCGAGGAGTCCTCGGGGCTGCTGCCGGTGACGCCGGAAGACATCGTCGGCAACGCCGAATTCCTCGAGGCCGGCCTGCGGTTGGCCCGCGACGTGGCGGGCTACGACTTCACCTCGCGGAACAATCCGAAAAAGATCAACCCGGTGCTCTTCGGCCTGGGCCCGCCGGGCTGCGGCAAGACGGTGACCGCCCACGCCATCGGCAACTACTTCCTGCAGTACTGCCGCGAGCGCGAGGTGCCGGCGCGCTTCGTGGTGGTGCGGAGATCCGACTGGGCGTCGAGCTATCAGAACGCGTCCGCGGCCAACCTCATCCGAATGTTCCGCGAAGAAGTCTAT
>JAAUXY010203997.1_pt1 | contig 17409 bp, 8 predicted proteins | sample 7278121 | NCBI WGS metagenome assembly JAAUXY01 (sample SAMN14350117, study PRJNA611818) | marine sediment metagenome | isolation source: surface marine sediment (1.8m) | place: French Polynesia: Moorea | collected 2018-08 | reverse complement strand
CTCGGGCACCTCGTCGCCGCCCAGGAAGTCCAGCGGGTGCAAGAGCATCGACGGCTGAACGCCGGTCAACCGGCAGAAGGTCAAGGCCTTGAGCAGGAAGAGCTTGGCCGCGAGGTGCGAATAGAGGCCGAGGTACAGCAGGTAGCTCAAATGAAACGGCACTTTGAAGACCGGCATGGTGGTCACCGGCACCTCGACCAGGCTGCCGGAGTCGAGCTGCCAGCGATAGGGTTTGACCGGACGCAGGCCGTCCCGCAAGGTGCCGAAGAGCTTGCGGCGCTTTTCGCGTTCTTCGTCGCTCAGCTTCGCGGTTCGAAAGTAGTACGCCCGGGCCAGGGGGCCGAGGTAGGTGGGCAAAGTCGAGGCGTCGTAGCGGTAGCCGCGGCGCGCCAACACGTCGAGGGTCGACTTCGACAAGCTGTAGCCCGGGCCTCGAAAGCCCTCGGGGGTCACCCCGGTGACGCCTGAGATCGCCTCCTCGGCGCGCGCCAGCTCAGCGTCCAGCTGCTCTTGGTCGTAGAGATGCAGCCACTGCTCGTGGTGGTAGGAATGGTTGCCGATCTCGTGTCCGGCGGCGGCGATCTCCGCCAACGCGTCGCGATTTTTAGGATCCGCCGCGTCGCGGCCGACGACGAAGAAGGTGATCTTCAGCTGCCGCTCCTCGAGGACGCGAAGCACCCGCGGCACCACGTCGTCGAGATAGGACGGATAAGACTGCCAGCCGGCGTCGCCGTGGGTGCGCATGTAGGTCCACTGGTTGTCGAGATCCAGCGACAGACTGGCCAAAGGCCCCGATTTCCGGCGCCGAGTCAAGCCAATCCCCACCTGAATTGCCACCAGGCCGCGGCGCCCGGACCCCTGCGGGCGGCGCTGCGCTGCTGACTGGGAAGTCCTTTGGACTTCCCGCCACCGATGAGAGGCTTCGGCTTCTGAGACGAAAGCCTCGCTAGAACTCGCGCGGCCTTCTCACAGACCAAGTTGCTGGATGCGAGAAAGTTGCCTTCGCGGCCAGGGCCGCGCTCAGACACGCCTCCGCGCCGTCCTCGGGGATCCGTGCGCCGCTCTATCTGCCGCAAGTTGCCCAACAACAAGCTATTCCCCCTCCCCTGCTCCGAGCCGGGCGGCAGCCTGCTCGGCCAACTGTACCGTCTCATTGACGTTGAGGGTGCCGTTGACGATATGCGCCGAATTGACGATGTGAAGGCCGGGGACCGAGGTGGTGATCGGCGGCAATCGGTCGGAATAACCGAGAGTGGCGAGCGCCAGCAGGTAACGCACCCGGGAGATGCGAAAGCACTCGACGTGGCTGCGATCGAACTCCGGATACATGCGCTCGAAGGCGTCTAGAAACTCCGATTCGATCTCGGCATCGGAGGCGTCGAGCAGCGGATCGTCGCTCTTCACGTATTTCGGCAGGTAGATCAGGCCCCGGCCGCCAAAGTACCTTTCGGTATCGACCAGCGCGGACATCTCGACCACCGCGCTGAACGGCACCGACGGATCGGTGATGTAGGTCAGGTAATAGCCGGCGAGCGGCCGGCGCAGCAGCACCGAGGCGCAGACGATGCCCTGGTAGGTGATGCCTTCGAGCCGTGAGCATTCGTCCTTCGCCAATCCCTTGCAGACCTTCGACGCGATCGCTGCCGGTAGGGTGACGGCCACTTCGTCGAAGCATTCTCTGGCCGCTTCGCCGACGTCTATCGCTAATCGGTCTCCGGCCGCTTCCACGGATCGCACCGGCGCCCGCAACCGGATCTCGACGCCGGCGTCGGCCAGGGCCGCGCCGAGGTGATCGAGCACCCGCCCATAACCTCCCGACACATAGCCGAAGCGCTCCTTGTCGAGCCCCATGCGCCGCGCTTTGGACAATCGCCGGGCGACCGCCCAGATAAACGCCGCCGAGGCGATCCGGTAGTTCTCCCCGAGCTTGGCCTTGAGCAGCGGCAGCCACAGCTGCTCGAAGACCCGAGCCCCGGACAGCCGGGTCAGCCAGTCGGTGACCGGGATCTCTTCCAGCCGGCGTCCCTGGCGGATCTGTGAGATGTAGGTCATGGCCGCGCCCAGCCGCGCCTTGTGCCACAGGCTCATCGGCAGGTTGCGCAGGATCTCGATGTTCGAAGAGATCGACACCAGCTTGCCGGCGTCGTAGAAGCCGGTGCGGGTCTCGACCCACTCGATCAAATGCTCGATGCCGAGCTCCGTGAGCAGGCCACGCAGCACCGAATCCGAAGCGCAGATCACGTGGTAGTGGCGATCCCAGGTGACGTCGCCGACCGTCCAGGCGTCGGCGACCCCGCCGAGGCGATCCGCGGCCTCGAAAAGGGTCACCCGATGGCCCTGCTGCGCCAGCCGCAGGGCCAGCGTCAGACCGAGCATGCCGCCGCCGACGACGCCCCAGTGCTTCACGTCAACAGGTGACGTCGAGAATGGTCAGCCGATCTTCCTCGTTGGGCACCATGCACAGAAACTCGAACGGCGCCTCGACCACTTCGTAGAAGTGCGGCGCGCCGGCCGGGATATAGAGCACGGAGTCGGCCGTCACTTCGTGAACGTCATCGCCGATCCCCACCCGAGCCCGCCCGCGCAGCACGTATTGTTCGTGCTCGACGGTATTGACGTGCCGCGGCATGCCGCCCCCCTCGCCCATGGTGAACCGACGCATGGCAAAGTTCGGCATGCCGTCGCCGGGGCCCAGCAGCACTTGAGTCTTAGTGGCAGTGCCCGCCGGGACCTCTCGCCCTTCGACCTCGTCGGCGTGCTTGACGACCGCGGCGTCCTCGAGTTTTTGATCTGACTCTTCCGTCATGAGCTCTCCCGTTGTGAATCTGCGACGCCGTGGCGGCCCGTCATGCCCTCTACCTTAACAGGGCCATCCCCAAGAATGCGCATCCGCGAACGGCGCCCGGCTGCTCCCGTCCCTCAATCGTCGATTGCTTGATAGACCAGCTTCTTGAACCGGCTGCCCAGATCCAGGTGATCGAGAGGGCTGACCTGGGTCATCAGGACGGCGAACATCTCCTCGTGGGGATCGACGAAAAAGGAGGTGTTGAAGACGCCGCTCCAGGCATATTCTCCGACCGAGCCGAGTGAGCCGGATTGTCCGAGATCGGCTCGGATCGCGAACCCCAGGCCGAAGTCGTAGCCGGTAAAGAAGCCGCGGCGCAGCTCGCCGAGGTTGCCGGTGGTCATCAACTCGACGCTCTTGCGCGAAAGCAGACGGACGTCATTCGCTCGGCCACCGTCGAGCAGCATCTGCAAGAAGCGGCCGTAGTCAGCCGCGGTCGACACCAGACCAGCGCCTCCCAACGGCGCTGCCGGCGGCTCGCGATAACCGCGAAAGTAGGGATGCACCGCCGGTTTGACCTTGCCGTCCTCCCCCGCCGCGTAGAGCGTCACCAGTCGATCGATCTTCTCGGGCGACGCCCAGAAAGCGGTATCGCTCATTGCCAAGGGCTTGAAGATCCGCTGCTCGAGAAATTCCTCGAACGGCTGCTCGGAGACCACCTCCACTAAATAACCCAGGACGTCGGTCGACAATCCGTAGACGAAGCTGCTTCCCGGCTGGGCCGCCAGCGGCAACTCGGCGAGTTTGTTCACGAGGTCGGCCAGGGTGGCCTCAGGATCCGGCTCCAGCTCTTCACGGTAGATGCGCCCGACCGGGCCGGGATTCATGAAGTCGTAGGTCAGGCCCGAGGTGTGACGCAGCAGGTCGTGAATGGTGATCTGGCGCGCCGCCGGCACTAACGTGTAGGTAGCGTCGGGACCCGATTGCCCCTCGTCGACCACCAGGACCTTCATCTCCGCGAAGGCCGGAATGTAGCGCGAGATCGGGTCCTGCAGCTGGATCCGGTCTTCCTCGTAGAGCATCATCACCGCGGTCGAGGTGATCGGCTTGGTCATCGAGGCGATGCCGAACAGGGAATCCCTACGCATCGGCACACCGTCGCCGGCCTCGCCGGCCATGCGCCCGAGGGCCTCGAAGTGCGCGACCTTGCCTCGGCGCGCGACCAACACCACCGCCCCGGCCAACTCGCCTGCCTCGACATGCCCCTGGAGCATCCGATCGATTCGCGCCAGCCGTGCGCCGGACAGCCCGACGTCGCCGGGTGCCGCGGCCGACAGGCCAGCGTCGGCTGCTCCCTGCCCCAGGACCGGAGACGAAGGACAGAACAACAGCAGGATCAGGGCGACGAGCAACAACACGCGGTCGCGAGGCATGGAAATCTCCTCAGAGTCGGTGGATGAGCTTTGGGGCTCGGGTCGCCGCAGACTATAGCTGAACCGCCGCTGGCCCAGGGATTACAATCCGCAGAGAGCTCGAAGAGTAAAAAACGCAACCCTCGGAGGCACGACTCGTGACCGCGACCCACCTCGATTTCGAAGTCGACCGCAAGAATCTCACCGCGACCCGAACCCTGGAGACGGAGCCGGCGACCCTCACCCAGGGGCAGGTGAGGCTCAGAATCGACCGTTTTGCGCTGACCGCCAACAACGTTTCCTACGCCATAACCGGTGACCAGCTGGACTACTGGGGTTTCTTTCCCGCGGAGGCGGGCTGGGGCCGCATTCCGGCGATGGGCTGGGCGGACGTCGTCGAATCCGCTCACCCCGAGGTCGAGGTCGGCACCCGCTACTACGGCTGGTACCCGATGTCGCGCTACGTCACCCTCGACGCCAAGCCCAACGCCAGCGGCCTGGTCGACCAGGCGATCCACCGAGCGCAACACGCACCGATCTACCGGTCCTATAGCGCCAGCGACCGGGATCCGCTCTACGATCCCGACCGCGAGGACGAACACGCCTTGCTCCGTGGCCTGTTCGCCACCGCCTTCCTGGCCGAAGATTTCTTCTTCGACCAGGACTTCTTCGGTGCGGAGGCCACCCTGGTGCTGTCCGCGTCGAGCAAGACCGCGATCGGCTTTGCCACCCAGGCCCGGGCCCGCGATCACGGCCAGGTGATCGGCGTCACCTCGGCCGGCAACGTCGCTTTTGTCGAGGGCCTCGGCCTCTACCACCGGGTGGTCGCCTACGACCACGTCGAAACGATCGAAGGCGTCGACGCGCTGCTGGTCGACATGTCCGGCAACGGCGACGTCGTGCGTCGCGTGCACCAGCACCTCGGCCCGCGCCTGCGCTATTCGATGTCGATCGGCGCCAGCCACTGGCAAGCCGAGCGAGCGTCCAAAGACCTCCCCGGGCCGACTCCCACGTTCTTCTTCGCTCCCACCCAGGCCGCGAAGCGCCTCGAGGAATGGGGGCCGGAAAGCTACGCGCGGCGCATCGCCACGTCGCTTGCCCGATTCGTCGGGGCCAGCGGCGCCTGGCTCGATATCGAGCATCACCGCGGCGCCGACGCGGTGGCTTCGATCTATCGTCGGCTGCTCGACGGCAAGATCCCGCCCCGGCTCGGGCTGATCGCCTCCTTGCAAGATGAGTCGACTGGGTAGATCGGCCGGGTAGAATAGCGACCTATCCAGGCACAACCCGGAGTTGCCGATGATCCAAGAGCGTCTCAAGAAGCTGGCCCCCACGATGTCCGCCACCGAGCGCGAGGCGCTCGAGGCCGGCAGCGTGTGGATCGACGGCGACCTCTTCTCCGGTCGGCCGGACTTTCGCAAGCTGCTGGCCGAGCCTTATCCCGACCTGACCGCCGCCGAACAGGCTTTCTTGGACGGCCCGGTCGAAGAGGTCTGCGATCTCACCGATCCGATCGAGACCCGGCGCCGCAAGGCCCTGACGCCCGAAGTCTGGGCCTATCTCAAAGAGCACCGATTCTTTGGCCTGGCCCTGCCCCCGGAGTACAGCGGTCACGGTTTTTCCAGCCTCGCCCTGTCGACCATCTTCGGCAAGCTGCTGTCGCGCTCGCCGGTGCTCTCGGCGGTGGTGTTAATCCCCAACTCGGTGGGCCCCGGCGAGCTGCTGCTCGAGGTCGGCACCGAGGAGCAGCGCGAGCGCTACCTGCCGCGCCTGGCTCGCGGTGACGAGATCCCCTGCTTCGCGCTCACCGAGCCCACCGCCGGCTCCGACGCCGCCAACCTCAGCTCGCGGGGTGAGCTGTTTCGCGGCGCTGACGGCGAGCTCAAGATCCGCCTCGACTGGGACAAGCGCTACATCACCCTGGCGCCGGTCGCCACGCTGTTGGGGCTGGCCTTCCGCCTCTTCGATCCCGACAACCTGCTCGGCCGCGGTGAGGACGTCGGTATCACCTGCGCCCTGGTCGACACCTCCCTGCCCGGGGTCGAGATCGGCCGCCGTCACGATCCCCTGGGCAGCCCGTTTCCCAACGGCCCGACCCGCGGCCGGGGGGTGGTGATTCCGGCGTCCCAAATCATCGGCGGCCTCGATCACGCGGGGCGCGGATGGCGCATGTTGATGGAGGCACTCTCCGGCGGCCGCGCGATCTCGCTGCCGGCGCAGGCCGCGGCCGGCGCCCGGTACCTGGCCCGGGTGACCGGCGCCTACAGCGTGGTTCGCCGGCAATTCGGACTCGACATCGGCCGCTTCGAAGGCACCGAAGAGCCGCTGGCGCGAATCGCCGGTCTGAGCTATCTGATGGAGGCGGCGCGGGTCTTCACCTGCGGCGCGGTTGACGCCGGCCACCGGCCGTCGGTGGTCTCGGCGCTGATCAAGTACAACTCGACCGAGCTCGGGCGGCAGTTGGCGATCGACAGCATGGACGTCCTGGGGGGCGCCGGCATTTGCCTCGGCCCGCGCAACCTGATCGCCGACGCCTACGTCAGCGCTCCGATCGGGGTGACGGTCGAAGGCGCCAACATCCTGACCCGGACGCTGATCGTCTTCGGCCAGGGAGCGCTGCGCTGTCATCCCCACGCCCACCATCTGCTGGAGGCCGCTCGCCGCGGCGACACCGGCGCGTTCCTCCGCACCTTCTTGGGGCAAGTCTTCCATGTCGCCCGCAACGCGTTCTCAAGCGTGCTGCTCGATCTGACCGGTGGGCGCCTGGCCCGTTCGGCGGTTCGCGGCGAAACAGCGCCCTACATCCGTCGCCTGCGCTGGGCCTCGGCGCGATTCGCCCTGTGGGCCGACCTGGCGATGTTCGCCTACGGTGGCAAGTTGAAGCATCGCGGCAAGATCACCGGCCGCTTCGCCGATGCCTTGTCGTGGCTGTACCTGGGGGTCGCCGTCGTGCGCCGCTTCGAGGCGGAAGGACGGCGCGAGGAAGACCTGCCGTTGATGCATTGGGCCGCGCGCTACAGCCTCAGCCGGGTCCAGGAAAGCCTGGAGGGCGTGCTGCGAAATTTCGACGCGCCGGTCCTCGGTCTGCTGGCCCGCGGCCCGGCGCGCTGGTGGGCGCGCCTGCGTCCCCTCGGTCATCCGCCTTCCGACGCCCAGGGCGCGGGGGCCGCCGCCGTCATCCGGCGCCCGGGCGCGCAACGCGATCGCTTGACCCACGGCTTGCACTCTCCTCCCGAGCAGGAATCCGCCCTGCGTGCGCTCGAACGCGCCTTCGAGCTCACCGCGGAGGCAGCCCCGATCGAAAGTCGACTCAGGCGTGCGGTGCGCGCTGGTGAGCTGCCTCGCCGCGGGCTCGAGGATCCGGGCCTGGCGGCTGAATCCGGCCTGATCTCGGAGCAGGAACGGCGCCTGCTCGAGCGCGCCGCTCAGGCGCGCCTCGAAGCCATCCGGGTCGATGACTTCTCAGAGGCAGAGCTTCTCGGCGACAACGCGGCTGAGCCGGAGCCACCGCGGCCGGTCGCCGTGGGTGCAAGATAGATCTCATCCAGAAACGCGCTCTCTCGGCTCCAGAGCGATGTCCGGACTGGGCAGCGCCGCCCGCAGGGGTCCGGGCGACACGGGGAAAAGCCGCTTCTTCCAAGGAGCTAACTGCTCTAGGGGAGTCGAATTCTCGAAGCGTGGCCCCGGAGGGGCCGAAGAGTTTAGCCCGGGGCGTTCGACGCGGAGCCCTGGCGACGCGGAGACAGCCCCGGGTGGGCGGCTCCCCCAAGAACCTGCGTCCCGGAGGGACACGAGCAGGGGGCGCTCAAGCTCTCAGCCTCTTGCTCGCGCCCCAGAGGGCGCGGGATTGGGGGCCCGCGTCGCCACGGGTTAAAACCCGTGGCTATTTCGCTAGCCCCCCAAGGGGTGCCGCTGAGGAGTTCCTTGCCGTTATCCCTTCGCGCAGCGGAGTAGGACGCTGGACAGAATCTAGATAGATAGTCAAGCCACGCTCCAGACGCCGGGCGCCAGGGCGTCGGCCATACGAGCCGGATTGCGGATTCCCTGCTTCGCCATCCACCGATCCGCCTCCTGGACAAGTCTTTCCCCCCGCTCCGGGCCCAGGAGGCGACCCCGCTGGCGTCGGCTGACCGCCGCATAAAGCTCCATGTCGGCTGACTCGAATCCCGCTTCGGCCGCCGCCAGATGATCGATCGCCGGTTCCCTCCGGCGTCGCAGAGTTTCGAGGCCGGCGCGCACGAGCCGCGCCAGGGGGTCCCCCCAGCCGAGGCGGTGCTTCTCGATACGTCGCAGATCCTTGTGGATCTGCCGATGGAGCCCGCGATTCTCCGGTGCCCCCTCTTCCCCAGCGATCGCGGTGGCCAGGGTCGTTCGACTGCGGAGATGCAGCATGTGAATCGCCGCCTGTCGGGCCTTGAGCACGCCGGAACGCCGCCACTGGGGCCAACCCTTCTCGAGGCTGGCCAGTGCCGCCGGCCCATCGCCGCGATAGAGCGCGATCGAAACCTCGCCATGGAGCTGAAGGAAGCGATAGTGGTCGAGATCCGGCGTCAACCGCTGATCAGCTTCTCGAAGCTCACGGACGGCCGCGTCCGGCCGGTCCTCGGCGAGCCGCGCTCGCCAGCCGACCCGGCTACGCAGAAAGTACTCGAGCAGTAGATCGCCTCGTTCCGCGACTTCCTTGAGAACTGTCGGCAAACGATCGAGCAGAGTCTGAAAGTGACCACGCCAGCACAGAATCTCCATCTGCCACAGGATGACCGAAGTCCACTCCCAGTCGACCGGCCCCTGTCGCAGCAAGACCTCGGTGCGCTCGAGTAACTCCCCGGCCCGCTTCCACCGTCCTTCGAAAAAAGCCGCCAGACCGGCAGTATATTTGGCATAGCCCAGCGAATGGGGATCGTCGGTGCTCTTGGCCAGCCGTAGCGCGAGCTGGATCAGCTCGGAACTGCGCCGCGTGCGGCGACCGCTGCCCGCTTGACTGTAGACCTGAGGGAGCAGGCCGCGGATAATCCGTCGCGGCTCCCCCGCTCGGAGCGCCAGCAAGAGATGCCGGGTCACGAACGCCAGATTCGGCACCGCTTCGATCGAGGCACCCGCCCCCGTCCAGCAGGCGTCGATGCGAAAGAGCTGCTCCGCCGGGATCTGGACGGCGTCACGGCGGTGAAATCCCAGGCCTCGCAGGTTGAGGTAGAGACGCAGCCCGACAAAGGCCAGGAACATTCCGAGGCGGGTCCGTGGCGTCCGGATGCCGACCGCTAGCAGCAGTCGGCAGGTGGTGGCGAAGGCGTCGCGAGCGCTGCCGCTGAGCCGCTGCTGGACGGCGGCCCGGCGCTCGAGCTCCAGCGCCTCGGTGCCTCCGGCGCCGGCGGCGGCCACGAGATAGGCGTCGGCAGCCTCGGGACTGCGCCCGACCTGGGCGAAAGCATCGGCCAGCGCGACCTCCAATCCGTGCCGTGCCGCGGCGTCGTCCACCTCGAGGTCGAGGGCAAGCCGATAGAGTCGGACAGCGCGATCGAAGGCCAAGGCCTCGGAAGCGAGTCGGGCCGCCGCCACCGCCAGCTCAGCGGCCCGATCGCGGTCTCCCGCGGCGTGAAAGTGCATCGCCAGGGTCTCCGCGTCCGCCCAGCCGCCGGCCTCGAACGCGGTGGCGAGCTGCAGGTGGAGTCGCTTCAAACCAGCCGGATCGAGGCCCTGGAGCGTCGTCTCGCGGATCCGGTCGTGGTAGCTCTCGAGCTCCTGCTGGCGGTCTCCCCGCAGACAGATCAGGTTGGCGGCCAAGAGCTCAGTCACGGCTGCTTGCCCCTCGTTGCCCAGGTCCGCGGCCTCGATCACGACCTCGAAAGCCACCGGCCGCCCCGCTACCGCCACCACGTCCATCATGCGACGGGCCGCGGGGGACAGACGCTCGAGTCGGCTCCAGATCAGGTTCTCGAGGGGAATGCCGGGGCCAAAGAAAGACATCTCGCCTTCCTCGCGTCCGCGCTCCGAACGCGCATAGCGCACCAGCTCCGCCATGAACAGCGGACTGCCCCGGGACTCGCGAGCCAGCGCCCTGACCAGGGCCTGGGCCGAGGAAGGGTCGTCAAACAGTAGACGACCGAGCTCACTGACCTCCGCGAACGAGAGCCTTCCGACCTCGATCTCGCGGACCTCGGGGGAATCAGCCGACGGCCCTGAGCTGAGAAGCTGCTGCAGCAGCGGCTTCTCGTCCCGGCCGCCCCGTCGATCACTGGTCACCAGCAAAATAGCCGGCGGATCCGGGGGAGCGAGCACGTGGGCCAGTAGATTCGCGCTGTCGCGATCGCTCCACTGCAGATCGTCGATGAACAGGAGTGTCGGCCGGCGATCGGCCAAGCGACGCAGGAGACCGCGCAGGGCTCGACGGGCCTGACGCCGCTGCTCATGCAGATTGGGAAGCTCCAGGACGTCACGACTGGCTTGGGCCACCGCCGGCACACGCTCGAGGGCGGGAAACAGCCGCACCAATGCCCAAACGTCGCCCGAGATCAGCTCCTCGGCTTCGGTTGGAGGCAGCTGCTTCAGATAAGCGCTGAGGGTGTCGACCAGCGGATCAAGGCCTTTGTAGGGCACCGCCTCCCGCTCGTGGCAACGTCCTGAAAGGACGACGGCTTCCGGATGTTGATCGCGCACGCGGGTCATAAAGCGGTCGATCAGCGCTGTCTTTCCCAGCCCCGAGCCGCCGTGCACGAAGACCGCGACGGCCCGCCCCTGTCGAGTCGCTTCGAATGCCTGATCCAGTGCCGCGAGCTCCTCGACCCGCCCGACAAACGGCAAGCCTTCACGTCGCGACAGCGAGAATCCGTTGACCGGCTGGGCGACGGTGATCTGCTTGGGCACCCGACCCGCCTCACCGAGGCGCTTCAGGACTTGCTCCCCCGAAGGACGCCGGGCCGGGTCCCGGGCGATCAATTGATGGCATAGGGCATTCAGGTCCGGCGGCACGGTCGGATCCAGATCCCGCGGAGCCGGCGCCTCACGGGATGTCTTGCCCCTCAAGACCTCTCCCAAGCTGCCGACGAAGGGCCGCTCGCCGGTCAGCGCCTCGAAGAGGACACAGCCGGCCGAGTACCAGTCGCTGGCCTCCGTCACCGGCTTTCCCGCCGCTTGCTCCGGCGACATATAGGCTGGCGTCCCCAGTACCTCACCCACCGAGGTATCAAAGACCTCGGGCACTGCCAGCTCCTTGACCAGGCCGAAGTCGAGCAGCACCAACCGGCCTTCGGGGGTGACGTGGATATTGGAGGGTTTGATGTCGCGGTGCAGCTTGCCCGCTCGGTGGAGCGCCAGCAGGCCCGCGGTGAGCTGCCGCAGAGCGCCGCGCAGACGGCGTAACGATGAGGGTCCGCTCGCCTCCGGAGCCGACGACTCGAGGCCCCGGGTGTCTATTGTCGACAGCGTCGCGTCGAGTCCGGCGTACTCCAGAAAGTCGCGTCCCTCGACCAGCTCCATGGTGAAGAACCAGCGCTCTCCGACCGATAAAAGCTCATAGAGCTGCACCAGATTCCGGTGGTGGACGCCGGCTAGGGCCCGAAACTCTCTCTTGAAGTGATAGAGCGCCGCGGCATCTACCCGGGTCAAAGTCTTCAGAGCAACGACCGTTTTGAGTCGTCGATCGTAGGCGCGAAAGACTTCCCCGAAGGCGCCTTCGCCCAGACGTCCCTGAAGCTCGAATCGCTCGCCTTGCCAGGAACCGGGAGAAATCAAACCGCTGCTCATCGAAATCGATCAAAACCCGAGCCGGGCTGGATTCTACACGTCGTTCCGACGTCATCCCAGGACGTCACCCCCAGATGCCCGGAGCCAGGACGCCGGCCATCCGCTCTGGATCGCGGATGCCCTGTTCCGCCATCCATCGATCGGCCTCCCGGACGAATCTCGCACCTTCTTCGCTCCCCAACAGCTGCCCTCGACGGCGCCGGCTGACCGCCGCATGTAACTCCATATCGGCCGACTCGAAGCCGGCTTCGGCCGCGGCGAGATGTTCGATCGCCGGTTCCACCCGTCGACGCAGAGTTTCGCGGCCGGCGCGCACGAGTTGCGCCAAAGGATCTCCCCAATCGAGGCGATGCTTTTCGATGCTGCGCAGATCCCCGCGGATCTGCCGCTGCAGCTTGCGATATCCCGCGGATCCCTCTTCCAGAGCGAGCGCCGCCGCCAAAGCCGCTCGGCAGCGAAGGTGCAGCGAATGGATTTCGGGCTGGCGGACCTTCAGCAACCCGGAAGCTTGCAGCAGCCCCCATCTCCGCTCGAGCAGCCGCCAGGCCGTCGGCCCATCGCCGCGATAAAGTTCGATCGCCACTTCTCCGTTGATCTGAAAAACGCGGTAGTGGTCGAGATCCGGCGTCAGCCGCCGATCGGCGTCTCGGAGCTCTCGAGCAGCCTCGTCCGGCCGGTCTTCGGCGAGCCGCGCCCGCCACGCCACCCGGCCATGGAGCAGGAACTCGAGCATCAGGTTGCCGCCTTCAGCGACCTCTTTCAGAATCGCCGGCAAGCGATCCAAGAGTTCTCGAAGACGGCCGCGCCAGCACAGAATCTCCATCTGCCAGAGGATGAGAAAGGTCAGCTCCCAGTCGACCGGGCCCTGTCGCAACAACACCTCGGTGTCCTCGAGCAACTCTCCTGCTCTTTTCCAACGGCCCTCGAAGAACGCCGCCAGGCCCGCTCCGTACTTGGCATGACCCAACGAGTAAGGATCGTCGGTGCTCTTGGCCAGCCGCAAACCGAACTGGATCAGCTCGGCGCTGCGACGCGAGGGGCGGCCGCCCATGGTCATGATGTAGACCTGTTGATGCAGAGCGCGGACGATCCGCCGCGGCTCCCCCGCCTGAAGTGCCAGCAGCAGATGCCGGGTCGCCAGCGCCAGAAAAGGCAGCGGCTCGATAGCGGCTCCCGCCCCCGACCAGCAAGCGTCGATGCGGAACAGCTGCTCCGCCGGGATCTGATGCGCCTCACGTCGCTGAAAATCCAATCCCCGCAGCTTGATGTAGAGCCGCTGCACGAGAAAAGTCAGGAACAGCCCGGAACCGGTTCGAGGCAATCGAATATCGACCGCGGAGAGCAGGCGACGGATTGTGGTCGAGGCGTTGAAGGCGTTGCCGCTGAGCAGTTGCTGGACCGCGGCCCGGCGCTCGAGCTCCAGCGCGTCGATGCCCTTCGCCCCGGCGGCCGCCACCAGGTAGGCGTCGGCCGCCTCGGGACTGCGCCCGACTCGCGCCAGGGCATCGGCCAGCGCCACCTTCAGCCGGTGCCGCACGGTGGCATCCTCCCCTTGAAGGTCGAGGGCGAGGCGATAAAGCCGGACGGCGCGATCGAAGGCCAGCGCGTCCGAAGCCTGTCGCGCCGCCGCCACCGCCAACTCGGCGGCCCGGTCACTATCCCCGGCGGCATGAAAGTGCATCGCCAGCGTTTCCGCGTCCGCCCGTCCGCTGGCCTCGAGCGCCGTGGCGAGTTGCAGGTGAAGTTGCTGTAGGCTCGCCGGGTCGAGCCCCTGGATCGCCGTCTCGCGGATTCGGTCGTGGTAGCTCTCGAGCTCCTGCTGGCGATCTCCCCGCAGGCAGACCAATTGGGCGGCCAGGAGCTCCGTCACCGCACCGTGTCCCTGGCCCCCCAGATCCGCGGCCTCGATGGCGACCTCGAAGGGCACCGGCTGGCCCGCCACCGCGACCACGTCCATCATGTGCCGAGCTCCATTGGACAGCCGCTCGAGTCGGCTCCAGATCAGATTCTCGAGCGGTATGCCGGGGCCGAAGAACGACACGTCGCCTTCCTCGCGGGTGCTCTCCGAACGCGCGTAGCGCACCAGCTCCGCCATGAACAACGGACTGCCCCGGGATTCCCGAGCGAGGGCACGTACCAGAGCCTGGACCGAAGACGGATCGTCGAAGAGTTGCCGTCCCAGCTCGTTGACCTCCGGGAACGATAGCCTTCCGACCTCGATCTCTCGGACCTCCGGTAAACCGGCCAAGGCTCCCGCATCCAGCAGTTGTTGCAGCAGCGGCCTCTTATCCTTGCCGCCACGCCGATCACAGGTGATCAGCAGGATTGCCGGCGGATCCGGAGGGCCGAGCACGTGGGCGAGCAGACTCGCGCTGTCTCGATCGCTCCACTGGAGATCGTCGATGAACAGGAGCGTCGCATGGCGCTCGGCCAGACGACGCAGGAGCTCGCGCAGAGCTCGACGAGCCTGACGCCGCTGCTCGCGCAAGTCGGGGAGCTCCAGGACAGAGCGACTGGCCTGGCCCACCGCTGAGACACGCTCCAGCGCGGGAAAAAGCCGAACCAACGCCCACACGCCGCCCGATAAAAGGTCTTCAGCCTCAGCCCGCGGCAACTGCTTCAGATATGCGCTGAGGGTATCGATCAGCGGATCGAGACCCTTATAGGGAACCGCCTCTCGCTCGTGGCAGCGTCCCGAGAGAACGACGGTTTCGGGATGCTGGTCGCGCAGCCGGAGGATGAATTGCTCGATCAGGGCGGTCTTGCCCAGCCCCGAGCTGCCGTGCACGAAGACGGCGACCGCCTTTCCCTGCCGAGTTGCCTCGAATGCCTGTTCGAGCGCCGTCAGTTCCTCGCTTCGGCCGACGAACGGCCCGACCTCGTCCCACGGCCGCGAGAAACCGGCCGCGGGCTCGGCGACGGCAATCTGCAGCGGCGAGCCGGTCTCCCCGACGAGGCGCCTCAGCACTTCTTCTCCTGGAGGGCGCTGATCCGGATCCCGGGCGACCAGCTGATGGCATAGAGCATTCAGATCTGCCGGCAACGTCGGATCGAGGTCCCGCGGCGCACGTGGTTCTCGGGACGCTTTGGCTCTCAGGACTTCGGCCACACTGCCGACGAAAAGCCGCTCGCCGGTGAGCGCCTCGAAGAGAATAGAGCCGACCGCGTACCAGTCGCTGGCCTCCGTCACCGGCTTGCCTGCCGCCTGCTCCGGTGCCATGTAGGCCGGCGTTCCCAGCAACTCCCCCACCGAGGTCTCAAATCCCTCGGTCACCGTCATCTCCTTGACCAGACCGAAGTCGAGCAGTACCAGTCGGCCTTCGGGGGTCACGTTGATGTTTGGCGGCTTGATGTCACGGTGCAGCTTGCCCGCTCGATGGAGCGCCAGCAGGCCCTCGGTGAGCTGTCGCAAAGCGCCCCGCAAGCGGCGCAGCGGCAACGGACCCGACGGATGCTTGTCCTTCCTCCCGGGATCTCGCGCTGCAAACGCCTGGGTCTCGATCGTCGACTGCGCCGCGTCGAGCCCGGCGTATGCCAGAAAATCACGGCCCTCGACCAACTCCATGGTGAAGAACCAGCGATCTTCGACCGATAGCAGCTCATAGAGCTTGACCAGATTCCGGTGATGGACGCCCGCCAGCGCCCGGAACTCTTTCTTGAAGTGATAGAGCGCCGCCGGATCTACCCGCGTCAGGCTCTTCAGGGCGACGACCGTCTTCAGACGACGGTCGTAGGCGCGAAAGACCTCCCCGAAGGCGCCTTCTCCCAGGCGCCCTTGGAGCTCGAAGCGTTCGCCATGCCACGACTCAGGGGGAGTCGATATGTTACTCATCAGAATTGAAGTAGATATAATTTACTCAGGCTAGATTCTACAATATCTCTTCATCCATCCCGAGACGCCTCAACCCAAGACGCCCCAACGAGGACGATTCCCATGTGTGGACGCTACACCGTCACCCGACCGACCGACCTGCTCGAGGAGCTCGGCGTCGAGACCACCGAACCGCTCGAGGCGAGCTACAACGTCGCGCCGACCCAGAAAGTGCCGGTGGTCCGTGCTGCCGCCGGCACCGTGCCGGCGATCCGTGAGGCGATCAACCTGCGCTGGGGGCTGATCCCGTTCTGGGCCAAGGACATCAAGATCGGCAATCGCATGATCAACGCCCGCTCCGAGACCGTGGCCAGCAAGCCGGCGTTTCGCAACTCCCTGCGCCGCAAACGCTGCTGCATCCTCGCTGACGGCTTCTACGAGTGGAAGAAGGTCGACGGCGGCAAGCAGCCTTACTACATCCATCTGAAAGACCGCCGCCCGTTCGTCTTCGCCGGCCTCTGGGACCGCTGGTCGAAGGGCCCGATCGATCCCATCGAGTCGTTCACCATCCTCACCACCCGCCCCAACGACAGAGTGGCCGAGCTGCACAACCGCATGCCGGTGATCTTGACCCCGGACGCCATCGACCTCTGGCTCGACCCCACCGTCGACGACGCCTCGCGCCTGGTCAAGGTGCTCGAGCCCTACGCCGCCGACGAGATCGACTTCTTCCCGGTCAGCAAGATGGTCAACCGGCCGTCGAACAACGTGCCGCAGTGCCTGCAGCCGATTGAGCTCTCGGCAGACCGACGCCCGGCGCAGGGCGGCCTGGATCTGACCTGAACAGCCTCATGACAGCAGCCTGACGAGCTCCGCGGCCGGGGTTCCGCCGAGTCCGAGAGATTCCATCGTCCGCCTCCCCTCGCCAAGGTAGTCGCGGCCCATGACCACCGACGCCAGGCGGATGATCGCCGATATCGTCGGCGTCTCGACGCCGACCTGGTCCGCCAGCGACTTCATGAACACCAGGCCGTAGCCCACGTCTTCGTGGAGGTAGCGATTGTCGAGGGTGCGCTGAGCCCGGATGCCGGCGAATCCCGGCGCCGCCGAGTAGCCGACGTCGTAGCTCGCTTCGCTCATGTAACCCTGGCGGCAACCCAGCTCCGGGTCGGACATCAGCTCGACGCCGAGCTTCTCGCCGATCGCCAGCCGCTCGTCGTCCACCACCTGGATCAGCCGGCCGACCGCCGGCGTCACCCCGTCCTGGTAGAAGAAGAAATCGCCTCCCGTGCGCTCGATCCGACCGGCGTTGAGCAGCGTCACCGCCGGATGGATGATCGGATTGCCGTTCTGCAGGCTGGTCTGGAGCACGTGGCGGGCCGCGGTCATCGCCGGATAGACGCCGCCCACCCGGTCGAGCACGGCCGGCGTCAGCGTCGCCGGCAGCGCTGCCGTCCACAAGCCGCCGACCAGCTTGAGGTAGACGTGCAGCCGCCCCGGTTCGAGCAGGCGCACCGCGTACGGCAGGGTCGACGTCTCGGCGATCACCAGGTCTTGGTCGCGCAGGCCGAGCCCCAGGCCGTTCTTGAGCTCGATAGCGCCGCCGCACGAGCTCGGGCACACGATGACCACCTGCCCGGCGACCAGGTACGGCCGGCAGG
>JAAUXY010166242.1_pt1 | contig 17410 bp, 12 predicted proteins | sample 7278121 | NCBI WGS metagenome assembly JAAUXY01 (sample SAMN14350117, study PRJNA611818) | marine sediment metagenome | isolation source: surface marine sediment (1.8m) | place: French Polynesia: Moorea | collected 2018-08 | reverse complement strand
GATATTGAAATCGAAGTCCGCTGTGCCATAGCCGGCGAACGCGAACACATTCTGTCCGACCTCGAATGAGCCACCGATCGCGAAGCCGTCGCCGTCAAAGTCGATAAAATCGTCATCGAGCTCGACCCGCTGGTAGCCGGCCTGCAAATAATTGTAGTTGAGTCCTTCTGCCATGGCGGGCGCTGCCACTGCCGTCGCCGCCAGTAATGCGATATAGCGAAACATAGTCCTGGTTCCTTCTTCCAAGCGAAACGAATCAACGAGACTAGTAACTGCTGCCTGAACAGAAACTGACCCGTTCCTGAACGTTCTGGGATTATGTCGCGCGGACAAAGCCGCAACTACTTGCCAATGCAGAACTCGCTGAAGATTCGGCCCAGCAGGTCGTCAGAAGAAACCGCACCCGTGATTTCACCCAGCGCCTGTTGTGCGAGGCGGAGCTCTTCCGCCAGCAGCTCGCCCGCACGCGATGCCTCGAGCGCGTGTCGACCGGCCAGGAAGTGGCCGTGCGCCCGTTTAAGCGCGTCAACGTGACGACGCCTTGCCGTGAACGCTCCCTCACCGAGGTTGCGATACCCCGCGAGCCCGGCCAGTCTGTCTCGCAGGGCCTGGAGCCCCTGTCCGGTCGCCGCCGACAAGTGAATCATGGCGCCGTCACCGCTCGCTCCCGCCGCTTCGCCGGTCTGGTCGATCTTGTTGCGAATGACAGTGACGGGGACATCGTCGGGAATCGTTTCGTCGAGCTCGTCGGCTTCGGCGATCGTGGCGTCCTGTATCCACAGTACGGCGTCGGCACGGGCGAGCGCCTTTCTTGCCCGCCGTATTCCCTCTTTCTCGATGCGGTTCGGGTTTTCGCGAATCCCCGCTGTGTCAATGAGTTCCACGGCAAGTCCGTCCACATCGATCTGTTCGCGCAGGACATCGCGAGTTGTGCCGGCGACTTCGGTGACGATGGCGGTATCTTCGCCGCTTAGAAGATTCATCAGGCTCGACTTGCCTGCGTTGGGCCTTCCGACAATGACGACCTGGTAGCCATCACGCAGGACACGACCGACGCGAGCCTCGGCAAGGAGGGCCGTGAATGCGCGTCCGCACTCCTCGATCCGATCCAGCAACTGCCGATCGGGAAGGAAGTCGATTTCCTCCTCCGGGAAATCGATTGCCGCCTCGACGTGCATCCGCAAGCGGATCAGCTGCTCGGCAAGCGCGTTGACGGTGCGCGAGAAAACGCCCGACAGGCTGCGCAGCGCCGCGCGGGCAGCTTGCGACGTCCCGCTCTCTATGAGATCGGCGATTGCTTCTGCCTGCACGAGATCGAGTTTTCCGTTCAGGAAAGCGCGCTTCGAGAACTCCCCGGGCTCTGCGCGGCGAGCACCGAGACCCACAACAGCTTCCACGATTGTCGAAACGATCACGGGTCCGCCGTGTCCATGTAGTTCGAGCACCGGGTCTCCCGTGAAGGAAGCGGGTGCCGGAAAATACAGCGCCAGCCCTGTGTCGAGAGGCTCTCCGGACTGGTCGCGGAAGGTCCTGTACGTTGCGACGCGCGGTTCGGGCAGGCTGCCCAGCATTCGCCGTGCGATACCAGGTACACCGGGGCCTGACAAACGCACGATACCGACGCCACCCGTGCCAGGTGGCGTCGCTGCTGCGACAATCGTCTCTTCGGACAGGCCCATGGGGCAATAAAAACACAGGTGATCACGCGATGAGAACACAAACAGTCCAGTTTCCAAACGCTGACGGACAAACGCTGTCCGGCCTCCTCGACCTCCCTGCCGCAAAGCCCCGTGCGTATGCGCTGTTCGCACACTGTTTCACGTGTTCGAAGAACCTCAAGGCGGCGGGCAATATCGCCCGCGCCCTGAATGACGCCGGCATCGCTGTCTTGCGATTCGATTTCACGGGATTGGGCCAGAGTGAAGGCGAATTCGCTGAGACCAGTTTTTCGTCGAACGTCGCCGACCTTCTCTCAGCCGTCGGCTTTCTCTCCGCGAACTACGAGCCACCGAAAATTCTCGTCGGCCACTCCCTGGGCGGAACCGCGGTATTGCGGGCTGCTTCGAGTATCGATTCGGCCGTGGGCGTTGCGACGATTGGGTCGCCGGCCGATCCCGTGCACGTCAGCCACCTGTTCGAGGGCTCGCTGGATGAGCTCCGGGATCGCGGCGAGGCCGAGGTCCAGCTGGGCGGACGCCCGTTTCGCATCCGCCGGGAGTTCGTCGACGACCTCGAACAACACGATCTCAAAACTGCGATTGGACGGCTGCGCAAAGCGCTGCTCGTGATGCATGCGCCGCTTGACGACATTGTCGAGATCGACAACGCGTCAGCCCTGTTTGGAGCAGCAAAACACCCGAAGAGCTTCGTCAGCCTCGAGGACTCGGATCATCTCTTGAGCCGTGAAAAAGACGCCCGCTACGCCGGCCACGTGCTTGCAGCATGGGCAACCCGCTACTTGCCCGAGGATGAGCAGCAAGACGCACTCACCGCCAGCCGGGGAGAAGTTGTCGCGAGGACCTACGGGGACGGCTTCCGCACCGAGGTCCGTGCCGGTCAACACGTACTCGTTGCGGACGAACCAACAGGCGTCGGCGGCACGGACCTGGGACCGTCGCCCTATGACCTTCTGTCGGCTGCGCTCGCAACCTGCACGTCCATGACGTTGAGGATGTACGCGAACCACAAAAAGATCGCGCTCGAATCAGCCACCGTACGCGTCGAACACGACAAGATCCATGCAAAGGACTGTGAAGATTGCGAAAGCGGATCTGGAAAGATCGACGAATTTCGCCGCAGCATCGAGCTCGCTGGTGAGCTGTCCGACGCCCAGCGTGAGCGTATGCTCGAGATCGCGGATCGCTGCCCTGTTCATCGCACCCTTCACGGTGAGATCAAGGTGCGCAGCCGGCCAGCGTAAGGACCGGACCGGCCTGTTCCGGCAGCGAGCGGCCTAGCCGTCTTTCGATTTTTTCTTCTTGCCGCTCTTTTCGGCCTTCGCTTCCTGCTCGACGACCTTGTTGATCTTCCACTGCTGTGCGATCGAGAGCAACGTGTTCGTCACCCAGTACAGCACCAGTCCGGCCGGGAAGAACGCGAAAAACGCGGTAAAGATCACGGGCATGATCTGCATGACGCGCGCCTGCACCGGATCGGCCGGTGCCGGATTCAGCTTTTGCTGAAAGAACATGGCCGCGCCCATGATCAGCGGCAGGATAAAGAACGGGTCACGCGACGAAAGGTCGGTAATCCATAGGGCGAACGGCGCCTGGCGCATCTCGACGCTCTCGAGTAGCACCCAGTAGAACGCCAGGAAAAACGGCATCTGTATCAGGATTGGCAGACAACCGGCGGCCGGGTTCACCTTCTCCCGCTTGTACAGGTCCATCATCGCCTGGCTCAGCGCCTGGCGGTCGTCCTTGTAGCGCTCCTGCAGCGCCTTCATCCGTGGCTGCAGGTTGCGCATTTTCGCCATCGATCGACCGCTGGATTCCGTAAGCTTGTAAAACGCGAGCTTGATCAGGATGGTCACAATGACGATTGCAACACCCCAGTTGCCGACGAAGTCGTAGACGAACGCCAGTAGCCAGAACAATGGCTGCGAGAGAATCGTCAGCCAGCCATAGTCGACTGTCAGCTTGAGCTTCGGGTCTATGTCCTCGAGCTGTGACTGAAGCTTGGGGCCGACGAATGCCGTGGTCTCGAAGATCGCCGTCGAGCCCGGCGCAACATCACGCTTGCCGGATATGACGCTCAGAACGGCGACATCGTTGTTCTTGTTCATGCCGACGTGGAACTTGTGGAGTTCATCGCGCGGAGGAACGATCGCATTCACGAAATGGTGCTGAATGGTACCGAGCCAGCCGTTGGCGGTGTCGTAGTCGTACGGCCCTTTCTTGATCAGGTCGTCCCGATCGATCTTGGATTTCTTCTCGCTGTCGAAAATCACCGGCCCGTCGAACGAGTACGAGTCGACGTCAAACATCGAGCGCTCGATTTCGAAGTTCCGCCTCAGGATTTGCAGGTACGCATCTGTCCTTACCGGCGCTTGCCCGCGGTTCCGAACCTCCTGCTGGACGCCGATCGCATAGCTGCCGGGCCGGAATACGAAACGCTTCTCGACTTCGACGCCCTCGTCGTTTGTCCAGCGCAGTGGCACGACGAGCTCCTCGGCCGATCCGAGTTCGTAGCTTGCGGTCGTGGACGTAAACGTGGCGTTGTGGTCCGGCGAGCCGCCCTCGCCGAATCGCAAACCTGTCCGCAAGAGCCCCAGGTTCTGCCGGTCGGTGTCGAGCAGTTCGACGAGGTCATCGGGGCGATCTTTGGCGACCGGGTAACCGAGCAGCGTCGCTTTCTGCAACGTTCCGCCGATCGTGCTGATGTCGACCTCCAGAACGTCGGTCTTGACGTGGATCACTGGCGCTTCGTCAACCGGGCTGTCGTCCGGAGCCGCCGCGGGTTCTTGCTGGCCGGGCGCCGCGGGTACTTCGTCCGTGACCACATCGAGTTCCGGAAGGCCGGGTTCAATAAGGCCGGGTTCACTACCGATGGGTGTCGGCGTATCCGCCTGTTCGGACGCTTGCTGAGCGGGTTCGGGCTGTGGCCCGTAGTCTTCCATCCACGCGCTGTAGGTCATCCACGCGAGCAGCGCAAACGTAGCCCAGATCAGCAGTCGTTGATTGTCCATACTGTGATTATTCCCGCTCTTTCTCGTCTTGCCGCCCTGCCCGACATCTACGCCAGTGTGTGTCGAGACTCGCGAATACCTCTTTGCTGCTGGCCGTAGTCGCCTCGGGTTTGTTCATCACGACGACATCGAGACCTTCGAGCTCACTGAGGTGCGTCCGAAACGACTCCCTGATTATCCGTTTCAACCGGTTTCGCGCTGTTGCTCGCCGGCAGTGTTTTTTCGATATCGCCAGACCAAGCCTGGCGGTGTCCTGGCGATTTGGCCTGCACAGAACTGTGAAGAACTTATCGCGACTGCGTGTCGCTTTTTTGAACACGCGGCCGAAGGCGGCCGCATCAAGGAGCCGGTTGCTACGTCGAAACCGGAACGTTGAGGAGGCTGCCAATCGTTACAGGTCGCACGCCAGGCAGTCGACCTTACGGCGTAAGCCGGGCGCGGCCTTTCGCGCGGCGGCGCTTCAGAACCAGGCGGCCGGCCTTCGTAGACATCCGGGCGCGGAAACCATGGGTCCGGGCGCGCTTCAGTTTGCTGGGCTGATACGTACGTTTCATGTCCTTGATCCTGCTTAAAAAGCCGGCGCTGGCAGCCGGCTAATCGGAAGGGCGGCAAGGGTACGTGGCCCCCCTTTGAGTGTCAATAGACTAGTGTATGCAATGTGAAGAAAGACGGTATAGACTGGCCGGTCTCCCCGGAACAAAAACCACCACAATACTGATCGACCTGGACGAGGGACCGTGTTAGCTGCCGAAAACTCACTTTGGAGCCGCTGTATCAGGGAATTACAGGCGGAGCTCCCGGAGCAGCAGTTCAATACGTGGATTCGCCCGCTGCAGGCTGTCGAGGAAGGTCAGACCCTTCGACTGCTGGCCCCGAACCGGTTCGTCGTCGACTGGCTGCAGGAACACCACGTCGGGCGCATCCTGGAGATCATCGATTGCGTGTCGAGCGGCGTCGAGGTCATCGTTGAGGTCGGGTCCCGGGCCGGATCGGCGCCGCAAGCGGCGCCTGGCGGCGGGGCGGCGCGGCCCGCACCGGCTCAAGCGGCGTCACCCGTTGCCTCGAGGCTCAACCCATCGTTCACCTTCGACACGTTTGTCGAAGGCAAAAGCAACCAGCTGGCAAGAGCTGCCGCCAGCCAGATCGGAGAGAACCCCGGCAAATCGTATAACCCGCTGTTTATTTACGGTGGTGTAGGTCTGGGCAAGACGCACCTGATGCACGCCATTGGGAACGCGATGCTGGTTAACAACCCGGACGCCCGTGTCGCTTATGTGCATTCAGAGCGATTCGTCGGAGACATGGTCAAAGGGCTCCAGCACAACAAGATTTCCGAATTCAAGCGTTCTTACCGAACCCTGGACGCGTTGCTGATCGACGATATCCAGTTTTTCGCCGGCAAGGAACGATCTCAGGAGGAGTTTTTTCATACGTTCAACGCCCTTCTGGAGGGACAGAGACAGATCATCCTGACGTGTGACCGTTACCCGAAAGAAGTCAATGGTCTCGAGGAACGCCTCAAATCCCGATTCGGTTGGGGTCTTACCGTGGCGATAGAGCCACCTGAGCTCGAGACATCCGTCGCAATTTTGATGAGCAAGGCAAGCTCCGAGGGCGTAGAGCTCCCGGAGGAAGTCGCGTTTTTCATCGCAAAGCGCATACGGTCGAATATCCGCGAGCTCGAAGGCGCGCTACGGCGGGTAATTGCTAACTCGAGATTTACCGGTCGGCCAATAAATCTCGATTTCGCTCGCGAGGCACTCCGCGATCTGCTTGCCCTCCAGGAACGACTCGTATCCATCGAGAATATCCAGAAGACGGTCGCCGACTACTTCAAGATCCGGGTCGCTGACCTGCTATCCAAAAAACGCAGCCGGTCTATTGCGCGGCCGCGGCAACTCGGCATGGCTCTGGCGAAAGAGTTGACCAACCACAGCCTGCCTGAAATTGGCGATGCGTTTGGAGGCCGCGACCACACGACGGTACTGCATGGGTGTCGCCGTATCGAAGCGTTGCGAGAAACGGACAAACGCGTCGATGACGACTACTTGAATTTGTTGAGAACTCTGACAGGATGATGTGGATAACTGGTGGATAACGCGATTACCGTAACTTATCCACAAGCTGCTAACAGCCGGCAGACGATCAATACAGATGGTTGCGAAGCAAAAATATCCGAATAACTTATTGATTTTATTAATGATTATAAAGTTATCCACAGGACGTGGTGCGCTTAATAATTACAACAAAAGAACTATTTCCAGTATTTATTAACAGGTGGAACGTATGAAGTTGAGCGCAGCTCGCGAGGTGCTTTTGAAGCCCCTGCAAGCCGTAATCGGTGTGGTGGAAAGACGGCAGACGATGCCGATCTTGTCGAACGTGCTAATGGTTGCGAAAGAAGGCCAGCTTTCCGTTACGGCAACCGACCTCGAGGTTGAGCTCGTGGCTGTCGCTGATGTGGATGTGGAATCCGGTGGGGAGATTACGGTATCGGGCCGGAAGCTGCTGGACATCTGCAGGGCGCTGCCGGAGAGCGCCGACGTGACGGTGAACGTTAGCGGGGACAAGCTGTTCGTCAAATCCGGTCGCAGTAAATTCAGTTTGGCGACACTGCCGGCGGCAGAGTTTCCGACCGTTGAGGACATAAAAGCGGGCCAGACGATTACGGTGCCCCAGGGTGTCCTCGGAAAGCTGATCGAAAAGACGCATTTCTCGATGGCGCAACAGGATGTTCGGTATTACCTGAACGGGATGCTCCTGGAAACGGGTGGCAAGCACCTTCGGGCGGTGGCGACAGACGGGCACCGGCTGGCGCTGAGCCAGGCCGAGCTGAAAGGCGCATCCTTGAACGAACAGCAGGTTATAGTGCCGCGCAAGGGGGTACTGGAGCTGCAGAGGCTGATGAGCGGCGAGGGAGAACTGGATATCGAGCTGGGTGCAAATCACGTGCGCATTCAGCTGGACGGCATTCGGTTTACCTCGAAGCTGATAGACGGACGGTTCCCGGAATATGAGCGCGTCATACCGAAGGAAAGTAGCAACGAGCTGACGGCGGATCGGACGTTGCTGAAGGGGGCGTTGCAGCGAACGGCAATCCTCTCGAACGAGAAGTATCGGGGGATTCGACTGATCATCCGCGACAACGGGGTGGTCCTGCAGGCGCACAACCCGGAGCAGGAAGAGGCCGAAGAAGAGCTGGAGGTGAAGTATGGCGGCGAAGACATAGAAATAGGCTTCAACGTCAATTACTTGCTCGATGCGCTCGGGGCTGTTGAAGGGGATCAGATCAGCGTCTCGGTACAAGATAGCAATTCGAGCTGCCTGATTCGGCAGCCCGGCGCCGATGACTGCAAATTCGTCGTTATGCCGATGAGGCTGTAGGGCATCAGGCAGACCGTCTTGTGGCAGTAACGCGGTTTACGGCAGAGAAGTTTCGCTGCCTGCAATCGGTCGAGCTGCAGCTGGATCCGGGATTCAACGTGATTTATGGGGCCAACGCCTCGGGCAAGACCAGCTTGCTCGAGGCGTTGGCGTATCTGGGGCGCGGAAAGTCGTTCAGGGGTGCTGCGACGGCAACGCTCATATCCCACGGCGAACGGGAATTCGTCCTGTTCGCGGAGCTCGAGGAGAGCGGCAGGACCTCGAGGGTCGGGGTCAGAAACAGTCATAATGGGCTCGAGATTCGAATTGACGGCAATAGTGAGGGCGGGTCGGCGGCACTGGCGGCGGCGTTGCCACTGCAGGTAATCGATCCGGAGGTGCACAACCTCGTCAGCGGCGGGCCGGAACAACGGCGCCGGTATCTGGATTGGATCGCGTTCCACGTGGAACCAGGGTATCTGGAGACGTGGCGGCGATTCCGGCGCACGTTGAAGCAACGCAACGCGGCGCTGCGGGCCGGGGCGAGGCAAACCGATATTCGGAGTTGGGACACAGAATTCATTGAACAGGCTCTCCGGGTTGATGAGGCCCGACAGCAGGCCCTGGCCGTATCGGTCGACACGCTGATCGAGCGCGCCGAATCGCTGCTGGGCCACACCGTAGGCTACGACTACCAGGCAGGATGGGCCCGTGAGCGGGAACTGGCCGATGCTATCTCGGAAGGCCTGGAGCGGGACCAGAAACTCGGTGCGACACAGCTTGGCCCGCACCGTGCTGACCTGAAGCTGAGCTACGATGAGCGGCAGGCGAAGCGGTTGGTCTCGCGGGGGCAGCAGAAGCTGCTCGCGTGTTCGATGATTCTCGCGGCTGCGGAGACGGCTCAGACAGCGCTCGAGAAACCCTTGCTGTTGTTACTCGATGATCCGGCTGCGGAGCTTGATGCCGGGTCGCTGGACCGGCTGATGACCCAGGTCGTTTCGCTGGGATCGCAACTGGTCGCAACGAGCCTGACGGCAGATGTGCTCAGCTTTCCGGGCGACCCGGCCGTGTTCCACGTGGAACAGGGGCACGTTACGCGGGTTTCGTAAGCCGCAGGCATCAAACGGCGGAATGGCGGCGAGACGCCGCACCCACAATGATCGCGCCTCCAGCAGCGCTCGTCGGGACGCGATCGGGATTATCAGAACTGCCCAAAAACCAGTGATTTAAGTGCGCTGCAGGGTGCTCTCGGATGTCGCGATTTGATACAATGCGTCGGTTGCCCCGAGAGTACACCGAATGACGGACGAAACAGAATATACTTCCAGTAATATCAAGGTCTTAAAGGGTCTTGAGGCGGTCCGCAAGCGGCCGGGAATGTACATCGGTGACACCGATGATGGCACCGGTCTGCACCACATGGTTTTCGAGGTCGTCGACAACTCGATCGACGAAGCCCTCGCGGGCCATTGTGACGTCGTCACGGTCACGATACATGCCGATGAATCGGTAACGATCAGCGACGACGGGCGTGGTATTCCGGTCGATCTGCATCCGGAGGAGGGGCGCTCGGCAGCCGAGGTCATCATGACCGTACTGCATGCGGGCGGCAAATTCGACGACAACTCCTACAAGGTATCCGGCGGGCTGCACGGGGTCGGCGTATCCGTCGTCAACGCATTGTCGGAGCACCTGGTTCTGACGATTCACCGCGAGGGCAAAATTCACCAGCAGGAATACGTGCACGGTGAACCCGAGGCCCCGCTTGCCGTCGTCGGCGATACCGATCGGACGGGCACGACGATTCGTTTCAAGCCGAGCGCGCAGACCTTCACGAACATCGAGTTTCACTACGACATTCTCGCCAGGCGCCTGCGCGAGTTGTCGTTCCTGAACTCCGGCGTACGTATTCACCTGGTCGATGAGCGCGATGAACGCGAGGACGTTTTCGAGTACGAGGGCGGCATTCGGGCGTTCGTCGAGCACCTCAACCGCAACAAGACGCCCATTCACAATAACGTCTTTCACTTCTCGACCATCAAGGACGACGTAGGTGTCGAGGCGGCGCTGCAGTGGAACGACGGGTACCAGGAGAACATGTTCTGCTACACGAACAATATCCCGCAGCGCGACGGCGGCACGCACCTCGCCGGATTTCGGACCGCGCTGACCCGGACCCTGAATACCTACATTGAGAAAGAGTTGCGCAGCCGCAAGGACAAGTTCACCCCGTCCGGTGACGACGCGCGGGAAGGCCTTACGGCCGTGTTGTCGGTCAAGGTGCCGGATCCGAAGTTCTCGTCGCAAACCAAAGACAAATTAGTTTCATCTGAAATTAAAGGCGTGGTTGAACAGGCGATGGCCGGGCGTCTCGAGGAATTCCTGCTCGAAAACCCTGGTGAGGCCAAGGCCATAGTCTCCAAGATTATCGAGGCGGCCCGGGCCAGGGAGGCCGCTCGCAAGGCCCGCGAGATGACGCGTCGGAAGGGCGCGCTCGACGTGGCCGGGCTGCCCGGCAAACTCGCGGATTGCCAGGAGAAAGACCCGGCACTGTCGGAGCTTTTCCTCGTTGAGGGTGATTCGGCCGGAGGTTCCGCAAAGCAGGGGCGCGATCGACGCACGCAGGCAATCCTGCCACTGAAGGGCAAGATCCTTAACGTGGAAAAAGCCCGCTTCGACAAGATGCTTTCGTCGGCGGAGGTCGGCACGCTGATCACCGCACTGGGCACCGGTATCGGGCGTGAAGACTTCGATCCCGACAAGCTGCGCTATCACCGCATCATCATCATGACTGACGCCGACGTCGACGGCTCGCACATTCGCACGTTGTTGCTCACGTTCTTCTACCGACAGATGCCGGAGCTGATCGAGCGGGGGCACGTGTACATCGCACAACCCCCGCTGTACAAGATCAAGCGCGGCAAGCAGGAGGTCTACGTCAAGGACGATACGGAACTCAACAGTTACCTCCTCAATGCAGCCCTCGACAACGCGGCATTACACGTGAATGCAGACGCGCCGCCTTTGTCGGGCGTTGCGCTCGAATCGCTTGCGAAGGAATACATTGCTGTCGAAAACATCGTTTCGCGCCTGGCGAGCCGCTATGACGAGCGCGTATTGCGAGCCCTGAGCCAGCTACCCGAAGTTACCGCGGACATCGCCGAAGACCTGGACGCCCTGGACGCGTGGACGCAACAGTTGTCTGCGGCACTGCCCAAGTCCAGCGGTGATCGCGAAACTAACGGAAACGGGGGCAGCTACAGTGCGGTGCTGGAGCGCGGAGATGAAGACGGTGAGGGTGTGCGCGTTGCGATAACGCGCGTGCAGCACGGCATCGGTGCGACGCGATACCTGCCCCGCGAGATCTTCGATACCAACGAATACCGGCACATCGTGACGCTTGCGGGCAAGCTGGACGGACTGCTGTCGGATGGCGCATTTGCCAAGCGCGGCGAAAGACAACAGCCGGTCACGGACTTCGCCGGAGCCGTTGAGTGGCTCATGAACGAGGCGCGTCGTGGGCAGTCCATACAGCGCTACAAGGGTCTTGGCGAAATGAACCCGGAGCAGCTCTGGGACACGACCGTCAACCCGGAAACGCGACGCCTCATGCAGGTGAAGATCGAGGATGCTGTCAAAGCCGACGAGATATTCACGACGCTAATGGGCGATCAGGTCGAACCGCGGCGCGAATTCATCGAGAAAAACGCGCTTACCGTTGCCAACCTCGATATCTGACGGCGGCTTCAAATGACGGGGAGGCGCCTGCTCGTTCACTGGGTATTCGTACTCCTGTTGCCGGTCGTCGTTGCGTGGTTCGGTATCTCGGTGGCGGGCAGCATCGGGTTGGTCGTGCTGGTGTTGCTATGGCGGTGGCTCATCTCGCTCAGTGGCCTCGTCGCTCCGGAGAAAACGCCAGACCTGCAGCTTGACACGATCTCTGCGAGCCACTTCGTCGAAAAGGTGCGCTGGTGCATGGATCGCCTCGGCCTGGAATACACAGAGGTCCAGTCCGGAGGAACTATAGGCGTCTGGTTCACGGGTCGGACGGTGCCCAGACTGCGTATTCGCACCGGGGCCGTACGTTCGTCGATCGGCAACTCCCCCGAGATTCTGCGCTACCTCTGGGGGCGCTATTCGGTCGACCACGACGCGGAATTCCTCGAGCCCGTTTCGCCACGGGTCGAGTTCGAGCAGGATCTCGACCGCTACGGCCGCAGCCTTCAGGTCTGGATCTACTATCACTTGCCCGCGGACCGAGACCTGATGCTCCACGTGTGGGGAATGAACGATCCCCTCGTGCCCGCCTGGCAACGCCTCACTCTTCGGGTTTTCTACCCGGTCTTCGCACTGCTCATCAGGAAATCGTTCCGCATAACACAGCAGTCCTACGAGCGGTCGGTCGAGCGCGTCGAGGCGCAGCTCTCCCGAATCGACACGCTTCTCGCAGACGGCCGAACGTCGATCCTGGGCGATGACCAGGTCAACTTCACCGACATCACGTTCGCCGCACTGAGTGGTGTATGGGCGATGCCTGAAGGCTACGGCGGCGGCAAAGCCGATGCCGTCCGATTCGAGCGGGAACGAATGCCTCCCCGCATGCGTGCGGACACCGAACGTTGGGCAAATGACTACCCCAAAGTCAGGCAGTTCATTGAGCGAATGTATGCCGATGAGAGAATGGGGAAAACTAATCCGTGAGACCGATGTCCAACCGAGCAGGGTCGCTCGAGGGGAAAGAGCTATGAGATTAATCCTGCTTATCACCACAGCCCTGGCAGTGGCATCCTGCGCCGCGACCAGCCACCAGGACACGCACGTGCAGGCGATCGATGACTTCGTCGCTGTCGGCGAACTCGAATCGGTTGGCGAAATTCGTCACCGCGACGACATGCACCACGAATACCTCAACGACCATTACGTCATCGTCAGAACGCGCAAAGACGCCTATCTGGTGAAGTTCGTGCGCCGGTGCGTCGAGTTGCGCGACAACACGAGAATTAAACCGGACGTGCGCCGCGAGCCGCACGTCATCCGGGCGAGATTCGATACTCTGCGCGGCTGCAGAATCGAGAGCATGTACCCGATCAACAAAGGGCAAGTCGAAGAACTCAAGTCGTTGGGCGATGCGCCCGGATCGACGCTGTAAGTCAACGGAGCACTCATGAAAAAAACAGCCTTCAGTGCGCTGGCACTGATAGTCCTCGCTGCGTGCAGCCAGGAGACGCCGCACGAGCAGGTCGTTGGAGCACCTGTCGAGCCAAAGTCCGGCATCATAACGGCGAATATGGACACGTCGGTTCGCCCCGGCGATGACTTCTTCGCTTACGTCAACGGCAAATGGGTTGCCGAGACGGAGATACCGGCGGACAAATCCTCTTACAGTGTTTTCGCCTCCCTGAACGATGAGGCGCAGGAAAACGTCAAGGTCATCATCGAGGAGTCGGCGAAAGGGGATTTCGGAAAGGGCACCGATGAACAAAAGGTGGGCGATCTCTACACGTCTTTCATGGACTGGGAGACCCGCAACGCGCTCGGCGTCGAGCCGCTCGCGCCAGAGCTTGATCGAATCAACGCGATCGCCAGCTACGATGACCTGGCGGCGTATTTCGCAGCCACCATGAAGCGCGGCCTCGACGCGCCGATGGGCCTCGCCCAGTTTGCGGATCTCAAAGATCCGAAATTCTACGGGATTTACCTGTACCAGAGCGGGCTCGGACTGCCGGATCGCGAGTACTACCTGAGTGACGACTACGCGGAGATTCGAGAGCAGTACGTCGCACACATCGAGACGATGTTCGGTCTGGCCGGTTTCGAGGGCGGGAGCGAAGCCGCGACAACCATCATGGCGCTCGAGACGATGCTTGCGCAGCAGAACATGAAGAAAGAGGACACCCGGGACTGGGCGAGCAACTACAGCAAGCTCTCTCGCGAGGAGCTCGCCGATTTGATGCCGAACTTCAACTGGGATCGGTACTTCTACGAGCTGGGTGCCGCGGACCTCGACGCGCTGATCGTGATCATGAACGACTATCAGGCCGCGCTCGACGAAATCATCGTCAATACCGAGCTCGAAACCTGGAAGACGTACCTGCATTGGGTTGCACTGAATAATCGTGCGTCCAGCCTCAACCAGGCTATCGACGAGCAGAATTTCAGTTTCTACGGGAAAACACTATCGGGTACGGAGGAGCAACTGCCAATGTGGCGCCGCGGCGTGTCAACGGTTAACCGCACGCTTGGCGAGGTCGTTGGCAAGGTGTACGTCAAGCGTCACTTCCCGCCCCAGGCGAAAGAACAGATGCTCGAGCTCGTCGGCAATCTCATCAAGGCCTACGAGGTCAGCATCAATAACCTCGAGTGGATGACGGACGAGACGAAGGCCCAGGCACTCGACAAGCTGTGGAAATTCACGCCGAAGATCGGGTATCCGGACAAGTGGCGGGACTACTCGGCGCTCGATATCGAGGCGGATGATCTGTACGGCAACCTGGAACGAGCAGCACTTGCCGAATACAAGCGCCAGCTCGATCGACAGGGCGGGCCTGTCGATCGGACGGAGTGGGGGATGACGCCGCAGACGGTCAACGCATACTACAGCCCGCCGCTCAACGAGATCGTATTCCCGGCGGCAATTCTGCAGCCGCCGTTCTTCGACCTCGAGGCTGACGATGCTGTCAACTACGGCGCCATAGGTGCCGTCATCGGCCATGAAATCGGCCACGGCTTCGATGATTCAGGAAGCACGTTCGATGGCGACGGGGTGCTGCGCGACTGGTGGACGGATGAAGATCGCAAGGAATTCGAGCGCCGCACCAGCAAGCTGGTTGATCAATACTCGGCTTTCGCGCCGTTCGAAGACCTGAACGTGAACGGGGAGTACACCCTCGGCGAGAACATCGGCGACCTCGGTGGCATCAGCATCGGGCTGCTGGCGTACAGGATGTCGCTCGGCGGCGAGGAGCCTCCCGTGATCGACGGGTACACGGGCATCCAGCGCGTGTTCCTCGGTTATGCTCAGGTCTGGCGCAACAAGTACCGGGAAGAGGCACTGCGGCTGAAGATCGGAACAGATCCCCATTCACCATCGATGTACCGTACAAACGGCGCCGTCAGGAACGTCCCGGAGTTTTACGAAGCGTTCGATGTGGCAGAGACGGATGCGCTGTACCTGCCGCCGGAGGAGCGCGTGAAAATCTGGTGACCTCAGACCAGGGGTTCGTGGGGCGGTTTGTCTTTGTAGGCAAGGCTGATTTCGTGCATTTTTGACTCGATCCAGTCCTGCACGATGAGATTGGTGTCCTTCGGCGATTGTTTGGTGGCGTCGACGGTTGGCCCGATACAAAAACGAACCGTTCCGGGTTTCTTGGAAAAGGATCGGCGTGTCCACAGATCGCAGGCATTGTGCGCAACCGGTACGATTGGCACGGCGGCTTCGCGCGCAAGCGCGGCGCCGCTGACGCCATAGCGTCGGGTTTCGCCGGGGGCCATCCGTGTGCCTTCCGGGAAGACCGTGACCCAGGTGCCGTCGGCAAGTTTTTGCTTGCCCTGACTGATGACCTGCTTCACTGCCGACGAGCCTCCGCTGCGATCAATTGCAATTGGCCGCAACGCAAGGCCGATGGCCCAGCCGACGATCGGTGCCCAGATGATCTCGCGCTTGAGCACCCAGGTTGTGCGCGGGAAAGCAGTGACCTGCCACAGTGTTTCCATTGTCGAGGTGTGCTTGATCATGATGACGCTGGGTTCGGCGGGCAGGTTTTCGCGCCCCTCCACGACGATGCGAATTCCGCAAAAGAAACGCGCACCCCACATTGCCAGGCGGCACCAGTTGACGGTAACTGCCCAGTGGAACCGATAAGGCGCCCAGAACGTCACGAGCAGAATGCTCGCGCCGATGACTACGGTCGTGAAGCCGAACAGGTTAAAGAGCAGGGACCGGATGACGGTCATCATGTCTGTCCACCCGTCAGCGAGCGGGCCGCCGCAGCCAGGTCGTCAAAGACATCCGTATCAGCAAGCTCCGCCGGTAGCCCGGCCTCTGTTTTCGCGCCATTGCCCGTTCTAACCAGGACAGGTCGGGCATCGACACTCGCCGCGGCCTGCAAGTCGCGAAGTGAATCACCAATCACGGGAACGTCCTGCATCGTGATTCCGTAGTGCCGGCCGAGCCTCCGCAGCAATCCTGATGCCGGTTTGCGGCAATCGCAGCCATCGCCGGGACCGTGAGGGCAGACGACGATGCGGTCTATGCGACCGCCCTGCCGGTCCACAAGTCGGCGCAGCTTGCGGTGCATCGCGCGCAGCGCTCTGCGGTCGAACAGCCCTCGGGCGAGGCCCGACTGATTGCTCGCGACGGCGACCGTGAATCCGGACTGCGACAACGACGCGATCGCTTCGATGCTTCCGGGCAGCGGGATGAATTCGTCTGCTGACTTCACGAAGGCATCCGAATCCTGATTGATCACTCCGTCCCGATCGAGCACGACAAGCCGGACACCACGTTCGCCAGCAGTCATGGTCAGGCGATGGACAGCTTCGAAATGTCCGCAATGTTCAGGAACAGCGCCCGAAGCTCGGCAAGGAGTGAAAGGCGGTTTTGCCTGAGCGCTTCGTCGTCTGCCATGACCATGACGTCGTCAAAAAAGCTGTCAACGGTATCGCGCAGGCTCGCAAGCCGCTTGAGCGCGTCCGTGTAGCGGCGGTCATCGAGCAATGGCCGGACTTCTTCGCGCATGGCCGTGAGCGCTTCGTAGAGCGCCGACTCCGCGGGGTCTTTCAGCAGCTTGTTGCTGACCGTCCCGCCATGCTCGACGCTGGCCTGGCGAAGGATGTTCGCGATACGTTTGTTCGCTGTGGCAAGGCTTTCTGCTTCTTCGAGATGAAGAAATGCCTGTACCGCGTGCAGTCGAAGCTCGAAGTCGACCAGGGACTCCGGCGCCCGCGCACGGACAGCGTCGAACGTTTCGGTTGCGAGACTCGCATCGCTGTCCAGGAAGTAATGGCGCAAGCGTTCCGTAATGAACGTATGCAGGTCTGCGACAACCTCGTCGGTGTCGAGCTTGCCTTTCGGCTGCCGCGCCACCGCGTCCTCGATGAGCGCCGCGAGGCTCAGATCGATTTCGCACTCCACGAACAGGCGCACGACGCCAAGCGCTGCGCGACGCAGGCCGAACGGGTCGCGATTGCCGGACGGCTTCTTGCCCAGGGTGAAGATTCCGGCGAGCGTATCGAGCTTGTCGGCGAGGGCAAGAATCCGGCCCGCAGGCGTAGCAGGAAGCTCGTCCCCGGCGAAGCGCGGCGCATAATGTTCACCGATCGCATCGGCAACGGCTTCGGACTCCCCGTCGGAAAGCGCGT
>JAAUXY010044393.1_pt1 | contig 17416 bp, 15 predicted proteins | sample 7278121 | NCBI WGS metagenome assembly JAAUXY01 (sample SAMN14350117, study PRJNA611818) | marine sediment metagenome | isolation source: surface marine sediment (1.8m) | place: French Polynesia: Moorea | collected 2018-08 | reverse complement strand
TCTGCATACCCGCCCAAAAAGCGCGATCCCGATTCAATTTACAGATTTCATCAATAAAATAACCGTCGACATCGCTCTGTTTTAAATATTGAGGTCGTTTTTTGGCAAAAGATTCCGTAAAGAATTGATTGATATTAAAAATGACGTACGCATAGGCTTTATACTCTCTGGGATTTAACTGCTGTTCCATATCCAGGAATTGCTGCTCAATCTCGTCGCGAGATTTGTGGCGTAATATGTTAAAAACTTTCTCCGGTATCAACCATAAATAACCCTGCTCCATGCGACCAAATTTTAGATAATGCAGCCTGCGCTTATCAAAATTATGAACCACAGCTTTTGTCTTTGGTGATTTCTGATTTGTTTGATAGTCCTTGCGGACACGGTCTTCTCTGTGGCGGAAATGCGCCAGCGCACGCTGGATTCTTGGATCCAGAAACCGCCAGAAAATATCCTCCAGATCCGTATCCTGCGCAATAACGCCTAACCGGTCTAGTTGTTCTTCGATCATCGGATCGATATAAAACGCATTGCCGCCTGGATAAACGATATAGCCGTCCGGATGGGGACCCAGATCAACGAGCTCCCGGCTCAGAAAGTGGTTGCCATCACGATAGGATTCCCTGATGGAATAGTGGGTTATTCCTTTTATGGTTTTCCGCGCCAAATACACTTCTTTTTGCTCCCGCTTCCGTATTTTGTTTATTTCTTCTTTCCGATATGCCAGGCCTTCCCCACGATTTCACCCAGTCGTTGGTATTGCCTGGCACCGGTGGTATATATCAGCGGATCGATTTTAGCCGGATCCGGATTTTCTGCAGCCATATGATCGTCATCAATATAAGTGTCCAGGATTTCGCCAATAAACAACACATGGCTGCCCAGATCAAGCGAATGGATGACCTTGCATTCAAGATTAACAGGACACTCCTGGATCAACGGGGCCGTATCTAGTTTGCCGTACGTAACGTTAAAGATTTCTGATTTATCTATTTTATGACCGGAATAGATGCCACAATAATCCACTTTCGCAGCCATGTCGGCTGAGGGTATATTAATGGAAAATGTGTGGTTGGCTGAAATTCCTTTATAGGTGTACCTGGCAGATCTGACAGCAACGGAAATTGCCGGAGGTTCGGATGCGGCGATACCACACCAGGCCGCCGTCATAAAGTTGGGTTTTCCATTCACCTGGGCGCCCACCAGGACAGCCGGCATCGGATAAAGCAACGTCTGAGGACCAATGGCTTTCTTCATAAAAATACCCCTATCGTTAGTTTTATATTTAGTTAGAATTGGTTTTAAACATTTAGATTTTGTTTGATGGCAAGGCGCGATTCGATTCAAAAGTGGAGCGTACACGATAGTACGTGAGCATTTTGAATCGAATCGTAACAACGCCATCAGGCAAAAGATGAGGATTTAAAATCAATTCTAATTGAAGGCTGAGATTCCCGTAATATCCTGCCCAATAACCAAGGTATGCATGCTGTCGGTTCCTTCCAGCGCACTGATGGCTTCCATATCACATAAATGACGGATAACCTGATGATCCGCAAGAATACCACGAGCCCCGAGAATGTCCCGCGCAAACCGAGCGATTTTAATTGCTTCCCGAACATTATTCATTTTGGCCAGCGATATTTGAGCCGGCCGCGCTGTATGGTTGTCCAGCAACCGCCCGAGATGGTAATTAATCAATTGTGCTTTGGTAATTTCGGTCATTATACGAACCAGGCGCTCCTGAACCAGCTGATAGCCGGCGATGGGTCGTTCGAATACCTCCCGTTTGATGGCAAACCCTTTGGCAGCCTGATAGCAGGAAATCGCAGCACCCACCGCTCCGCAGGCCACACCATATCTGGCCAAATTAAGACATTGAAAGACAGATTTGAGACCTTTAGTATTTGGCAGCATATTGCGCGCATCGATTGCGCAATCCTTAAGTTCGATAAGCGCTGTGGGCGACGTTCGATAGGAAAATTTTCGCTGAATCGGTGTTGCCCGGAATCCAGCAGTATCGGTTTCAACCAGAAACCCATGGATCGCATCCTCCCACTTGGCCCAAATAATGGCGACCTTGGCGATGGGACCGTTGGTAATCCACATTTTTTTGCCGTTCAGAATAAATTGCCCCTTTTTCTTTATCGCCCGGGTCTGCATGCCACCGGGATTTGAGCCGAATCCCGGCTCGGACAAACCGAAACAGCCAATTATGTTTCCCCGGGCCATTTCCGGTAGCCATTTTTGACGCTGTTCCTCAGAGCCAAATTTGTAAATGGGGAACATGACAAGTGAATTTTGAACCGAAAACATGGCTCGCAGACCGCTGTCACAACGGCTTAGCTCCTGGCAGATGAGTCCGTAAGCACTATGGTTGTTAGGGCTGCATCCATAGCCATCCACATGCACGCCGAATAAACCCAACTTGCCCAGACGCGGTATGAGCTTTATGGGAAAGGTGCCCTTGTCAAAATGATCTGCGATGACGGGCATGCATTCCTGATCGACGAATGTTTTGACAGTGTTCCTGATCTTTTTCTCTTTATCTTCCAGCAGATTTTCTAGGTCATAGAAATCGACAAGATCTTCTGCCGCCATAATGCTTCTCCTTTTCTTCGATGCAGACAACGCACATTCCATGTATGTCTTGTTAAGAAACTACTCTATCATAAGTATCTAAAGATCAAAGAGCAACTGATACTGTCTGAGGAAGACAGCTTTCTTGTTTTTAAAGTGAATATGGTTACCTTATCTTTGACATCGTCAGCGATGCACGTCGGTAACCGATAGGAGGAAACCATGCAACTGCGCAAACTGGGACAGTCGGAAATACAAATATCATCGATTATCATGGGCCTGTGGCAGGCCGGAAAAGAGTGGTGGGTGGGCATTGATGATAAGGAAACGAACCGGGCGGTTCGAGCCGCCGCTGAGGCAGGTATCACCACTTTTGATACGGCCGAAGCTTACGGAAAAGGACACTCAGAACGAATACTGGCATCCGCCACATCTGATCTTCGCGATAAACTAGTTTATGCAACCAAAGTGTTTGCCAACCATTTAAAATATGATCAGGTCCTGGATGCCTGTCATCGTTCACTCAAAAACCTGCGGACAGATTATATTGATCTCTATCAAATACACTGGCCATCGGGTTCATTCGGCTTTGATGAAGTGCCGATAGGAGAGACCATGGGGGCCCTCAATGAGCTCAAGGAGCAGGGAAAAATCCGTTCCATCGGCGTATCTAATTTTTCACGGCGCCAGCTGCAGGAAGCGACCGAATACGGCCGGATTGACAGTCTCCAACCCCCCTATTCTTTATTCTGGCGGCAGGTAGAAGAAGATGCCATGTCCTTTTGTATCGATAAAAAGATCACGATTCTGGCCTATTCGCCTATGGCCCAGGGGCTGTTAACCGGAAAATTCGGACCGGACCACGCCTTTGCCAAAGGCGACGTCCGGGCAAGTAACAAATTGTTCCAACCGGATATATATGCACGAGTGCAGGAGGCGCTCGCAAGCTTGCGTCCGATAGCTGAAAGAAAAGGGATTACTCTGGGCCAATTGGCCCTGGCCTGGGTCGCCTCACACCCGGAAACATGTGCGATTGCCGGGGCCCGCAATGCCGATCAGGTTCGTGAAAATGCCAAAACCGGTGATCTAACTTTAACAGATGCAGAATTATCTGAAATAGATAAAATTGGAAGAGGTGTTACGGATTTCTTGGACGATAATCCTGTTATGTGGGAATTCTAGGTGTCGTTTTTTACAGATTACGCGCAGGATTCAATTCACTCATTTCAGGGAACACCAATAATCTGCCCGTTCGTACACGACCGGCTCTTGTCACCGGAGTATGCGGGAGGATTCTTGATGTTTCGTGAGGTGGAATAGCGAATTCGCCCGTCAACAGTGCGGATTAATTGACGTTCTCCTTTTCGAATAATACCTTCCCAGATTCGATAGCCCTTGTTGCCGCGCCGATCTGCATGCCACACCTTTACCATTACATCGATGCTATTGGCAGTAAAATAACAGTGGTTGTCGCCGGCGGCATCATCGGCCGAGGATGCAAAAATAAAACCGGCGCCAATGATCATCAAACCGAAAACCAAAGATATTAACCCTATTTTTTTCATTCTCTGCCTCCTGTGCTGCATTAGCCGGAAAGAAATTTGCTTGGGGTGACCGAATCGACAATCAAATTGCAAATGCGCTCCGACAGGTTGATCGTCAGCACCTGCTCAGGATAGATGATTCAACCGCCATAAGATTCCGAAAAATTGCTCGCGCCTGTCAGTGGAAGCGTCAAATCGCATTTTATTCCATTTTAGCATTTGTAGGGGTAAAAATGATGGTAGCAAAATCCCTGCGGATCTCCCCATTTCATCTCCGTATCAATCAGGCATTGCCCGATCATTTGCTTGGAAACTTCTTCGTAATCCGGCCGTTGCTCCTCAATTTTTTTACAGTCCATACAAATCGCCTCATGACTGTAAACGGATAAAATTCGTTGATCATCTGCTCCCATTGTTTTATTGCAGTTGGTGCACTGTGTTGCGCACGTCAGGTCTTCTGCCCACGCATCTGTCATTTTGGTTTCCGCCATCAGAATTCCTCCATTATTTGGTTGTGCATAAAAAGTAAATAGGATTTCAAATAAATCAACCTTGCTATTTTTTAATATCGCTGACCAGATCTTTTATGATCGCCATGACATTGCGACCCCTTTCGCGTGCAATTCGATGGGCCTCGGCTACAATTCTGGAAGCCTGCGCCTTGAGCTCAGTATCATCCGGTATCGGTTTATCCAGTTTTTGGTATTGCCAGGTTAAAAACCGAATCGCCAGCCGTTCTTCCTGTTGTCTGAAAAAGCCCACCGCTTCCTCTCAAGCCTGATAAATAAATACATTGTCCAAAAATGGTATTTTATAGGCCTCACCCATAAAGCGAAGCGATCCTCGAGCGCAGCGCTCCTCAAGCCCTGCTCCCGGCAGAACGCTCCATTTTATTGCATATCCTGAATATCAATCGTTCCAGGATGAGTTTCGGATTCTGAGCGCTGATTTTAAGCTGCCGATCCGCCTCATTTAAATAGCTGAAAGCTTCAATCAGTTCTGTTTTCGAATATCGTTCCGATTTTTTTAAAAGCTGGTAAACCGGATAGGCATTTTTGGGATTTCTGGCAAGCAGTAAATCCGTTTTAATCTTCGTTTTTTTATCAACCTTAGCCGGGTCTTCATGCGGCGATGGTCGACCTGAATCTTCCCAGTCCACCAATGTCTTCATCAAGCTGCGATCATAGGCCACGATGGCAGGCATTATATTTTGCTGGAACAGTTTGTAGGCCACGCCGGTATGCCATTCTTTGGCCTGGGGGCTTTTCGTAAAATCCTTCGCCAGAGTCAATCTTCTGACTTGATTGACAATGGCTGATAATATCTGTAGCGGGTGGAATTCAGCCGTGAGGAGGGAATTTAAAAAAAAGAGCGATTTTTCAGTCTGGCGGTCGGCAATTGCATTGGTCAAATCATATATCGGATCCTTTTTGGTCCTTTTCAAAATCGATTCGACATCTTCCACTGTGATGTTATTTCGTTTGCCGACATAGTGAATTAATTTCTCAAGACTGCCGCAGAAAGTTCGCAGATCAAAACCGATCATATCCACCAGAGCGCGATAGGCGCCCTTGTCCATTTCCTTGTTATGCGGCGTTAGTATCTCGGTCATTTTTTCAATCAACACGTCTTCCTGAGCTATCCGATCCGCCCGGCGATCGCCTTTGGGGACAGCACAATCGATCACAATACCGCAGTTTTTTAACGCTTTATAAAGACTACGGCGTTTATCAACGATATCAACCGTAATCAGCAAATGATTATTCTTGGGAAAACCTTTCTCGATTGCTTTTTGAAGCACCACCGATTCATCTGCCGGTTCAGGTATGGCAAGGTTATTTTCTTGACAATAATCGATGATGTCGTCCAGCCATTCATGGCTCTGGTCCATGCCCGCATCGAGTTTTAATGTTTTTTTTCGATTTGATTTATCGATATCTTCGAAAGATAGATTCATGCTGCTCATGAGACTCAAAATGTATTTGGCTGCTTTTTTTAAGTCATCTTCATCATAAGCTTTTTTGGAAATTTCCAGCAAACGGGTTTTGTCCTGTTTGGTGTAAAAAATCCGCGACTCCCGCATCGCAACGACCTTGGTGCCGGCCATAAGAGAAAAAGTATTTACCCGCTCGATCACCTCGTTGATATTTTCAATGATTCCATCAATGGGTTCATAGTTGGCGGTACGGTTTGCAGCCGGGAGCAATGCCTCCAGAAGATCATCGTAGGCGGTTTTAACCAACAATTCCTCCCCAAAGATAAGATACACCGGTGAAAACTGTTTCTGGGGATCGCCTTTTAAATCTTTTAAGTACTTTTTGAGCAGCTTATATTTGATTTCGGGCATGGTGTCTCGTGAGACAAATATTAAATCTTTTGATTCGCTGGAGCATGAAAAATTACACGCAGAGGCGGCATAAAGCGTTGGCGGATCGCCTCTCAAGGGGCGAGGCTTTAGGAGCGCTGCACTTTAGTTCTGAGGCAATGCTTTTTTAGTCTCGAATCACAAACCTTTAGCCTCTAACATTAAATTATTCGGGCATCTTTTTAAACAACAGATGAAATACAAATATGCCGATTCCTATAGAGATAGCGCTATCGGCAACGTTAAATGCAGGCCAGTGAAGGTTTCCAACATAAAAATCAAGAAAATCGACCACGGAACCAAGCCGAACCCGGTCGATCAGATTGCCGATTGCGCCGCCAAAGATTAACGCGAATGCCGCTTCCAGCCATTGAAAATTCGGCGGTGTTTTTTTGTAAAAATAAAAAATCAAACCCACCGCCAGTGCTGATATAAAAATAAAAATAATGCTTCGCAAGGTTGGACCCAGATCGGCCATAAGGCCAAAAGCGCCGCCCGGATTCTGGATGTGGGTAATATTGAAGAATCCAGGTATGACCGGAATCATTCTATAAATCGGCAAGTAATGAAGGATGAGCGCTTTGGTTATCTGATCCAGCAAAACGACAATTCCAGCAAAAACCAGCAGCTTGATGTATTTATTCTTGAGCATATCTTTGGCTATAAAGGTTTCAGGTGTCAGTGTTCAGGTGTCAGCACGGTCGATTTTGACACCTGACACCCGCCTGCGCGGCCGAAGCCGCTACGGCGCGGCGAAGGCCCGAAACCTGACACCTCAATCAGCGTAGGTTATGACATTTTGGATAGCGATTTTTGACAACGCTCGCAGATGGTCGGATGTCCGTTATCGGTGCCCACAGAGGTTTCATGCACCCAGCAGCGCTCACATTTCTCGCCGGGAGCAGCCTCAATTTGAATGATTAAACCTTCTATATTTTCACTCTCATAGCCGCCTTCAACTTTTTCATTTTCCAGCAGGGACACCTTTGAAACAATGAAAATGAATCTTAAGTCTTCAGCATACGGTTGCAGCGCCTTGTAATACGCTTCGTTGACAGAAAGCGTCACCGCCGCATCAAGCGGATGACCAATTTTTTTGGCCGCTCGCGCCTCCTCCAGGGCCCGGGTGACGTCGGCCCGCACATTTAGAATTTTTCCCCAGCGTTGAGCCAGATCCTCATCTTTCCATTGGCCCTTTGCTTCGGGCAGCAAGGCGAGATGGACACTGGACTCCTTATCTTTTCGATCCGGCATATACTGCCAGATTTCTTCGGAAGTAAACGGGAGAATGGGCGCCATTAAGCGCGCCAAGGCGTCCAGCAGAAGGTGCATAACGGTCTGAGCACTTTTCCGGGCTGCGGATTTGGGCGGAGAAGTATATAGCCTGTCTTTAAGGATATCCAGATAGAAAGCAGAAAGATCAAGCGTGCAATAATTATAAAGGGCATGATAGATAACATGGTATTCGTATTTATCGTATGCAGCGAGCGTTTTTTCCACCAGATTCTGAAGCTTATGAAGCGCAAACCGGTCGATTTCAGGCATATCTTCATAGGCAGTTTGATCGACGGCGGGGTCGAAATCAAATAAATTTCCCAGCATAAAGCGGCTGGTATTTCGGATTCGACGGTAAGCATCGCTCAACTGTTTTAAAATGTTTTCTGAAATGCGAATATCTTCTCTGTAATCCGTAGCCGAAACCCATAAACGCAGTATCTCGGCGCCATATCTATCAATGACTTCACTGGGTGCCACAACATTGCCCAGCGATTTTGACATCTTTCTTCCATCGGCATCTACAACAAACCCGTGGGTTAGCACAGCTTTGTAAGGTGCCTGATTCCGTGTTCCCACCGCCGTCAGAAGTGCACTGTGAAACCAGCCCCGATGCTGGTCACTGCCTTCCAGATAAAGGTCCGCCGGCCACCGTAAGTTTTCTCTGGGCTCAAGCACTGCAGCATGGCTGACACCTGAATCAAACCATACGTCAAGGATATCGTTTTCTTTGACAAATTTTTTGCCGCCGCACGTTGAACAGATGGCATCATCCGGGAGAAAATATGAAATATCCTTTTCAAACCAGATATCAGCTCCGTGCTGTTCAAACAGCGAATAAACGTTTTCCATAATCTTTTGATCCAAAAGAATTGCCTCACAATCCTGACAATAAAACACGGTAATCGGGACTCCCCAGGCACGCTGCCGCGAAACACACCAGTCCGGACGATTTTCAATCATGCCGTAAATGCGGTCCCGTCCCCAGTGTGGAATCCAGGTGACCGTGTCAATTGACTTCAGTGAATTCTGACGCAGCCCGGTCTTGTCCATGGAAATGAACCACTGGGGGGTTGCCCGGAAAATCACTGGCTGTTTGCACCGCCAGCAATGGGGATAATTATGCTCGATGGTGCCCTCGGCCACCAGCGCACCGATTTCATCAAGCTTTTTATTAATATTTGCATTGGCATCGAAAACAAATTGTCCCTCGAAAAATTCGACTTCATCGGTGAAACGCCCATCATCATCTACCGGCGAATACACCTCTAATCCGTATTCAAGACCCACTTCATAGTCCTCCCGGCCATGGCCGGGCGCCGTGTGGACACAGCCGGTGCCGGCTTCCAGAGTGACATGATCACCCAGGATGATAATGGAGTCCCGATCAACCATCGGGTGGCGACTGCGCTTGTGCTCGAGGGATTTTGGAGCAATCTCAACAATCACCGAATAATCAGAAATACCAAAAGCCTGCATACCGTAATCCATCAGCTCCCGCGCCAGAATGAAAACTTCGTTATTTCCAATATCAACCGCCACATACTCAAAATCCGGATGCAATGCGATGGCCAGATTCGCCGGCAGCGTCCAGGGCGTGGTCGTCCAGATAACCACATAAACCGATTTTCCCTTTAATTCCGGATAGTCCTTGCTAAGATCATCCTGCATGCGAAATTTAACGAAGATGGACGGCGCCGATTCGTCTTGATATTCGATCTCTGCCTCGGCCAGAGCCGTTTGACAGGTACAGCACCAATAGATCGGTTTTTTGCTGCGGAACAAACTACCGTCCTGTGCAAACTTGCCGCACTCCCGGGCGATGATGGCTTCATACACATAATTCATGGTCAGATAGGGATCCTCCCATTCTCCCATAACACCCAGCCGTTTGAACTCATCGCGTTGAATATCAATAAATTTTTCAGCATACGCCCGGCAAAGCCTACGGACCTCGGCCAGACTGAGATCTTTCTTTTTCTCTCCGATTTCTTTATCCACATTATGTTCGATGGGAAGCCCGTGGCAGTCCCAGCCCGGAACATAAACCGCATCATAATTTGCCATCTGTTTTGATCGAACAATGATATCTTTGAGAATTTTGTTCAACGCGGTCCCGATGTGGATATTGCCGTTGGCATACGGCGGGCCGTCATGCAAAACAAATAACTCACGGCCTTTTGAGGAATTTCTGACCTGATCGTGCAGCCGGTTTTGATCCCAGTGTTTCAATTGTTCGGGTTCACGTTTCGAAAGATTCGCCTTCATGGGAAACTGGGTCTTCGGAAGGTTGAGGGTTTTTTTGTAATCCATTCATTCCTCCAGTATCGGATTTAACCGCTTTTCCATAATAATCACCCGACGGAATTGCGACATAAGCAAGGTACAGATAATTAATCAGAATCACTCAGGGTGTCAAGGAAATACATCCAAAGCAATCGTTAAGCGTCATTGCTTCTTGCGATATTAGCCGGCCTGCCCGGCTGTTTAATATTTCACCCCTATTAAATTATCTGAACCCGATTTCGATCTTATTATTTTTACCGGATCAGTCATCGAAGAACTTAAGATAGAACTTAGAATTGTCATTGGCAGGATTCTCTCGGAATTTCAGAGAAGATAATAGGTAAGAAAATGGGCAGGATTTAAAATGGGACCACCGGGAGGTTCGAGTTCAAAATTGATCAATAATGATGTCACACGTCATCATTTGAGATTTCCATTAGATACTGACCATATTCGTTTTGGATCAAATCAGAAGCAAGACCTTGCAGTGCCTTTTTGGAAATGAAACCCTGGCGATAGGCAATTTCTTCAACGCACGCAATTTTAAATCCTTGCCGTTCCTGGATCGCCTGAACATAGCTGGCCGCCTGCTGCAGCGCTTCAGGGGTTCCGGTATCCAGCCAGGCATACCCACGTCCCAAAATATCGACTTTTAGATCTCCCCGGCGCAGGTACGCCATGTTTACATCGGTAATTTCAAGTTCACTGCGCTTCGACGGTTTGAGCCGCTTGGCAATATCAATAACATCATTGTCATAAAAATATAAGCCCGGCACCGCGTAATTTGATTTAGGCTTTTTGGGTTTTTCTTCCAGCCCGATCACCTTGCCACTGGGGTCAAAGTCCACAACCCCATAACGCTCGGGATCTTTTACCAAATATCCGAGAATTAAACCGCCCTTATCAAGCTGGACGGCTTTTGCCAGGATTTGAGAAAGATTGGCGCCGTAAAAAATATTATCTCCCAGAACCAGACATACCGTGTCGCTTCCGATAAATTCCTCACCGATAATAAAGGCCTGGGCCAGACCTTCTGGGCGGGGTTGTTCCTTATATGTTAGCGTCAGTCCCAATTGGCTGCCATCCTGCAGTACACGCTTGAATATCGGCAGGTCTTCAGGTGTGGATATAAGAAGAATCTCACGGATTCCCGCCAGCATCAATACAGACAATGGATAATAAATCATGGGCTTATCATAGACCGGCAAAAGTTGTTTGCTAACACCCTTGGTTATGGGTGAAAGTCTGGAGCCGGAACCGCCCGCTAAAATAATTCCCTTCATATACTTAATTCCTGCTTATTTAAAAAAATCCACTTCAAGGGACGTGGCATTACCATGTTAAAAGGTCCGTTTTTTACGAAATATCTCCGAAAGTTTTAGTTTGGCATTTTAACAACTGATCCGACAGCAAGATACGTATAATTCTTGTCCACGAGCTCATTGTAATCCGGGATCATGCGACGCCCGTCCATAATCAAATAAGGCGGTTTTACGGTATCCTCAATGGTCCGCGAGAATCCTCGGAATTCCTCGCAGTCCGAAGAAATGAAAAGCGCCTGGGTATCTTCTATAGCTGCCCTGGCAGAATCAAAATATTTTATTTTTTCAAATAGCATGTTTTTAGAGGGATTAAAGACTTGTCTGGCTGTCTCATTTGCCAGCGGATCATAGGCGTTGATCTGGGATACCCCTTTGCCCAGTAAGGCCTCAACAACTTTGATCGAGGAGGCATCGCGCATGTCATTGGTGTGCTTTTTAAATGCAAGGCCTAAAACGGCAACCGTTTTATTGTTAAATTTAAAATCGGCTTCATTTATGGCCCGGTCAACCAGATAAACTTTCTGGTATTCGTTGACCTCAAAAGAAGCTTCCAGCATCTTGGTGCTGACATTCACCCTTCGTAACTGATAAATGAGGGAGGCAATATCTTTGCCAAAGCAGCTACCACCGGCTCCGTTACTTACAAATGAACCCCAGGTACTGATTCGGTCATCAGCCGTCACGCCTTTCCGGAGATCATCAATGTTTACATTGGAAATCTTTTCGCCAATCTTGGCCCCAACCCCGTTCCAGAAAGAAATATAGGTCAACAGCATCGTATTGGCCACGTATTTGATTGCTTCAGCAGTTTCGGGTGTGGTCTCAATATATTTAATGCGGACATGGTTTACAAATTGAGAATACACCCGCCGCAGTATTTTAAAATCTTCTTGATAATCACAACCAACCACGACCCGATCCGGTCTGCGTGCCTGATCAACAGCAGTTCCTTCTGCTAAAAACTCAGGATTTGAGGCCACACCAAAATTGGCAACATGACTTTTGTTCATAATGTCTTCCAGCCGGCGGGCGGTCTCAATCGGCACGGTGCTTTTACTCACAATAACAATTCGCCGTTTGTCTTTTCTTTTGGCAAGTATCTGTGCGATTTCTTCAGCGGCTGCATCGAAATAGGTAAGATTGGTGGAGCCGTCCAAATTTGATGGCGTGGGCAGGCATAAAAAAATGGCATCGGTGCCCTCGATGATCGAATTCAAATCATTGGAAAAAAACAAAGATTTCCCATGCGTTTCACGGATAATATTGGACAAACCGGGTTCCATGACGAATTTTTCAATTTCATCGGCCTGGCTGGTGGAAAATGCCTTGATTTTTTCTTTATCAACATCGTAAGCATATACTTCATGGCCGTATTCTGAACATACAGCCGCCTGGACAAGTCCGACATATCCGGTTCCCGCAACAATAAGCTTCATAACCACCTCTTATCTGGTATTTTTAGACCCAATTTTATCGAAGTTTGTATGTTGGCAAAATTTTGAACTGAATACCTGGAGGGATACATTCAGCGTAGCATTCCGAATGATGGTCAATTTTGCGCTCAATAAACCCCAAGATCCCGCAAAAGATCATTAATGCCAAGTTTTTGGAGCTTTAATCTTAAAAATTCGGAAATCGTCGGCTGGACAGGGCGTACGTTGAGGAACATATTTGCTTCTCTGGGGGTTTGATGCCCCTTTTTAATATTGCACGGTTTACAGGCCGCAACACAATTCTCGAAACTGGAAGTACCGCCTCTAGATTTAGGAATAATATGGTCGATTGTAAGACGCACTTTACGTGTTCCGCAATATGCACACTTAAAACCATCTCTGATAAAAACATTCTTTTTGCAAAAGGCAACCCCGGTGCGATATAGGGTTCGAATCAACTTGATCAATCGCAGCACTGCCGGCACTTTAAATACGGCACCGCTGGCACTTCGCACAGTTTTTGCAGAATCTTTTAATACTTCGACTTTGCCTTTCGCCTGCAAACAGATAGCGCGCTTCCAATGAACCACATTCAGAAACGTGTAATCTGCATTAAGCAAGATGCAATGTGTCATTCCTAACTCCTATTACGCCCCAATGATAACGCCTCTTATCTGCTACCTCCAAACAAACGTCGATATCGATCAGTGGATAATTCAATGCCGTAACCAATAAAAAATGTTAATATAGCCAAGTCGAAAAATCAATCCAATATTTCGGTTCCGGCCTTCTGATTGACTGCCGATTCTATCTCTGTAATCGATGTAATCAGCGCTCTTTTTCCTCGATTATGGATAAATTGAATGGCCGCTTCAACCTTCGGGCCCATGGAGCCAGCCGGGAAGCTGCCTTCTGATAAATATCGTTGCGCTTCTTCAATCGTCAGTTTGCGCAAAAATTTTTGTTGCGGTGTTCCAAAATTGAGCGCAACACCGGGAACATCGGTTGCAATTAAAAAAATATCGACGCCAACCTCCTCGGCCAGCTTGGCGCTGGCCAGGTCTTTGTCGATGACGGCGTCAACCCCTTGAAATGCCCTTCCCTCTCTCACCACCGGAATCCCGCCGCCGCCGCAACAAATCACGATAAAATCCGCATTGATCAATTTCTTTATTTCACGTTTTTCGATAATCGTTACCGGCTGAGGAGACACCACGACGCGCCGGTACCCTTTGGCAGTTTTGGTCAGAAGTAAGCCGGGCGGTGCGTCTTTTTTTTGTTTATATGCCGGGCCGATCGGTTTTGAGGGATTGGCAAAAGCCGGATCTTTTTCATCAACCACAACGTACGTAATTAAACTGATCAGTGGTTTGACGAGGATACCCAGGTCCATTAGCTCGCTGTCCAGAGTAGACTCAATCATATAGCCAATTTGGCCCTGGGTCTGTGCGACCAGAATTTCAAGCGGTAATCTGGGCACTTCCCGGCAGCTTTCCTGTTGCAATAACAGATTACCCACCTGCGGGCCGTTGCCATGGGTGATGATAATCCGGTAGGTCTGGGAAAGCCTGGCGATCTGGCGAATGGGGATTGCCAGGTTTTTAAACTGTTGCGTAACAGTGCCTTCTTCACCCTTTCGAATCAGGGCATTTCCCCCCAGTGCCACCAACAGGGTCGGCTTGCGGATCTCTTTTGTCATTCTCTATTCCGCCTCTTAAGGCTTTTTAGGCACATAGACTAAAATGATTTGGCATCTGAAATCCAAACTGCATCGTACTGAAGACGTCTTCAAATTAATCATGCCAGCCGTTCCGATATTAGTTCTTTGAGAGTTGGGCTGCCGTGATCCTGGTATTCATAGCGCACACGCAACGTCGGTTTCTTAATCTTCAATACCAGCGGCAAATGAATCGGGGTGGCGAATACAACCAGATCACATTCGGCATTATCGATGGTCTTTTCCAGGTCATTGATTTGATCCGGCGAATACCCCATTGCCGGTATCACGTTGCCGATGTGCGGATATAAGTTGTACGTTTCTTTCAAGGAGCCCTGCGCAAAAGGACGGGGGTCAATGATTTCTGCAGCCTTAAATGATTCGGCTGCAACCACACCGGCTCCAAAGGGCATCTCCCCGTGCGTTAAAGTCGGTCCGTCTTCAATAACCAGGACGCGCTTGCCTTCGATCAATTCCGGATTCCTAATTTCCAGCGAGGACTCCGCTAAAACGATTTTTGCTTTGGGCGCATATTTTTCGATATTTTTTCTGACCTGCCATACCTTTTGAGCCGGCGCTGAATCCACCTTGTTGATGATGGCAATATCTGCCATAATCATGTTGGTTTCCCCTGGAAAATAGAGCAATTCATGGCCCGCCCTGTGAGGATCAAACAATACAATATGTAAATCCGGTTTGTAGAAGGGCGTATCGTTGTTACCGCCGTCCCAGATGACGACATCCGCCTCTTTTTCGGCTGCTTTTAAAATCTGTCCGTAATCAATCCCCGCATAGACAACAATTCCCTGCTCGACCAGAGGTTCATATTCTTCTCTTTCTTCAATCGTACATTGATTCGTATCAAAATCTTCATATGACGAAAAGCGCTGCAGAATTTGATTTCTTAGATCGCCGTATGGCATCGGATGGCGCACCACGACCGCTTTTTTGCCAAGTCCTTTGACGATTTCACATACCCTGCGAGTCGTTTGAGATTTGCCGCATCCGGTGCGCACTGCGCATACCGCCACCACCGGCTTTTTAGATTTTAGCATGGTGTAGGGGGCACCGATGAGAATAAAATCCGCACCTTCCGCCATGGCCAGTGATGCTTTGTGCATCACTTCCACATGGGGGACATCACTGTAAGAAAATGCGACAAGATCCACTGTATGCTTTCGAATCAGCTCGGCCAGCTCGTCTTCGGGGTGAATCGGTATGCCTTTCGGGTAGCGTTTTCCGGCCAACTCCGGTGGATACAAACGGCCGGCAATATCCGGAATTTGTGCAGCAGTAAACGCAATGACATTATAACGATCATTGTCTTTGAAATAGACGTTGAAGTTATGAAAATCTCTTCCGGCGGCTCCCATGATGATGACTTTTTCGATCATACCTTCACCCTTTCTAAATTAAATGAAATTAATTTTGTTTCTATTATATACTAAAGATTTCCAAAGCTGCAATCATCTTTCACGGTGTCTCAAGGTTCAAATGTTCCGGGTTCAAGGGTTCCGGGTTTAATCATTGGGCGATAATCATTCGGTAAACTTCCTGATCTTTGCTCGATATGATGTATGCATTCTTTGACCCTTGAACCTTGCCTGCCGCGCCGAAGCTTTAGCGAAGGCGGGTGAACAGTGAACCTTTGGACCATGTGAATGAAACCTGAAACCTAAATATTAAATTGATCCCGAAACTATTTTATATTAAGTAATAAAACTGCCAACTTTTTAGCAAGGAAATTCAGGATGACCCAGCCGCTTTTTCTGCAAAATATTATCGCTTGCATCTGGGACTTTGACAAAACATTAAGCCCAGATTACATGCAAACACCGATATTTGAATTATACAGGGTTGATTCTAAAAAATTTTGGAATGAAGTTGATCAATTACCTGCTTACTACAAAAGAAGTGGCCTTGATCTCATTTCAGCCGATACGCTGTACCTGAATCATCTATTAACCTACGCGCGACAGGGCGCATTTAAAGGCCTTGGTAATGAGCGATTGCGAAAACTGGGCAGTAAAATTAAGCTCTATGAAGGACTGCCGGACTTTTTTAATCAGATCAAGAACCTTCCGGCCACGAATCCAGAATATGCACAGCACGAAATACAGGTGGAGCATTACATTGTTTCAACGGGTTTGCGGCAAATGATTCTTGGCAGCAAGATGGCGCCGCATGTTGATGGCGTTTGGGGATGCGAATTTATAGAAAACCCGCCCCCGCCCGGTTATCTCGAAGGCGGCAGCAAAAAAGCCCCAGATGCGCCAAAAATAATATCGCAGATTGCTTATATACTTGATAACACCACCAAGACACGCGCCGTATTTGAAATCAATAAAGGCAGCAACAAAATCCCGGATATTGATGTAAATGCAATGATACCGGATGAGGATCGCCGTGTCCCCTTTCAGAACATGATTTATATTGCCGACGGACCCAGCGACATACCCGTTTTCTCGCTGATAAACCGATTTGGCGGAAAAACGTTCGCTGTTTATCAACCGGGCTCGAAAGAGGAGTTTTCCCAGGTAAATAACCTGCAAAAACAAAAACGCGTCCAATCATTCGGTGAAGCCAATTATACGGAAGAATCACAAACATCCATGTGGATCAAAAATGCCATTATGGAAATCTCCAATCAAATCGTCATGAACCGAGAAAGAGCGCTGGGGGAGAAAATCGGCAAACCCCCCAAACATTTGGAATAGTGCTGCTTACAAAACTCCCAGGACCGATTGGTTCTGAATATATATTGAAAAACAAGAATCTCATTATAAGGTGTCAGTGTTCGGGTGTCAGGTGTCTGCAGGCAGAGATCAGAAGTCAAATGACAGATAATAAACACGGGGAGATAAGACACACAATCTGAATTCTGTACTCTGAAC
>JAAUXY010089530.1_pt1 | contig 17427 bp, 8 predicted proteins | sample 7278121 | NCBI WGS metagenome assembly JAAUXY01 (sample SAMN14350117, study PRJNA611818) | marine sediment metagenome | isolation source: surface marine sediment (1.8m) | place: French Polynesia: Moorea | collected 2018-08 | reverse complement strand
GCGACCGTGCCGTCGAGCTGGCGCTCCTCGCCGTCGACTGCCTGGCGGCGAGCGGCACCCTCGACGAGATTCCCGCCCTCGGCGCCGGTCAGGTCGCCGCCGCGCCAGCGCGCCAGGGCGACCCGAGCCCAGGCCAACGCCGCGAGGGCGGGAATCTCGTCGAGGGTGCCGCTCGCCGCCAGGCAGTCGACGGCGAGGAGCGCCAGCTCGACGGCACGGTCGCCGTCCGCCGCCCGGCTGCGCCGGCCCAGCTCTTCGAAAAAGGCGTCGTCGGGGAAGACCACGGCGTGGCGCGCCAGTCGACGCTGGTCGGCGAAGGGTAACGCGTCGAGAGCGTCGGCGATCGCTTCGGCCAAGGTCCGGTGATGAGCCGCCCAGCGCTCGAAACGGTCGTCGCGAGGCGCTGGGCTCGGGGCCAGGCGACCCAGGGTGGCGTCGAGCGCTCGGGCCTCCTCGTCGCTCAGCTCGCCGGCCTCCATTCGCTGCCAGTATTCGTGGGCCTCGGCGCCCGGGGGCAGCGACCCCACACGCTCGAGAAGCCGCGGCGCCTGGCGGCGATACTCGGACGCCGAGGTGCCGAGAAAATCCTTCAGTGTGCGGCGGAAGGTGGAGGGGCTGCTCCAGCCGACAAGGCGACCGATCTCCGAGATCGCTATCTCGCTCTCGAGCAGCAGGCGCGCCGCGGTCTCGAGGCGAAGGTCACGGAGGTAGCCCCAGGGCGGCTGGCCGAGCTCTGAGCGCAGGTCGGCGAAGATCTCCGGGTCGTTGAAGCCGGCCTCTTTCTGCAACTCGTTGAGGTCGAGACCAGGCTCGAAGAGCAGCTCGGCGAGCCTGTCGAAGAGTGGCCAGAGGCGCCGCGGCGCACGACGCTTGTCCGCCTCGATGACGCGCAGCACCGGCTCCGCGGCGCGTGCCAGGGCGAGCAGGTAGTCGGCCTGGCTCACGGTTCCTCCCCATGGGGCGAGCCGTCTACACCGGAGGATGTTTCTTCCTCGCCTGGCAAGCCCTCTCGGCGAGTCCGGGCCCGGGTCGCGGCTTCGGCTTGCGGCGCGGGGATCTCCCAGGCCACCAGATCGAGGTCGTGGCGCAGCTGCATCAGGATCTCGCGCAGATCGCTCTTTGGCCTCTCGCCCTCCTCGACCAGGGCGCGCAATCGCCGGGCGGCATGCCACGCCTCGCGATGGAATGGCAGGTCGTCGAGGAATTGTGACGCGGCCTCGGCCAGCTGCCGGGCCTCGGCCCAGTCGCCGCGCAGCGCGCAAAGGAGCGCCAGCTCGGCCTCGGCCGCGGCTTGGAGCAGCGGGGTTCCGAGCCACCGGTAGCGATCCAGCGCCTGGCGCAACAGGAACTCGTCGTCGCCGGGGCGACCGATGCGGCTGCCGACGCGCGACAGCTCGTGGAGGGCGAGGGCTAAGAGGACGCCAAGCCGCGCGTCATCATCGCACCCGGGGTCAGCGGTGATCTCTCCGATGGCGTGGCGCAGGAAGTGCTCGGCATGCGGATCGTCGCCGGCGGCGGCGTAGGCCTTGCCGCGCTGGTAGGACACGAAAGCGCGCCATAGGGTGAGGCTTTCGTCGCGCCCCTCGACCGGGTTCCAGGCGTCGAGCAACTGCTCGAGCTCGGTGGCGAATGCCAGGGCTGCCTCGGCATCGTCCATGGCCGCCGCTAACTCGAGTCGCTGGAAGAGGGTCTGCCAGCGGTCCAGGTCGCCCTCGGGCCGCTGCCGCGTCAGCTCGACGGCGCGGTCCACGGCGCGCACCGCCTGATCCCAGCGACGCTCTTGTTTGCGGACCATGCCTTCCACCCGGCGGATCTCGGCCTCCGGCCAGGTTCGCCACGGCCCGTCGCCGAGCTCGGCGCGGGCGGCGGTGAGGCATCGCTCGGCGCTGCCGCAGTCGCCCAGATAGGCGTGGACCCTCCCGAGATAAGTCCACGCCACGGCCTGCCACTCGCCGGCTCTGTCGCCGATCATCTCGCGGTGGAGCTCGACCCAACGGACGCCGAGCTCGGCCGAGGCCACGGCTCTCTCGGGATCCGCCGGGGCGATTCGCATACAGTGGTCGAAGAACTGGTGGAATGGGACAGCGCTGGCGAAGCGCACCGCCTCGAGCATGCTGAAGCGTTGCCCGACATTCGGCTCCTCGAAGATTCGGTCGATGACCACCTCGGCGACGACGTCCTCCAGGTGGTCGCGGGTCGCGGGCAGGACGGTCGGCAGCGGCTCGACCTCCGCCGCGGGATGAGCTGGTCCGGAGCTTGAATTCCTTTGGCGAGGCGCGTCGTTGTGCTTGCGATCGAGACGAGGGTAGCGGCGCCGCAGGTCAGCGCGCCGCTCGCCGGCCGCCGTGGGGTCGAGCAGCCCGAGAGCGAGCCGGCGGCGGCGACGAAGCGCCCGCGCGCGGGGCGTCGACCGCTGCTCAGGCGGGGCGGCGGACTGCCGTGTGGCGCGTTCCGTCCGTTCGCCGTTGTCGTCTGCCGGCCTGTCGGTCGCCGGCGCCGCCGGCCGGGGTGCCTGGAGCCGTCGGCGCATCTCTTGGGGGGTGACGCCGTGGCAGTCCTGGAAGGCGCGGCGGAAGCCCCGTTTGGAGTAGCCCAGACGCCGGGCGATGATCTCGTTCGTCTCCCCGGTGTCGCGGATCCGGCGAGCCGCCTGGGTCATCCGCAGTCGGGTGACCCAGGGTTTGAGCGGCCCGAGAATCGACGCCAGGCGATCCTGGACCGCGCGCGAAGCGCCGCAGGCCCGAAGCATCGAGCCGACGTCGTGATCGGGATTCAAAAAGAGCGGCCGAAGGCACTCGAAGAGCGCCGCCGCCTCCGGATCGCCGGCGACCTTCCGGGCGGCCTCGCGGACCAACTGGTCGACATCCATGGCGCGCCATTGTAGCCCGTGCACCCGACTCGGCGCCTCACACTCCCCAGGCGAGCGCGAGGTGATCAGCACCCGGCCGCCAGGCAGGTCGGGCACCGAGTTGAATCCCTGGCCATGCTATTCTCAGTCTGTGAGCGAGAACCTGAATTACCGTCACGGTCGGTTCGAGGCCGATGAGATTCGCGACGGCGACGGTTACGAGCTCTCAGGCGGCTATCCGATTCGCTGCCTGCCCACCGGCGGCCGGGGTTCGGACGCCGCGGCGACCGGAGCGGCGGTGCTGAAGAGCGATCCGCAAGTCGACTCGGCGGGTGTCGAGACCGGCTATTCGCCGGCGCCCGAAATGGGGCGGCGCCGATGATCTTCCTGGGATTCGGCCCCAGATGTCGAGCCCTTGCCGTCTCCCTTTGGGTCACGGCGACGGTCTCAACTGCAAACGCGCAAGAGGCCCCCTGGCCGACTGAAGGGTGGCTTGAGTCGACGCCGGCTGAGCAGGGTCTCGATGCCTCGTATTTGATCGAGCTGGTAGAGGAGATCAAGGCGGGTAAATACGGTTTCGTGGATCGACTGGTCGTTGTCCGCAATGGACGACTCGTCATCAGTGAGCGCTTCGAGAACGACTACCGGACGATCAGCCGCGGGCAGAGGAACGCCATCGGCTGTGGGGTCGACGCGTGTCCAGACGAAGCCGCGGCGGAAGACCCCTATAACTATCTCCATCCCAACACCCATCCGTACTACCGCGGTCGCGACGTACACACTCTGCAATCGGTGACGAAATCGATCGCCGCGACTCTGATCGGTATCGCCATGACCCGCCGCGACATCAGAAATGTCGACGTGCCGCTGCTCATGTTCTTTCAGGACTACAGAATCTCAGGCGTGGACCAGAGGCTACATGAGGCCACTCTGGAGGACCTGCTCACGATGCGCTCGGGCATCGAATGGCACGAGCAGGATCGACCGCTGGACGAGACCAATACCACGCTGCAACTCGAAAGCAGCGACGACTGGATTCAGTTCACCCTCGATCAGCCCATGGATTCCGCACCGGGGGAGAAGTGGGTCTACAGCAGCGGAGGTAGCCAGCTGATGTCCGGCGTCATCAAAGCGGCCACGGGCTACTTCATCGACGCCTATGCCGAACGCTACCTCTTCGGCCCCCTCGGCATCGACGACTACCACTGGAAGAAAACTCCGAAGGGCTTTCCCGACACCGAAGGAGGCCTCTACCTGGAGGCGGAGCAGCTGGCCAAGATTGGATACCTGATGCTCCAGGGAGGTCTCTGGAACGGCCAGCGAATCCTTGATGCGGAATACGTGAAGGAAGCGACCGCGATCCAAGTCGATGAGGTGAACGGGCGCGGGTGGGGCTACGGATACCAGTGGTGGCGCCTGGACAAGGGCGACGTCGACGTCTGGGCCGGGCTCGGCTTCGGAGGACAGATGCTCTTCGTGCTCCCGAAGCAGAACTTGATCGGCGTCGCCAATAGCTGGAACCTCTTCGAGCCTCCCAAGGCCTCTATCCGCGAGGCTTTTCTGGAGGCTCTGATTGCCTCGACGACGGGCTGAGAACGGCTTTTTCCGAGATTGGTGTTACAAGTTCCGCGATTTCTGCGCCAGTGGTTTCAAGCCCCCGACAAACGGGAGCCGAAACAACAAGGAGATCAACGTGAAACACCTAGCTCTGGCCGTAGTCCTCCTCGCCGCAACCACCTCCGTCCTGGGTCAGGACTTCACCGAAGATCGCGCGATTGAGGAAAATGACGCCTCAACCGAGTTCAATATCGAGAAGATATTCGCCGAACAGGATCGCAAGCTGAAGCTGTGGTCGGACCTGCAGAAGGCTCGAGTCGCCGGGGACGACGCGGTCGAGCTCGACGTCTGGCTCGATGAAGCACAGCGCATTCGCCTAGACGCGGCCGACAAAGGGACCGCCGAGGTCCCGAGCAACCTGGTCGGCGTCCACCAGGGAGTCCAGGCTACCTTCTCGATGAACGACTGGGATCCGATTGGGCATAAGCTGAATACTTCCAGTCCGGGCCAGGCGATTATTCGTGCCGACGGCAGTTTCGTCTGGACGACCTCGGTGCGTTCGTCCGGAGCCAGCGCCCTGCGCCTGCGCTTCACCGGCTTTGACCTACCCAAGGGCGCCGCCCTCTATCTGGACACCGACGATGGGCAGGCCCACGGTCCGTACCGTGGCAAAGGACCCCACGACAGTGGCGAATTCTGGTCCCATGCGGTGTTCGGCGACACCGCCCGGGTGCAACTGCAAGTCGACGCCAAAGCGGTTGCTTTGAAACTTGGTCAGCGTCCGGCCAGGTTCGAGATCGGCAAGATTTCGCATCTAGGTGACAGCTTTCAGCTGCCCGCGTTACTCCATCAGAATAAGGCCGACTGTAACGCCAACATCGACTGCGTCAGGAATGCCGAGTGCTACGACTGGGACGAGCTCTCCGCGGCGCGTCGGGGAGTTGCATACCTCAGCTACGAAGAGGAAGACGAAGGCGGAGCGAGCTATGGCTGTACCGGCGGCTTGCTCAACGACAAGGACAGCTCCGGCTACACGCCGTGGCTGCTGACCGCCAATCACTGCATCAGCTCCGAGACCGAGGCAGATTCGGTGGAAGCCTACTTCCAGTACCAGTCGAACTGTGGTTCCTGCAACGGCAGCTATGTTGATTCGGTGCTCGGCGCCGACCTCTGGGCCACCGGAAGCGCGACCGACTTCACCCTGCTCGAGCTCTCGGAGCTGCCCTCGAGCTGGACTCTGATGGGCTGGACCAACGCGACCATCCTCGACAACGATGACGAGCTGCTCTACCGCATCAGTCACCCGAAGGGTAGCCCGCAAAGCGTTTCAACGCATGAGGTCGTGGGCCAGAGCAGTACCACCGGGAACTGGATCAAGACGAAGAACATTCTCGGTACGACCGAAGGCCAGTCGAGCGGCTCGCCGATCTTTCGTGACAATCGAAAAGTGGTCGGACAGCTGTTTGGAGTCAGTTACCCTGACCGTGATGCCCTGGACCTCTGCGACCCGTCGACCTTCACCACCAAGGATGGTGCTTTATCCACCTACTGGAAGAGCGTCCGTCCCTACCTGGGCTCGCCGAGCAACACCAACAAGATGCACGTCTCCGGGATCAACCTCTCGGTGGTCAATGGCGGAATTCTCAAGTTCGCATTTGCTAAGGTGACGGTGGTTGACGAGCGGGGTAACGGCATCCCCCGAGCGACGGTGAGGGGTTCCTTCTCGGGTGACGTCATTGGCTCTTTCGCTGGGGTCACAGACGATCAGGGGAAGGCGATGATCATCAGCTTTAGCCCTATACCAGCGGCGAGCACTCCGAGCTTCACGTTCTGCGTCAGCGACATCACCCACGCCTACTTCAATACCTACGACTCGGAGTCCAACGACGAGACTTGCGAAAGTCGCTGATGAACTATTGACGAGTCGCGTAGGTCTTGACTGGCCCAGGGCGTTCCGCGGAAGAAGCGGGACCCCTGGGCTTTTCGCATTCATTGGCTTGAAGGACCTGCTTGTGCGCTGGCGAGCCCCAAAGTAGTCAAGGAGTTGAGACCGGAGTGGAGTGAAGAACATTTTTTTAAGATCGGTGTTACAAATCTCCCGATTCCTGCGCCAGGTAGTTTCAAGCCCCCGACAAAGGGAGCTGAAACCAACACAACAGGGAGATCAACATGAAACACCTAGCTCTGGCCGCAGTCCTCCTCGCCGTAACCACCTCCGTCCCGGGTCAGGACTTCACTCAAGACCTCGAGATTGAGGGTACCGACGCCGTGACCGAGTCCAGTCCCGAGAAGATCTTTGCCGAACAGGACCGTCAGCTAGAGCTGTGGTCCGACTTACAGAAGGCCCGAGTCGCCGGAGACGAGGCGGTCGAGCTCGACGTCTGGCTCGACGAATCACAGCGCGCGCAGTTAGACGGAATCGAGAAAGGAGCCGTCGATGTCCCGAGCAACCTGATCGGCGTCCACCAACCGGTCGAAGCCGCCTTCTCAATGAACGACTGGGATCCGAGTGGGCACAAGCTCGTGACTTCCAGTCTGGGCCAGGCGGCTCTTCGTGCCGACGGCGGCTTCGTCTGGACGACCTCGGTGCGCTCGGCCGGTGCCAGCGCTCTGCGCCTGCGTTTCACCGACTTCGACCTGCCCGAGGGTACCGCCCTTTATCTCTACAATGACGACGGTCAGGCCCACGGTCCTTACCTCGGCAAGGGGCCCCACGGCAGTGGCGAATTCTGGTCCCATACGGTCTTTGGCGACACCGCCCGGCTCCAACTGCGGGTCGATAGCAAAGCGGCAGCCCTAAAGTTCGGCCAACGTCCGGCCAGCTTCGAGATTGCCAAAGTCTCGCACCTTGGTGACCGTTTTCAGGTGCCCGCGTTCCTCAACCAGAATAAGGCAGACTGTAGCCGTAACCTCGACTGTGTCGAGAACGCCGAGTGCTACGACTGGAGCGAGCTGTCCGCGGCTCGTCGGGGAGTCGCTTTCCTCAACATTGAAGACGAAGGCGTTACCTATGGTTGCAGTGGCGGCTTGCTCAACGACAAGGACACCTCCGGCCGCACTCCGTGGCTGCTGACCGCACGTCACTGCATCCGCTCCGAGGCCGAGGCAGATTCGGTGGAAGCTTTCTTCCAGTTCCAATCGGACTGCGGTTCCTGTAACGGTAGCCATGTCGACTCAGTGCTTGGCTCCGATCTCTGGGCCGCGGGTAGCACGACCGACTTCTCCCTGGTTGAGCTCTCGGAGCTGCCCTCGGGCTGGACTCTGATGGGATGGACCAATGCGAAGATCATGAACAAGGACGGTGAGTTGCTCTATCGCATCAGTCACCCAAAGGGCAGCCCGCAAAGTGTTTCGACGCATGAGGTCGTGGGCCAGAGCAGTACCACCGGGAACTGGATCATGACGGAGAACGTTCTCGGTACAACCCAAGGCATGTCGAGCGGTTCACCGATTTTTCGCGCCAACGGATCGGTGGTCGGACAGCTGAGAGGAACAACCTTCCCTGACGAGGATCTCTATGACCTCTGCGACCCGTCGACCTTCAATACTCGAGATGGTGCCATGTCCACCTTTTGGAAGAGCGTCCGTCCTTACCTGAGCTCGCCGACCAACACCTACAAGATGCATGTTTCCGAGATCACGGTCTCGGTGCTGAATGGCGGATTTTTCAAATTTGGATTTGCCACCGTGACTGTGGTCGACGAGCGCGGTAACGGCATCCCCCGAGCGGCGGTGACGGGTTCGTTCTCGGGTGACGTCTCTGGTTCCTTCACGGCGGTGACTAACGATCAGGGGCAGGCGACGGTCATCAACCCAAACCCTGCGATGAGCAACCCGAGCTTCACGTTCTGCGTCAGCGACATCACCCACGCCTACTTCAATACCTACGACTCGGCGGCCAACGACGAGACTTGCGAAAGTCGCTGATGAACCCTTAACGAGTCGCCTCGGACTCGACCAGCCCAGGGCGTTCCGCTTGGGAAGCGGGACCCCTGGGCTTTTGGCAGGACGCGGTCATCTTGAGGCGCTGGCTCCGGCAGGCGGTCACCGTGGCCTCGACGGCCGAGATCCTCGTACCTTCCTCGGCGTGATGCTGGATTTATTTCCGGCCCGGCCCTAAGCTTATGGGCTATGAACAGATCGAAAAGCCTCTCCCCGTCTCAAAGCGCGATCCAGAAGACCGTTGCCTGCGTCGTTGTCCTTCTGACCGGAGCCTGCGCCAGCACCGAGAGCACCAGAGTCGACAGTGGGTCCGCTCCACAAGGCGGGACCCTGGTTGCAGCAGACGGCGGTGACGCCGCGAACGCCGAGAGCGCCGAGCCGATCGGCGAGGTCTCACCCGCTGATGTTACAAAGGCGATCGAGCAAGCGCTTGCCGAGGGCTGGCAAGACCTCCACATCCTGACCGAATGCCAGCTCGACTCGAGCTGGCATTCGGTTGAGATCTTCGGCAATGGGGTCGGAATCTGGGGCAAGGAGGCGCAGTTCACCCTGACTCGAGATCAGCAGCGGCAGCTTCTTGAAGCGCTTCAGGAGGCGGATTTCGGCAACCTGGCGGCGCTCTATGGCGGGCCGCGAGGCCGCGACGCGGAAGTGCCGCAAGGATCGCCCGCGGCGATCCCGCCGCCCACGCCCGGAACGGAGGTGGGAGCCGGGATTCATGTCCGTTGCCGGGTGATCTTGAGACTCGATGGAGTGGTCAAGAAAGTCGCCCAGCGGCGAGCGGGTGAGCAGTCGCCCGTCTTGCGGGGCCTGGCCGAACGCATTCTGGCGATCTGCCGTGAACCGGCTCGTTCGGGTCTCGGCGCCGCGGACCTGAATGACGGTCTGAGCAAGGTCGTCGCCGGTGAGCTCGCCCCCGAGACGGTTGAGATCCGCTGGCACCGCAAGCCCCGGTCGGGCACCAACGCCGAAGGATGGCTGCTGCGGCTCAAAGGGCTCGAGGCGTCAACCCGCAGATTCCAGCCGGGCCAGGGCTACGGCGAGATCTATCTGTTCGAGCTGCCGCGCGACGACTTCCAAGAGCTGCTGGGGCGACTAGCCTCGCAGAATCCCGGCAGGCTGCCGATCAACCTCTTTGCCGAGCACTATTCAGACGTCGAGATCCGCGTCCTGGACCAGCGGCAGGGAATCCTGGCGCAGCGCTTCGCCGGCATGACGGCCGGTAGCCACGGTGAGAAGCAGGAGCGCTTCGACCAGATTCTGGAAGAGCTCTCTGAGCTCCACCGGCAGATCCTGGCCCAGGGCCGACCTCGGGGCTCGTAACAGGCGACAGCTGTCCGGCCAGCGCGCGCCAACGTCTTGGGCTCTTGCGCCAAGATGTTACTCATGACGATAAGGCGAAATTTCTGTCTTTGAGCATTGCACCTCATACCGTCGTGTGGTAGACATATAGGTAAGCACCGTTGACTTTCTGCTTGCGCAGAATACAACTTGTAGAGGGAATCGCTCGTTTTGAGAACGCCGAATTCTAAAGATCGGCGCTTCCGGCGATGAGGGGGGAGCGATTCAAGAGTTCGTCTGACGCTTGTATTCCGAAGAAAGGAGATCGTTATGCAACGAGTCGTCGTGTGGCTATTCCTCTCGCTCTTGGTGAGCTTACCGATGCCGGTTCTAGGCCAGATTAGCGGTCCCGGCGTCTTGCAGGCTGAGTTTGTGGGGTCATCGCCGAAGCTGACCGATCTGGCAGCCCAGGCCCTGGCGTCGCCTCTCCTTCTGAAAGCCGGGGAGAACCGGGAAATACCGAATAAGGACTTCGAGATGCCCAATATCGGGCAAAAGTCTCTGCAGATCCCGCTCAAGATGGGCGACGGCGCGCGTCAGAGTGCCGACGGCACCGCCGGGACGACGCCGGCGCCGAGCCTCAGCTTCGAAGGCACCAGCGACGACGACAATGCGGCGATCCTCGGCATACGCATCGTTCCGCCGGATACCGAGGGCGATATCGGAAAGAAGTACTTCATTCAGATGAACAATCTGGTGTTCTCGATCTTCGACAAGGACGACGGCAGCCTGGTGCTCGGGCCGCTATCCAACAACATCTTCTTCTCCGGCACTGGCGACATTTGCGAGCTGACCAACGACGGCGATCCGGTCGTGCTCTGGGACCACCTGGCCAAGCGCTGGGTCTTCACCCAGTTCGCGGTGCCGATTTTCGATCCGACGGTTCCTGATTCCGACGGGCACCAGTGCTTCGCCGTCTCGAAGACCAAGGATCCCCTGGGTGAGTATCACCTCTACCGATTCCGCTTTCTGCCGTCCTTCGGCGGGGTGGCGGTGCTCAACGACTATCCGAAGATGGGCGTCTGGCCAGACGGCTGGTACTACACCACGAACGATTTCGAATGTTTCCTGACCGGCCCGACATCGTGCGCCTTCTCGTTCGTCAACGTCAGCGCCGTCGCGTTCGACAAGGCGGCGATGTTGCAGGGCAACCCGGCGACCGCCATTCAATTCAAGGTCGGGCCGATCGGCGCCACCGACGAGATCTTCATCGGCGTTCAACCCTCCCATCTGGAAGGCAAGAAACCGCAGAACGGAACCCCCAACACCTTCTGGCAGGTTTTTGACAGTGAACAGTTCACCTTCAGCGGCAGCACGGGTCCGGACGGCATCCTGCATTGGGATTTTTCGGCCGACTTCGGCACACCGGCCAACTCTACTTTCGTATCCCAGGGGCTGATTCCGATGCCGGAGTACGAATCCTTCGGCTGTGACGGCGGCAGTGGTCGCAACTGTGTCGATCAGCCGTCACCTGGACTGGTCGCCGAGGGTAACGGCGTCGACACCATCGATTTCCGGACCATGTTCCGAGCTCAGTATCGCAGTTTCGACGCCGAAGATCTGGCGGACTCGGATTCCGACTCCGACCCCGACTCGGACTCCGACTCGGACTCTGACTCCGATGCCAGGGTCGCGGCGGTGGTACTCAGCGTCACGGCGGACGCCGACGGTGTCGTCAACGGAGCGCTGGAGGCCGGCGTCCGCTGGGCCGAAGTGCGCAACTCGGGCAGCGGCTGGACCCTCCATCAGGCGTCAACCTACGCTCCGGACGACGGCGAGAACCGTTTCATGCCGTCGATCGCGCAGAACGGCAAGGGGGAGATCGCGATCGGCTACACGGTCTCGAGCGCCACGACCTTCCCGGCGGTGCGCTATACCACCCGCAGGCTCAACGATCCGCTGGGTGAGATGACCGGCGGCGAGGTCAGCTGCTTCGAGGGTACCGGCTCTCAGATCGACTCGCCGGGGCCCAACCGACCGGGCGGCCCCGGAGGTCGCTGGGGCGACTACTCGTCGATGAGCGTCGACCCGCAGGACGACTGCACCTTCTGGTACACCAACGAGTACTACGAAGACAACTCGGCGTTTGACTTCAAGACCCGGATCTGCAAGTTCAGCAGCTGCGACGACGACGACGATTCAGACTCCGACTCAGACTGATCGGCGTCACCGCTACCGACGCTTGGCCGGCGCGATGAGCGCCGGCTTTTTTGTCTGCTTCCCGGAAGCGTCGGCGGCCGGCCACGGTCGGTGCTGGCGCAACGCGGTGTCGGCTGGGATCGCCGCGACCGCTCTGCTAGCGGTTCCGGTCGGCCGTGGACATAACCCTGGGTGGCTCAGGCCGGAATCGTTGCGCGAGCTCTTCGAGCGGCTCAGGCCGGCCGTGGACGTAACCCTGAGCGTAGTCGAGACCGACCTCCCGGAGCCGACTCAGGACCCCGTGGCTCTCGACCCCCTCGGCGACCACGCGGATGCCGAGGACGCTGCCGATCTGGTGGATGGCCTCGACCATCGCTAGATCGAAGTCACTCGCGAGCATGTCGCCGACAAAGCCGCGGTCGATCTTCAAGTAATCGACCTCGAGGGCCTTGAGATAGAGGAAGGAGGCGTGGCCGCTGCCGAAGTCGTCGAGGGCGAATCTGCACCCGAGCTCGCGCAGCCCGCCGATAAAGTCACGTGCCCTTTCGATGTCCGAGACCGCGGCGGTCTCGGTGATCTCGAAGCAGACGCGCTCGGCCGGTACGCCGTATTCCGGCAGACGCTGACGAACCAGATCGAGCAGCCCCGCTTCGCCCAAAGACTTGGCCGAGAGATTGATCGTCACCCCCAAACCGGAATCGCCGAAGAGCCGCCGATAGCTGGCCAGGACGGTGGTCACCACCCACTGGTCGAGGCGTGCGGCGAGGTCGTAGCGCTCGGCGGCGAGGACGAAAGCGGCGGGGGAGATGTAGCCGCCGTTGCCGTCGGGCATGCGCAATAGTACTTCGATGTGGCGCGGCAGATCTGGGCGCAAGGGCACGACTTCCTGGCCGAAGAGGCGCAGCTGATTTTGCTCGATGGCTCGCAATAGCTCGACCGCCCGCAGGATTTCATGCTCCTTGCGGGCGCGATCCGAGGCCTCCGAACGAAACACCTGGACGCGGTCGCCGCCCAGAAGACGGGCTTCATCACTCGCTTGATGGGCGTGGTCCAGCAGTTGAGTGGCGTCACGCGCTTCGGCACTGAACGGCGCCAGGCCGATAGCTGCCCGGTAGATCGGCTTGCCGCCAGCTTCTGCGACGGATCGGATTGCGACCAGGAGTGCGCGCGCGACACCGACCGCTTTTTCCAGTGGGCAGTGGTGCAGGATCAGGCCGTAGCGGGCGGATCCAGAGGGCGAAGACGAGGCAGACACACTGACACCGGTACCTGAGTCCTCGAGATCGGCCAGAGTGTCGCTCTGGCGTATACGCTGGCCAATCTCGCGGACGACTTGTTGGATCGTCCGGTCAAAATCCAGGGAAGCTGCTTCGGGAAAAACCTGCTCCAGCTCAATCCAGCCGACCGCGTGGACCGAGCCGAGCTCCCGAGCGCTCTCGACGATCCGCTGAAGACGACGAAGGTACTCGCTGCGATTGACCAGCTCCTTGGAGCTCCGAGCTTTTTCGATCGCGACCTGAGACCAGCCCTCAGCTTTTTCCATGCGCCGCAACCAGACGGCAACGCCGTCAAGGCCTTTCGGATCCGAACGGATCGGAGCGGCCCCGATCTTGACCAGCACCGGCGCGCCTCTGCGGGGCATCAAGATGCAGGGGTCCCGCGGTTCGATGCTGCGCCGCTGCTCGAGGCTCTGCTGTGCCGGGTCGGCTAGCGGCTGGTTGTCGAGACCGCGCGCCAGCGGCAAGACGTCCGCGAGCAGTCTGCCGGCTGCCCGGTCGGCGGTCCACCCGGTCAAGCTGGCGGCCGCGGGATTGAGGTGGGTCACCTTGCCCTGGCGGTCGGTGAGTAGAATGCCTTCGCCGATCGCGTCGAGAGTGGCCTGCAGACGGTCTTTATGTTCGAACAGCACGGCCTGCACGCGCATGCGTTCGGTGACGTCACGCTGGATCGACAGCAGATTGGTGATCTGCCCACTCTGGTCCCGAACCGGCTTCACGGACCATTCGAGCCCGAGCTCACCGCCGTCCTTGCGGTAGTTGACGGTCTCCAGCACCACGTCGTCGCCGGTCGAGAGCTGGCTGCGCAGCTGGTCGAGCAGGCCATTGGTCTTGGGACCCTGGAGGATACGCGGCGTCTTGCCGATGACCTCCTCGGCGTCATAACCGGTCATCCGAGTGAACGCCCGGTTGACGTGCAGGATCCGGGGACCCGGCGGATCCAGCCTTCCGTCAGTGATGACGACGGAGTCGCTCAGGTAATCGAACGAGTTGAAATCGATGCCCGGCATCTTGTCCTGGGTCGCCGGTGCCAACGGCGAGCCACCCTGATCCTCAGAGAAGTTAACGGCTATCTTTTGAGACTACGCCGATTCTGGACAATTGGATGATTCTTCTTTCGGGTCAAAAGAAAAAAGGCCGCGGCGCAAGTGCCGCGGCCTCTTCAGGGGATGGGTCGTCCCTTACGGGTTGACGTTTTGGACCCAGAAGTTCATGAGCCAGAGACCGCAGCCGTACTTGCGGCTGAAGTTGCCCGGGAGCCCCAGGGCGTCGAGGATCTGCTCACAGCCACAGCCGGCCGTGTCCTCGGTGGTGAAGGTCGGCAGAGTGCCGTGGAACCACCAGGGCTTCTTGGTGTCAAAGGTGGTGTCACCGTCGACCAGCGCGTACCGGAACGGCAGCAAGAAGCGCGTCGGCACGTCCTCCGGAATCATCGTGTCGGGGCAGAGATCTTCGGCGTCAGGCACGCCGTCGAGATCCGAGTCGACCTTGATGTAGAGCACCAGACCGTCGTGATCCGAAGCCCGCAGGGTGGTGGTGACGTCGTCGACCAGGCTGGCCGGGGCGTCGGAGTTGCCCCGGGCGTATTCGACGCCCGAGACGAAGGGACCCATCTCAACCGAGGTCAACACGTGATCCAGGGCCTGGGGATTGCCGTCGAAGATGAAGGAATACTGCTCTTCGACCGGCAGGCTGAGGATCTCGTTGGTGAGGTTCGGGTCGATCAGGTCGCTGCCCGGGAACTCGGCACCGGCCGGGTCGAGGTTACCGCTGAGCACTCCCAGCACGTCGACGTAACCGTCGGTGAACTGGTAAGCGTTGAAGTCACCGGTCACCACCAGGCGGATGTCCGGGTCACCGGTCTGGAGAGACTGGATGAAACCCGCCAGGGTCTCGGCCTGCTCCAGACGCTTGGTCTTGACTCGCACGCCGTTCGAGCCCGGATCTTCGATACCCGAGAGCGAACGCTGGTGGACGTTGATGACGGTCAGCGGGAAGGACGCGCCGCCGCCGATGTAGGTGGCGTCGAGGACCAGGGGCGGCCGGTCGTGGAGCAGGCTGCCGTCGACCGACAGGGTCAAGGTCTCGCCGAACTGGTCGACCGAGTTGACCAGGACGGTGGCGTCGTCGGTGAGGTAGCCGACATCGATACCGCCGACGTCGTTGCCTTCGATCAGGTGAGCGCTATAGGTCGGGCCGCCGTCGGCCGCGATCTGGAGCGCCAGCTGCTGGAGGACGTTCAAGTTCTCGACCTCCTGGAAGGCGATGATGTCGGGGGATCCCAGGTTGAGCCGGAAATGCTCGGAGAACATCACCAGCAGGTCCTGGAACTCGGCCGTCGTCAGCACCGGTTCGCCCGTGCCCGGATCATCCTGATCGTCGAACAGACGCAGCATGTTCTGGCTGGCGATGGTGAGCTCACCCGCGTCGCGGGCGCGCACCGCCGTCGGCAACGCCGGGTCGGGACCGACCACCAGGGTGCTCGGCAGGATCTGGTAGTCGCCGAAGCTGAAGGCCAGCGGGCCGTCGGCCTCGACCACCTCGGTGAGCGAGAAGAGCTCGAGGTCGGGCATGCCGACCAGACCGTCGGGATCGATCTCGAACAGCTCCTGGTTGGCGTCCCACTCGGGCAGGCCCGGCAGGCCCGGGAACTCGATGCCCGCCTCGCGCAGCACCCGATTCGGGCCGACCACCGCCGCGGTGTCGCCGAAGCGATCGGTGGCAGCGTTGATCAGGCCGTTCTCGAGCCGCACCACCATGCCCTCGAAGCGCTCCAGGTCGGAGGGATCGAAGGGGCCGGGGAGCGGATTGGCAGCATCGAGCAGGATCGGCGTGGGCAGCGCCGCACCGGAAGCGGTGACGGTCACGATCAGGCCGTTGTCGTCGACCTCGGTGAAGTCGAAGAACTCGACGATGGTGCCGGTGACGTCGACCAGGTCCTGGGCGCCCACCGCCACCGAACCGCCGGTGAACACGAAGATACCGTCGGAGGTGCCGGCGTCAGCGTCGCTGCGGGCGTCCGGCGTCTGGATGAAGAAGCCGTTGTTGGTGACGCCGGTGACGACGTTGTCGCGGGTGGTGACCGCCTGACCGACGAACGGCGAGAAGGCGCCGCTGCCCTGGATCTCGTAGATCTCGACCTCGAGCGGAATGCTGAAGGTGAAAGCGACGTCCATCGTCGGGTTGTCGGGGGGATCGTCGGTGTCGAGGTCGGAGACCCCGGCCGCGAACACGGTGACGGTGCAGCTCTCGCCGTCGTCGAAGTCGACGTCCGGATCGAGGGTGAAGGTTTGCGGGCCGCCGGAGACGGAGGCGGAGTGGCCGCCTGAGACCGTGCAGGTGATGTCGAACCAGCTGCCGGTGACCGCGACGTCCTCGCTGAAGGTGATGACGATGTTGGTATCGACGGTAGCGATGGCGCCATTCGCCGGCGAGGTGCTGTCGACCCGCGGCGGGTTCTCACCGCTCCCCAGGTAGGAACCGATGGGGAAGGGATCCGCGGCGGTGGCGTTGGTGGTCTCGCCGTCGAGGCCGCCGGGGCCGGAGAAGAACCAGTTGCCGAGCACGAAGGTTGAACCGTCCGGGCCGGTGCTGTCGACCCTGTAGGCCCAGCCGTCGGCGTATTCCCAGGGCTCGCCCGAACCGTCGACGTTGATGTCGCCGAAGACGTCGATCACCGAGCCGTCCTGGAACAGCTCGATGGCGTCGTCACCGTTGATCGACGCGGCACCCGAGGTGTAGTCGGGAGCGAAGCCGAAGAAGTTGGCGAACTCGACCGCCTCGGAGGCGACGTAGATGAAGGAACCGGCGCTCACCGCGACTGCCGGGAAGGTGAATTCCTGGCCGTCCGAGCCGCCGCCGTTGTTGGCCGAACCGAAGCCGTAGGCCGACAGATCGGCGATGTTGTCGAAGGCGAAGAACTCGATCGCCTTGGGCAAGCCGCCCGGCAGGTCGGCGTCGACCACACCGGAGATCAGGAGCGCCGCCGGCGGCGGAGCGTCGTAGGAGCCCAGCGGGAAGGGATTGGCGGCGGTGCCGTTGGTGGTTTCACCATCGAGGCCGCCGGGACCCGAGAAGGTCCAGTTGGCGAGCACGAAGGTCGAGCCGTCGGGGCCGGTGCCGCCGACTCTGTAGGCCCAGCCGTCGAGGTACTCCCAAGGCTCGCCGTTGCCGTCGACGTTGATGTCGCCGAAGACGTCGATCACCGCGCCGTTTTGAAATAGCTCGATGGCGTCGTCGCCGTTGATCCCCGCCGCGCTCGAGGTGTGGTCTGGAGCGAAGCCGAAGAAGTTGGCGAACTCGACCGCCTCGGAGGCGACGTAG
>JAAUXY010078452.1_pt1 | contig 17432 bp, 16 predicted proteins | sample 7278121 | NCBI WGS metagenome assembly JAAUXY01 (sample SAMN14350117, study PRJNA611818) | marine sediment metagenome | isolation source: surface marine sediment (1.8m) | place: French Polynesia: Moorea | collected 2018-08 | reverse complement strand
CTATGCGCCAGTCGAACGATCGAAGTGACCAGCGATTCCTTCCAGGCTCTCGCTCAGAACCCCCTTGTAGATATCTGCCTCAAGATCAGGCATACTGATCAAATAATCACGATAAATTGTGCTTGCGCCGGGACTTTCTCGGTGAAAACAGAACACAGAAACCGCAAGACCCATCCGTTAGCAATAGATTTGATATGCTTCTAAATCCACAAGGTTGGCTCTTGGTTCGAAAATGGCGCCAGCTCACGGGTGGCTGGGCGGCTTACGTAGAAGACGCGGTTCCCGTCTCCGATTTGGCTCTGCAAATGAGGCAGGCCTCTATTCTCTCCTTTAGTTTCTTTTTCATGTTGGCGCTTGCTGCCGCTATCGCCACATTTGGTCTCATTGCGAACAGCGCCCCGGCGATTATCGGCGCCATGATCATTGCGCCGCTGATGTCTCCCATTATGAGCCTCTCCTATGGCCTGGTGGTATTTGAAAAGGGGTTGATCATCCGGTCAATCGTGACCATCATTGCCGGGGTAATTCTGGTAGTGGTGCTTGCATACCTCATCACGTTGCTGTTTGGATTGAGAATCACCGGCTCCGAGATCTTAAACCGCACCTCGCCAACTTTGATAGATCTTGGCGTTGCCATGGCAGCCGGTGGCGCGGCTGCCTTTGCGCAGACACGTCGCAGCATCATCAGTTCGATCGCAGGCGTCGCTATCGCGGTAGCTTTGGTCCCGCCGTTGGCAGTGTCTGGAATAGGTTTGGCTCTGGGAGGCAGAGCAACTGCGGAGGCCGGATTGTCACTAAGGGAATTTGGACTATTCTCCGGTGGCACAGACATCGCCCTCGGTGCTTTTTTGCTTTTTTTAACCAACCTAATAGGAATAATCGCAATCGCGATTACTGTCTTTGTCTCTCAACATTATGGTGAGTGGAAGAAAGCGCTGCTGGCGTTGTTTCTTTGCGCGGGGTTGTCAGCTTTGCTTTTTCAGCCTTTGGATACAGCGCTCCACAGGCTCTTTGTGAAGCACAGAGTGGTTCGCCTGATCTCCAAGCTATCGGACGTACGGCCCGACATAATCTCCGGCAGGGCCAAGATCGACTCGATCAATGTCACGTACCGAGACGGCCTCCTTCACGTCAATATTGATGGTTTTATACCGAAGGATCTATTGGTAGACAAGCCAGGCGTGCCAGACGTACAGGAACGCATTGAGATGTTCCAAGAATACCTGTCGGCGGACATTGGCGATCCCGTGTTGGTGGAGTTTGACGTAATCCCAGTGGAGATAATACACGTCAGGGGTAAGCGCTCAGAGCCGCAAACGGCCGGGCAGCCAGCGGGTAAGAAAGAATGACTATACCTCGAACGGTTGTAAATTGAGAAATTTTGGGTGAGCCCTGGGCATCGAGAGCAAGGCGCGAAGGCGAGTAATAGCCAGGTTCTATTTGCGAGTCAGAGTAACGCGGTTATCGATGTTCAGGGCCAGCGAAAAATCGTAATTGACAACCGTTCGAAGTATAGCACGCCGTTTCACCTTTCCCTGTCATTCTGTTACCCCGTGCGCCTTTTCGTAACGCTCGATTATGTCTGCGGTGTCCAAAAGCCCGATGTGATTAGCGAGATAGATATTCACCCAATGCAGCAAGTTGGGTGCGTCCGGTCGCACGGCGATCCTTATGTCGCTCGTATAAATAATCCTGGGTTCAACGGCGACGTAGATCGCTATTCGAGGATTCTCACGCATGTAAAACTCAATCTCCAGCTCGCCATGGAGACCAGCGAAAATCTCACCTTTCCCCACCGCTGCGAAGATCTCCGCTAGATTACCATACGGCTTAACCCGCAGTGTTGGCCAGTCCCTTCTCAGCATCGCCTCATAGACACTACCCTTGACGGTGCCGAACTCCACCGGGGTTGCGATGGTCGCTACTTCATCGATAGTGTTGATCCCAAAGTCACGCTTTAACCTGGCGAAGCCGGCGCGGTTATAGAAGACCCGGCGCTTCTGCGTTAAGTAGGGTTGGGAGAAAAGCACTCGCGTGGCACGACGCACATCGCTGGTCAGAAACGAGACGGCGAGGTCGGCCTCCTTGCGAGCCACGAGTTCTACCACACCATCATAGGTTTGCGCCGTACGAACGAACTCTATTCTCACACCCATCTTCTTTCCGATGTCGAGTGCGAGGTCTACTTCGTAGCCGACGACCGCACCGTCACCGTCTGTCATGATCATCGGTGGAGCGTCCTTGGCCAGTATGGCAACCACGAGCTTTCCCTCGTCGAGGATATGTTGGATATCAGGGAACGTGGACTCGGCTGCCGTCGCTGATGTCGTAACGCCGAGCAGCATCAAGGCTACCTTTACCACTTTAACGATCACGGTCACTAGGTTTTCCTTGCAAGGTTCTCGGACTGCCCCTTTTCCGTCGGCATCTCTTTACCGGGCCGGGCCGTCATGACGGTCAAGGTGATATTGGACTGGAGGGTAAGGGCCGTTCTAACGGGACCAATAATATTATCCGTGGTCGCCAAGACAACCAGCGCCAGGGATGTAGGAATTCCCACGGCGCCCAGGACCGGTGCGACGGTGGGAATCAACACGGCGCCGCCTCCGACGGCGGTGGCGCCTGCGATGATGGACCCTATGGCGATCACGATGTAATCCTGGAAGGTCAGATCGATTACGTAGATTTGAGCGAGAAAGAGGGTAAGGAATGACAGCAGAAACACTGCCCCGTGCTGATTGGCAAAGATCCCAAACGGGATCACCAGCTCGGGAACACGCCGGTCGAGACCGTAAGAGCGCTCGAGGGTCTCCAGCGTGACTGGCAACGCAACGATAGGATTGTTGGTCATGATGGCCAGCACGTTTGGATTAATCAGCTTCGATAGAGTAGCGACAATCGGTCCCCGCACGGCCACCCAGAATATTACCAAGTACACGATCATCAGAATCACACCACCCACGTAAAACGTGACGACGAACTTGGTCAGCGCAATGAGCGTTTCCGCATCGATCTGAGAAACCACCCCGGCGACAAGAAAGAGTAAGCCTGGCGCCAGGAGGACGATCGCCCAGCGAAAGAGTTGCATGAAGGTCTCGTTTACCGTCTCGACCAGAGCTAACGCCTGATCGATTCCGCGGGTCTGAATAATCCCCATGGCCAGACCCACGCTGACGCTCAAGAACACAATGCTCATCACTTGATTGGTGCTAAGTGCTTCGAAAATGTTGGTCGGAATGATCTGCGCGATGAACCCGAGAACACCGATACTCTTAGTCGAATCGGCGGGTGATTCTATGATCAATGCGCCAATGCTGCTCTCCGCTTCCGGTCCCAGCTCAGTACCTGGGTCCAGCAATAATGCCGAGATAATGCCAACAATACAGGGCAGGATTAACCCACTCAAGTAATAGACCACCATGGTCTTGAACAGTACCCGGGTATTGGGATCTCGCAACAAACCGGCGATTCCTACGATGATCGCCGTAATTAAGATCGGCACCAGGCACATGGAAAGAAAGGCGATGTAGATATTTCCGAAGGGGAAGAGGGCTTCTCCCAAGGGCTTTACGAACAGGCCAATAATGAACCCGCACACGACACCCGCGAGGACAGTTTTAGGGTCCAGCAATATCTTCCTTATGTTCATGCTGCGTGCTGTGTTCCGAGTGTTTTACTTATTCGCGGTCCGAGTAATAGAAGATGCAAAACGATCCCCTATCACATGAATTAAGGGACTTGGAAATAAATGATTTCCCCCTATGACGCCGGATTTTTGTTCGTCTTCAAGGCGCGGCGAAGGGTGCGTAGCTGGGACTCTGTAACTGAAGCCGCAACGCTGAAGACGGGCAAAAAGACCCGTAAGATGGGGATATTATTTGCTTCCAAGTCCCTAAGGGTTGCCATCGGTAATGCCTACCTCACACCGTTAGGCTAATACAACTCAAACAAAAGGTAAAATGAAGTCGTCTATAAATTAATGCCAGGGCATAGACTTGGAACGGTTGTAAATTGGGAAATTTTGGGTGAGCCAGGTGGGCGGGAAAAGGGGGCAGGTCTTGCCCAGTGCCCTAGCTATATTACTGATTATCCCGCTAATACGAGAGTGGTGTAATCTCACGTGATCGCCCATTTCACGCATGCTGAGCCAAACAGCCTCCGTCCATGTGGATCACGTCATCACCGCTGAAAAAATTGATTGATGTTGGTTTGGGATTATTCACTATGGTAAATTGCGTTTTTTAGTCAAAGTTAGATTTAAGGTAACTAATCAGGTGGGTATGGCAGATGCTTTACAAGACACGCTGTAAATACATCCCTGTACGCTCGACAGAGGCCGTCCTGGCCTCTGACGGTCTTGTAAAGGCACGCTGGTGGCGGCGATGGCGGCGCTGACATTGATCGCCTGGTTCGCTCAGGAGCGCTGGTGGTTCGTAGCCGTCCTGCCCCTCTACCTCGGTTTTTGTACGTAAAGGAATCGTCGATCGTTGGAAGGCGGTGCTTTAGTAACCTTCCGCAAGCGGATCTGCTGGTGCGGGAGTTGCTCGAAGACGTGCGGGCCGGCGCCTGATCGCCGAACAGCATCTCCGGCTCTGGGCCGTTAACCCGGCCGTGGCACTCGACTTACGTGTCGAAATGCAAAATCGGTTGACGGCGCGGTTGGCCAAGCTGGAAACGCGTGTAGACAAGACCTTTGATCAGGCCGCAGAGGGGGCGCTCAGTGCCGCCGACTACGAGAATTTCTATCGGCTGCTGGGCAGTTTCTAAGGCCTGTCGGAAGCCGGGATCAACTATGTGCGGCTCGCCGAGAAAATCAACTGGGCGCGATGGCAAGAAGCGCGGTTCTGACTAAGGCGCGATCTCTGTGGGGTCGATAAAGGACTAAGAAGCTGTTTTAAAACCCCTCAGGTGAGTGTGAGACAGGGCATAAATCGAGGAAAAAGCGCAGTTTAAATGCGAGTCAGTGAGCATTTTGAACCGATTTATAACGGCCGTACAGTGCCAGCTGAGGGGTTTTAAAACAGCTTCTAAGGAGGATACTATGCAAACTATTCCCATTGAATTTGCCATCGGTGGTGTGTATTTTCCACCCCTGCTGATCGCCAGCATTCTCGGTGTAGTGGCTGCGGTGTTGACGGCGGTTCTACTCAATCGTTACCGCCTGTCGCGGTTCTTCTTTTACCCACCGCTGGTTTTTCTCGCACTTGCGGTTATCTATACGGGTGTCATTGGAACCTTTGTCATACCGGTGTGAGGAAAATACTATGCCTGCATTTTTAAAAGTTCTATTCACCAGTGTGGTGGTTGCAATCGCCGTCGGTGTGGCCCTGTACAAGTATTGGGACTATGTCAACAACCCCTGGACCCGCGACGGTCAGGTACGCGCCCAGGTTATCCAGATCACCCCACGGGTATCCGGCCCGATTGTCAACCTACCAGTGGTAGACAACCAGCGGGTTAAGGCGGGCGACGTACTGTTCGAGATCGACCCGCGCACTTTCAAGTCGGCAGTCGATGAGGCTAAGGCGGATTTACAACAGGCCCAGGTTGAGGTCGATGAGGCGAGAGACAAGGCGGAGCGGGCCGAGCGCACGCGAAGAAAGGACCCAGGCGCCGTATCAGAGCAGGAGCTCATCCGCAGGCAGAACACGCTACGCAGCGCGCAGGCCAAGGCCCTCGCGGCGCAGGCTTCGCTCGACGATGCGCAACTGAACCTGGAGTTTACCCAAGTCAAGGCACCGGTCGACGGCTATGTCACCAACTTGAACCTGCGCCTCGGCAGCCAGGCCGTGACTAATCAGCCTGCGCTGGCGCTGGTCGATGTTAATAGCTACTGGATCCATGGCTTTTTTAAGGAAAACTACATCGCGGATATTCGCGCTGGCGACCCTGCGATCATCACGCTAATGACCTACCCCGACAAACCGCTGGAGGGCCGGGTCGACAGCATTGGTTGGGGCATTTATCAGGACGACGGCGCCAGCGGGTCTGATCTGCTGCCGACAATCAGCCCCACCTTCGAGTGGATACGCCTGGCCCAGCGCGTACCGGTACGTATTCACCTCACGAGCGTGCCGGAGGAAGTCAGGCTGCGTGTGGGTACCACCGCCTCGGTGCTGGTTATGACTGGTACCAGCGGCAGCGAGAACAAGGAACCTGTCCCGGCCGTGCCTCGGCCACTACAGTGAGCTATACATCGAAGGGTTGTAAATTGGGAAATTTTGGAGATGCTTCTGGGTGTGTCTGGCAAAGCGCGGGAGTCCCAATGTTTCGACCTGTACGGTTAGTAAACTCTCAGTACCTGCGGGTAATAAGATGTTACCTCTTTACCAACACCTTTCCGAATTTGGAATAGTCGGGATAGAGGAGCATGGCGGAGATGTTCTTCTCCTCGATCATGGCGACAACGCCCACCCCATCTACCATGGCGGAACAGGCGGCATGAAAAGATGTCTGAGGGCGCCGAAAGGTTGTCCGTGGCCAGCTAACTTGGGTCCTGGCCTCCGACGGTCTTTTGAAGCATCTACTATCCTCGTGTCAGACTCATTTACTTTGGAGTCGAGTCTGCCGTTCAAACTCATCTCGTATTGAATAAGACTAGAGGTATACTAGGGGTCGTTTATATACTAGACTAACGAATTGCAAGTGCATTTTACACTTGCCGTTACGATCTGGAATTTGGCTATTTTGGCTTGCATTGAATATTGGTTTTCTGTAATTCATTGATATGATTGGAAATTAGTTTTCTTAGTCTAAATCTAGCTGAAGTCTAGATAATAAAATAGTTACAAAAATGTAATAGAGGATAGAGAAATGTTGCGACCAACAATTAAAATATTAGCCTTAACGTTTGCCATCAGTGTGGCCTTGATTTCAGGCGCCGTCATGGCGGCAAAAGAGGAACCGCCAATAGTAGGGTATGTTGATTTTGACTCGACTAACCTTGCAGCGATCATCGGTTTCTCTTGGGGCTCGGGCGAGTTGAGAATGGGGGGTGAGCGTATCCCCATAAAGGGTAAGCTCGTTAATATCGGTGCACAGCTGACGATCAGCAAAGAGGTTCTCACAGGCAATGTATATCACGCCAAGACCCCCGAAGAAGTTGCCGGAACCTATGCCGTCGCAACAGCCGGGGTGGCGGTTGTCGGGGGTGCCGGTGCGGTGGTTCTCAAGAACAAAAAGGGTACCGTGCTTAAGGTATGGAGTACCACCAAGGGGATCGACCTCTCTGCTGCAATCGGTGGTCTGACACTCCAGCTCGATGAATAATCTATCCCACCACAATCAGCTCGACCTGGGGGAGAACCCGAGGTCGAGTTTGCCCGGTGTTTAGTACCCTAGAAGTCTGTCGGACTTAGGATGTTCTACTGCGATGGCATGGAGTCGGTCTCTTATTCCGATCGTTTTCGTTAAATAGTCACTACTATTCGCCTCAAACGATCGAAAAAATAGCCTCGATTCCCCACTCGCCTCGCTACGAACCCCTGTACTTCGAACGGTTGTAAATTGGGAAATTTTGGGTGAGCCATGGATATCGAGAGCAAGGCGCGAAGGCGAGTCATAGCAAGGTCCTATTGTGAGCCTGAGCAACGCGGCTATCGATGTTCAGGGCCAGTGAAAAATCGTAATTTTACAACCGTTCGAAGTATTAGAGAACTGCCTATGGCATCTCTTCGAGTAGCAGCCGTAATGCGGTAGTGACCACCAAGGCGGCCACCAACGGCTACCAAGACGTACTCTCATTAATCGATGTCTCAGCCTGAGGGAAGTGAAGAGTTTATTCGAGACGTGTTTCCGGCCGAGCTCGAGGAAATCAACAAGCGACGTCGACGGCTTCACTTTACTGAGATCCCATCTGACCGTACCACTTCCACCAAACTTGGGCTTATTGGCCTTGCTCTTTCCGGCGGCGGTATACGCTCTGCCACCTTCAGCCTCGGCGTTATCCAAGCGCTCGCCAAGCACGGTCTGCTAAAGACCGTCGATTATCTCTCCACGGTGTCCGGTGGTGGCTTCATCGGCTCCTGCCTCAGCTCGTTGCTCAATGATAAGGATGTGGGGCCCGAGCAAGATCGCTTCCCCCTTCATTATAAGGTGGGCACCAAAGAGCCCCTCGCGGTCGGCCAACTGCGCCAAGGCGCTCGCTACTTGGCGCCGGGCGGCGTGTTGGACAAGCTTCGCATCCCGGCACTTATCCTACGCGGTGTACTCAGCAACCTGCTGATCTTCCTGTTTCTCATTTTGCTGTTCGTATCCGTGACGGAGTTCGTCTATGAGGTTGGAACTCGCGTTCGCCTGCGGTTCGGCTATTTGGTGCTGCTCGGTGTCGTGGCGTTTGTGAGCTTGGTCATTGCATCCCCGCTGTTAAGCCGCTTCCTGCACGTTCGGTCGAGCTGGGCCAGGCGCAATCTCCTGGAGATGACCTTCACAGTGATCCTCGTGGCACTGTTGTGCATCGTCTTTCTTGTTCCAATGCTCCTGCTGGTAGACCAATCGTTTGATACTTCATGGAGCGACGTAAAAAAGAGCATCACGGCCAACCTGATGCGACCCTTCGAACCACGCGACTATCTACAGTGGCTCATGATCTTTGCGTTGCTCGTCATGTTCATGCTCGCCGGCCGTGCATCTCAACACGTGACTCGGTTGGGCGGGAAAATCACGCTGTTTGTCCTAGGGCTTCTCGGTCCCGCGTTTCTCTTCCTCATCTATATTGCTCTTTTAACGATGGTAGTCGACTCACCTTTCATCACTGCGAAAGAGCTGTTCACTCTGGACGCAATCTATGCAAATAAATTGGATGAGATGGACCAGGTTAGTCCTGACCTCAGGCGTGAGTTCAAGGACAATCAAGTACGCCTCGCAAAAACCGCGCAAGTCATCACGCTTGAATCGGATTTACGCTGGCTGATTCACGATGGTGGGCGTGGTTTCGCGTTGATGCTGGAGCAGGGCGGCGTGAGCGTGTATCCCGATTACCAGTACGCGCTCAACCGGGGAAGTATCCCTCCTGACCTCAGGGCCGCTTTGATGAGAAAGGGCTATCGGCTGGGCACGCAAGCTCGTTCTCTCCCCGAGCTTCGCGACAACCACTTCAAAATCATCGGCTCCCACGTCTATTGGATCGTCCATGACCCAACCAGCGGGGAATGGTCTCTGGAGCAGATTGTCGCCGGCCCAACCCTCGCTGAAATCCTTCAAAGGATTTCCTACACCATACAGATTTCGGATATGTCAACCGGCGTGCTGATCCGTGAGAGTGTGTCCCTGTCGGATGATGATCTTGGGCAAGCCATCCGTTTTGTTGAGCAAGCTAATCCCCATGATGTCGTCTTGCTCGTGGATAATTCCGCACCACCGTTCGCCGATCAGGAAGGTTTCAGACGCACCTTCAGAGAAGCGTTGGAAGAAGCGCTCGTCTCCCTCCGGCCGACTGTGCGCATGGCCGTCTTCTGGTTCGACGAACATGTCTACGAGGCTGGGGCTCTTGAAGCACTGACAACGGAGACGAAGCAGGCGTTGCTTCAGCGTCTCTTCGGAGACGGAGCCGAGACCTTGCCGCGGGTGGATTTTCAGGGTCAGCGCTCAAATAGTCCAGCCGCCCTGGCGCGCGCCATGCGGGAGCTCAGGGAAAACGGTCGGGACTGGGTACGAAAATCGATCGTTCTCGTCAGTGATGGAGTCATCGCGGTGACATCGGACCACCACGATACGGATCTTCAAGATTGGATCGAACAGGAGTTCGCACATGATGCCCAGACCGTCGGCATTCGCCTCTACGGGATCACCTTGTCTAAGCAGGCTAAATTCGACCTCTTCACCACCATGGCGCGAAAGACAGGTGGTGCTTACTATCCGGTCTTTGAATCAAGGACAGGCGTCAGCTTTGAAGACATTTCCGGTGCCATGAAGAACGTTAAGGCGTCAGCGGGAAGCCATTTGGTGTCGCCGTTCGATCAGGTCACGATTACCGATAGGGAGCGAGGAACTAGATACGCACTGACCCGAGCCAAGGACGGCATACGGATTCACGCGATCCTGCGCGATTACGAGCAGCTTACCCCTGCGGGCCTTGCCGACCTTCCAGGTCGATGGCGTAACGTTTTTAGGGACAACGGCATTGAGTTAGGCGACGGGGCCACTATCGCTCAAATCAGCGACACTCGCTGGGAAGTGCAGGATCCCTATCGGTACACCATCAGGAGGATCGGACGACGGTTGAAGATCAGACGCGGCATCGAGGATTGGGGCGAAGGCTTGGGCGGGCTGCTTGAGGGGAGCATCCCGCCAAGCATCTGGGACGGCCGCACCGACTGGGTATTGCTGGGGGTCTTCGGAGTCTTATTGATCTACTGGCTGTCGGTGGATATCAACTTGACGGCCGCGCACAGTTTTTATCGCGACAGACTGAGCAAGGCCTATCTCTTTCGTGTAACCGGCTCGGGAGCGGTAATACACCATGACAACCAGCGCCTTTCCACTCTCAACAGCGAGGGGAGCGCCGCGCCGTATCACTTGATCAACGTGGCGCTGAACTTACAGGGAAGCAAGGACCCCAGCCTCAGGGGACGGGTTTGTGATTTCTTTATCTTTAGCAAACACTATATAGGATCGCTGACAACTGGGTTTTTGAAGACCTGGGATATGGAGCGGTACGATGGCAACCTGGATCTGGGGACCGCCATGGCCATCTCGGGTGCCGCGGCGGCACCGAACGCGGGCGTAACTACAAAAAAGTCGCTCGTATTCATCATGACCCTGTTGAACATCCGCCTCGGATACTGGCTTCCCAATCCACGGGTCGCCAGCGATGCCTCGTGGTTTACCCGACTGGGCTTACGGCGAGGCCCGGGGCCGAAGTATGTATTGAAAGAATCGCTTGGCCACTTGGACGCCGAGGGGAGGTATGTCAACGTGTCGGACGGTGGGCACGTCGAGAACCTGGCTATCTTCGAGTTGCTGCGCCGGCGCTGCAAATTCATCATTAGCGTCGACGGCGAACGAGATAATAATATGCGATTTGGAGGCCTTGTGAAGCTGCTGCTCTACGCCCGCATCGATTTGGGGATCGAGATCGACATCGACCTTGACCCCATTCGCAAGGATGAGCATGGATTGAGCTCGAAACACTGGGCCCTCGGAACGATCCGGTACGCGGACGGCGAAATCGGGTACCTGTTGTACATCAAATCCTCGCTGACCGGAGATGAGTATGAGTACATACGTAAATATCGATCAGAAAATCCGAGCTTTCCCCACGAGTCCACCGCCGAACAATTTTTCACCGAAGCCCGATTTGAAGCGTACCGTGGCCTCGGCTATTATATCGGCGACCAGCTGTTCTCAAATAACGAGGCACTGGGTGAGTTCAAGAGCCTCAAGCAGCAACCTTCCGGTTAAGAATTCGTATGGACCCGGCGGGTTTCTGGAGTTGCTGAAGCTGGGCGAATGAAAGACAGTGCGGCAGGGTGACAGAATTCACACCCGAGGAGATCCGATCGTGCAAATCGTGGTGCCGATCGCTGGAACAGCATCGGTACGGCGTGATGTAGGAGGGAGAGTCGCACAACTGGGCCATGGTGAACTCATCGGAACCGGAATCGGGTTAACCAGTCAGTATACTTCGAACGGTTGTCAATTACGATTTTTCGCTGGCCCTGAACCTCGATAGCCGCGTTGCTCAGGCTCGCAATAGGAGCTTGCTATTACGCGCCTTCGCGCCTTACTCTCGATGCCCATGGCTCACCCCAAATTTCCCAATTTACAACCGTTCGAAGTATACACTGCAAGAGTGCAAGGCCAAGGAGAAGACCATCATTGAAGGCATCTGAAACACGCCGCTGTGCCAGGGCTATGAGATGGCAGCGGCAGCGATAAAAAAGCTTAACTTATCATGTCAGATTACAGGAGGTCACAAGATGAGAGGGTTGTCTTGTAACATCACGTGTGGAATTGCGGCCGTTTCAGTACTAGTATTCATGGTTCTATCGCCCGCACACGCGGCCAAACTCGCCGGTGTTAGCTTTCCGGATGAGGCTGTGGTCGGAGGCAAGACAGTGGTTCTCAATGGCCTCGGGTTGCGGACGGCTACGATACTCAAAGTCAAGGTATACGTTATTGGGTTGTATCTGGAGAGCAAGAGTAGCGATGCCAAGGCGATCATCGAATCTCCGCAGACAAAACGCCTTGCCATGCATTTTGTACACGATGTCACGGCAGATAAGCTCAGAGACGGTTGGCAAGAGGGTTTCGATGCTAACTTCAAGGATGTGGGGAATATCAAAAATGATATCGAGAAGTTCAACGCGAGTATGCGCGACGTGAGGAAAGGCGACAGCATTGTGCTGGATTTCCACGGTGACACTGTACAAGTGCGGGTAAACGGTGCCAGCATCGACACCGTGCACGGAGATGATTTTCAACAAGCATTGTTGTCGATCTGGCTCGGGAATAAGCCGCCGAATGAGGGCCTCAAGAAAGGCATCCTCGGCCAATAAGTCGGTTTGGCGTTCGGTCAATTCGACGCTGGCAATTGAACGTCGAAAAGTCTTACGGTACTAACCCGGAATTTTCACAAATAACGGAGTGAGTGTTTTCGGCTGGACGATCATGCTGATTTTTTAATTTATTCAGAAAGTCTACAAGCATGTATGAAAACCTAGCTTTGTTCGCCGCTTTTGTGCTGGTTTACAGTTCGGTTGCTGGCGCCGTAGAACGGACGTGGATCAGTGGTCCTATCGTGTTCACCCTGTTCGGTTTGTTAATGGGGCCGGTCGGGCTGGGTCTGCTTTCGCTGGAAGCGGACAGGGAGACGATTAAAGCACTAGCGGAGATAACGCTGGCGCTAGTGCTGTTTATCGATGCGGCCGGCGCCGATATGGGTGTTTTGAAACGAACATCGGGATTGCCGGTGCGGTTGTTGTTGATCGGGCTGCCGCTGACGATTTTGCTAGGTTTCGGCGTTGCTGCACTGCTTGTCGATAACCTGTCATTGTTTACGATGGCCGTACTGGCAACCATGCTGGCACCGACTGATGCGGCGCTTGGTAAAGCGGTGGTGACCAACGAAGCGGTACCCGATGAGGTCCGCCAGGGCCTGAATGTCGAGAGCGGTCTGAATGACGGTATCTGTGTGCCGATTCTCTTCGTGTTTCTTGCGTTGGCGCTAGACAGGGCGGGTGATTCAGGACCCTGGATACTGGCGGTGAAACTGGTAGTCGAAGAAATCGGTATCGGTCTCGCCGTTGGGCTGGTGCTGAGCTTTGCCGCGGCCAAGTTGTTGAAACTGGCCAAGCAAAAACAATGGCTGACGCATACCTGGATCCAAATTCCGGTCGTCGCGTTGGCATTAAGCTGTTTTGCGGTTGCCCAGTATTTGGGCGGCAGTGGCTTTATTGCCGCTTTCAGCGGCGGCATCTTGTTCGGCATCCTCGCCAAGGATGTTCGCGATGAATATCTGCGCGCCGCTGAGGGTTTGGGTGATACGCTGGCCCTGATCACCTGGGTGATCTTCGGCTCCGCGGTGGTGGGACAGGCGGTCGGCAATTTCACCTGGTTGATGCTGCTCTACGCCGTATTGAGTCTTACCGTCATTCGCATGTTGCCGGTGTTTCTGTCACTCACCGGCAGTGGTATTGATACCGAAGGCAAACTGTTTATCGGCTGGTTCGGCCCGCGTGGCCTGGCGAGTATCGTGTTTGCAGTCATCGTGGTGAACAGCGGGCTGGCGGGCAGCGGCCCGCTTGCCATGGCTACAGTATGTACGATCATACTCAGCATCCTCGGTCACGGTGTGACAGCCAACCCCTGGGCTAGGAGGTATGGGCAGCGCAGGGCGGGCTGATGCTCTCCACGGTCAGACTAAAGGGCCAGAATGCTCGAAAACGTGGACGAAACAAGTTGACCCGCTGGCTGCGCATTATCGTTCGTATTCGAGGTGCGACAACAGCCGCATAGCCGGGTAGGTAACTGTTATCGCAACGCCGAAGACGGGCGGGGAAGGCTAGCCAGCTAGAGAAGTTATTTTGCTAGGATTTCTTAGGAAACCCATGCGTCTTCCTTCATCATCTGCGCTAGTTCATCGGCTTTGCTGCCAACTTCTTTAGCCCACTTAGAGTCGAGCATCTCATCAGCAGCAGTGTCGTAGTCCCTTCGTTCCATGGCAGAGAGCATATTTTTGAACTTTAGCAACCCCGTGATGCCGAGATTGAATGCCATGTTCAAGAGCACTCCCTTACGCACAAGACTCAACTGTTTATAGAATGGCACCTTGTTTTTCAATTCTTCTTCAGCTTTCTGTAGGTCAGCGGAAAGCATTATCTCAGCTTCGTTAACGTCGATTCCAACGTCTTCAAGATTGCGGCCAAACCCAATCGTGAGTTTGCCAGCATTACAGCGGTAGGGCTTCAAACTAAGTCCTTCATACCGTTTGATCATATCTGTAATTTGGTAATGCATTTTTGTCTCCTTGATTGAAGCGATTCGATCTCCAACATAGAAACCTCTATGCAGTTTTACTAAGTCAATTCAGAGACTGCTCCTACCTAGCGCGGGATTTATGAAATATCCGAACCAGTAAGGTTGTCCAAGCAGCTTAGTAATATATTTACCACGAAGAGTTGTCATTGACTTCACCGCTTTTAGTGATATGAACAAGATTTTGGCGAACTCAAAGCATTAGAAGGCTTTCTTGTCATGCGGCTAGCTGGCTGATTAGGAATGCGGACGAAATAAGTTGACCCGCTGGTGCCGCATGATCGTTCGTCTTCAAGGCGCGGCGAAGGGCGCATAGCTGGGACTCTGCAACCGAGGCCGCAACGCTGAAGACGGGCAAAAAGACCCATAAGATGGGGATATTATTTGCTTCCAAGTCCCTTGATTTTATAGGCGGTGTTTTCACTACGACTGCTCGGTCGTGAGCAGTCGGGATACCAACAACTCTTTGACATCCTCCAGCGTAGCCTGAAGGTAGAGCGTGTCGACTGGATCATAGCGATCTTCCCCACCCAAGAGTTCCGGTGGCAACTTCTGACGTAAAGCAAGCACTTCGTTAGCGAGATCTGCCAAGGCGTCCTTGTCCAGTTCTAATTCCCGGAGCGCTTTCAGTAGACCACCCAGCGCATCGTCCCGAGTGCTGATGTCTTCGGCTGCGGTGTGTCGCCTAGTCTTAAGTAGTAGTTTTTCGATCCATAGTCGCGTCTCACCAAAGCCAGTTGCCAAGGCGCGGAACTCTTGTGTCCAATGCTCAAATTCAGCGTGCAGTCGCGAATGCAAGCGACTGGTCCCTTGCAGCACCAAGCGTGCGGCAACCGGGCGTGCATCAACTGCATCGAGCGTTTCCTGCAAACCGTCGTGCACGTGTTCGAACAGCTCATCGGTGGATTCGGCAGCCGTGACATCGACTTGGCAGAGCGACCAACGCAGGACATCTAGATCACGGTACTCCACTGCGACAACCTCATCGTTTTCGATCGTTACGAGCACGCATCCTTTAGGCCCGGTTTCGCGGATGTGGCGACCCTGGGTGTTACCCGGGAAAACAATCCATGGATCCTGGCTGACTTCCTCACGCTGGTGGACATGACCTAGCGCCCAATACTGATATCCCTTGGAGCGTAGCCCTTCGAGCGTACAAGGCGCATAAGGTTCGTGCCCCGGTTTGCCATCGAGACAGGTATGAAGCATACCAATATTAAAAAGCTGCGGATCCCCTTGAGGATACCTCTGGGATAAGTCTTCTGCCACCGCCCGAGTGGCGAACCCCTGGCCCTGGATAGCCACACCCAGATCGTCTAGGATGACCCGTTCGGGTTTACTAGTAGAAAACGCTCTAACATTGTCCGGTAATCGCAGGTATTTGGTGATCCGACTCGCGGCATCATGGTTACCCGCCACGATGAAAACTCTGATTCCCGCATCCCGCAGTCGCCCCATCCGTTCAATGAAAAAAAGGCCGGTATTGTAGTCCCGCCAATCACCGTCATAGAGATCGCCGACGATTAGCACAAAATTGACTTGCTCATTGATCGCAAGCTCGACAAGATTATCGAAGGCGCGACGAGTGGCGCTGCGAATTTCGTCCACTGGCGCACCCTCGTACCGTTCCAAGCCCTTAAGCGGGCTATCGAGATGTAAGTCCGCGGCGTGCAGAAACTTCATAACCTGTTACCATCGGCAATCATCCAATGTCTCCTAAAATTAAAACGGTCGCTACTCAACTCAACTCAAGGAATTGAATATTAAAAAATCCCATGGTGTTTTTCTAGGAAATTGTCGTTAGGAATAGCTATGTTTGATGGACTAATTTGAGTGGAGGAATTGCTCGGGGGATCGCGTTTAACCGGTGGGTGTTTGAATAGCCTGCTACATCGTCCGAGGCTTTGGATTAGAAACCAATTGATGCTATGCTTTGATGCTGGTATTTAGTATAAGCGTAACTACTCAGGTGGGTATGGCATTCTAGAGATAGCTGATTAGTCACGTATAAACCTAAGGAGCGCAGCGATGGTTGATGGCAGGTACTGCGTTTGGCTCAATGCTTTTGCCGTAGTTTTCTTCGTGCTAGTTGTGTCAGCGTGTAGTTCAGTGGGTGGCTCTAAAAACCAAACGGCCACTCAAAAATCCGACGATGCGGCGAGCGCCGGGATCACAGAACCTAATCGGGCTCCGAGACCGGGTGCCTCCTTTGCGTGGCTAACTCGGGCGAAACAATTTTATGATGCACCGCGATTTGAGGGAAGTTCCACAGAAACCATGCTCGAGGACGCTATTGTGGATGTTCTCACCGCCAAAGGATTTAAATATACACCCTCGCCGAGCCAAAGTGAGTTCTTAGTCGGGTACACCGTGGTACTGGGAGATACCTTGAGCGATGCTGAAATCAATGCAATGTATGAAGTAGATCCTGAACTCAAATCGGTTAAGTCCGATTCAAAGAGTTATGAGCATGGCACCCTAGTGATCAAAGTATTCGATTCGGAAGCCCAGCGCTCGATCTGGAGCGGTTCGCTTAAAGGATACGCGAGTTTAGAGTTGCCCGATGAGATGCGCAAGCGACGCCTTCGTGCGATTGTGGAGGAGGTGCTCGCTAGCTTCCCGGATAATGGGCAGTGAAGGCGTTTACAATAGTATCTTCTAATGAATTACCCCAATAGCGATGAAACAACAAAAACAGGCTATGCTATTGTTTAATTTGTAAATTATAGGTTTTCATTGGTGCACGGTTGTTCACCACTTATTCTATCTTGTGCACTGCGCTTGGAGTTTAGGGAGGAGTACGAAACCAATGACAGCCAAATTAACCGCCCGCTTCATCAAGCTCCTCCAACCCCTAGTAATAACCTCCTCCAACAGTCTGTGTGTAAATTGCAAAAAAGCCTGAGCGGGGTATGCAACTCTTAAGAGGGTTCGTAGCTTTTCTGGGAAGTGTTTGG
>JAAUXY010191285.1_pt1 | contig 17453 bp, 15 predicted proteins | sample 7278121 | NCBI WGS metagenome assembly JAAUXY01 (sample SAMN14350117, study PRJNA611818) | marine sediment metagenome | isolation source: surface marine sediment (1.8m) | place: French Polynesia: Moorea | collected 2018-08 | reverse complement strand
GGAGAGGTGGCAGAGCGGTTGAATGCACTGGTCTTGAAAACCAGCAGAGGTTAGTAGCCTCTCGTGGGTTCGACTAAGATCGCGAAGCGATCTTGGACGCGCGCAGCGCGCCCGAAGGGCGAGGATCGCCCCGAGGCGATCCGAGTCAATCCCACCCGGGATTCGAGGCCGAAATTGGGTTTGGAGAGGTGGCAGAGCGGTTGAATGCACTGGTCTTGAAAACCAGCAGAGGTTAGTAGCCTCTCGTGGGTTCGAATCCCACCCTCTCCGCCACCCCTAAAGAAACCCCCGTCTCCCGCCGATACCCGTGTATGGCTGCGTCGAAAGGCAATCCAGACTACTACGAGCTGCTGCACGTCAGTCGTGAAGCGCCCGAGGAAATCATTCGGGCCAGCTACAGGACGCTCATGCAGCGATTGCGGCACCATCCGGACCTGGGTGGCGATGCCACGACCGCCGCCATGATCAACGAGGCCTACTCCGTGCTCACCAACCCGGAGCGCCGCGCCGCCTACGACCTGCAATTGGCCATTGGCGACGCCACTATCTCACCGGAGCCACGGCCGCATCCGGGCCCCTCGAACCCCGACCCGCTGTTCGGCTGCTGGTTCTGCCGCACGCCACACAACCTGGGGATGCAGGTTAGCGAAGACGACCTCTGCGCGATCTGCTTCAGCCCGTTGTTCGCGGTGGAAAAACAGGACCTGGACAAGACCGGAAATCGCGCGATCCGGCGGGTTCGGAAGAAACAGCCGATCCGCTTTTTCACGCACTGGCCTCAACCGCAGGGCTATCCCGGCCGGACAGAAGACATTTCGCTGAACGGGATGCGGTTCACGACCCGCTACGAACTCGCCGTCGGTCAGGTCATAAAGATCACCGGTAGCTCTATGGACGCGGTCGCACGGGTCAGCCACTGCTCGCAGAAAAGCTCGGGATGGCGGCGCAACAACGTCGCGGGCGTTTCCTTCCTGACGCTTCGCATGGAGAGCCCGCTGGGCGGCTTCGTCTCGAAACGCGTTTAGATCAGGCGACCCCGCCGAGATAGATTGTGGACGCCACGGTGAAATAGACCAGTACGCCCAGGATGTCGTTCGCCGTCGTTATGAACACCCCGGTCGCAACGGCGGGATCGATGTCGAAGTGATTCAGCACGAGCGGGATCGTCGATCCCAGCGTCGCAGCCACAATCGTGACCAGGAGCACCGACAATCCGGCAGCTATGGCGAGGCGTACGGGCAAATCGATCTCGATTACCTGCGAGATCATGAGCACCAGCATCGCCAGAGCGATGGCGATGACCGTCCCGTTGATCAGCGACCCCATGAACTCTTTGACGACGCGCCGGCCCAGGTCACCTATCCAGAGATTGCCCGCCGCCAGGCCCTGTACCGTAACGGTGGAGGCCTGGATACCGGCGTTACCGGCCATGGCCATCACGACCGGAATGAAGGTTGCGAGTATGGCCGCCTGCCGGAGCTGTGTCTCGAAGGACCCGACTACTGCACCTGCCAGAACCGCGCCACCCAGGCCGCCGGCAAGCCACGGCAGGCGACCGCGGATGATGCGTCCGACCGTGTCGTCCGGCAACGAATCCGGAGCGAGGCCGCTCATGAGCATGATGTCTTCCTCGGCCTCGTCGCGCTGGATCTCCTGCAGCTCCTCCACGGTGATGCGACCGATGACGTGATCGTCTTCGTCGACGACCGGAATCGTGCCCACCTTGTAGACCCTGGCGATTTCCAGCAGGTCTTCCTGGTCGGCGTCCGGGTGCACCTTCACGGGAACGTCGCGCATGATGTCACGGATGAGTACTTTCTTCTTGTTGAGCAGCAGGTCCCGTAGCTGCAGGCGGCCAACGAGCCGACGATCCTCGTTGACCACGTAGACCTCGTAGAAGTTCTCGATCTCGACCGCCTTGCGGCGAATCGCACGCGTCGCCATGCCGACATTCCAGTCGTCGAGGACGACGACGAACTTGTTCGTCATGACCTCGCCGGCCGTGTCCTCCTCGAACCCCAGGCGCTCGCGCAGTTCTTCGCTGCTCGTCAGCCGTTCGAGCACCGGTTCCGAAATATCATCAGGCAGGTCGTCGAGCAGCTCGACCGCGTCGTCGTCTTCGAGTTGCTCGGTGATCTCCGCGATGCGGGCGATCTTTTCGTCCTGAAGCAGGGCCGCACGCAGGTCTTCGTTGACCTCGACGAGTACGTCCGTGGCCGGTTCCGACGGCAGCCAGCCGAACAACCGCCGCGCCAGCTTCAGCGGCAGGTTGATCAGCAATTCCATGAGGTCCGTCGGCTCCCAGCCTTCGACCGACGCCAGCGCAGCGTCGCGCTCTTCCTCGCGGACCTGGCGTTCGATCAGTGCCAGCAGATCACGATTCTCGGGAGCAAGTTCGCCGGGCTCACCACGGACCCAGACCGGCTGGTCGCCGCTGTCCCTGTGCGCCGGATCAGTCGCCATTGTGTCTCTCCCGCAGAATCGCGAGCGCAGACAATACGTGATCGCAAGCCGCATAGAAAGCCGTTGTTCGCGGAAATGCCGTATGCTTGGCAACCCTCCACTCGAACATACAACAGAGGCGCACATGGCAACCGTATTGGTAACCGGCAGCAACCGGGGCATCGGCCTCGAGCTGTGCAGGCAACTCGCCGCACGCGGCGACGAGGTGATCGCCGTCTGCCGGCGCTCGAACAGCGACCTGGACGCCCTCGAGATCCGGGTCATCGACGAAATCGACGTGGGCGACGCCGACTCGGTGGCGCTGCTCAAGAAGGAGCTCGGCGATCAGACAATCGACGTGCTGATCAACAATGCGGGAATCCTGCGTCGGGAACGATTCGGCGAAATCGACTACGACACGATGCTCGAGCAGTATCGCGTGAATACCCTGGGGCCGCTGCGCGTCACCGAGGCGCTCCGGAACAACCTGGTCGAGGGATCGAAGGTCGCCATTGTTACGAGCCGGGTTGGATCCATTGACGACAACGCATCAGGCGGTAACTACGGCTATCGCGCATCCAAGGCGGCAGTGAACATGGTGGGCATGAACCTGAAGCACGAGTTTCTGCCGAGAGGCATTGCCGTGGCGCTGCTGCATCCCGGTCTCGTGGCAACAGAGATGACTGGCAAGACCGGCATCGATCCGGCCGACTCGGCACGCGGCCTCATCGCCCGCATCGACGAATTGTCACTGGAAACGAGCGGCGGCTTCTGGCACGCGGAGGGCTATACGCTACCCTGGTGAGCCCGGTGTCAGCACCTCGATGCCGCCCATGTAGGGCTTGAGCACGTCGGGTACACGGATGCTGCCGTCCGCCTGCTGGTAGTTTTCCATGACCGCGATCAGCGCCCGACCTGCGGCGACACCGGAGCCGTTCAGCGTGTGCAGCAACTCGGGCTTGCCCGTTTCCGGATTTCGCCGCCGTGCCTGCATACGGCGTGCCTGGAAATCGTTGTAGTTGCTGCAGGACGAAATCTCGCGATATTTCTGCTGTCCGGGCAGCCAGACCTCGATGTCGTAGGTTTTGTGCGAGCCGAATCCGATATCGCCGGAGCAGAGAATGACGACCCGGTACGGCAGGTTCAGCTTTTGCAGGATCACCTCGGCATGACCGGTGAGCTCCTCGAGCGCGCGCTCCGAATCTCCGGGAGCGACGAACTGCACGAGCTCGACTTTCTCGAACTGGTGTTGCCGGATCATACCGCGCGTGTCCTGGCCGTAAGACCCAGCCTCGGATCGGAAGCACGGCGTATGCGCAACGATACGCGTCGGCAGGGTATCGGCGTCGACGATAGACTCACGTACGAGGTTTGTGACCGGCACTTCGGCTGTCGGAATCAGGTAGAACGGGGTCTCCGTCTCGGTCTTGAACAGGTCTTCCTCGAATTTCGGCAGCTGGCCGGTGCCGACGAGCGCCTGTGCCTGCACGAGGTACGGAACATAGACTTCGGCGTAGCCGTGCTCGGACGTGTGCACGTCGAGCATGAACTGGATTAACGCGCGATGCAGGCGAGCCAGCGGACCCTGCATCACCGCAAAGCGCGAGCCTGAAATCCGGCTCGCAGCTTCGAAATCCAGCTGACCGAGCGCTTCGCCGAGCGCAACGTGGTCGCGGGGCTCGAATTCCAGCTCGGCCGGGTCGCCCCATCGGCGCACCTCGGTGTTGTCCTCCTCGTCGCTTCCCGTGGGCACGTCATCGGCCAGCAAGTTGGGCAAGCCCAACTCGATATCCCGCAATTCCGCCTGCAATGCGGTCAGCTCTTCTTCATTCGCGTCCAGCTTGTCACCGAGCTCTTTGACCGCTGCGAGCAGTGGCTCGATGTCCTCGCCCTGAGCCTTCGCCTTGCCGATGCTTTTGGCGCTCGCGTTCTTGTCGCCACGCAGCTTCTCGGTTTCGACCTGCAGGGCCTTTCTCTTTTCCTCGAGCGCCAGGTATGCACTGGCATCGAACTCGAAGCCCCGGCGAGCGAGATTGGCAGCAATGTCGTTGGCCGACTGCCTCAATAGTTTCGGATCAATCATCGGGCTTGTTCTCACGGTTGCGACGCTCGAGTTCCGCGAGCTTCTCGCGAATCTTCAGCTCGAGGCCGCGCGGCACGGGATGATAATACTTCACCGCTGCCATGTCGTCGGGAAAGTACTGCTCGCCGGCGGCAAAGGCCTCCTCCTCGTCGTGGGCATAGCGGTACTTTTCGCCGTAACCCAGGTCTTTCATCAGTCGAGTCGGGGCATTGCGCAGGTGCATGGGCACCTCGAGAGAGCCGCGTTCCCTGGCATCCTGCATTGCGGCGCTCGCCGCCTTGTAGACGGCATTGCTTTTGGCTGCGCACGCCAGGAACACAACGGCCTGCGCCAGCGCCAGCTCGCCCTCGGGGCTGCCGAGTCGCTCGAGCGCCTCCCACGCATTGAGCGCAAGTTGCAGTGCCCGCGGATCTGCGTTTCCGATATCTTCGGAGGCGACGCGGATCATTCTGCGGGCGACGTACAACGGATCACAGCCACCGTCGAGCATGCGCATCAGCCAGTACAGCGACGCATCGGGATCCGAGCCGCGAATTGATTTATGCAGGGCAGAGATCTGGTCGTAGAAGGCCTCGCCCTGCTTGTCGAAACGGCGCCTCGAACCGCTTGCGACCTCCGCGACTATCTCTTTCGATATCTCTCCGTCCACGGCGAGGTCGGCTGCCAGCTCCAGCAGATTGAGACCGCGTCGCGCATCTCCGTCAGCCGCAGCGGACAGCAGCTGCAGCTGGATCGCATCGATGGTGTAGCCTCCGCCGAGACCGCGCTCTTCATCGGCCAGGGCACGCCGCAGTATTGCGCCGATCGCGTCGTCGTCGAGGGCTTTCAGAACGTATACCCGGGCGCGCGACAGCAACGCGTTGTTCAGCTCGAAAGAGGGGTTCTCCGTTGTGGCCCCGATGAAGGTCAGCGTGCCATCTTCGACGAACGGCAGAAACGCATCCTGTTGTGATTTGTTGAATCGATGCACCTCATCGAGAAACAACACCGTTCCGTGAGTATGAATCTGGCGGTACTGCCGGGCTTCGTCGACGGCCGCACGTATGTCCTTTACGCCGGCCATCACGGCGGAAAGTGCGATGAAATGCGAATGCGTCGTCGTGGCGATCAGTCGTGCGAGCGTGGTCTTGCCGGTTCCCGGGGGGCCCCAGAAGACCATGGAGTGTGCCCTGCCCTGTTCGATGGCGCGGCGCAGCGGTTTACCTTCGGCCAGCAGGTGCGTCTGGCCAGAAAACTCATCGAGCGAGCTGGGTCGCATCCGATCTGCCAGCGGTCGAGCAGCAGTATCGTCTTCGATGCTGGAGAACAGGTCAGTCAACGCCAGTACTTACTCCGCGATTGTCCCGCCACTCTTCGAACCGAAGGCACCAGCCGCCAAGGCCGGCAAGGGCCAGCAGCAGGCCGATCAGGATACCGAGCGCGTCCGCGCCAACGTCGAGCCACTCTGCCATTCGATACCGGACTAGGCCCTGCAACACCTCGATGAGCATTCCGAATGCAAGCAGCCCGAGGGCAATCCGCCAGTAAGCGGCACGCGAGTACTGACCCGCGAACCATATCGCGAGGACAACAAACGTCAGCCCGTGCGCCCACTTGTCGACGTTTCGCAACCATTCGGCAACAGGCAATCCATCGGACCAGAACCAGACGGCTGCGGGCATCAGCGCAGCGATCAGAACAAGAAGCAACAGGATGACGCTGCCGAGTTGCCAGTGCCGCACGTAGCGCAGCGGAAGCATCAGGATTCCGGGTTATTGGCAGCCGGCGTGCCAACAACGTCGACGTCGTCGGGCGGCTCGAATGTGAAGCGGGCGTTTTCGATTGGCTCGTTGACGACAACCTCCGCCAGTTCTATCAGTGTCGTCTGCTCGAGGTTGTCGAAGAATACCATGCGAAACAGCGTGTCATCCGAAAAACCGAGTTCGACCCGCTCGAAGCCGCTTTCCGTGTTCTTTGGCCGTAATCGGACCCAGCGAACTGAACCCTCGGCATACGTACCGTCGTACTCGAACTGATCGAGCGCACCCTTTGAGCCGCTGAGTAACAGCGCAGGCGTATCGGCCAACGCCTCTTCCTGTGATTTGACGGTGACCTGTGCGAGATCCACGTCGTAGCTCCACATGTTGAGCCCGTCGGCGATCAGCCATTGCTCGTAAGGATCCGTGTAAGCCCATCGAAAGCGTCCGGGACGCTCGATCTCCAGCGTACCGCTGGACCGATCGATCACTTCTTCGTTCGCATCGAGCAGCGCCTGATCGAAATACGCCCGGAATGTGGTCACGTCTTCGACGAACGCATCGACCAGGGACTTCGCGCGCTCATCGTCCGTCGCTTCGCCGAAAGCCAGTCCGGTGACAACGAGCAAGGCGGCTGCGATTGAGATTCTGGACATCAAGACGCGCTATTCCTCTGCCGCTGTCGGCACCAGTATCTCGCGAGTGCCGTTCGGTTGTAGCGGGCCGACAAGACCGGCCGCCTCCATCGATTCGACCATGCGCGCGGCCCGGTTGTAGCCGATCTTGAGTCGCCGCTGCACGCCCGATATCGACGCTTTGCGCGTCTCCATCACCACCTGTACAGCCTGGTCGTAGAGCGGATCCTGCTCCGCATCGGCGCTGTCGAAGGGCTGCTTCTCGATTCCCGTCAGTGTCGGCGTCGGCTCCGACGGTCCGTCGAGGATCTCGTCGATGTAGCGCGGCTCGCCGCTCTTCTTGAGATTACGCACAACGCTGTGAACCTCGTGGTCTGCAACGAATGCGCCGTGTACGCGGACGGGCAACGAGGTACCGGGCGGCAGGTAGAGCATGTCGCCGTGACCCAGCAAATTCTCTGCACCCTGCTGATCGAGGATCGTGCGCGAGTCGACCTTCGCCGACACCTGAAACGCGATTCGCGTCGGCACGTTGGCCTTGATGAGGCCCGTGATGACGTCGACAGAGGGCCGCTGCGTGGCGAGAATCATGTGTATGCCGGATGCACGCGCCTTCTGAGCCAGCCGGGCGATCAGTTCCTCGACCTTCTTGCCCACGATCATCATCATGTCCGCAAGTTCGTCGATGATGACGACAATAAACGGCAGCGGCGTCAGCGTCGGATGCTCAACAGGCTTCTCCTCGTCGAACAGCTCGGGCGGCCTGAACGTCGGATCCTTGATGGGTTCACCGGCGTCTATCGCCTCGTTGACCTTGCGGTTGTACCCGCCGATATTCCGCACGCCCAGCGACGCCATCAGCGCATAGCGGCGATCCATCTCCGCGACGCACCAGCGCAGCGCGTTTGACGCCTCCTTCATATCCGTAACAACGGGAGTAAGCAGATGCGGAATGCCCTCGTAGACGGATAGCTCGAGCATTTTGGGATCGATCATTATCAGGCGTACCTGCTCGGCCTGCGCCTTGTAGAGAATGCTCAGCACCATGGCGTTGATTGCCACCGACTTGCCCGACCCCGTGGTGCCGGCGATCAGCAGGTGCGGCATGCGGGCGAGATCCGCAACAACGGAGTTGCCCCCGATGTCCTTGCCGAGTGCCAACGTCACCGGAGAGGCAAGTTCGTCGTACGCGCGTGATTTCAGAATCTCACCCAAGGTGACGAGCTGGCGGTTCTCGTTGGGAATTTCCAGACCAACAAAAGACTTGCCCGGTATGACTTCGACGATTCGCACACTGACGACAGACAGGGATCGCGCGAGGTCCTTCGCGAGATTCGCGATCTGGCTCACCTTGACGCCTGGCGCCGGGTCCAGTTCGAAGCGTGTGATCACCGGACCCGGTGAGACGGATCTCACCTCGACCTCGATCCCGAAGTCCCGCAGCTTCAGTTCGACGAGACGCGAGATCGCTTCCAGGGATTCCTCCGAATACCCCTGTTTCTGATCCGGCGGATCGTCAAGAAGCGACAACGGAGGCAGCTCGCCCTCCGCCGGCGGATCGAAAAGCGGTACCTGACGTTCCTTTTCGGCGCGCACACTCGGCTCCAGCGTCGGGATCACCGGCTCGATACGAGGCTTCGACCGCGACTTGTGGCGCTTCTTCTCGACCTCGACGACTTCCTGGCGCGCCGCAGCCTGCCTGCGGCCTTCGGCCTTGTCCTTGAGCTCGTCGATTTTCTGTCGGGCTTTCTCGAATCCGGCCAGGCACCAGTGGCCGATTCGGTCCATGACCTGGATCCAGGAGATTCCAAGAAACAACGACAGCGACGCGACCCAGACGACAAACAGCAACGTGCTCGCGCCGAGCAGCTTCATGATGCTCTCGAGGCGGTTGCCCACGATCTGGCCAATGATGCCGCCGGCCGTTTCGTTGAAGCCGGCCGATGAAAAGTGCAGCGTCGCGAGCGCGCAGCTGGTCACGAGCGTTGCGAGAAAGCCGGCGAAACGCAGGCCAAAGTCCATGCTCGTCAATTCGATCTCGGTCTTCTGCTCCCGATAGAGCATCCAGCCAAGGTAGAAAACCATGATCGTGAAAAGGTAAGCCGGCAACCCGAACCAGTTGAACAAAGCATCCGCGATCAGCGCACCCACGCGCCCGACACCGTTGTTGACCTCTGTCGCACTCGTCGCCTGGCTGAAGCCCGGGTCCGCCGGATCGTAGGTAAAAAGCGCGAACCACAGGATCAGCGCAAGCGCGCCGAATATGTACAAAGCTCCCTCGCGCAAAGCGCGATGGACCTGGGCTGATAAACGTGATTCGGGTTGTTTGCTTGCGCGGGCTTTTGCCATACGATACCGACTTTCGGTCGGACTCGACTCTGGAAGATATCTGGAAAAGTATACATGAGTGACTTGAAACATTGCCGTGTCATCATCCTCGGCTCCGGACCGGCCGGATATGCCGCTGCCGTCTATGCTGCACGCGCGAACCTGAACCCGGTCTTAATCACAGGGGTCGAACAGGGTGGTCAGCTGATGACGACGACGGACGTGGACAACTGGCCGGGCGACGTCGAGGGCCTCCAGGGTCCGGAGCTGATGGATCGCATGTTACGGCACGCTCAACGCTTCGACACCGAAGTCGTCAACGACCACATACACAAGGCCGATCTGTCGGTGCGACCGTTTCGTCTCGACGGCGACTATGGCACGTACACCTGTGACGCCCTGATTATCTGCACCGGCGCCACGGCGAAATATCTCGGGTTACCGTCTGAAGAGGCGTACAAGGGCCGCGGCGTTTCGGCTTGCGCCACGTGCGACGGCTTCTTCTACCGGGACAAGCGGGTCGCCGTCATCGGCGGTGGCAACACGGCCGTCGAAGAAGCGCTCTACCTGAGCAACATCGCGTCGAAGGTCACCGTCGTGCACCGGCGGGACGCGCTGCGCGCCGAAAAGATCATGCAGGATCATCTTTTTGAGAAAGAGAGCGAAGGCAAGGTCGAAATGCGCTGGGACAACGTGCTCGACGAGGTGCTTGGCGATGACATGGGCGTAACGGGGGTTCGACTCCGGAGCACGAAAGATGAAGCAAAGACCACCGAGGTCGACGTAGACGGTGTATTCATCGCGATCGGGCACAGTCCGAATACCGGGCTGTTCGACGGCCAGCTGGAGATGAAGAACAACTACATCATCGTCAACTCGGGTATCGAGGGTAACGCGACCGCGACCAGCGTGCCGGGCGTTTTTGCAGCCGGCGATGTTATGGACCAGGTATATCGCCAGGCGATTACGTCAGCGGGGACAGGATGCATGGCGGCGCTCGACGCCGAAAAGTACCTCGACGCACTGGAAGCCGAAAAGGCCTGATGGAGGTAACCGTCCATGAGAGCATCGACAGTATTCCTGCGGAGGCGTGGAACGCGCTTGCTGGCGACGACTACCCGTTCCTGAAACACGAGTTCCTCTCGGCCGCAGAGCGGTCCGGCTCGGTAGCGCCCGAGCGAGGGTGGATTCCTCGCCACCTCGCCGTCTACGACGACGCAAACCTCAAAGGCGCGATGGTGCTATACGAAAAGAACCACTCCTGGGGTGAGTTCGTTTTCGACTGGAGCTGGGCGAACGCGTACGAACAGGCGGGACTGTCCTACTATCCCAAGCTCGTCTCGGCGGTGCCGTTTACACCCGCCAGCAGTCGCCGGGTCCTCCTTGCCGACGAAAACGATGAAGAGACGGCCAACGGCCTGATCGAAGCGGCACTGCAACTCGCTATGCAAGCCGGATGTTCGTCGCTGCACCTTCTTTTTCCAGAACAGGGTGAGACCGCGCGCCTCGAGAAGGCCGGGCTCAAACTACGGAAGGACTGCCAGTTCCACTGGCGTAACCGGGGCTACAATTCGTTTGACGAGTTCCTGGCCACATTCAGCTCATCGAAACGCAAGAAAGCGCGCCGCGAGCGGCGCTATGTCTCCGAGGCCGGTATTGGCTTTCGCTGGCTGGACGGCAATGCGCTGGATGCTGAGAAGTGGCAGACGATATACCGCCTCATCAGTATCACCTTCATGCGGCGCGGGTCGCTCCCCTACTTCGACATTGATTTCTTCATTGACCTCAGTCGTGACCTGCCGGACAACATTCTCGTCGTTCTCGCGGAGCGCGACGATGTGCCGATCGCGGCGGCCGTCTTTTTCGTGGGGCCGCGAACGCTTTACGGGCGTTACTGGGGAAGTGACGGCGACTACAACGCCCTGCATTTCGAGACCTGCTACTACCAGGGTATCGAGTATTGCATCCGGCATGGCATCGAGGTTTTCGAACCAGGCACCCAGGGAGAGCACAAAATCAGTCGCGGGTTTACGCCCGAAACCACCTGGTCGGCGCATTGGCTCGCACAGCCACAGTTCTTCGACGCGATCGGCGAATACCTCGAGGCGGAGCACCGCCACGTGGAGCGCTACATGCGTGCGGTTGACGCCCACAGCCCGTACAAGAAGGAATCGTGAGTGCAATCCGCATCGCCTGGTTGAATCCGGCCGACCCGCCGGATGCCTTTCCCCTCATCGCTAATGCGCTCAAAGAACCCGACGGATTGCTCGCAGCCGGCGGCGATCTGAGTACGCCACGACTGCTCGCGGCATACCGGGCTGGCATATTTCCATGGTATGACGATGGCCAGCCGATTCACTGGTGGTCACCCGATCCTCGCTGCGTGTTGCGGCCGGCTGCGTTTCACGCGTCTCGAACCCTACGTCGCGCCATGCGCCGCTCGAGATGCGAGCTTCGATTCAATACGTCGTTCGCAGCGGTAATTCGCGCATGTGCAGAGCCACGTCCGGCGCAGGCGGACACCTGGATAACGCGCGATATGATGTCGGCCTACGAACGACTCAATGACGAAGGCTGGGCACACTCGATTGAGGTTTGGGACGAAAACACGCTCGTCGGTGGCCTGTACGGCCTCGCGATCGGCAAGGTCTTTTTTGGCGAATCCATGTTCAGCGCCGAGACCAACACGTCGAAGTACGCGATGGCAGGACTTTGTCGTCTCCTTGACGATCACGACTTCGAATTACTGGACTGCCAGGTGGTCTCCCCGCACCTGGAGACGCTGGGCGCGGAACTGATGCCGCGCGAGGACTTCGCGAAGGTCCTTCAACGCGCTTGCGAGCCGGCAATATCCTTTGAAAACTGGCCGGATGCCCCCATTCTCATTTCAGAGCTGTGCGAGTAGCGGCCGGATCCTGCATTGCAATAACCCGGTCGTTTCTGCACAATTCGCGAGCCTTCAGACAGCAGAGGAAAACGGCACTTGGCGAAAGAAGAAGCCATCCAGATGGAAGGCGTCGTGACAGAGACGCTTCCGAATACGACGTTTCGGGTCGAACTCGAGAACGGCCACGTCGTAACCGCGCATATCAGTGGAAAAATGCGCAAGAACTACATCCGTATCCTGACCGGAGACAAGGTTACGGTTGAGCTTACTCCGTACGACCTTTCCAAGGGTCGCATCGTCTATCGAGGCCGATAAGCAGGAATACTCGTGGGAGCGGCGTCCCCGCCGCGAATCGGGGCCAGAGGCCCCTCCGACATCGCGGTTTGACAACCGCTCCTATTAACTACTCCTCGGGAAGGTGCTCGAGTTCCTTGAGAGCCGGTTCCGCGTTGAGCTCCAGGTTGTCGTCGTCGCCCACCGTGACGCGTACGTGTCCGCCATCGGCGAGGGCACCGAACAGAAGCTCTTCAGCGAGCGCACGCTTGATGTGCTCCTGTATGACCCGCGCCATCGGGCGAGCGCCCATCTTCGGATCGTAGCCGCGCTCCGCTATCCACTCTCGCGCTTCATCGTCGAGTTCAATCGTCACGTCGCTGCTACCCAGCTTGGCCTCCAGTTCAACAACGAGCTTGTCCACGACGCGCTTGATGGAACTCATGTCGAGCGGCGCGAACTGGATGATTGCGTCGAGACGGTGTCGGAATTCGGGCGTGAACGACTTCCTGATGACTTCCATGCCGTCGCTGCTGTGATCCTGAGTCGTGAAGCCGATTGATGCGCGGCTCATTTCCTGTGCGCCGGCGTTGGTCGTCATGACGAGCACGACGTTGCGGAAATCTGCTTTTCGGCCGTTGTTGTCCGTCAGCGTGCCGTGGTCCATCACCTGCAACAGCAGGTTGAAGACCTCGGGATGCGCTTTTTCGACTTCATCGAGCAACACGACCGCGTGCGGATTCTTGGTGACGGCTTCCGTCAGCAGGCCACCCTGATCGAAGCCGACGTACCCCGGCGGCGCCCCAATCAGTCGCGACACCGTATGCCGTTCCATGTACTCGGACATGTCGAAGCGAATCAGTTCGACACCCATGATCATCGCGAGCTGGCGGGTCACTTCAGTCTTGCCGACGCCTGTTGGCCCTGCAAACAGGAACGCGCCGATCGGTTTGTCCTCTTCCCGCAGGCCCGAGCGCGCCATCTTGATCGCCGACGCCAATGCGCCGATAGCCTGGTCCTGGCCGAAGATCGTCAGCTTGAGATCGCGCTCGAGCGTCCGAAGTACATCGCGATCCGACGCGGACACGCTTTTGGCCGGTATGCGAGCCATCTTCGCCACGATGTTCTCGATCATCTCGACGGTGACGTGATCGCCTCGTTCGGCGACCGGCTGCAGCCGCAGGTTCGCTCCCGCCTCGTCCATGACGTCGATCGCCTTGTCCGGCAGGTGCCTGTCATTGATATGACGAGCCGAAAGCTCGGCAGCAGCCTCGAGCGATCCCTTGTCGTAACGAATACCGTGATGCTCCTCGAAGCGGGACTTGAGCCCGTGCAAAATCTCGATAGTTTCGTGAATTGTCGGTTCCGGCACATCTATCTTCTGGAAGCGGCGCGCGAGCGCGTGGTCTTTCTCGAAGATCCCGCGGTACTCGGAATAGGTCGTCGACCCGATGCAACGAATCTCACCGTTCGCCAGCACCGGTTTGATCAGGTTGCTGGCGTCCATGACGCCGCCCGATGCCGCGCCGGCGCCGATCACCGTGTGGATTTCGTCGATAAACAGGATTGCGCCCGGGTCCTTGCGAACTTCGGCAATCACGCCCTTGAGCCGCTTTTCGAAATCGCCGCGATACTTGGTGCCCGCGATCAGCGTGCCCATGTCCAGTGCGTAGATCGTCGAGTCGCGCAACACCTCCGGCACTCGTTCCTCCACGATCATTCGGGCCAGCCCTTCTGCGAGCGCCGTCTTGCCGACGCCGGCTTCGCCAACGTAGAGCGGATTGTTCTTGCGACGCCGGCAGAGAATCTGCACGGTGCGTTCGATCTCGATTTCCCGGCCGATCAACGGGTCGATCCTGCCTTCGACGGCGAGCTGGTTGAGATTCGTCGCGTACTGTTCGAGCGGCGACGCATCAGCTTCGCCCTCACCGTCCAGTTGCGATTCCTGCTCTTCGCCGCCGCTCTCTCCGGGCAGTTGCGGCATGCCGTGCGAGATGTAGTTGACGATGTCGAGCCGCGTAATGTCCTGCAGGTTCAGGAAATAGACGGCCTGCGACTGCTTCTCGCTGAAGATTGCGACCAGCACGTTACTGCCGGTGACCTCCTTTTTGCCGCTGGACTGGACGTGAAACACCGCGCGCTGAAGCACGCGCTGGAAACCGAGCGTGGGTTGCACGTCGTTGTCATCATCATGCGGCATCAGCGGCGTTTGCTCGTCGATGAACTCGTTCAGCTGGCGGCGCAGCTCGGGGATATTGCCGTTGCAGGCCTTGAGTATCTCGTGCACCTTCGGAATATCGAGCAGCGCAAGCAGCAGGTGCTCGACGGTCATGAACTCATGACGCTGATCCCGTGCTCTTTGAAATGCCTCATTGAGGCAGAATTCCAGTTCGCTACTCAACATGTGTCTTCCTTACCTCCGTCAGGATTCTTCCATCGTACACAGCAAAGGGTGTTGATGCTGCTTCGCAATCGTCATGACCTGCGCGACCTTGGTCTCGGCGATCTCGAAGTTGTAGACGCCGCAGACGCCCTTGCCCTTGGTATGTACTTCTAACATGACCTGCGTGGCCCGCGTACGTTCCATCCCGAAAACGGACTCCAGGATATCAACCACGAATTCCATAGGCGTATAGTCGTCATTGATGAGCACCACCCGATAGAGCGGTGGCTCCTTCAGTTTCGGTCGAGCCTCCTCGACCGCGAGGTCGAAGCCATCTGACTGGTTGTCTGGCTGGCGGCGTTCACTCATAGCTGAATACGACAATTTCCCAATATGCAGTTCACAGGCGGGTTATTATATATGGGCCTGCGTTGCCGATTTCAGCACGGTTCGCAAAAATCGAATCCGGCTTGGCAGTGAAGACCGCGAGGCAGGCTAATTTCGGGATGAAAAATCGCGTGTATATACTTGCTAGATAAGGTAATTTTTCGCTAAAACCCTTATCATCGGCGGGCTGCGTTAAAACAAGGTGCACACACGAAACTCCATCGGACGGTAATCGGACTGGAATCGGACGAAAAATGACCTCGAACAGCTTTTGGTCTGACCTTCGCGGGCTGGACAGCAACCAGTTGCTGTCGACGGCCAGTCGCGTGCTGCCGCCGTGGATCAGCCTTCTGCTGGTCGTGGTCATTGCGTGGCAGCTCGCGAAGACGTTCTGGCTGTTCGTCCCCGGCACATCCGCCGGCGATCCTGTCGCGGTGCCGGCCTCTCTGAATATAGCCTCGCCTGCCGGCGATTCGTCCGTCGACGTACAGTCGATAGCCGACGTTCACCTCTTCGGTATCGCAAACGAGGAAGATGAGCCGACCGACATTGCACCGACGGAAATAACGGACGACCTGCCCGATACGCGATTGACCAATCTGGTTCTCAAAGGAACCATCGCCTCCGATTTCGTCGAGGAATCCGCTGCGATCATTGCCGATGGCAACCAGGATGAGCAAGTCTACGCGGTCGGCGATCCGGTAACGTCCGGCGCGAAACTGCACGCGGTCTATGCGGATCGGGTCGTACTCAACGAGAACGGCCAGCTGACGAACCTGGAATTGCCGAAAGAATTCCCGGAAGGCACATCCGCACCGACGCGACGCGTTTCGCGCACGACGCAGAGAACCGCCAACAATCAGCGAAGCATCCAGGCGGTCGTTTCGCAGAATATCGCCAAGCTGTCCGATGTCATCCGGCCGACGCCCTACTTCGTCAACGGCCAACAAAAAGGCTATCGCGTGTACCCGGGACGTGACCGCAGGCAGTTCGCGGCGCTCGGACTCAGGCCAGGCGACCTGATCAAGGATATCGATGGCCAGTCGCTGACCGACCCGACGCAGGCTATGCAGATTTTCCAGTCCCTTGGGCAGGCCGACCAGGTTTCGGTTACGGTCGAGCGCAACGGACAACCGGAAACAATCGTACTCAAGACCAGTCAACTTGATATGGGCGAAAAAGAATCCGAATGAAGCTTGTAACAACAATAATGGCGCAAGCCGGCCGGTGCATTCTGCTGGCCGGCATCTGTGCAATTGCTGCCGCTAACGCATCGGCACAGCAAACTGTGACGCCGAACTACAAAGATGCCGACATCCGAAAGATTGTCGAAGCTGTTGGTGACGTCACGCAGAAGAACGTCATCATCGATCCCCGTGTGACCGGGAAGGTCACGCTGCTGTCGTCGACGCCGATGAGCCCGGATGCCTTCTACGAGGCTTTTCTGTCGATTCTCGAAGTGCACGGTTATGCGGCGATCAACAGCGGCGACGTCATCAAGATCCTGCCAAACGCAACAGCCCGGCAGTATGCTGGGCCCGTGGGCAATGAAGGATTCGGCGGCGACGACATCGTCACGCAGGTAATCCAGGTACGGAATATCGGTGCGGCTCAGCTGGTGCCAATACTGCGACCGCTCGTACCGCAGTACGGTCACCTGGTCGCGCACGCCGCGTCGAACATGCTGGTTATTTCGGACCGGGCGGCGAACGTGTCGCGCATGATTACGATTATCCGCCGCATCGACCAGGCAAGCGACGAAGACATCGAGGTCGTGCGCCTCGAACATGCCTCGGCAGCCGAGCTCGTGCGCATCATGACAACACTGACCCAGCAGCCGCGGCCCGACGGTGTGCCGGTTACGACGAGCCTGGTCGCCGACACGCGTACGAACAGCATTCTCATCGGTGGAGACCGAACCGAGCGCATTCGCCTGCGCGCGCTGATCGCGCACCTCGACACGCCGCTGGAAGCCGGCGGTGACACCCAGGTCCGCTATCTGAATTATGCGGATGCCGAGGAACTAGCGACCAAACTGCAACAGCACTTCGCCGACCAGGCGGCAGCTGCGTCAGGACAGGCCGCCGGCGCGGCCGGCGCCGGCAACGCCGACAGGGTGAGCGTCTGGGCCGACACGCAAACGAACGCGATCATCGTTGACGCGCCGCCCAAGATGATGCGATCGCTGATGCAGATCGTGGACAAACTCGACATTCGCCGCAAACAGGTCCGCGTCGAGGCAATCATCGTCGAGATCCTGGCCGACAAGACTTCGGAGCTCGGCGTGACCTGGGCCGTG
>JAAUXY010008303.1_pt1 | contig 17466 bp, 15 predicted proteins | sample 7278121 | NCBI WGS metagenome assembly JAAUXY01 (sample SAMN14350117, study PRJNA611818) | marine sediment metagenome | isolation source: surface marine sediment (1.8m) | place: French Polynesia: Moorea | collected 2018-08 | reverse complement strand
TACACCGGAGTTCCACAGTCTCGTTGATCTGGGGGGACGGATCAACTGCATTTTGTGCGCGCCATCACACAAACGACAATTCATTAAGTAAAAGGCGGTTTGAGGCCGTGAACAGGGCCCGAATCGGGGGTTCAGGTACAGCAGAGAGCGCGCTCAAGACCGCTGCCGGCGCTAGCTCTGGTGGGAGCGCGCGTTGCTACTCGCGGCAGACGCTCGGCAGGTAGCGACCTTCGATCGTGCCTCCGTCGCCGTGGTCAGCGCCACCGTTCATCAGGTTGCCGCCCGCAGGCGCTCCGGCCTTTCCGCAGCGCCAGACAAACGTGTTGCCGTCGGTTTCATAGGGCGTCATGAACAACGTACTTCCCGCGATTTCCAGGTTTGCGAGCGTGCCGCCGAACGTGATTTCGATACGTCCTTCGTTGATCGCCACCTGGCTGACATAGGAGCCCCGGGTATCGGTAGCGTTTGCAGACATGCCGGCCGCGACTCGATCAGCCGGCGCTACGCCGTCGTTCAGGTAGGCGTCGACGACCGGTGTCTTGGCACCGGCGGCCATGCCCACGCCTTCGGAGACTTGCGCCCGGATCGTGTAGGTCTGATAGGCAGAGGTGGCCAGAGAGGCGAGGATGCCGATGATGGCTACGACGATCATCAGCTCGATCAGCGTGAACCCGCGGTTTAGTCGTTTCATGGTAGCGGTTGTCAACGCCATTCTCCCGATCAATGTATTTGTATATCGCACCAAGAGGGTGCGTGCCAGCGCCGTGCGGAACGACACCTGCTTTTGTGACGTACGTCACGGTTTTCTTGTGTCAGTCAAAAAAAAGCCCCGGGGTATTCGTCCCGGGGCTTTTCGTCAGGCAAAAGCCCAAGCGTCCATCTTACGGACGGCAAGCAGCCGGCAGCCACTTGGCGTTGGTAGAGAGGGTGGCGCCACCGGCGCAAGCCCACTCGACAGAACCACCGCTGGACGTATCCGGCGTCAGCGTCAGCGTCGCGTTCGTGATGTTCGTGTTCGCGTCGTTGCCGTACATCACCGTGATCACACCGTTATTAACCGTAACCGACGTGACGTACTTGCCGGTGATGTTGCCAGGCTCAGACAGGCCAGCTGACAGGTTGTTACCCGGCAGGCCACCAGAGTCCTGGAAGAACTCGGCGACAGCCGTCTTACCACCACCTGACAGGTTCAGACCTTCAGAAACCTGTGCGCGGATCGTGTAATCCTGGTAGGCCGGGATCGCGATCGCGGCCAGAATGCCGATGATCGCGACAACGATCATCAGTTCGATAAGCGTAAAACCTTGCTGCTTCTTCATTTCTCGTATCTCCATGATGGTGAGAATTGTGTTGGTCGACGAATTCGTCTGTGCAAGAGGGTGAAGCAAGCAGCGTGCCAAGACCGGGGTTGCCTCGTTAAGTAATTGATTCTAATAGCTATAGTGGTTTTTCGGGCGCAATGCATCTGTGCCCATTTGCCGACAAAAAGTGACGCTTTTGTCGCAAGCTGACAATTTTTGTCAGTCAGTTCGCCGAAGGGGAACAGTACTTATGTCACGCGTAACTACTTGATGTCGAGCTTCTCGATCCGGTAACGCAATTGCCGGAATGTAAGCCCGAGCAGTTTCGCCGCGGCCGTCTTGTTATACCGCGTCTTCTCTAACGCATCGATGATGGCCTGGCGCTGGACATCCTCTATCTGGTCACCGAGGCTGCCGGCCACTGCCTGGCCCGTACCCGTCTCCGACGGCGCCTCGCTTCTCAGCGCGAGGTCATCGGCATCGATGACGCCAGTGGCGCACAGTGTGACCGCGCGTTCCAGCATGTTCTCGAGCTCCCGGACATTGCCCGGAAAGTCGTACTTAAGCAGTGCGGCCTTCGCGGAGTCATTCAGCTTCGCGTTGCGATCCAGCTTCGTCAGAATGAACTCCGCCAGTTCGAGCACGTCGTCGCCTCGCTCCCTGAGCGCCGGCACGTTCAGCTCAATGACGTTGACGCGGTAATAGAGATCCTCCCGAAACTCGCCGTCCTTGACCATCTGCCGGAGGTTCTTGTGCGTTGCCGTCAGCAACCTCGCATTGACCGACTCCTCCTTCGCCGCGCCGACAGGTCGCACTGACTTCTCCTGGATGACGCGCAGCAGTTTGACCTGCATCGCGAGTGGCAGATCCGCGATCTCATCCAGGAACAACGTGCCGCCTTCCGCGCTCTGGATCAGGCCGGTTTTGTCCGAGTCCGCGCCGGTGAAGCTGCCCTTGCGGTGCCCGAAGAACTCGCTCTCCATCAGTTCGGACGGGATCGCACCGCAATTGACGGGCACGAATGCCCCGCCCGAACGAGCACTGCTTTCGTGGATCAGCCGCGCGACGAGTTCCTTGCCGGTGCCGGATTCACCCGAAATGTGCACCGGCGCCTGCGACCTCGCGACCTTGTCGATCATCGCGCGCAGTTCCTGCATCGGTGCAGACTGGCCAAGCAGCTTCGACGGCGTGCCCTCCGACGACGGGTTCAGCTTCAGCGCGTTCTCGATGATGTCGCGGAGGTGATTCAGATCCAGCGGCTTCGACAGGAAATCGAATGCGCCAAGTTTCAGCGCCGTCACTGCGGTCTCGACGTTACCGTGCGCCGTTATCACGGCCACCGGTACCTGCGGCGCGTTCTTCTGCATCCATTCGACAAGTTCGAGCCCGTCGCCATCAGGCAGGCGCATGTCGGTCAGGCACAGGTCGAAGGTCCGCGACTGCAACAGCTTCTTGCCGCTTTCAAGGTCGAGGGCCGAGTCCGTCTCAATGCCCATGCGGCCCAGCGTCAACGTTAGCAGCTCGCAGATGTCCGGTTCGTCGTCGATGACGAGTGCAGCGGGCGCGCTCATGATGATTTGTTCCCCCAGCGATCGGGATCGGCAAAAACTATGCGAAAGATACTGCCCCCGTCGGCGCGGTCAAGGTGCAGCAGTGTCGAGCGGTTCAACTCGCAGAGTTCACGGGATATGTAGAGCCCCAGCCCTGTTCCGCCCGAACGCGCGGTGAAAAACGGTTCGAACATCTTCTCCGCCGTGGCTTCGTCAACGCCGAAGCCGCGATCCAGGACCTCGAGGAAGGGACGCTCGCGCCCGTCCAGACGCCCGGCGCGAATCTCGACGTGGATGCCGCCCGTTTCGCTCGCGTACTTGACGGCGTTGTCGCACAGGTTCCACATGACCTGTCGCAGGTGGCTTCGATCGATCCTGACGAACAGGTCCGGATCGATGTCGTGCACGTGCAATTCGCCTTCCTGCAACTCGAGCGTCCGCGTGAACTCCGACGCGAAATCGTTGAGCCACGGACCCAGCGCGAGCCGCTCGGGCTCGCCGGAGTCGCGCCTCGAGAGCTGCAATACGTTGTCGATGATGTGGCTGACGCGCTCCGAGTTCGACTGGATGATGTCCGTCAGGCGCTTGTCACTCTCGTCGACGGCGTCCGACTCCGCCAACAGCTGCGCGGCATGACTCATCGCGCCGACCGGGTTGCGGATCTCGTGCGCGATGCTCGCGCTCAAGCGTCCCAGAGACGCCAGCTTCGACTGCTGGACGCGTTCGTTCAGGAGGCTCGAGTCTTCCAGGAAAATCAGGATCGGGCCGTTGCGTTCGCCGTCCTTGACCAGCGGCGCGAGGTGCGCGGTGATGCGCAACGCCGAGTCATCGCCTGATAACAACATCTCCGGATGCGAGGACAACGAAAAATCCGACCGCCAGTTGGCGATGTGTCCGGCCAGGGCTTCCGATGCCTCCGCCAGCGGCCGTCCCGCAAGACGTTTGCTGGCGCCCAGGAGCCGCGCCGCTGACGCGTTGTTGAGCCGGATTCGATTGTCGCTGTCGACGACCAGGATGCTCTCTCTAAGGTGTTGGACGATGTATTCGTTGAGCTCCGACAGATTTTTAAGATCGACGCCTCGCTGCCTCGCCAGCGCCTCGCTCGCGCGGATGCCTTTTGACAGCGTCTGGCTTGCGAGCGCCATCATGAAGATGATGGCGCACAGGAGACCCGCCGCCGGATAGTTGACCGGTAGCTCGCTGACCTGGGAGAAGAGCTGCTCCCCGAGAATCGCGAAGGTCGCGATCGCGGCGAACACCGGCGGCGTTCGCAGTGGCAGTATCAGGCTCGCCACGCCGAGAAACACGATCAGCAGCCCGCCCAGGCCGGTACTGATGCCGCCGCTCATGTGCATGAGCATCGTCACGGTGACGACGTCGACGAGCAATGAACCCGCAACCAGTGTCGCCATTGACAGGTTTCGATACCGGATGCCCAGCAGGACAACCATCGAGAAAATCAGGTAGCCGATTGTCGTTGCGATGAACAGCTGCGGATGCCGGTCGCCGAAGATATGCGGCTCGGTGCCGACGAGGAACAGGACGATCAGCGTTGCCGCTATGAACAGGCGAAACCCGCCCAGCGTCGTCAGGATTCGCCAGCGGAGGTCGTCGGTCTCGCCCGGTGGGCCCACCAACTGTGGCGCCGCGGTATGACTCTGCGTGTTAGCCGTTTCTGTGTTCATCAGGGCGCTTGAAACCGGTCAGCGTGGATTGTAGACGATACCGTGTCCTGATGCGGTATCGGCCGGGGCGTCGAATTCTCGAGCGCTAAAGCGCTACCGCCTTTGCGTCATCACTGCGTTTGATCCAGAATGCGCGTCTTCCAATGCAATAGCTCCCGACAGGTCGATACGTAATGAATCTGCATGAATACCAATCGAAGGCGTTGTTTGCCGAGTATGGCATCCCGGTTCCAAAAGGCATTGCGGCTGAAACGCCCGAAGCCGCCGTTAAAGCGGCGGAAACGCTGGGCGGCGAGCTTTGGGTCGTCAAGGCCCAGGTCCATGCAGGCGGTCGGGGCAAGGCAGGCGGCGTAAAGCTCGCCCGCAGTCTCGACGAAGTCAGAGAGTACGCCGGGGCGATGCTCGGCACGCAGCTTGTGACGCACCAGTCCGGTCCCGAAGGGCTGCCGGTGAATGTCGTTTACGTGGAGCAGGGTTCGGATATCGATCGTGAGCTGTACCTGTCGATGCTCGTCGATCGGGAAGTCAGCCGGGTGTCCTTCATCGCATCGGCCGCCGGTGGCATGGACATCGAGAAGGTCGCGGAGGAAACACCGGAGAAGATATTCACGGTAGCAATCGCACCCGACGCAGGGCTGCAGGACTACCAGGCGCGTCAGCTGGCGTTCGGGCTCGGCCTCGACAAGACCCAGATGCGCCAGTTCGGCGGCATCATCAAGCAGCTGTACACCCTGTACCAGGACTGCGATGCCAGCCTGGTCGAGGTCAACCCGCTGATCACGACCAAGGCGGGCGACGTTATCGCGCTGGATGCGAAAATCAATATCGAGGCTAACGCGTTGTATCGCCAGCCGAAGCTGGTCGAGATGCGCGACGAGTCGCAGGAAGACGAAAAGGAGCGCGCCGCGGCCGAGCACGATCTGAACTACGTGTCCTTAGACGGTGACATCGCCTGTATGGTGAACGGTGCCGGCCTCGCGATGGCGACGATGGACCTGATCAAGCTGCACGGCGGAGACCCGGCCAACTTCCTGGACGTCGGTGGCGGCGCGACCAGCGAGCGCGTCGCGGCTGCGTTCAAGTTGATCCTGTCCAACGACACGGTCAAAGCCATCCTCGTCAACATCTTCGGCGGCATCGTTCGCTGCGACCTGATCGCCGAGGGCATCATCACGGCCGTCAAGGAGGTGGGCGTCACCGTGCCCGTCGTCGTACGACTGGAGGGGACGAACGTCGACAAGGGCCGCGCATTGCTGGCCGACAGTGGACTGGACATTATCGCGGCCGATGACCTGACCGACGCCGCCAAGAAAGCGGTTGCGGCGGCAGCCTGAGGCCTTTGAAACATGAGCGTTCTAGTAAATAAAGACAGCAAGATCATCTGCCAGGGCCTGACGGGCAACCAGGGGTCCTTCCATACCGAGCAGTGCCTCGCCTACGGCACGCAGGTCGTTGCCGGCGTGACGCCGGGCCGCGGCGGAGAAGAGCACCTCGGGCTGCCCGTGTACAACACGATGCGTGACGCCGTCGCAGAGACGGGCGCAGACGTCAGCATGATCTACGTGCCGGCGCCGTTCGCCGCCGACGCCATTCTCGAGGCGGCAGACTCCGGCGTGAAGCTGGTCGTCTGTATCACCGAGGGCATCCCGGTCAACGACATGATTCGCGTGAAGTCGGCCCTGCGTGATTTCGATTGCCGACTGATCGGACCCAACTGCCCGGGCATCATTACGCCGGGCGAGTGCAAGATCGGCATCATGCCGGGCATGATTCACCAGCCGGGTCGCATCGGCGTCGTCTCCCGTTCCGGCACGCTGACCTACGAAGCTGTGTACCAGACAACGCAGAACGGCCTGGGCCAGAGCACCTGTATCGGCATCGGCGGCGACCCGGTCCGGGGCATGAACTTCATCGATTGCCTGGAGCTGTTCGAGGCAGACCCGGCGACCGACGGCATGATCATGGTCGGCGAAATCGGTGGTACCGACGAGGAAGCGGCTGCCGAGTTCATCCAGCAAAGCGTCAAGAAACCGGTCGTCGCGTACATCGCCGGCGTCACCGCTCCTCCGGGCAAGCGCATGGGTCACGCGGGCGCTATCGTTGCCGGTGGCAAGGGCACCGCCGATGCGAAATTCGCCGCGCTCGAGGCGGCCGGCGTCGCGACGGTTCGTTCGCCCGCCGAGCTCGGCAGCAAGATGCTCGAGATCATCGATAACTAGGCTTTGGCGACCGCCGCGGCCGCCGAATAAACAGTGAAAGTCGCGTTAGCCCAACTGGACCTGATTGTCGGAGACGTTTCCGGCAACAAGGAGCGCATTCTCGAGTACGCAGCCCGAGCTCGTGACGAGCTTGGCGCCGAACTCGTCGTATTCCCGGAACTCAGTATCTGCGGCTACCCGCCGGAGGACCTGTTGCTGCACGCCGGCCTGCGCAAGGACGTCGAGGCGGCGGTCGGCGAGCTCCGGCAGGCGGCCAGCGGTATCGCGCTGCTGGTGGGTTTTCCCGAATGGAGCGCGGGACACTTATATAACAGTGCGGCCGTCTTCTCCGAAGGCGAACAGCTCTGTTGCTATCGGAAACGCTGTCTGCCGAACTACGCGGTGTTCGACGAGCAGCGATACTTCACACCCGGTTCGGAACCGGTCGTGTTCGAGATAGGCGGGCTCGGGATCGGCCTGACCATCTGTGAAGACATATGGCAGAAGACGCCGCTCGCCGATCTTCAAACCGCCGGGGCGGACCTGGCGATAGCGATCAATGGCTCGCCCTTCGAAATCAACAGCCAGGTGAACCGGGAATCGACGGCGCGCGAGCGAGCGTCGGAGACCGGCCTGCCGCTCATCTACACCAACATGGTCGGCGGCCAGGACGAGCTCGTGTTCGATGGCGGCAGCTTCGCCATGCACGGCGACGGTGAGCTCGCGTTCCGGGGTGACTCGTTCGTCGAGGGTCTGTATTCGCTCGAAGTCGAGCAGTCGGACGGCGCGATCCAGTTCGGCTCCGAGGCCGGCGTTCGCGATCTCGCCTCTACCGAAGCGCGGGTCTACGAGGCGCTCGTCACCGGCACCCGGGACTATGTCCGCAAGCACGGCTTTCCCGGTGTCATCATCGGCCTGTCCGGAGGCATCGACTCGGCGCTGGTGCTCGCGGTCGCCTGTGATGCGCTCGGCAAGGAACGCGTTCGTACCGTGCAGATGCCGTTCCATTACACATCGGCGATCAGCCGCGAAGACTCGGCGTCGCAGGCGAGCCTGCTCGGTGTCCGGCACGACCTGATACCGATCGCGCCGATTTACGATGCGACGGTCGCCCAGCTCGAAGCCGTCTTCGAAGGGCGCGAGGAAGACGTCACCGAGGAGAACATTCAGTCACGCTGCCGCGGGCTGATACTGATGTCGATCTCTAACAAGACCGGCTGGATGCTGCTCACGACTGGCAACAAGAGTGAGATGGCCGTCGGCTACGCGACGCTGTACGGCGACATGGCCGGCGGGTTCGCGCCGATCAAGGACTGCAGCAAGTCTCTTGTCTACCGGCTCGCGCGCTACCGCAATACGCTCGGTGAGGCCATACCGGAACGCGTCATCACGCGAGAGCCGTCGGCCGAACTGCGTCCGGACCAGAAGGATAGTGACTCGCTTCCCGACTACGACGTGCTGGACCCGATACTGGAAGCGTTTATTGAAGAGGACCTGTCGGTCAACGAGATAGAAGCGCAGGGGTTTGAACGCAGCACGGTCATTCGCGTGCTTGAGATGGTCAAACGCAACGAATACAAGCGTCGTCAGGCGCCGCCCGGCATCAGGATCAGCGGTCGCGCATTCGGCCGCGACTGGCGTTATCCGATCACGAGCTGGTACCGCTTTCCCGGCTAGCCCGGGCTAGCCTCGGTTCGGAAAGTTCTTCTCGAGAATCCGGCGCGTGTCGGCCGCCATGTCGGCCATGCCCAGTTCCTCGTAGGCCTCGGCCATGATCTCGAGTGAGCGGGCGTTGCTGCTGGCGCCGTTGAACTCTTCCAGTGACGTCTTCGCGCGATTGAGCGCGGCCACGTAGGCGCCGCGCCTGAGGTAGTAGTCCGCGACCGTGTTCTCGTAAGCCGCGAGGCGGTTCTTCAGGAAAACGATGCGCTGTTCGGCATCGGGGGCGTATTGGCTGGCCGGGTAGCGCTCGATCAGGCGCCTGAACGTCGAGTACGCGAGCTCCGCGTCTTTCGGCGGCCGCGTATTGATGTCGCGGTTGAACAGGCGCTCCACGATGCTCGGGTCATTCTCGAAGTACGTCAGCCCCTTGATGTACAGCGCATAGTCGACGCGGGGGTCGATCGGGTTTTCCCGCATGAACGTATCGGCGGCCTCGACCGCGAGTTCCAGCTGCCCGATCTTGTAGTAGGAATACATCAGCTCCAGCTGGACCTGTTTGGACAGGTTGCTGAACGGGTAGCGGGCCTGGATCAGCTCGTAGATCTGGATAGCACGCCGATGATTGCCACTCAGCGCGGCTTCCTTGGCGGACGTGTAGCCCTCCTGCAGGTCCTGGATGACGGTCTTCTGTTCTTCGTTATTTGCGCAGCCCGCCGCGAGCAAAAACAGCGACAGCAGGACGCCGAGTTTGAGCCCGTTTCGAAGCTTTTGAATTACACTGTCGATCATGAAATTCCGTTCTGTCAGCCAAAAAGCCGGCGCCGTCGGCCCGACAAAATCGGCAAGTATACCGATGGCGGGTCTGCCCCGCGAGCCGCGATGAACGAAATTCTCTCCGGGACCGTGCCCAATGAGCTCGCCGGTGTTCGTCTGGACCAGGCGCTGGCGCAGATGTTCCCCCAGTTTTCTCGCAGCCGGCTCAAGAACTGGCTGCTGGCGGGCGCCATTCTCGTCGACGGCAGCGTCTGGAAACCCCGCGATACCGTGGGCGGCGGTGAACAGGTCGACGTGCGGCCACAGGAAGAACCGGCCGTAACCTCGGAACCCGAACCTATCGAGCTGGACCTGGCCTATGAGGACGAGCACCTGCTCGTCGTCAACAAGCCGGCCGGCCTCGTCGTGCACCCGGGCGCCGGCAACACGCGCGGCACGCTGATGAACGGTTTACTGCACCACGACCCGGCGCTGGAGAGCCTGCCGCGCGCCGGCATCGTTCACCGCCTCGACAAGGAGACCAGCGGCCTGCTACTGGTCGGCAAGACGCTAGAAGCCCATACGCAACTGACGCGGATGCTGGCCGACAGGGAGATATCGCGGCGCTACGTCGCCGTCTGCAACGGCGTGCTGACCGGCGGCGGACGCATCGACGAGCCCATCGGAAGGCACCCGGTAGACCGGACACGAATGAGCGTGCAGCACGACGGTCGCCCCGCGGTCACGCACTACACCGTCATCGAGAGGTTTCGTGCGCACACGTTTATTGACGTGAAGCTCGAAACCGGCCGCACTCACCAGATTCGCGTCCACTTCGCCTACCGCCGGCACCCGTTGCTCGGCGACCCGGTCTACGGCGGGAGGCTCGCATTGCCGGCCGGCGCGAGTAACGCATTGATCGAGGCGCTGCGATCCTTCCGCCGACAGGCCCTGCACGCGGCGAGACTCGCGTTCGAGCATCCTGCGTCCTTGAAAACCCTAGAGGTCCGAGCGGAGCCGCCAGCCGATTTCCTGGCGTTGCTTGACGTGTTGAGGGAGGACGTATGACTGCGGACAACGCCTTTGGCTGGATCGCCGCCGAGTGGCCGGCCCCCGACAACATCGTCGCCGGCACGACGACCCGCACAGGCGGGGTTAGCGAGGGCGCCTTTGCGTCACTGAACCTGGGGGCACATGTCGACGACAGTGACGAGGCCGTCAGTGAAAACCGGCGTCGACTCAGAGCCCACCTGTCGTTACCGCAGGAGCCTTTGTGGCTGCAGCAGGTCCACGGCACGCGCGTCGCTCGCTCTGTCGACGATGCGCGGGAGCCTGCCGATGCGGCCGTCGGATCGGGCGCGCTCAATACGCTGGCCATCATGACGGCCGATTGCCTGCCGGTGCTGTTCTGCAGTCGGGACGGCCGGCACATCGCCGCTGCGCACGGTGGATGGCGTGGCCTCGCTGACGGCATCCTCGAGCAGACGGTCAGTGCGATGGCGGCCCCGCCCGAAGCGCTCATCGCGTGGCTCGGGCCGGCGATTGCGCAACCGGCTTTCGAGGTCGGCGGTGAAGTCCGGGACGCGTTCGTGCGTCTGAACGATGCGTTGTCGAATTGCTTTGAAGAAAACGCGCGAGGCCGGTGGCAGGCCGACCTCTATGGCATCGCGCGGTGGCAGCTGGCGGCCGTGGGCGTCGGCGACGTGTTCGGCGGCGACTTCTGCACCTACTCGGATGCGGATCGCTTCTATTCCTATCGTCGCGACGCTGCCTGCGGTCGCATGGCGAGCATCATCGGCCGGCGGCCGTAGGTACAACTCGCAGCGGCCGGATTGCTTGAAAAACGCCGTGGCGGCGCCATCTATTGCGCATAGAATTTCCGGAGCGCGTCATGCGAATGGACAAACTGACAAGCAAATTCCAAATGGCGCTGGGCGAGGCCCAGTCGCTGGCTGTCGGCCAGGATCACCAGTTCATCGAGCCGGCCCACCTGATGGTTGCGCTGCTCGACCAGCAGGGCGGCAGCGTGCGCGGCCTGCTGACCAAGGCCGGCGGCAACGTCAACCTGTTGCGGTCGCAGCTGGGCGACGCCATCGATCGACTGCCCCGCGTCGAGGGCGCTGGCGGCGACGTACACATCAGCAACCCGCTGAACAAGCTCTTAAACCTGACGGACAAGCTCGCGCAGCAGCGCGAAGATCAGTACATCTCCAGCGAGCTGTTCGTGCTGGCTGCGTTGGACGACAGTTCACCGCTGAAGGAACTGTTCGATGCGGCCGGCATCGTGCGTGGCGCCGTCGAGAAGGCTGTCGACGAGCTGCGCGGTGGCCAGCAGGTCAACGACCCGAACGCGGAGGACACCCGACAGGCGCTGGAGAAGTTCACGATCGACCTGACCGAGCGCGCCGAGCAGGGCAAGCTCGACCCGATCATCGGTCGCGACGAGGAAATCCGCCGCACGATCCAGATCCTGCAGCGCCGTACGAAGAACAACCCGGTGCTGATCGGTGAGCCCGGCGTCGGCAAGACCGCGATCATCGAAGGTCTCGCCCAGCGCATCGTCAATAATGAAGTACCGGAAGGTTTGCGCGGCAAGCGAATCCTGTCGCTGGACATGGGCGCGCTGATCGCGGGCGCCAAATTCCGCGGCGAGTTCGAAGAGCGGCTCAAAGCCGTGCTCAACGACCTCGCCAAGCAGGAGGGACAGATCATCCTGTTCATCGACGAGCTGCACACGATGGTCGGCGCCGGCAAGGCCGAGGGATCGATGGATGCCGGCAACATGCTGAAGCCGGCGCTGGCACGCGGCGAACTGCACTGCGTTGGCGCAACGACGCTGGATGAGTATCGCCAGTATGTCGAGAAGGACGCGGCGCTCGAACGTCGATTCCAGAAGGTGCTCGTTAATGAGCCGACGGTCGAAGATACGATCGCAATCCTGCGCGGCCTGAAGGAGCGCTACGAGGTGCACCATGGCGTCGAGATCACGGACCCGGCGATTGTCGCCGCGGCAACGCTGTCGCACCGTTACATCAGCGACCGGCAGTTGCCGGACAAGGCGATCGATCTCGTCGACGAGGCAGCGTCCCGCATTCGCATCGAGATCGACTCGAAGCCGGAGGCGATGGATCGTCTGGAACGGCGCATCATCCAGCTGAAGATCGAGCGAGAGGCGTTGCGCAAGGAATCGGACGACGCGTCGAAGAAGCGTCTCGGCGATCTCGAGACTCAGCTCGACGGTCTCGAGAAGGAATTCTCCGATCTCGAGGAAGTCTGGAAGGCCGAAAAGTCGTCGCTCGCCGGTACGTCGCACATTAAAGAAGAGCTGGAGCGCGCGAGACTCGAGCTCGAGACCGCACATCGCGCCAATGACCTCGCGCGCATGTCGGAGCTGCAGTACGGCCGCATTCCCGAACTCGAGAAACAGCTCGAGGATGCGATGCAGGTCGAAGGTAAGGAGATGACGCTGCTGCGCAATAACGTGACCGAAGAAGAGGTCGCGGAGATCGTCTCCAAGTGGACCGGCATCCCGGTCTCCAAGATGCTCGAGGGCGAGAAGGAGAAGTTGCTGCAGATGGAGTCTGTCGTGCAGGAACGCGTCGTCGGCCAGGGCGAGGCCGTGACCGCCGTCGCCAACGCGATACGCCGTTCGCGCGCCGGCCTGTCTGACCCGAAACGCCCAATCGGCTCCTTCCTGTTCCTCGGGCCGACCGGCGTCGGCAAGACCGAGCTCACGAAGGCGCTCGCAAACTTCATGTTCGATACCGACGATGCGATGGTGCGCCTGGACATGTCCGAGTTCATGGAGAAGCACTCCGTGGCAAGGCTGATCGGCGCGCCGCCGGGCTACGTCGGCTACGAGGAGGGCGGCTATCTGACGGAGGCGGTTCGCCGTCGTCCGTACTCAGTTATCCTGCTCGATGAGGTCGAGAAGGCACACCCGGACGTGTTCAACGTGTTGTTGCAGGTGCTCGACGACGGTCGCCTGACCGACGGCCAGGGCCGCACGGTCGACTTCCGCAACACCGTTATCGTCATGACGTCGAACCTCGGCTCGCACCTGATCCAGGAACTGGCCGGTGAGGAGCGCTACGACGAGATGAAGTCGGCGGTCATGGAGGTCGTCGGCCAGCACTTCCGTCCGGAGTTCATCAACCGCGTCGATGACGTTGTTGTCTTCCACCCACTTGGCAGGGAGCACATCAGAAAGATCGTCGACATCCAGCTCGGCTACCTGCACGATCGGCTCGCCGATCGCGACATGCAGATTCACCTGTCGGATGCCGCCAGGGACCAGCTGGCCGAGGCCGGCTTCGATCCGGTGTACGGCGCGCGGCCGCTGAAGCGGGCGATCCAGCAGCAGGTCGAGAACCCGCTCGCGCAGGAGATCCTGCAGGGCAAGTTCAAGCCAGGGGACGTCATCGAAGTGGGCGTGTCCGAGGATCGCCTCGATTTTCAGAACGCGGCCTGAAGTAAACGCACGGACAGCGCATTCCTAATATAATGCGCGAGCTTGTTTTTAGAGGTAAGACCTGCGATGCCCATTTACGGTTACGAGTGCCAGGAGTGCGGCCACACGCTGGACGCGCTGCAGAAGATCTCCGACGATCCGTTGGTCGACTGCCCGGCCTGCGGTCAGGCTGGACTGAAGCGCCAGCTGTCCGCACCGCGGTTTCGACTGAAGGGGCAGGGCTGGTACGAGACCGACTTCAAGAAGGACAACCAGCGAAATCTCGCTGACGGGAAGCCGGCCGACAGCAAGTCCGATAGCAAGTCCGACTCGAAGTCGTCCGACAGCAAACCGGCCAAAGACAGCAAGCCGTCCAAGCCCGCCAAGTCATCGAACGACGCGGCGACGTCCTGACCCGTGCACCTGCGCCGCTACCTCGTCGCCGGCCTGCTCGTCTGGATCCCGCTCGGGCTGACGATTCTGCTGATCTCGTTTGCCGTTCGGCAAATGGACAAGACGCTGGGCATCATCCCGGCCAAGTACCAGCCCGAGCTGCTGCTCGGGCAGCTTCTGCATCAGCTGGGTTTCGCCGCGGCGCCCGACCCGATCAATATTCCGGGCCTCGGCGTCATTCTCGTCTTCCTGATCCTGCTGATCACGGGCGTATTGGCAGCGAATTTCATGGGCCGCGCGTTCCTCGGCAGCTGGGAACGCCTCATGGAGCGCATCCCGGTGGTCCGCTCGATCTACTCCGCGGCCAAGAACTTCGCCGAGATCGTGTTCTCGGACTCGGGCAACGCGTTCAAGAATGTGCTGCTCGTCCAGTACCCGCGCAAGGGCATCTACAGCCTCGCGTTCCAGACCTCGACGCATCTCGGCGAAGTCCAGGGGCGCACCGGGGAGGAGGTCGTGGGCTGCTTCGTGCCGACGACGCCGAACCCGACGTCCGGGTTCATCATCATCGTGCCGCGCAAGGACGTAACCGTGCTGGATATGGAAGTCGACGAGGCGCTGAAGCTGATCATCTCTCTGGGCGTCGTCGTGCCGCCATGGCGCAACGATCCGAGCAAGGTACCCGCACCGCCGTTGGCCGCTGGCGACTAGCGGCCCGCTTGCCCTGAAAGCCCCCAAGCCGTACCATTCCGCCTCTTTTTTTGGCCGGTTCCGGCGAGAGTCATGCGAACTCATTATTGTGGACAAGTCGAACAGTCGCTGATTGGCGAGCACGTCGAGGTGTGCGGCTGGGTACATCGTCGTCGCGACCACGGCGGCGTCATCTTCATTGACCTGCGTGACCGCGAGGGCCTGCTGCAGGTCGTCTTCGATCCGGATCGTGCCGAGATCTTCGCCGAAGCCGAACGTATCCGCGGCGAGTTCGTGCTGAAGGTCAAGGGCTTGGTGCGCGAGCGCCCGGAGGGCACGATCAACCCGAACATGACCACCGGTCATGTCGAGGTGCTGGCCCACGACCTCGAGGTCTTGAACCGCTCCGAGACACCGCCGTTCCATCACGATGAAACGGTCAACGAGGAGCTGCGCCTGACGTACCGCTACCTCGACCTGCGTCGTGACGACATGCTGAACAACTTAAGACTTCGCCATAAGGTCACGATGGCGATGCGAGACTTTTTAGACGGCCGCGGTTTCGTCGATGTCGAGACGCCGATGCTGACGCGGGCGACGCCCGAAGGCGCGCGGGACTACATCGTCCCCAGCCGCACGCATCCGGGCAAGTTCTTCGCGCTGCCGCAGTCGCCGCAGCTGTTCAAGCAGCTGTTGATGATGTCCGGGCTCGATCGCTATTACCAGATCGTCCGCTGCTTCCGCGACGAGGACCTCAGAGCCGATCGCCAGCCGGAGTTCACGCAGCTCGACCTCGAGATGAGCTTCGTCGACGAGGCCGACGTCACGAACACGATGGAAGACCTGATCCGCCATGTCTTCAAGGCCGTGCTGGATGTCGACCTGCCGAACCCGTTCCCGCGCATGCCTTATGCGGAGGCGATGCAGCGCTTCGGTTCGGACAAACCGGACCTGCGCATCGACCTGGAACTGGTTGAGGTCTCCGATCTGATGGGCTCCGTGGAATTCAAGGTGTTCGCCGGCCCCGCGGCCGATCCCGAGGGTCGCGTTGCTGCGCTGTGCCTGCCCGGCGGCTCGACGCTCAGTCGCAAGGAGATTGACGACTACGAGTCCTACGTAAAACGCTACGGCGCCCGGGGACTTGCCTATATCAAGGTCAACGACGTCGATGCTGGCCGCGACGGCCTGCAGTCGCCGATCCTGAAGTTCCTGCCCGACGACGCCGTCGCCGGTATCGTCGAGCGTACCGGGGCTGCGACCGGCGACCTGATTTTCTTCGGCGCCGACAAGGCCCACGTCGTCAACGATGCGCTCGGTGCGCTGCGCGTGAAGCTGGGGGAGGACCGCGGACTCGTCGCCGAAGGCTGGGCGCCGCTCTGGGTCATCGACTTCCCGATGTTCGAGAAGGACAAGCAGACCAAACGCTGGACCGCGTTGCACCACCCGTTCACCGCGCCGTCGGTCAACGATGCAGACGCCCTGCGCGCCGACCCCGGCAACGCGCTATCGCGTGCCTATGACATGGCGTTGAACGGTTCCGAGATTGGCGGTGGCTCGATTCGTATTCACGACCAGGACATGCAGTCCGCCGTCTTCGACCTGCTCGACATCAGCAAGGAGGAAGCCGAGGAGAAGTTTGGCTTCCTGCTGCGTGCACTCGAGTACGGCGCGCCGCCGCACGGCGGCATCGCCTTCGGCCTCGATCGTATCGTCATGCTGATGGCCGGCGCCGAGAGCATTCGCGACGTCATCGCGTTTCCGAAGACGCAGTCGGCGGCAGACCCGCTGACCGATGCACCCGGGGTCGTCTCCGCTGAGCAGCTCAAGGAAACCGGCATTCGGCTGCGGACTCCGCGCGCCGAGTAATGACGCTCGAACAGGCCGACTCGCCGGGCACAAAGCCCATCGACTCCGTTATCTGCGTGCACGGCTTCTGGTCGCACGGCAACGGCATGGTGCTCATCAAGCGACACTTCGTGAACGAGTACGGTTGGAATGCCATGACCTTCTCGTATCCGTCGGTCAAAGGCTCGCTGGATGAGAATGCCGACCTGCTCGCGAAGTTCATCGAGGACGAGGGCCTCGAGCGTTGTCACATCGTTGGCCACAGCCTCGGCGGCGTCCTGACCCTTCGCATGCTGTCGCGCAGCAACTCAAGCTTCGCCGGACGCGTCGTTTGTCTGGGCTCGCCGCTGTCCGGTTCGCGCGCCGCGCATTTCCTGTCACGCCAGAACTGGGCAGAGCAGATCCTCGGGCGCAGCCTGCCGGAAGGGACGATCCACTCGGTGGCCAATGAATGGGCCGGCGAGGTCTGCGAGCGTGTGGACGTCGGTGTCGTCGCCGGATCGATCCCGGTCGGTATCGGCCAGATCGCCGGCGGCTTCAATGAACCCAACGATGGCACCGTTGCCGTCAGTGAAACGCAGCTCGACGGCGCGCGCGACCACATCACGATGGCGGTCAGCCACATGGGCATGCTGATCTCGCGCGCTGCTGCCGACCAGGCCGCGGCCTTCTTGAAACGCGGTGAGTTTCTGCGCAACCCGCTGTACTGAGACGGGTGCAGATGTGGCTGGCGCGGCGCGTCAGAGCTTCTTCAGTTCATAGAGCGCTTCAAGCGCCTGCTTCGGACTCAGCTCGTCGGGATCGATGTCGTCGACCGCGTCTCGAAGTGCGTTGTCCGGTTCGTGGTCGTCGATGACCAGCGGCAGCTCGGCCTGCGGGCTCTGTGACTGGCGCTGCGCCTCGAGCCTCTTCAGGTAGTCGCCGGCGCGACGGATCACG
>JAAUXY010101155.1_pt1 | contig 17472 bp, 13 predicted proteins | sample 7278121 | NCBI WGS metagenome assembly JAAUXY01 (sample SAMN14350117, study PRJNA611818) | marine sediment metagenome | isolation source: surface marine sediment (1.8m) | place: French Polynesia: Moorea | collected 2018-08 | reverse complement strand
CGCCACCGGTGCGAACGATATTGCCGTCGCCGAATATGCACTCTCGGCGGCGCTGATACTGTTGCGCGGCGTCTGGCTGTCGAGCGATCGCATGATCGCCGGCGACTGGCCACGTACCGAGTTGATGGGACGCGAAGCGGCCGGGAAGCAACTGGGTCTGATCGGCTTCGGCTCCATAGCCCGGGAGGTAGCGACGCGAGCGAATGCGCTCGGCATGACCACGGCGGCCTTCGATCCGTACGTCGGTGCCGATGAGTCCTCATGGGCCGGCACGCAAAAGTTAGCGCTCGACGAGTTGGCGGGAGGCTGCGACGTCATCAGCGTCCATGTGCCCCTGACTCCGGAGACGCATCACCTCGTGAACGCCGATCTGATCGGCCGAATGAAACGCGGGGCGGTACTCATCAACACGGCGCGCGGCGGCGTCGTCGACGAAAGCGCGCTGATCGAAGCGTTGCGCAGCGGCCGCCTGGGCGGTGCAGCCCTGGACGTCTTCGAGTCGGAGCCACTGACATCCGAGGACGGCGCAAAGTTGGCAGATGTCCCGAACCTGCTGCTAACTCCGCATATCGCCGGAATCACTGAGGAGGCCAACGTCCGCGTCAGCCGCGTGACGGCCGAGAACGTACGTCGTCATTTGTCGTAGCGCATTTATTTGGGCGGCTATGGCCTGATTACGATCTTTCCCCGCACCTCGCCTTGCCCGGTGCGCGACAGTGCCTCCGGCACCGACGAGAGCGGGAGTACTGATTCCAGGTGGGGCGAAATCCGGCCTTCCAGCGCCAGGCGTGCAACGCGCTCGGTTAACGCTCTGCCGGACGGAACCGTCAGTATGCCCACGGACTTTCTTCTCGACCGCAAGCGCCCACCGACCAGGAGAGAAAGCAGGACCGGGACGCCGCCGCCGACGGCTCTGTAGACGCCACCCTCAGCAAGAACTCTCGCGATTTCCCCGGGTCCGCGTGTCGCGACCATATCCAGAATTACGTCCCACGTCTTCCCGGTTTCGGTGAAGTTTATCTTGCGATAGTCAATGACTTCGTCGGCGCCTAAAGATCTCAGCCACTCGGTCTTCTTATCGTTGTCTACTGCGGTCACATGCGCTCCTGCAGTTTTCGCCAGTTGCAGCGCCATGGTGCCCGAGCCGCCACCGGCACCGTTGATTAGTAGCCGCGCGCCTTCCTCCAACTCGGACGTTCCGGCTACCGCGATGCCACCGGCCTGTGGCAGGCAGGCCGCGATCTCGTCCGTCAGACCATCAGGAGCAACTACCGCATCGCTGGCGGGCACGCACGCGTACTCGGCGAAGCCACCGCGGGTCATGACGAAGTCGCCCATGATGCGCTGGCCCACTTCGAATTCAGACACGTCTGCGCCCAGCTTGTCGATCACGCCGACGATGTCCGATCCAAGGACGCGCGACCTGGGCCTGAATAGCCCGTTGATCAGCCGGGTATAGAAGGGCGATCCAACCAGGTACTCCCAGTCGGACAGATTCACCGCGCAATCCGACACCTTTACCCGAATCTCGTCCGTTGTGGGCTCGGGGATTTCGATGTCCGACGATTCCAGCGCTTCCGGACCGCCATAGCGGTCGTAGGTGACGGCCCTCATGTTTCGTTCTTGAAGTGTCATGTCGGGGTCGACAAGAAATGAGCGCAGGTTCTGCTAGGACAAACTGATCCGATACCCATTGTGCTTGCGAACGTTCAACACGCGGTTGTCGTCAAAGATCAGGTACTGCCCCTTGATGCCGGCGAGCAGGCCCTCGATCTCTGCTTCCTTGTCGAAGCCAACGCTCTTGACCTTTACGGGATACCGATCAACGGGATAGTTGATCGCGCAAACGGTGTCGTCGGCATCGATATACTGGCGCAGTTCGGCATCCAGCGTGTCGATCAACGACGCCTTCGTTTCGACAAGGTCGGCATCGATCACTTCATTCTTCAACATTCGTTGCCAGTTCGTTCGGTCCGTCAGATGTTCTTTCATGGCGACCTCGACAAGACCCGCCGTGTAGCGGTTGGGCACGCGGGCGAAGACGATCGCATCGGTTGCGCCCTGGTCGATCCAGCGGGTCGGCATCTGCGAGGCTCGTGTAATGCCGACCTTTATCGCGGAGCTCCTCGCAAGATAGACGATCTGCTCCACGAGGCAGTGCCGCTCGGCCCAGTCCATGTCGCGAGCCTCGCCCTCGTGCGCGCGACAGAGCTCCGGGCGAATGATGCATTCGCTGGCCTCAGGCGCGTTGCGAAAGCACGGGTAGCAGAAGCCCTGGCCGAACGACTTCTTTGTCTTGCGGCCGCAGGCAATGCAATTGATCGTGCCGTCGAATGTCAGTTTGATCGTCTCGCCGATCCTCGCATTCATATCGATCGGGACGTCATCCAGCGTGAGCGTGTATTGCGCGACGCCCTCGAGGCGCGTCTGCATCTTCCTCAGGTTGCCGGAAGGCGGTGTATCTGAGCTCATCGAAGCTGCCTTTTTCTTATGCTGAGTATTTTGAATGGGCGTCGGCGCAAACGGTCAGTCCGCGACGAATGTCATGGGCGACCCACCAATCGGTTATCGGCAGTGGGTGAGAGAGCCTCTCAATCCTACCGGGCGTACGTTCCAGAGCAAGCTCCTGTCCCATCCCAGAGCCTTTCGCTCGCTAAGAAATAAAAGGGCCCCTTAGCGGAGCCCTTTCCCTGGATGTCTGGATTGGAACCAGAACCTGTCTTCGCCATGACACGCCAGCGTCTTGCGCCGAGTGTCGACGTCGCGTTCCTACGGCAGGCAATCCGGTACACAGGACAGGTTCTGCCAGTTGCTCCACCATGGCCAGCGGCGATTGATCATGTCGTCGACCCAGTCGACGAAGTGCACGCCCTGTGCGGAGTCCTCGGTGAAGAACTTGTCGCTCGCGATGATCGTATGGACCTCGCCTTGCCCCAGGTAGAATCGATAGTTCCAGGTTTGTATCGCCGTCAGGATCTGATACGTACGGGCTCGGATCGTCCACTCGAAGCCCGCTGCAGCAAGCTCGGTCGGATCGAACCACTTCTCGATCGATTCGAGGTTCTGGGCAACGTTGAAGAAGAAGATCTGAGTGGCGTCGTAGGCGGTGGTGTACTGTCCGAAGCGGGCCCGCGGATAGGCGTGGCCGAGGCTTCGGAAGATCTCGATCGCGATGTTGTCCGGGCCGGACGCGAAGGCACCGGAGAGTACCGGCGGCAGGTTTTCCCACGAGCGCCATACGCCGCCCGGCGTCAGCGCACGATCATAGAAGTCCTGATTGATGACGCCGTTTGCTGCGTCCACAAGGACTCGAACACGCGTGTGCCGGGGCAGGCGTTCCACGAATGCCGGCGTGCCGTATAAGACGCCATAGCCACCGGCACTTGCGCCGCTGAGGAATACCTTTCGCGGTGCCTGGCCGATTTCACTCTCATAATAGTTGGTGAGCCAGTCCAGCACGAAAGCGACGTTGTCGTAGCCTCGGTGGCGAATCAGCCATGGCAACTCGCCGCCTCCGGGTAGCGGCAACGAATAGATCTGGTCGTTTGCGCCGGTGTGCAGATCGCCCGAGCAATACGGAATAAACACCTGCGTATAGCTTGCGATCGGGTTGTCCGGATTGCTGTCGTCGCCGATCCCACCAATCGTCTCGAGTTCCTCGACCGTCTCATCGACTTCGAGGTTGTAAATGGGAGTGCCGAGTAGCGCAGAGCCTACACAGGTGGTTGCGTCCCAACAGGCACCGCCGCCGTCCCAAAGGACGGCAAGCTTGCGCGGATCGCCCGGACGAATGAAGAACGCGTACTGAGTATCCGCTGGTACAGGCACGGGGCCAACGGGGCTGTCGACCAGTTTCGGACCACCGGAGCAACTCGGCGTACGGAGCACGCCGTCCCGGTCAACGAATTGCGCCGGCGCATCGACCCGAACCCAGTCGTCGGCAAGGACTGGCGTTACGGATAACGTGGCGGTGACGGTGAGAACAATCGAAAGAATAGTAGGTGTACGCATGCCGGCTCCGATGGTCTGAACGTGATTGGATTGAGTATAGGAGACAGGTGCCGAACCGCAACGGCGTGCGCGATCAGACAATCTTCGGCGGTGGAGGTCGAAGCGCACGTACGGCCGGACGGCACAGCCGGCCGAGGCATTCGGCACGGCCCGGACCTCGCTGCTAGCGCCAGACTCCAATGACCGCGCCCATGACTGCCAGCAGTACGACCATGTACCCCGCATCGATCAGATACAAGCGAAGGGGCCGGCCGGCGAACAGGTAGTTGATACCGAAGCTGGTTGCCACGAAGGCGAGGCCGATCAGCAATCCGACGTTCAGCCCCGATGCCAGGTCGGGCGAAGGGTGAAGCTGCATGACCATACCCATGGCGAAAGCGGCAATCATGTTGAGCACCAGGGCGCCGCCGTACGTCAACGCGGGATGACCCTGTTGAATATCCTCATCCGTCAGCCCTGAAAGGGACTGCCAGGCCTTGCCGAATACGGGCCCATACCAAAGCGCACCGAGGGCGAATGCCGATAGCGCTGCGACGGCGATCGCCAGCCAATTCAATGTTGCAAAACTCATACGACACCTTTGTGTTTGGTTCGTGGCATAAGCATAGGTCATGCGTGATGGCTCGCCGCCGTGGACCGGAATCGGGTCCTCGAACTCAGGCTTCAACCAAGCGGCCGTTTGTGTCCGGGCGCGTCGCGTTCCGGCAGCCCGTCCGCATTCCGATTGGACAAAACTCAAGATCGCCGACTCCTGGCCGATACCCGTCCCATAGCTAGTACGGCAACTGGGAAAATGGCACAAGTACCTGATAATCCGAGATTTAAACTGGGTTTCTCCGATACCCTGCGCGTCCTGTGGCCGTACGTGAAGCGCAACTTCATGAACCAGGTCCAGGGCATCTGGTTCATCGTCACGTATCTGATCGTCTTTCAGTTACTGATTCTGCAACTGCCGATCGCCTATGCCGGCATGATCGCGTTCGGCATCTTTGTTGTCGCAGTCGGGCTGATGTTCTTCATGGAAGGTTTGAGGCTTGGGCTCATGCCGCTCGGCGAGCAGATCGGCAGCGTCCTGCCGAAGAACAGCCGGATGCCCGTGATTCTCGTCTTCGCCTTCCTTCTTGGCGCGGGGGCGACGTTCGCCGAACCGGCAATCGCAGTGCTGAAGGCGGCGGGGGCCGGCGTCATACCTTCAGAAGCGCCGTTGCTCTATAGCCTGCTGAACGATTTCTCCGGGCAACTCGTTGGCTCAGTAGGCGTCGGCGTCGGATTCGCCGTCATGCTGGGTGTGCTGAGGTTCTTCTTCGGCTGGCCGCTGAAGTACCTGGCGATGCCCGCCGTCGCGGGCCTTCTCGGCCTGTCCTTCTACTGCAGTCAGGTGCCGGAACTCAATGACGTTCTGGGGCTCGCCTGGGACTGCGGTGCGGTCACGACCGGCCCGGTAACGGTGCCGCTCGTGCTCGCGCTCGGTATCGGTGTCTGCCGTGTTGTCAGCGGCGATTCGAGCGGTGGGGGTAACACGGGCTTCGGTATCGTGACGCTCGCTTCGCTGTTTCCCATCGTCGCTGTCTTGTCGTTGGCGCTCTATCACTACAACGCGGATGATTACTGGGGAGCGACCAACTACACAGGCTCGGTCGAAACCACTCTGGCCGAAACAGCCACCGAAGGCGAGGAGGTAACCCTCGAGAAGCGGCTCGAACCGATCAGTGAAGAGGAATTCAATGCCTACCTCGAGTCAGGCACCTTGCCTGATGGCTACGAACTGACGGTCCACGGCGGCGACGCACGGCTCGTCGGAGGCACGATCGAACTCGACAATCCTGAGTTGCTCATCACCAAGGTGTATGAGCGCGACTTCACGTTTGTCAGCGAAGAGACCTGGGACGGTTCAACGTCTCTCGGCAGTACGTTGACGACTGCCTTCAAAGATGCGCTCCGGGCGATTATCCCGCTGTGTCTGTTTCTGTTCGTCGTTCTGCGGTTCGTCCTGAACCAGCGTATGAATCCGCAGAACGATGTCGGTATCGGCGTCATCTTCGCATTCTCCGGCATGACGCTGTTCGGCCTCGGCATCATGCTGGGCCTCACGCCGCTGGGTGGACAGCTCGGCAGTAACGTGCCGGTCGCATTCGCCGAGATCATTCCCTGGGGTCTCGACCACGTCGAGGGTCCGCTGTACGTCGACACCGGCAAGCTCGTTGCGATCGGTTTCGCGTTCTTCCTGGGCTACGGTGCCACGCTCGCTGAGCCCGCATTGAACGCCCTTGGCGATACCGTCGAACGCATCACGGTCGGTGCCTTCCGCAAGAAGCTTCTGATGCAGAGCGTCGCCATCGGCGTCGGCCTCGGCATCGCCGCAGGCATCGTGAAGATGGCGTACAACCTGCCGCTCTTCTGGATGCTGGCTCCGCCATACATGCTCGTCCTCGTACTGACCTGGTTCTCCGATCACGACTTCGTGAACTTCGGCTGGGACAGCGCGGGCGTGACGACCGGCCCGATCACGGTACCGCTCGTACTGGCGATGGGCCTCGGCGTCGGCGCGAACATCCCGGGCGTCTCCGACGGCTTCGGCATTCTGGCGCTCGCATCGGTCGGCCCGATCCTGACCGTGCTCGGTGTCGGACTCTACACACAACGGAAGCAGCGCGCGGCAACCGTGCCCAGCGAAGACTCCGTCGATGGCCTCGTAGAGGCAGAGGCAAGCTGATGTTTACACAGGATCATGCCGTATCCATGGTGACGGCCGTACTGCCGGCTGCAAGCGTTGAGCCGGTCACCAAAGAAGTATTGCGCGAACCGGGTAGCAGTGCTCTGGTCTGGCAGGGACGCGGCACATTGCTGCGGGAGAGCTGGTTGAAGAAGTGGTTGCCACCGATCAGCCCTGCCAAGACGATGATGCAGTTCCTCGTTCCCAACAGTGAGGTTGCCTCGCTTGTCAGCCGTATCGTCGAACGCGGGCGCCTGCATCAGCAGGCAGCCGGCGCCGTATTCTCAACGCCGTGTGAGCACGCGTACTTCGGTTCCGCCTTTCACGCCTGGCCCGAGCGGGAAGGAGCCGGGATCGCCGAGACGTCACACAGTTTGACCGAGAATCTGAACATCATCTACTGCATCGTCGGACATCAGTTGTCGGAGCGCGTCAGCAAAGCGGCCATTGCCGCCGGCGCTCACGGCCCGATCGTCTACTACAGCGAGGGCCGTGGTCTGCGTGACCGGCTGGGCTGGCTGCGCATCACCAAAGAGCATGAGAAGGAAGTGCTCATGGTGATTGCTGACGAGAACGATGCGGATGAGGTGTTCGATGCGATGGCCAAAGCCGGCGAGCTGCATCTGCCCGGTCGTGGCTTCATGTATCGCATGATCATCGATCGCGGCATGTTCCACCTTCCGTCGGTTGTCTCACATCACCACTACGACGCGAACATGCAGCAGATCATCAACGCCATCGATCATCTGACGGGCCACACGCACTGGCGCGATCAGTCGGTGTTCGACGTGGGCGGAGAAGGGCGCGGTGTCGGCCTCGAGGATCTGGCCGCAGAACGCCAGCTCAAAGATCAGGTTTGCCTGTCGGCGATCGCGACGCGTGACGACTGCCCGGCGCTGATCGACATGCTGCTCGATGCAGGCGCCCCGGGGCTGAACGTCACCTATGCGCGTTTCACGGCGTGCGAATCGAGTACCGGCCTGGCAGGTGCCCGATTGAATGAAGAGTACGGCATGCTCCGCTGCATCACCGCGCCGGACGTCGCCGCTGCGATCTGCGAAAGCGTCGAACGCGATGCCGAGGCCAAGGGCCTCAACGATCTGGGGATCATCACGAATCAGGTGCCGAGCGTCGCAACCTACGTACCGGGCAAGAAGGACTTCCGTAAGTCGCGCGAGGCGGCGTAGTCCAAAGCGGATGATCCAGAGCTGCCTGGTCGGGTCGACGAACTAAGCGCGGCACAGGGATCATCATGCTGACGGTCGCCCATTCCGGGCACGTCACGTCCAATATGCGGTCTCTACCGCCGATCGTTCAACTATCGACAACAGTCGCGAGCCAATTTGCTAATGTGGCTTTTTTCGCCGGTTGCATACTGGCCGAGCGCTGCTGGCTCTATCGGATACCTACTCTGATGCGACACCTGCTCCTGCTGGTCCTGTTGTTGTTCTTCGAGCCATCCATGGCCCAACAGCAGGCCGGTGACGGACGCGTCTATGTCCGATACATCGTCTTTCAGGGGACCGACCGGATCGACGACGAGGTGCTGCGCCGAGAACTGCTTCAGCTCGAAGGCACCTTCATCGATACCGTGGCACTGGAGAATTCCCGCCGCCGCCTGGAGCGCCTGCCGTACGTACAGCAGGCGGCGATCGGTCAGAGACCTGTCGACGGTGCACCGGATCAGGTCGACATAGTGATCGCCATCACAGACGCGCCTGCCCGCGAGTATCGCGTCGGCGGTGCATGGTCCGAATCCCGAGGTTTCAGCGGCTTCGGCTACTTCGTCAACGAGAACGTACTCGGTACCGGACAGCGGTTCTTCGCTCAGGCCGAAGCCAGCGACATCTACCGCGCGGCTCAGGTCGCGCATACGGACCGTTTCGCCAGCGTGAACGGGATCAATCGGACCATCGGCTTCTCGTGGCGAGAGTTCGACAAGCTGACCGTCGATACCACGGACTTCGAAGGCGACCTTGCTCGCCTGACGCTGGAGTACGGCTATCAGATCGCGGAGCGACAATCGATCCGCTTCGGGCTCGCGCTGCAGGACGTGGAACTCAACACCGGTGCGATAGCGAGCAGCCAGCTGGAAGACTGGGTGCGTCAGAACGGCGACCCAATCGACCGAGTGGGCGGAGCGTCAACCGAGGCGCTGACCGCTGAGGTTCTGCTTGGCTGGCATCAGGACACCCGCGACACCGCCGCCTTCCCGAATTCCGGTATGGAACAACAGCTAGGCCTGAGAGTCGCGGTGCCGGGGAGCGAACTCGAGTACTACACGCTCGAGTACGAAGCGGATAAGTACTGGTCTTTCAATGGCGGCTGGACGGCGCATGTCGGCGTGGATCTCGGATACGGCCAACAGTATGGATCGAGTACGACGTCACTGCCGCCGAATCTGAACTGGTTCGCCGGCGGGCCGAACACGGTGCGCGGCTACCGCGAGAATCGACTCGGTCCGAGGGACAGCCTCGGGAATCCTTATGGCGGCAACCTTCTCGTCTCCGGCCAGTTCGAGCTGATGATGCCGTTGCCCGAGGATTGGCGCCGGACCACACGTATCGGCTTCTTCTACGACGTTGGCAACGTGTACTCGACGGAAGACATAAGCTTCGTGGACACCGACGGGATAAGCCTCGACTACGGCTTCGAGCTCTCCGAGCTCAGACAGTCCGTCGGTGTCGCCGCTCGGTTCCGCACGCCGCTCGGACTCTTACGGCTCAGTTACGGCGTTCCGCTGAACGCCGATGACGATGATCCCAATCGCTTCCTCCGCGACGACGTCGAGAACTTTCAGATCGCCATTGGCGGAGAATTCTGACCGTCAGTCCTTCTGCAGAATCTGCGCTGCCGCGACTGCGGCGCCGATGATGCCGGCGTTGTTCAGGAAACGGGCGACGTGGATCGGTACCGGGATCGTAATGTAGTCGCGGAAGAGTTCGAATTTCTTACTCGTACCGCCCCCGATGATCAGGTGGTCCGGCGAGCATACGCGGTCCACGCGCTTCAGGAATGCGTTGAAACGCTCGCCCCACTCGGACCACGAGAGCTCTTCGTCTATCCGCGCTCGCTTGCTTGCGTAGCGCTCGAACGGCTCGCCGTCCTTTCCGGCCATATGGCCGAGTTCGCTGTTCGGGATCAGCTGTCCGTTGTAGAACATGCCGCTGCCGAGGCCGGTACCGATCGTGATCATGATGACCAGGCCTTCGAGTCCCTTGCCGGCACCTAGCTGCATCTCGGCGATGCCCGCGGCGTCCGCATCGTTGATGACGACGAACGGCAGTCCTGTCGCGGCTGCGAAAGTGTCGTCGATCTGCACACCGCGCCATGACTCGTCGAGATTGCTGACCGACTTGGCGTGGCCGTCGACGACGATGGTCGGGAAACAACAGCCGACAGGGCCATCGTAGTCGAACGTGCTGACGAGTTGCCGGACTGCCTCGGCCATCGTTTCCGGCGTCGCTGGCTGCGGCGTTTCGACTCTGTGCCTGTCGCTGAGTAGCTCGCCCGTGTCGATGTCGACGAGCGCCCCTTTGATGCCGGTGCCGCCGACGTCGATTCCGAGATCCACTTTCATGCCGAAACCGTACCATACGGGCAAAAACGGCTGGCGACGAAATCGCCGCCGGTTTCCGGCGGGCCGTCGAGCGCACATCCGCCGCCGCGTGCACGGAATTACCACGAGGCTGAGCAGACACGAAAACGCCAGCGATTCCCGATAGATAAGCCGCAAAAGGCGACAATCGACCCGTTTTGCCGGACCCTTGTCACAGTTTCCAGGGCCTCCCACGCCTTAAGCCTAAGGTTTCATTCGCTTCAGCCGCTACGAACTGCAGGGAGGAGTCAACGCAATTCCTCCCCGAGAGCACCGTTATTGGGCATGGAGGCTCCGTGAGGACGCATAAACCACGACCGGTCCGGGCGATGATTCGCCGCGGCCGCCACACGCTATTTGCGGCGATCGGCCTGTTATTGGCACTGCCGCAGCTCGCCTACGCCGACGAGATTCTGCCGGAGAGCCGGACTCTGCTGCCGGCGGGCTGGAGCGAGAACCTCCGCTTCAGGATTGACCTGTCCACGCGACAGCTTTACTCCACGGGCACGGACGAGTGGCACGGCGTCGAGTTCATCGGCACGGACCTGCACAAGGTCTTCACCGGCGATTCCGGCGATATCGGCACGCTGACCCTGCAGGGCTACTTCACGCGTATCGAAGACGAACAGATCCGCCCCGGCTTCGCGAACGGCGAGTGGACGTACGTCTACCGCATCTTCAACTACAACCATGCTCTGCTCCCGCGCGGCCGGATGAACCTCAAGATCGGGCATTTCGAAATCCCGATGGGCCTCGAGCACTCGATCAACACGAATGGAACCCTGCGCGATTACACGCACGGCAAGAACATCGGCGTGAAAGCGGATTGGGGCGTCAGCCTGAACGGCATCCTGCCTTCCGCAGAGTACGAGGTGTCAGTCACCCGCGGGTCTGGCAACAACTGGGAAACCGAAGGCGATCCGTACATCGTCGCGGGACGCATTGCTACGCCGGGCCACCGCAACCTCGTCTGGGGTGTGTCGGCGATGGCGGGCGACGTCTTCGTTCAGAACAGCGGCGGCCAGACCGTCGAGCGGCAGCGTGTCGGTGTCGACCTGCAGTGGTACCTCAATCAGTACGGCCTGCTCGGCGAGTTTTCGGTCGGCGAGCAGAATGGCGAAGGAACGACTACCGGGCTGGTCGAGCTGAATCGGACCGCGAACTCAGGTTCGTGGATGGCCTACCTGCAGATGATCTACAGCACCCGGGATCCCGACGCTGGCCCTCAATTGGACGCCAGCACGGCCCTGCTCGGCGCCAAATGGGATCTCAAGCGCTGGGATTTCAGTCTGCAGCTTTCTCATGATCTCGACAGCTTTGATGGAAACTCGGAGAGGAATGTCTATGTGGCACAGGCACGCTATCGCTTCTAGGCGCCTTGCGTCTGCCCTCGCGGCGGCAATTGTCCTGCTGGCGGGCGGCACGGGCTCGGCACTGGCCGATGCCCCCTATTGCTCCCTCCGGGACCCCGGCCACCAGATCTACGACATGTACCCGACGGCAACCGGGTACCGGTCGGTGGTACGCGAGATCAACAACGAAACCCAGATCGCCGTTGGCCGGCAGATCCCCTTTCCGCTGATGCAGGGTGAACTGGGTCAGCACACGCTGTACGTACCCGTCGAAGACGGCAGTCCGCTGGGCTACATCCAGATTCGCTCGGAATTGACCGAATGGGGTATGGCAGAAATCGTCTGGGCCCTGAATGTCGAACTAGAGGTCGTGGACTTTCGCTTCCAGCGATGCCGCGGCCGTGCCTGCGACGCGGTACTCGAGAAGGGACTGCGGGAGTTGATCCAGGGCCTCGACCAGACCGAGCTGATCGAGCTGCTGGATGGAGACGGCGAGCTGCACTCGTCATTGCTCGCGGAACTGAGCGAGGAGGAGCGCCTGCTTGCGAGCGTCGCGACGCGCTCGGCCGTCAAAGTCATTGCCGTAATCGAGTCGGGGTGGTCCAACACGGTACAAGAGCTGGCGCGGAATAACTCCGTCCCCTGACAATGAAGATCAGCCGCGCAATAGCCGTTCAGAGCCTTACGGTCTGCGCAGGACTGATCCTGGTGGCTGCCGTCACCGTTTACAGCTGGGGCCGCTATGACAAGGCACAGGCCGATGCCGGCCTGAACTCCAGCACCCTTCAGGAGTTTCGCCTGCTCGAGCATGCGACAAAGGGCTGGCTTCTGAACAACGATCTGATCTTCGCGAGCGATCAGACGCTACTTATCCCGAATACGCGGCGTCAGGGCGAGCTGGTCGTCGATAAAGCCGAGAATCTGAGTAGCACCCCGCTGGGACGGCAGGCTGCAATGGCGCTTGCCGAAATGGCCAATCTCGTCAGGGTGAATCGCGAGGAACTCTCGAAACTTCAATACGTGACGCCGGAGATATTGGCCGCCGACGGGGCCGATCCACTCGATGCGTGGGACCAGCGGTCCATGGCAATGGCGGAAAGCCTGGAGCTTGCCGGCCGTCAGATCGACGCAGCCGCGGAACTTCGCGCCATGCTGCTGATCGGTGAGAGAAACTCCCTCATTCAGTTGTGCGTGATCACCTATCTGTGTTTCGGGCTGCTGGTAGTCTCCTTGTGGCGCTGGCTGAGCCGCTCGCTGGCCAAGCCGCTGGCGGATCTCACCGATCTCGCGGAAACAGCGCTCACCAGCCGGCAATCGCTCGATCTCGAGACCGCCGGCCCGACAGAGGTGAAGCAGCTCACCCGCAGTATCAACGCGTTCATTCAGGGACGGGAGGCGCAGGCCTTCGAGCGGGCCGGCGAACTGGAAGAGCAGAAGCAGATGCTCGAGAGCGAGGTTCACAAGCGAATCGCGGCAGAGGAGGCGGCTCACGGTGCCGCTCAGCAAGCGCGCGCGGCCAGCAAGGCGAAGAGTCAATTCCTGGCCAGCATGAGCCACGAGATCCGCACGCCGCTGAACGGCATCATCGGCAGTGCAGAGATACTCACGCAGGACAAGAGCCCCGAGAAAATAAGCTGGGGGCTCGACAATATTCAGCGGTCCAGCAATCACCTGCTGGCGCTGGTCAACGACGTACTCGACTTCTCCAAGATCGAGGCCGGGGAGCTGGAACTCGATCCACACGCGTTCCTGCTCGAGGATCTCCTGATGGAGTTGCGTTCGATCTTCGCCACCAGGGCGCGGGACGAGAAGCTGTTGTTCGTCTACGAGATCGCTCCGGACATTCCTCTGCGCATCGATGCGGATTCACTGCGTATCCGTCAGGTTCTCACCAATCTGCTTGGCAATGCATTCACCTACACAGAGAGCGGCTATGTCGTTCTCCGCTGCCGTTGTGGCGAGGAGCGATCCGACGGTCAGCGGGTCCTCACCTGGGAGGTCGAGGACAGCGGCATCGGCATTCCGCCCGAGAAGCAGGAGCATATCTTCGATTCCTTCCGCCAGGCCGATACCGGTACGACGCGCGCCTATGGCGGGACCGGACTGGGACTGGCAATCAGCAAGCAGCTGACTGAGCTAATGGGTGGGTCTATCGCGGTTGAGAGTCAGCCGGGCAAAGGCTCGCTGTTTCAATGCCATATGCAGGTCTCGATTCCTGCCGATCAGCCCGATCCGGGGCAACTGCCTGCCACCCATGTGCTGGTTGCGATAGACAATCAGAATGCACAGCGCATCCTGGGACGCTTGCTCGAGAGTTGGGACCTGAGCTTCGAGTTCCTACCGGTGAGCGAGGCAGCCGAGCACCTGCCGAGCACCGTGGACAATGACTCGGACGCAGTCGTCATCATGGACTACAGAGATCTGGCGGCTAACCCCGATCTGATCGAACGCGCCCGGCAGAATGGCCTGTATCGCGTGATCGTAGGCAATATCGAAGACATAGATCCTGCGATCGCCAGAGTGGGCCAGCGGGAAGCCATCCTGAGCTACACCATGGTCCCCATGGAGCTCTACTCAACGCTTCAGGCCATGTACGACCCGGAAATCGCCCACGAAGCGACGATGGCAGAACCCACGAGACTGAGTGGCCGCGTCCTGCTTGCCGAGGACAATATCGTGAACCAGCAGGTCACGCGGGCCATGCTGGAGTCGCTCGGACTCGAAGTCAGCATCGCCGGCGATGGAGAGATCGCCGTGGAGCTCATGCTCCGCGAGGCGCCGGACCTGATCCTGATGGACTGGCACATGCCGAATCTCGACGGTGTGGCAGCGACCCGCAGAATCCGGGATATAGAGCGAAACCAGCGACGGAAGCAAACGCCCATCGTCATGTTCACCGCCGATACTCAGAAGGACAATCGGGATATCTGCATGGAAGCAGGCGTCAACGACTTTCTGGGCAAGCCGGTGCAGATGGACGCGCTGCGCAACAAACTGATCGCGCAGCTCTGAGAAAACTCCGGGCCTCGGCCTGCAGTCTTCGGCTTCCGAGGGACCGGAGTTCCCCTTCCGATTCACGCTTGATGATACCTGCGCCGTAGTCTAGTACTGTGGGTATTCATCCGCATATCCCGTATACGAATCATCCTCGCCCGATGGGTCCGGAGTGAAAAGACATGCGCAAGTTTCGCAACATACTTTTGGTCATCGAGCCCGGGATCGACAACCATGATGCGATAGAACGGGCCTTCGACCTGGCGACGTCGAACGAAGCTGAGCTTTCGCTGATCAGTGTCGTCGAGGAGGCCCCGGTTCTGATCCATGCGGCACCCAACCTGCTGGAGAGCCTGGCAGCCGAACGCACGGAGGAGTTGCAGACGATCGCAGCGCAGTGGGCAGGCAGCGCGAGCATCCATGTCCCGGTTGGGCGGCCCTTCCTCGAGATCATCCGGCACGTGTTGCGGAACGACCTCGATCTCGTGATCAAGGCCAAAGCAGCGGCACACAGCAGATTCCGCACGCTGGGCAGTACCGATATGCACGTCCTGAGAAAGTGCCCGTGTCCCGTCTGGATCGTTCGGTCCGAGGGCGCTAAGCCCAATCCCCGAATCCTCGCCGCCGTAGATGTCGGGTCGGAGGAAACGGAGGCGACCGAATTGGCTCGCCGGATCCTCGAAATCGCGACGTCACTGGCGCACTCCGAGAACAGCGAACTCGACGTCCTGCACGCATGGTCTCTTGCCTACGAAGATACTCTGCGATCTTCACGGTCGGGCATGCCACAGGCGGCTGTCGATCAGTTGCTGGCTGACGAAGAGCGGCTGCACACAGAACGACTCGAGGCCTTGATCGGTGAAGTTTCCGCCGCCGCCGAGTCGGCGACGGGTGTGACCTTGAGTCCTCCGCATGTACGGATCGAGAAGGGCGATGCCGATGACCTCATTCCCGAGGTCGTGAAGGAGGCCGGCGTCGATCTTGTCATCATGGGAACGGTCGGCCGAACCGGCGTACCGGGATTCTTCATCGGCAACACCGCCGAGGAGGTTCTCGGTCAGATCGACTGCTCGGTTCTGGCTATCAAGCCGCCGGGCTTTGAGAGTCCGGTCACGCTATCGTGAGCTTCGCGGAAACTCTGAAACTCTGCGACGTATTCATTGCACCGCTCGAGTGCAGGCCCATAGCCTTGTCGATTTGGCGACACTCTGTGCTATATATTTAATTGAACGTTCGCCAAACAAGAAAGAAAGCACGGAGTTGACAGGAAGACAGAGCTGAAACAAGAAAACGGCTGCGACTCGATCAACGTCGCAAATTCAGGGAGAAAAAGAATGAAGAATAGACTGAGCGCGGCTGCGGCCGCTGCTGCCCTAGTGTTCACACTGCCAATGCTGGCACATGCGCAACAGTTTCTGTTGCCGGAGGCATCACTGACCACCGATGACCCGAGCGGTACCGGGTCCGCTCTGAGCGATGCGTATGCAGCAGCCGCGGATACGTGGGACAAGTGGCTGTTCGTTGGCGCGCCGCGAGAAGAGGCGTTCCGTGACGGCTTCGAAATCCAGGACGGTGCCGTCTACATCTACGAACACGTCGACGGCGACTACGTTTTCTCGCAGAAACTGACCATGCCGGGAAGCTCCGACGTCATCTTCCCGCTCGGCGACCGCTACGGCGGCGGCATAGAAGCGTCGAACGGCTGGTTGTTCGTGGGCTCGGCCAACGATCAGGATTTCCCCGGTCTCGTCGATCCAAGGGCGGGCCTCGGCGGCCCGGACGAGCCACCGTTCCTGTTTGCGGGACAGGTGCACATCTACCGGCTGATGCACGGAAGCTGGGAGTACGTCCAAACACTGATTTCGCCGGAACCCGGCACGTTCGGCAGTTTCGGCGCGCGCTCGCAGGCATCGCATATCGCCCTCAACAGCAAGGGTAATGTCGCTGTGATCGGCGAGCTCAACGCTTATCCTGACGGCGTCGGGCAGCTGCATACCTATCGCCGGACCGGGAGCACCTGGAACCACGTCCAGTCCATCCCGGCGCCGCTCGGAATAAACTCTTTCGGCGACGATCAGGATTTCGCGAGCGACAAGTGGCTGATCGCGGGTGCCGGCGCCGAATCGGACGACCAATCGACGTCTCAGGGCTTCTTGCTGGTCTACAAAGCCAAGGGCAAGTCCGGCCGATTCGAGGCCGAACCCACGCAGATAATTGCCGGCCCTGTGAACAGTATTGCTGACTGCCCGAACGCTCGAAACGGCGGCTTCGGGCGGTCCGGGCTGGACGCTTCGCAGGACACCGTCGCCGTAGCCGACCCTTGCTTTAACGGCGAGGCCGGCCCGCTGACGGGCGCAATCAACTTCTACTACATCGGCCGCGGCCGTTCACCACTTAAGTTCTATCAGACGATCGAAGGCGACGAGCCGAATCTGTCACTCGGCGCGAACATATTCACGTCCCGGAATACCGTAGCGGTAAGCGAGGACGGGCACCGGGTTATGGTAGGAGCGCCGCTCTCGCCCGTCGGCTCGTTCAGCGGGGGTGCTATTGGTGGAGACGTTCGCGTCTACTACTGCGACGGCGAGGACTGGGGGCTCGAGTCGAGACTGATTTCGCCTACGCCGCCGTCCGCGATATTCCGGGCGTTCGGGGATGCCGTGTTCTTCACGGACAACGAGACCGCGCTCGTCAGAGAGGGCAACTTCATCGATCCCGTCGTGGAAGGCCTCAAAGGGCAGGGGCTCATCTACGATCTGACACCGTAGCGAAACAGGCGCTCGAATCAATGCCCCGCCCGCGTG
>JAAUXY010196321.1_pt1 | contig 17474 bp, 4 predicted proteins | sample 7278121 | NCBI WGS metagenome assembly JAAUXY01 (sample SAMN14350117, study PRJNA611818) | marine sediment metagenome | isolation source: surface marine sediment (1.8m) | place: French Polynesia: Moorea | collected 2018-08 | reverse complement strand
GTCCTCGACGCCAAGAGCCAGACGGTCGAGGACGCTCTGATCGCGAGCTGCCGGGAAGGGCTGCTGGTGAAGGTCGGGGACGCCCCGGAGGAGGCGTCGCCACGCTATGCCTTCGTTCACGATCGGGTGCGGGAAGGAGCCTACGGGCTGCTGCGCGAGGTCGAGCGTGGTGACATCCACCTGCGGATCGGCCGCCTGCTGCAAGATCGCCACCTGGAGGACGCGCGGGACCGCGATGTCTTCGAGATCGCCGACCACCTGAACCGCGCGGCGCACCTGCTGACCGATCCCGCGGAGCGCCTGAAATTGGCGCGGCTCAATGCTAGCGCTGGGCGCCAGGCCCGGTCCTCGGGCGCCTTTCCGGCGGCTGACGCTTACCTGCGGTATGCCCTCGAGCACCTGAACGCAGCGATCGGAGACCTCGACCCGTGGCGCGAGGAATACCAACTCGCCCACTCGCTGCATGCGGACGCGGTCCAGGCAGCCTTCCTGTCTCAGGACTTCTCAACCGCAGAGGCGCTGTGCGATGTCTTGCTGGCGAACGCCCGCGATCTGCTCGACACGGTCCCCGCTGATGAGACGCGAATCCAGATACACCACGCCCGACGCGAAGAAGACGCCGCGCTTGAGATCGCTCTCGAGCTACTGGGACGTCTCGGTCTGGAGATCCCTCCTCACCCGAAGGCCGCGGAGCTGAAAGCCGCGGTGCTGGCCGCCGATCGTGCGGCGGAAGCGGTCTTGATGGAGGTCCGGCAAGGAGGCGTCGCACAGCTTCCGGTCATGCGCGATCCCGAACATCTCGCGGTCGCTAGAGTTTTGATGCTGGTAGCTCTGATCGCCGGTTGGCGGCGGGCGCGCCTGATGCGCTTTGCCATGTGCCGGCTACTGCAGCTGGTCGCGACTCATGGCGTCGGCCCAACCACACCGATCGCCTGGGTGTTCATGGCTGAAGTACGCTGCAGCGAGCTGGAAGACTTAGAAGGCGGCCAACGCGCCGGCGAGCTGGCTCTCGAGATCGTCGAGCACTCGCCGGCGAGCGCTCTTGCCGCCAGCACGCGGGTTCTCTTCGACCTGGCGATCAGCGGTCGCACCGTGCATCCCGGGGAGCTGCTGAGGCGGTGCCGCCAGAATTATCACCAAGCTCTGGAATCCGGCGATCTGATCCTGGCGTCGACGTCCGGCTACCAGATCTCGGTCGCCGGTCTGATCGGCGGCTGCGACCTGGCGAAGGCCGGGGCCCTGGCTCGAAGGTTCCAAGCCAGATCCAGAACTTTTGGCCAGCTGATGTTCGCACGCTCGATCGAAATGGTGGCCGGCCTCGCCGGTGTGCTGAGGAGTCGGAGCGCCTCGGGACCTTCCCTGGTCGACGACGTCATCGACGACGCCGGCGACCTCCGGAAAGCCGCCGCCAGCGTCCGCACCCGGGTGATCGGGCCGGAGATGATGATTCGCTTCTTGCTGCGCCAGCGCGGTCGGGCTCTCGCCATCGCCCGCGAATCCCTGACGATGCCCAACGGCATGGTGCCGCTCTTCCCTTTCGACTTCTATCGCTGCCTGATCTTTCTCGACAACGCTCCGGACGAGCCGGAGCTCGCCGTCTGTCGGTCACGGCTCGAAGCCCAGGCCGAGGCGACGCCCGAGCTCTACGCTCACAAGCGAGACCTGGTGGCCGCCCACGACCACCGCGCCGCCGGCAGACCGGATGAAGCGCTCGCCCTATACGAACAGGCAGCGGCGGGCGCGCGCAAGGCCCACCTCGTGCCCGAGGAGGCCTTGGCCCGCGAGCTGGCTGGAGAGCTGTGCGAAGAGCTGGGGCGTCACCGCGACGCGGCGACACAACTGCGCGAAGCGGTCGCGGCTTATCGCCGATGGGGGGCGCACGCCAAGCTGGCGCAACTCCACGAGGATTATCCGCATCTCCTGGCCGCGCCGACGGAGGCTCCCGCCAACCTCGACTTGGCCAGCCTGAGGAAGGCGGAAAGCCTGCTTCAGACCGATCTCGACCTGGCCCGGCTGCTGCGTCGACTGATCGCCCTATTGATTCAAAACGCCGGTGCGCGGCGGGGCTTTCTACTGCGAGACGTGGGCGACCGGATCATCATCGATGTCAGCGGCGGCGCGCCGGGGGCCGCGGTGCCACGGGCCTCTCGCGGCCCACGACGTCCCGCCGACGCCGGCCGCGAGGTCCATCTGCCGAAGGGCAAGCCGCTCGAGGCGGAAGCAGAGATCGCGGCGTCGGTGGTGCGCTATGTCGCTCGCACCCAGGAAACCGTCAATCCGCGCGAGGCGTGTCGTGACGCCCGCTTCGCCTCCGATCCCTACATCGAGAACCGGCAGCCGCGCTCGATCCTATGTTTCCCGCTGGTGCATCGGGGCGAAACGCTGGAGATCGTCTACCTCGAAAACGACCGGATCCCGGACGTTTTCTCCCCCGAGCGCTCGGGTACGGTGCGGCTCTTGGCGTCGCAAGCCGCCGCAGCGCTCGAGAACGCCCGGCTGCACCACAGTCTCCAGCAGGAGGTCGAGGTCCGGCGCCGGGCCGAGGCTGAGCTGGCGGCGCTGAAGGATCGGCTGGAGGCCGAAAACGTCTATCTTCAAGAAGAGATTGACAGCCATTTCGAGGAGATCGTCGGCAACTCCCGGGCCATGCGCCAAGTGCTCTACAAGGTCGAGCAGGTGGCGGCCACCGACGCCACCGTGCTGATTCTGGGCGAGACCGGGACCGGCAAGGAGCTGATCGCTCGCGCCCTTCACCGGCTCAGCCCGCGCCGCGAGCGACCGCTGGTCAAGGTCAACTGCGCCGCCCTGCCCACCACCCTGATCGAAAGCGAGCTCTTCGGCCACGAGAAAGGGGCGTTCACCGGCGCTGTCAGCCGCAAGGCCGGTCGTTTCGAGCTCGCCCACTCGGGCACTCTCTTTCTCGACGAGATCGGCGACCTGCCACTCGACCTCCAGGCCAAATTGTTGCGGGTGCTCCAGGAGGGAGAATTCGAACGCCTGGGCGGCAGCCGGACCCTGCGGGTCGACGTCCGGATCATCGCCGCCACCAACCGCGACCTCGAGCAGGCGATCCGCGACGGCGACTTTCGCTCCGATCTCTACTATCGGCTGACCGTCTTCCCGATCGAGCTACCGCCGCTCCGGGATCGCACCGGCGACGTGCCGCTGCTCGCGCAGTATTTCATCGGCCGCAAGCGAGCGAAGCTGGGGAGCCCGGTCGAAAAGATTCCCCAGGGGGTGATGGATCGACTCTCCGCCTACCGCTGGCCGGGCAACGTGCGCGAGCTCGAGAACGTGATCGAGCGCGCGCTGATCCTCTCACCCGGCGACACGCTTCGCCTCGAGGAGTCCTTTGGCCGAGATGAAGCTCTGTCTCGTGAGGATTCCTCGGATGGTTCGCCCCATGGGCGAGCCGAGCACTTCAACGACGTTCCGCCGGTTGCCGGGCCTGCTCCGGGCAGCCCGGAGCACCTCGCCGAGCTCGAGCGCAACCGCATTCGCGGCGCCCTCGAGGCCTGTGGCTGGAAGATCAAAGGCCGGGGCAACGCCGCCGAGCGGCTCGGCTTCAAACCGTCGACCCTGCGTGACCGGATGAAAAAGCTCGACATCGTGCGCCCCGGCGCGTGAGGCGATACGGACTTCTGTTCTATCCTTGTGTTTCACAGAGATCGTGCGAGGTAGCGTTGACGAGCAAGCGTAGGGTTGTGGTGTGAGTCGTCTTTCCTGGCCGCCGACATCCGGGGACGCACCTTCAGAGGGCCACCCACCGGGGATCCCGCCGGGCTTCCACATCGAGCAAACCTTCGGCGGCGAATCGAGCGAGCGCCTGTATCGAGCGCGACGCGGCGACGGCCAAAGCGTGCTGCTCAAATCCACTCCGCGCGCGGTGGCGACGAAGCTTGCCCACGAGCTCGAGGTCAGTCGCAGCCTCGTCGCTAGCGAGGCTCTGCGCGACGGCGTGCTCAAAGCCGTGGAGTTGCTGGACACCGGCGGCGCCAGCACGCTGGTGCTCGAGGATCCCGGGGGCGAGCCGCTCGATCGGGTGTTGCGCGGCGGCCACCTGGCGCTCGAGAACAGCCTGATCCTCACCATCGACATGGCCGGCATTCTCGCCGCTCTGCATCGCCGGGGCTTCATCCATCGCGACGTTCGACCGTGTCACATCCTGGCCGACCTCGCGGCGGGCCGAGCTCGGCTGACGGGGCTCGGCCATTGCTCGGCGATCCCCCGCGAGCGTCAGGCCGACGTCGGCGTCCTCAGAGACGCTCCCGCCTACATGTCGCCGGAGCAGACGGGGCGCACCAACCGACTGGCGGACTACCGCACCGACTTCTACTCGCTGGGCGTGACGCTCTACGAGATGTTGACCGGCCGGCTGCCGTTCGTCGCCGAGGACGCTCTCGGTTGGGTGCATGCCCACCTCGCCAAGCAGCCGCCGGCGCCCAGCGACATCGTCCCTGAGCTGCCGGTGGCGGTTTCGGAGCTGGTGCTGAAGCTGCTGGCCAAGACGGCTGAGGATCGCTATCAGGGAGGCGACGGCCTGCGTCATGATCTCGAGCGCTGCCTCAGCGACCTCAGATCCCGGGGGACGATTCGCCGGTTCACCCTCGGCGAGCGCGACCTGGCGGCCCGTTTCGAGCTTTCCCAGCTTCTCTATGGACGAAAAGACGAGGTGAGACGGCTGACCGAGACCCTCGAGGCGGCGCGCCACGGTCCACGGGTGCTGCTGGTGGCGGGCCCTTCCGGCGTCGGCAAGACCAGGCTGATCGAGGAACTGCGCCACCGGGTGCTGGTCGCCGGCGGGCTCTTCGTCAACGGCAAGTACCAGGAGATGGGCCGGGAGGAGCCGATGCACGGTATTCTCGAGGCGCTGCGAAGGTTGGTGCGGCGTTTCCTCGGGGCGAGTCGCGACGTGGTGGCGGCCTATCGCCGAGCGCTGTCCCAGGCTCTGGGCGCGAATCTGGGAGTGGTCGCCGAAGCCGTGCCCGAGCTGACAGCCCTGGTCGGCGAGCTGGAGCCGCCGCCGTCCCTGGAGCCGGCCGGCGCGAGACGCCGTTTCCTGCGTTCCATCAGCCGGTTCCTCCGCGTGTTCGCGACCGAGGATCCGCCACTGGTCCTGGTTCTCGACGATCTGCAGTGGATCGACCGCTCGAGCCTCGAGCTGCTGGCGGCGATCGTCGATAGCGGCTCGCAGAACCTGCTCCTGCTCGGCGCCTACCGCGACGACGAGGTCGAGGATGGGCATCCGCTGACGCCGTTCCTGGACCAGCTCCGTCGCCGGGGGGTGCCCGTGGAGAGCTTGCCGCTGGCACCGCTCAACCCTCTCGCCATTCGGCGACTGGTCGCCGACAGCCTGCGGACGACACCCGCCGAGGCCCGACCGCTGGCGGAGCTGGTCTTTCGGCGCGGTGGCGGTCGCCCGCTGTTCACCAGGACCTTTCTGGCCTCGCTGCACGAGAGCGGACTGCTGAGCCTGGACGCCGACGGCACCGGATGGCGCTGGGATCTGCGGCGTATCGCCGAGCTCGAGACGCCGGAAACCGTCGGTCGGCTGGCGGCGCAGTGGATCTCCCGACTGCCCGAGGAGCCCCGCCGCCTGGCGGCGCTGGCGGCCGCCCTGGGCGGGCGCTTCGAGGTTGATGAATTGGCGGCGGTGAGCGGCATGCCGATGACGATGACCAGCGAGTGCGTGCTGGCCGCGTGCCGTGAAAGGATCCTCGTCAGCCATGGAGACAGCTACGAGTTCGCGCATGACGGACTGCGGGAAAGTGCCTACGCGCTGATCCCGAGCGCGGCTCGCGCCGCCACCCCCCTGAGCATCGGCCGGCGGCTGATCCGGCAGCGCAACGGGGAGAGCTTCGGCCCACGGGTGTTCGACGTGGTTCGTCATTTCAACCGCGCCCTGGATCTCCTGGAGGCACCGGCGGATCGCGAGCAGACCGCGCGGCTGAATCTCGCCGCCGGCCGGCGGGCGCGCCGTGGTTCGGCGTTCCCGGCGGCCCTCGAGTACTTCACCATCGGCTTGAAAGTCCTGGGGCCGAAGGCCTGGCAGGACCATTACCGTCTGGCCCTGGCGCTGCACAACGAGACGGCGGAGCTCGCGGTGGTGAACGGGGAGTTCGAGGAGGCCTCGCGCCTGGCCCGGCTCGTACACCATCACGCGACGGCTCTGCTCGACGAAGTTCCCGCTTTCGAGACCCGATTTGCCATCGCGGTCACCAAGCTCCGGCAGGATGAGGCACTCACCACCCTGCTCGAGGTCTTGCGCTGCCTGGAGGTAGAGATCCCGCTTGAGCCGTCCATCGAGGAGGTGGAAATCGCCGTCGCGGAGGCCGATCGCACCCTCGACTCGCTCCTGGCAAAGGCCCCTCGAGACCGGCCGCCGATGACAGATCCGGCTCTGCTGGCGGCGATGCGCCTGTTGATGAAACTGGCCACCGCGGCCACCTGGACGAATCAGCTCCTGAACTGGATGGCGAACTGCAAGGCTCTCGAGCTCACTCTCTCACATGGCTACAGCCCCGAAGCGCCGCTGAACTTCGTGGTTCTGGCAATGATGCGCAGCCAGCTGCTGGACGACCCAGACGGGGGACAACGAGCCGCGAATCTCGGTTTAGCGCTTCTCGATCAGCCCGGCTCTGAGCAGTGGCAGAACCTGGCACGGATCACGTTTCTCACCGGCACCGAGTCGTGGAGCTGCCACCCCAACGCTTTGCTCCCTGTCTTCTCCGAGCTCTATCACTGCGCCCTCGAAACCGGCGACCTCATGTCGGCGACCCTCGCGGCCCTCGACCATTGCGTCGTGGCCTTCCATTCGGGGATGGAGTTGCAGACGCTGGTGCGCCTGATCCGGAGCTACAACGAGGACCTCGAGAAGGCGGGACTGGACCGTGTGGCGGTGCCTCTCGAGAAGTTGCGCAACCTTGCTCTGACCCTGCGGGGAAACCCACCGGATGGGGACGACCCGCGGATGCTTTCCGGCGAAGCGGCCGAGAGCAAAGCTCGCCTCGAGTACCCGGGGGGTCATGCCGGGCATCACTTCGGCATCACCTACTGCCACGACATTCTGGTGCATCACCTCTTTCGCCATTCCCGCGCGGCCTTCGGGGTGGCGGTGGCCGCCGCCGCGCTGCCTGAATCGGCCATCGCGGGACTGATCTTTTCGGATTTCTATCTGTGCCTGGCGCTGCTCGACCCTCACCGAGGACCCGATCCCGGGATCCGGCGGCACCACCTGGCGGTCGTCGACAGTCGATTGCGACGCATGAGACATCGCGCTCGCGACGCGCCGATGAACTACGAGCACAAGATCGACCTCATCGAGGCGGAGCGGCAGCGCGTCCTGGGCCGTCCTCTGGAGGCCATGGCGTTCTACGACCGCGCCGCCGACCGGGCCCGCCGCAACCGCTACGTCCAGGACGAGGCGCTGGCGCTGGAGCTCGCGGCGGAGCTGCGGCTCGAGCTCGATCAGCGCCGGGGCGCGGCCCTTTATCTCGCCGCGGCGGCCGCGGCCTACGAGCGCTGGGGCGCCCGAGGCAAGCTCGAGGATCTCGCGGCCCGCCATCCGGACCTGGTGTCGCTCCCCGCCGCATCGACCTCGCCCGCGCCGCCGGAGCCGCGCCGCGCCGACGCGCTCGACCTGGCGAGCCTCGAACGCGCCACCCAGACCCTTTCCCGCGAGCTCGATCTCGATCAGCTGCTGCGCGAGCTGATCGAGATCCTGCTCGAGAACGCGGCTGCCCAGCGCGGGTTCCTGCTGCGCGACGATGGCGGAGAGATCGTCATCGAGGCCAGCGGCTCGATCGACGAAGACGAAGTCCGGGTCCTGCGCCATCAGGCCCTCGAGTCGCGCCGCGACCTCGCCCGCTCGGTCGTCCGTTACGTCAGCCGGAGCCGCGAAACCGTCGTTCTGGACGATGCCGCGGGCGATGAGCGATTCGCGGCGGACCCTTACATTGCACAGCGGCATCCCAGTTCGATCCTCTGTCTGCCGATCCTGCACCAGGGGCGCTCGGTGGCGCTGGTCTACCTGGAGAACAACCGGATCCGAGACGCTTTCGTCGCCGATCGTCTGGCGGCGGTCCAGCTGATCGCCTCGCAGGCCGCGGTCGCCCTGGAGAACGCCCGTCTGCACGACGCTCTGCGCCTTCGCAACCAGGAGCTGGAGGCGCAAAACGCCCAGCTCGAGAGATTCACCTACACCGTGTCGCACGATCTGAAGACCCCGCTGGTGACCATTCAGGGCTTCGTCGGCCTGCTGGGCAAAGACCTGGCCGAGGGCAGCAGCCGGGCCGAGCACGACCTCGACAAGATCCGGGCAGCGGCCAGCAGAATGGCTGGGCTGCTCGACGACCTCCTGGAGCTGTCGCGGATCGGCCGGGTGGTGGGCACGCCGGAAGAGGTGGCCCTCGGGGAGCTGGCGCGGGAGGCGGTCGACCTGCTCGCCGAGAGGATCGCCGAGCGCGGCATCGAGGTGACGGTCGCCGAGGATCTGCCGGTGGTTTCCGCCGACCGCCTGCGACTCCAGGAAGTTTTCCAGAACCTGGTCGAAAACGCGGTGAAGTTCACCGGTGACCAGGAGCGACCGCGGATCGAGATCGGCGTTCGCCGGGATGACGGCGACTCCGTCTATTTTGTCCGCGACAACGGCCTCGGGATCGCGGCGCCTTATCGGGAGAAGGTCTTCGGGCTGTTCGAGCGGCTGGACGCCGCGGCCGAAGGCACCGGCATCGGCCTGGCGGTGGTCAAACGGATCGTCGAGATCCACGGCGGCAGGATCTGGGCCGAGTCCGAAGGTTTGGGGCACGGCACCAGCTTCTGCTTTACTCTGCCCTCAGGGCGACCGCCATGAACAGCCGCGCCGAGGCGCGTGGCATGCTCTCGCGACGAAGACCGTGAATGAACCGGAGGATCAGCGCGTGAGCCTGCCGGGCTTCCGGATCGAGCACACCCTGGGAGGAGAAGCGCTCGGACACTTGTATCGCGCGCGGCGCGAGAGCGACGGCCGGCACATTCTGCTGAAGACGGCACCTCGCGAAGCCGCGGAAAGACTCGCGTGGGAGCTCGAGATCAGCCGTCGTCTCGACCAAGCAGCCCTCCGCGACGGCGTGGTGAGCGCTCAGGAGCTCCTCACCGCGAACGGCTCGGCCGCCCTGGTGCTGGAAGACCCCGGCGGTGAGCCCCTCGATCGCATCCTCGGCACCGGTCCCCTGAGTCTCGAGGTCGGTCTGAGCGTCGCGAGCGAGCTCGCGGCAGCTCTTGACGCTTTCCATCGCGCCGGCCTGATCCATCGCGACATCCGACCTTCGAACCTCCTGGTCGACCTCCAGAGCCGGCGGGCGCGGCTGATGGGATTCGGCCTCACCTCCGAGATTCCTCGCGAGCGGCGGGCTGAGACCGGCAAGCTCGAGGGCGCGCCGGCCTACATGTCGCCGGAACAGACCGGCCGCATCCACCGGCTGGTGGACTACCGCACCGACTTCTATTCCCTCGGGGTGACGCTCTACGAGATGTTCACAGGCCAGCCGCCTTTTGTGGCGGCCGACGCCCTCGGCTGGGTGCATGCGCACGTTGCCAAGCGCCCTCCGCCGCTCGAAGAGCGCGCGGCCGAGATCCCGCGGGTGGTTGCCGAGATCGTGATGAAACTCCTGGCCAAGACGGCGGAAGATCGTTACCAGGGAGGTCAAGGCCTACGTGCCGATCTCGAGCGTTGCCTCGAGGCGCTCCGCGCCCACGGCAAGATCCGCCCGTTTCCTCTAGGGGAGAGCGACTTCCCGGCACGTTTCGAGTTGCCGCAACGGCTCTACGGTCGCGAGGACGAGATGCAGCGGCTGGTCACCGCCTTCGAGGGCGCCCGAAACTCCCCGAAGATGCTCCTCGTCACGGGGCCCTCCGGGGTGGGCAAAACCGCCGTGATCGATGAGTTGCGCCACCACCTGCTGCATGCGGGCGGTCTGTTCGTCGGTGGTAAGTACGAAGAGCTCGGGCGTGCACGGCCTCTCTCGGGCATCCTCGAAGCCTTGCGCCAGCTGGTGCGCATCTTTCTGGGCGCCGATCCGGAGACCGCAGCCGTCGTCGAGCGGAGTCTCTCGGACAAGCTGGGGGTGAACCTCGGCGTGGTCGTGGCGGCGCTTCCCGAGCTCGCTGTGCTGATCGGCGAACACCGGGCCGCCCCAGCACTGGGCCCAGCCGAAGGCAAGCGCCGATTCCATCGTGCGATCCGCCAGTTCCTGCGGGTCTTCGCCACCGAGAAACATCCGCTGGTGGTCTTTCTTGACGATCTCCAATGGATTGATCGGGCGAGTCTCGAGCTCCTGATCAGCACGCTCGATTCCGAAGCAGGGAGCCTGCTGGTGCTCGGGGCCTACCGCGATGAGGAAGTCGACGCCTGGCATCCACTACTCAAGGCGCTCGATGAGATCCGCCGGGCGGTACCGGTCGACACCCTGCGGCTGGGTCCGCTCAGTCGAGAAGCCGTCGCGCGCCTGGTCAGTCAAACGCTCCGCTCCTCATCTGAGCGAACCGCCTCGCTGGCCGACATCGTCTTTCGCTCGTGCGGTGGCCATCCTTTCTCGGTGCGGAGCTTCCTGGCGTCATGTCATGAAAGAGGCTTCCTGGACGCCGCGCCGCGCCGTGGCGAGAAGGATGTCGTGTGGCGCTGGAACCTCGGACAGGCCGTCGAGCTCGAGGGCGAGTTGGTGCGAGGCATGGCTCACCTGCCGGATCAGACCCTCTCAAATCTGTCCGAGGCCGCCCGCCGTCTGATCGCGCTGGCTGCCGCCCTGGGCGGGCGCTTCGATCCGGAAGATCTGGCCGTGGTCGGCGAGCTGAGCAGTGCGGCGGTGTTCGAGTCCCTGCTCGAGCTCTGCCGTGCGGGACTCCTGATCAAAATCGAGGACGGCTACCAATTCGCGCACGACCGGTTGCGTGAAAGCGCCTACGCGCTCATCCCGGAAGCAGCGCGGGCCGCGGCCCACCTCCGCCTGGGCCGGCTGCTGGCAGGCCGAGGTGCCGCGGAAGCAAGCCATGGGATGGCGGTCTTCGAGATCGTCGATCACTTCAATCGGGCGCACGATCTGCTCGATGACCCGGCGGAACGTACGGGCATCGCCGAGCTCAACCTGACGGCCGGCAGGCGGGCGCGGACTGGAGCGGCGTTTTCTGCCGCCTACGATTACTTTTCCGCCGGTCTCTCGCTACTCGATGACCCGGCCTGGCGCGAACGCTACGACTTGGCGCTGGCGCTGCATAGCGAAGCAGCGGAGGCCGCGTTTCTCGTCGGCGACTTCCCGGCGGCGAATCGCTGGGTCGAGCGGGTGCACCGGCATACGCGGACGCTCCTCGACGAGGTCCCCGCCTACGAGATCCGAGTTTCTATCGCCATGGCCGAGCTGCGGCAGCAGGAGGCCCTGTCCACGCTGCTCGGGGTCTTGAGCCGGCTGGGGGTCAAGCTATCGCTGGAACCCTCCGTCGAGGAGGTGGAAGCCGCCGTGCTAGCAGCGAATCGCGCCTTTGAACCTCTGCTGTCAGCGGATCCGTGCGAGGTGGAGCTGATGACGGATCCGGTCACGCTCACCTCCCTGCGCCTGCTCATCCGGCTCTATGGCATCGCCAGTTGGACCAATCAACTCCTGGCCTGGATGGCCGCATGCAAGGGCTTGGAGCTCGTCGCCGAGAAGGGTCACAGTGCCGAATCCCCCTTGATTTGCCTCTCTTTGGGAAAAATCCGCTGCCAGCTACTGGACGATGTCGATGGTGGCAGCCGCGCCGCCGCCTTCGGCCTGGAGCTCTTGGAGCGTTCGGGCGGCCGACGCTGGAAAGGTATGGCTCAGAGCTTCTTCCATATCGGCATCGAGAGCTTCAGAGCTCATCTCGACACGCTGCTGGAACCCTTTGCGGCGGTCTACCGGATCGGGCTCGAGGACGGGGATCTGCTGGCCGCGATGTTCGGCGCGATCAATCACTCCATCACCGCCTTTCATTCGGGCATGGATCTGACTCGGCTGGAAGGCTTGATCCGGCACTATCACGACGAGCTGCTGCGGGCCGGGGCGGATCGGGTGAGCGTCCCCCTCGGAAGATTGCACGCCGTGGTGTTGACCCTGCTCGGTCGAACTTCCGACGCGCCGGTACAGGTCCTGGTGAGAGATCGCGGCTCGGAGAGTGTCGAGCGTCTCAGCTTCCCAGGGGGGCACGCCGGGCACCACCTAGGCTTCACCTATTGCCATGATATCCTGCTGCACCATCTCTTCCGCCGTTCCCGTCGCGCGTTCGAGGTCGCTGCCCGCGCCGTGGCGCTGCCTGAGGTGTCAACGGCCGGCGTGATCCATTCGGACTTTCACCTATGCCTGGCACTGCTGGACGGTCTCTCCGAGCTCAGCCGCGCGGAGCGCCGGCGCTATCTCGACGTCGTCGACAGCCGGCAACAGCGGATGCGCCAGCGCTGCCGGTATGCTCCGATGAACTACGAGCACAAGATCGACCTCGTCGAGGCCGAGAGGCAGCGCGCCCTGGGCCGTCCCCTGGAGGCGATGACGTTCTACGACCGCGCCGCTGACGGCGCTCACCGTAACCGTTACGTCCAGGACGAGGCGCTGGCTCTGGAGCTCGCGGCGGAGCTACGCCTCGAGCTCGATCAGCGCCGCGGCGCGGCTCTATATCTCGACGCGGCGGTCGCGGCCTACGAGCGCTGGGGTGCCCGAGGCAAGCTCGCCGATCTCGCGGCCCGCTATCCGGACCTGGTGTCGCTCCCCGAAACATCGGCCTTGCCCGCGGCGCCGGAGCCAGGCCGTGCCGATGCGCTCGACCTGGCGAGCCTCGAACGCGCCACCCGGGCCCTTTCTCGCGAGCTCGATCTCGATCAGCTGCTCCGCGAGCTGATCGAGATCCTGCTCGAGAACGCGTCAGTCCAGCGCGGGTTCCTGCTGCGCGACGATGGCGCAGAGATCGTCATCGAGGCCAGCGGCTCGATCGACGAAGACGAAGTCCGGGTCCCGCGCCATCAGGCCCTCGAGTCGCGTCGCGACCTCGCCCGCTCGATCGTCCGCTACGTCAGCCGGAGCCGCGAAACCGTCGTCCTGGACGATGCCGCGGGCGATGAGCGCTTCGCCGCGGACCCCTACGTCGCACAGCGGCGGCCGAAATCGATCCTCTGCCTGCCGATCCTGCACCAGGGTCGCTCGGTGGCGTTGGTCTACCTGGAGAACAACCGGATCCGGGACGCTTTCGTCGCCGATCGTCTGGCGGCGGTCCAGCTGATCGCCTCGCAGGCCGCGGTCGCCCTGGAGAACGCCCGGCTGCACGACGCTTTGCGCCTGCGCAACCAGGAGCTGGAGGCACAGAACGCCCAGCTCGAGAGGTTCACCTACACCGTGTCGCACGATCTCAAGACCCCACTGGTGACCATTCAGGGTTTCGTCGGCCTGCTGGGCAAAGACCTGGCCGCGGGCAGCAGCCGGGTCGAGCGCGACCTCGACAAGATCCGGGCAGCGGCCAGCAGAATGGCTGGGCTGCTCGACGACCTCCTGGAGCTGTCGCGGATCGGCAGGGTGGTGGGGCCGCCGGAAGAGGTGGCGCTCGGGGAGCTGGCGCGGGAGGCGGTCGACTTACTCGCCGAGAAGATCGCCGAGCGCGATATCGAAGTGACGGTCGCTGAGGATCTGCCGGTGGTTTCCGCTGATCGCCCGCGACTCCAGGAAGTGTTTCAGAACCTGGTCGAAAACGCGGTGAAGTTCACCGGTGATCAGCAGCGACCGCGGATCGAGATCGGCGTTCGCCGGGACGACGCCAACAGAACCGTCTATTTTGTCCGCGACAACGGCATCGGGATCGCGGCGCCTTATCGAGAGAAGGTCTTCGGGCTGTTCGAGCGGCTGGACGCCGCGGCCGAAGGCACGGGCATCGGTCTGGCGGTGGTCAAACGGATCGTCGAGGTGCACGGCGGCAGGATCTGGGCCGAGTCCGAAGGCCTGGGGCGCGGCACCAGCTTCTGTTTCACCCTCGCCCCAGCTGTGGGCCCAAGTTGAGCGTTCGCTTGTGATCTCGACGGGATGTTGCTTGTGATCCCGGCGTTATATTGCTTGTGATCTCGACGGCGTATGATTCTCTGGTCGGCAGCCAAACCACACCGAGAATGAGATCCTCGGGGAGCGAGAAGGGAGTGAGAGGATGCACCAGGCCACAGCTGTTGGAGCCGTATGTCTGTCGGTGGTCCTCATGCCTGGAGCGCTTCGCGCTCAGGATGACCGGGCCGAGCCACAGGCTCCCCGGGTGACGGAGTCGATCACCGTCACCGCGGAGAAGCGCGAGGAAGATCTCCAGGACATCGGCGTCACGGTGAGTGTGCTCACCGGGCTCGAGATCGAAGAGCTCGGCCTGGATCATCCCGTCGACGTCGCTGCTCAGATCCCGAACCTCGACATCAAAGAGACCTTCGGCAATACCAATCCGGTGATCACCATCCGCGGCGTGGGGCTCAACGACTTCAACCCGAACAACAACCCCGCTGCCGGGCTCTATGTCGACGAGGTATTCCTCACCTCGACCTCTTTGATGGACTTCCAGCTCTTCGACATGGAGCGGGTCGAAGTCCTCAAGGGACCTCAGGGGACGCTCTACGGGCGAAACACCACCGCCGGAGCGATCAACTTCATCACCCGCAGGCCGACCCGGGACTTCGAGGCCGGCCTGGAGGTCGGTTTCGGCAATTTCGAGACCGGGAGGCTCGACGGTGTGCTCAGCGGCGGGCTGTCGGAAAGCATCTTCGGCCGATTCGCGGCGACCTCGACCCAAAGCTCCGGTGGACCATTCTTCAACCGCTTTCTCGGCGAGGAATACGGCGAGATCGACCGTTCCAGCTTTCGGCTTTCGCTCGACTTCGAACCCGGCGATCGGCTGTCGGCACGCTTCCGTCTCGGCGCCGGGCGGGATCGTTCGGACGCCGTCTACTTCGAGCACGTGGGCTTGCGGGCACCGGGCACCTTCCAGGTCTGCGAAGCCTTCCCGGAGGCCCGCAGCGATCCGACCTCATGCGTCGATCTCGGCGGATATAGCGATCCGGACGGCGATCCCTTTTCCGGCGACTATGACCTCCGGCCCGAGCTCGACAACCAGTCGCTGGATGCCACGCTGTCGCTCAGCTGGACCGGCGAGGCCTTGACCCTGACCTCGGTGACCGGTTACGCCTCGTTCGACCGCGAGCAGTCGACGGAAAACGACTCCTCGCCGCTGGTCGGGCTACACAACTTCTACCACCATGAGCTGTTCCAGATTTCAGAAGAGCTGCGCTTGACCTCCAACCGCTCGCTCGCGGTCGGCGACACCTACCTGAGCTGGATCGCCGGCGGCTTCTACTCGCGCGACGAGGTCAAGGGAGATCCGGCCCAGATCCTGGTCGGCGACGCCTGGTTTCTCACTCGAAGCGCCGTCGAATGGCAGCAGGACACCGAGACCGCCGCCGGTTTCGCCCACTTCGACTGGCTCTTGAGCGACCGGCTCAACCTCACGTTCGGCGCCCGCTACAGCTGGGAGGCCAGGGAGTTTGTCGGTTCCACCACCGACCTCAATCCCTTCGGCACGAGCTGCATCCTCGATGCTTTCTGCAATCCCGGTTTTGTCGGTCCAGTGGTGCTGGCCAGTGCCGAGGATCGGATCAGCACCAGCGACCTTTCCGGCAAGCTCGGTGTCGAGTACTTCGCCAACGACGACTTGACGATCTACGCCAGCCTCAGCAAGGGCTTCAAGAGCGGCGGATTCAACGGCAGCTTCGCCGGCAGCGACCTCGAGCTCGAGCCGTTTGAGAAGGAGGAGCTCTACGCCGTCGAGGCAGGCGTCAAGTTGACCCTCGCGGAGGGCAGGGCCAGCGTCCACGCCAGCGGTTTCTTCTACGACTACCGCGACCTCCAGGTCTTCACCATTCGGATCAGCGACGTCGGCATCCCGACCGTGGTGTTGACCAACGCGTCCGACGCCGAGATCCTGGGCGCCGACCTCGACTTCCAGGCTCGACCGGTGGAAGGCCTGCAATTGAAAGTCGGCCTCAGCTGGCTCGATTCCGAGCTCCAGGATTTTCAATCCGCCGGCGTGGATCACTCGGGCAACGAGTTGGCCAATGCCCCCGAGCTGACCGTGAACGGTCAGCTCCACTACCGATTCGACGTCGGCGATCGCGTCAGCTCGGCGCTCGGGGTCGACTGGAGCTACCAGGACGAGACGTTCAAGGAAGTCACCAACAGCGCCATCGTAAGGGCCGACGGATACTGGCTGTTCGGGGCGCGCTGGAGCCTCGACTGGAGCCGTTACAGCCTTGCTTTGTGGGGGCGCAATCTCACCGACCAGGAGTACCTGGTCGACGGCGGAGATCAGAGCGCCATCTTCCATAGCTTTCGCATCTACGGCTTGCCGCGAACCTACGGCCTATCCTGGGCTGCCAAATGGTGAACGCGCCCTCGCGGATCCTGGACGTCGACGGCCTGGAGGTGGCCTGCTACGAAAGCCCGGGAAAGGCCGGTCCCGGGATCCTCTTGATCCACGGCAACTCGTCCTCCGCCAAGGCCTTCGCAAAGCAGCTCGAAGGGCCCCTGGGCGCCGAGCTCCGGGTGGTGGCCCTGGACCTGCCGGGGCACGGCAACTCGGCCAGGGTCTCGCGCGATCCGGAGTCCGTCTATCGGCTTTCCGGATATGCCGCGGTGGTCGCGGCTGCCGCCGAGCAGTTGGGCCTGACGCGCGGAGTCTTCGTCGGCTGGAGTCTCGGCGGCGACATCATTCTCCATGCGATGGCGCGGCTGGCCGACGCCACCGGCTTCATGATCTTCGGCACCGGCCCTTTGACCCAGCCCTTCCGGCCCGATGCCTTTATCGAAGATTCGGCTGCCTCTCTGGGCATGCAGAGCGGCCTCTCCGCGCAAGAAAGGGCGGCCTATGGGACGGCCTTTTTCGAACCGGGAGCGCCGAGCATCCCCGAGTTCATCTTCTCCGACATCCGCGACACGGATCCTGCAGCCAGGAAGCTGCTCGGAGCCAGCCTCTACCGCGGCGACTACCGGGACGAAGCGGTCATTCTCGAGAGCGCGAGCCGCCCGGTCGCGATTGTGCACGGGGTCCTGGAGCAGTTCGTCAACCTCTCTTTTCTGGAAGGACTCACGATCCCGACCTTGTGGCGAGACAGGGTGCAGACCGTGGACGGAGCGGGACACGCCGTTCAGATGGAGCAGCCCAGTCGATTCAATCGCATCCTGGAGCAATTCGCGCGTGCCGCCATGAGCGGTGCTGAATAGGATTCAGTCCCTCGGAGCCTCGAGCAGCAGATAGAGCACGTTGTCTGAGAAGTTTGGATCCCGGGTCATGCCGAGGTGATCGCTGAACAGGAAGGTGACGCGGGTCCAGTCGATCGGCGACTCGAGGCCCGGAGTCCACCAGCGGTCTGGAGATCGTCCGGATTTAGCGCATCGACGACCATTATCTACCGTAGAGTCGCC
>JAAUXY010121751.1_pt1 | contig 17476 bp, 17 predicted proteins | sample 7278121 | NCBI WGS metagenome assembly JAAUXY01 (sample SAMN14350117, study PRJNA611818) | marine sediment metagenome | isolation source: surface marine sediment (1.8m) | place: French Polynesia: Moorea | collected 2018-08 | reverse complement strand
GTAACGTCAAATGGCGTAAAACTAAGGAACAACATAAAAAATTACCCGGATCTGGTCGAGAAAAACATCAAGTACGGTTATACGGTTATCAATTCCAAGTCAAAAGAAATCAAAGAAAACGTAAAACGCAGTTGGAATGATAAGAAAAGAGAGCGGCAAAAATATTTTCGGGTCATTTAGGTCTTTGATATGGATCGATAAACTGCCTATTACAGTTGAAGCAGCAAAGTGCAAAACGCCGGGATTTTTAAATGCCCGGCGTTTTTTGTATAATTTGATTTAAGATTCTGGATCCGCTTCTTTTTCATCCGGGACCAGATCTTTGATATCCGTGCCGCCGCAGTCCGGGCAAAAAATATGAGTTTGCTTGCCGGACTCGTCGGCTGTCTGATCTAATTCCGCGGCCGTGCCCCGCCAGCCGCAATCCTGACATTCTTTTTGGTTTTCACTCATTTGCCCCACCTCGCAAAACCAAAACACACCCATTTATTTTATAAAAGACGGCTTTTATACCCGGTCTATATTTGACTCCATTTCATTATATCTAATTTATGCACTGAGAGCAAATTTTCAGCACCAAAGATGTATTATTATACTACAATCTCAATAGGTTATCGAAAATTTGACACCATAAAGAACTCTTTAAAAAAATTAAACTATTTAATTAAAAAAATTTAATTATATAATCTATATATTAAAAAAATTAATTTTTTATTGACATAAAATTAATTTTTATTATAATAGCATAAAAAATGGAGGTGCGCCATGCACGACTGGCAACAATTGACCGAGCTTACCCAAAATAAAAAAATCAGCATTGAACGGGTTAAAATTATCGAATCCGGTATCGCCATCGATGGCGAGTTTGAGCTACCCCCTCTGGCCCAGTTAAGTATGGAAGATCAGATATTTGTGGCCGCATTTGTCAAAAGCCACGGGTCGATCAAAGATATGGAAGCCTTGTATGGCGTTAGCTATCCCTCTATCAAAAACAGACTCAATCGGATCTCGAAGGCCTTTGATTTTATTAATCTAACGCCGTCCGACGCTGTCGACGATATCCTTGAAGACCTAGACCAAGGTAATATTTCATTTGATCAGGCCCTTGAGGCGTTAAAAAAATGATCCCCTGGCTGTTAAAAATTCACATCGGCGGTTCTCACAAAAAACACAGAAAGATATGGATTCCACTCCCGCTACTGTACATCCCGCTTCTGGTCCTGATCATAATACTGGCTCCTCTGCTGATCCTTGGCGCCATCTTTCTGCTTATTTTGAAAGGGGTCAATTTGTTTAAAGCCGCACCGCTGTTTTTTTCGCTGCTGGCAGCATCCCGCGGATTTTTCATCAACGTCAACTCAAACGAAGAAAAGTTTATGATCGCCATTAAATAAGGAAAGGAGTTTGGTCATGAACGAAGAACGCAAAAAAGTTCTTGATATGCTCGCAAACGGTAAAATTTCGGCAGACGAAGCGGAACGTCTGTTAGATGCCCTTGAAAACAAGGCAGCCGAAACCTCACCGCAAACCGCCCTGACAAAGACCCTGGATAATCTGCCCCAGTATTTATTTGTTAAAGTGGACTCGGTCGATGGGGATAAGGTCAACATCCGGGTGCCTTTGAAGCTGGTCAAGGCCGGCATCAAACTGCAGGCCCTGCTGCCCCAGGATGCCCAGGACAAGATCAATGCCAAGCTCAATGAAAAGGGCCTAAACCTGGAAGATTTCAAGGCTGAAAACTTCAAAGATATTTTAGATGCCTTAACCGAATTTCAGGTCAATGTGGATGATAAGAAGGGCGATAAGGTTAGGATTTACTGTGGCAACAGTTAGAAGCTACCTTAAAAATGTATTACAGCAAGTGCGCTATAGTTAGAAGTGATCTAAAGTGACTAAAGTTAAGAAATGCTATCTATTTTAAATAAGAAGACGGAGCGAAGCGACACCATAACCCTGGCCCAGAACTGGATCTCAAAATTTGTAAGTTCTTTTTGAGCCCCGACCTAAATTACTGTGTGCCTCATGTGAAACCCAAAGCGCCAGGGCGGGCTTTAGGCACTTCCCATTTTAGTTCACTTGAGTCACTTCTTTTAAATTGATTTAAATCCAATTGTTTATGCGTGCACAAATAAGCATCAGGAATACACTCTTTTGATAGAAAAAAGTATGCAGATTGACTATTTTAATGAATTACCGGATTCATTTACAGCAGATGCAGTCGCTCTGTATCTGAATGCATTTGCAGACAAGCTCTGTCCTATTTTGGGTAATGACGAAAGAGCCCAAGAGGTGCTATTAGAGAATGTTGATGCAACACAATGCCTGACTGCCATTTGTGACCGGAAACTGGTGGGCATTTTAGCCATTCAGAACCATACAGGCAGTTTTTTTAACCCAACACTCAGAGCAATGACAGGCGCCTACGGATTGCCGAGCGGCATTTTTCGGATGCTGGGATTGGCTTTGCTGGATTATTCAACGGCCCCGGATGAGCTTTACGTTGACGGGATTGCCGTCGTAAAGGAAATGAGAGGCAATAAAATTGGCTCACGGTTGATGGGTATTCTGGAAAAAATGGCTTTAAAAAAAGGCCTTCGAAGAATTTCTCTTGAAGTCATCGATACGAATCCAAGAGCGGAAGCACTTTATCGCCGTCTGGGTTTTAAAGTTACCAATCAACGAACTCTCCGACTGTTAAACTTCTTCTTTAAATTTCCTTTCAAATCATCACGGCTCATGATAAAAAGAATCCATTAGGGCCTTGGGGCTGCAAAAATATAAAAAAACCTATCCGGATTTGCTGGCCAGATTGAAAACAGAATCGCATGATCAGGCAGTTGTCAATTGTATGTACTCATGGAAATCCCATCAGCAGCATAAACGCAAAATCGGTGAAATTCGTAAATATTCTCCATTCTTTTTTGGTCATGTTGCTAAAAAGCTTGAAGACTTGAAATTAGACTTTCATGTATGTGAAATTTGTGGCTCTACGATCGATGAGACTCCGGTGACCCCTTGCGATATCTGTAATCGGCCCAATCTGCACTATCGAAAAGTAAACCGACCCGCTTGAGCATCCTGCGTTCGATTCCACCATTTGATCTAATCCCAAAATAAACTTAAATGCGTTTGGTTCCCTATTTTTCGCTGAAAGCGAAAGGTTTTAATCGATTTGAACGGGCACAATATTTTCTTGACAATATGTACCACATTGTGGCATATAAACATCCGTAATGATGGATCCTGCATCGAAAATACCATTCACTTTCACTCTACGCGCCCATCCGAGCTGGCTTCTCATCCCGAAACGGATTCTGATGTTTTAGATATGACAATGACCGTTAATACCAGATGAGATGGATTCCAATCTTAAAATGTGTACGTCTTGTTCCTAATGGGACATTGCTGGTTGTGTTGGAAGTTTAATTCGCTGATTAAATAAACCTTCCGCATGGTTTACATAAGGATCCAGCTTAAATGAAGGAGGAGCCATGGGACCTCTGGTAATAGCAGGCCGTATTTTATATGGCGGGCTAATGGTTTATGCCGGCATCAGCAATTTTTTAAACCTCGGAATGATGGCCGAACTTACAGAAATGAAAGGGATGCCATTGCCCACGCTCAGTGTTGCTATTGCATCGACCATCCTTATCTTAGGTGGTCTAAGTATTTTGACGAATTACCGGATTAAAATCGGGGTATTGCTGATCTGGATTTTTTTGGTACCGGTAACGCTGATCATACACAACTTCTGGACCGTACAAGATCCAATGGTCAGGGGTAACGAGATGGCACATTTTCTAAAAAATGTCTTGGCGCTGGCCGGCGCACTGATATTTTTAGCTTTACCGCCATCCTCATTTTACGCGGCCAAAAACACAGACCGTCAAGCGCCTCCCGAAGCATGACGGCGAGTTAAGGACGTCTGTAGAGACGTCAAAAAGACAGAGCTTCATAACTACGGGTAGGTCCGGTTTTGTTGACACCCGATGCCACATGTCGGCATGCAAGGATGACCGTCTTTTCTTGTTGCATTCCGAACCGAATCCTGCTTGCCGCATTGAACTTTTTCCGCCCTTAAAGCGACACGGTCGCCGGGGCCCGGATGCGGTCATCAAAAGTCCTTATCGTCCAATCCAATTGCAAAGGAGGTTTCTCATGCCGGGATATGTCGTTGCCAACTACATGATTAATGATCCGGAAGCATTCGAAAAATATCCGCCGGCTGTGGGTCCGACGCTGGCTCAATATGGCGGTCAACTTTTAGTTGCAGACCGGAGCGTCAGACCCGTGGAGGGAAAACCACAGTCGGTCATCGTGATTGTCGAATTTGAGTCCGTCGAAGCCGCCCAGCGCTGGTATGATTCCCCTGAAAATACTGCCGTTAAGGGTCTGCGCACGTCGACCACCGAAGGCTGGCTGGCCATCGCCGATGGGTTGGCAATGGCTGAGGAATGATGCCTGGGGCGGCCAATGGTTGCAACCGACAATCTCCTCCGACAAGCGGGGTTACCTGATGAATACAGACAGCTGCACCCGAAAATTCAATCCACCGCGCCGTTTCAACAGACTGAGATTCTATTTTCGCATTTTCCTTGCTTTGACCTTTTTAATCGTCTTAGCAATTTGGCTGGATTATTGGCTCAGAGGGGAACTGGGCATCGCCAAAACCTTTTCCAATTTTGTGGCCGGCCGATGGGGAACCGGTGTTTTGATCGGCGGTGGCATTCTCTATGTTCTGCTGCTGAGCCTGCCCTTTGTGCCAGGGGTTGAGCTGGGTGTTTTGTTGATGTGTATCTTTGGAAAAGAGGGTATCGTTTTTGTGTACCTGGCCACCATCGCCGGCTTGTGTTTAGCTTTTTTGATCGGTCGCTTGTTGCCCCCAAAATGGGTCGAGCCTCGTCTCCAAAAACTGGGTTTTTATCAATCCTGTGATGACTCGGTTGATGATATTGACGATATGCTGAATAATCTTTCACACAACCGGCCATTGCATCAAAACCGATTCCTGTCTTTGTTGTCAAGGTATCGCTATCTGACGATAGCCGTTTTATTCAATATGCCCGGAAACTATCTGATTGGCGGCGGTGGCGGAATTTCATTGGCCTGCGGGATCAGTCGTCGCATCTCATGGAAATGGTTTGTGCTGACCGTTGTCTTGGCTGTTTCTCCGGTGCCCCTACTGGCCTTTTTCGGTGTCATTCACTTGGAAGCCTTTTTAGGAATTCCGAAATAGATGCATTTATGAGTTAGCCTCTAAAATGGGCTAGATAATTCACATGCGTATTGCCCCCCAAAGAGTATTGTCTCAGAAACGGATTATAATGCAGGCCGCAAAAATCAATTGATGCTAATCCTGCTTTTTTGGCCCATTCTTTGAGCTCGCGCGGTTTGATAAATTTACGGTAGGTGTGGGTTCCTTTGCGCACCAGTCCCAGCAAATATTCTGCAGCCACAATCGCAAACAAAAAGGATTTGGGGTTGCGGTTAAGGGTGGCAAAAAACACATCACCACCCGGCTTGACCAGGGCTGTACAGGCCCTGATCACCGAAGCCGGATCCGGAACGTGCTCCAGCAATTCCAGGCAGGTTACCACATCAAAGTGAGCCGGGTGGGCTTTGGCAAATTGTTCGGCCGTAGCCTGCTGATAATCCACATCAAGGCCGGATTGGCGCAAATGCAGCCGGGCCACTCCCAATGCCACCTCTCCCACATCGATTCCGGTGACCACGGCTCCCAGCCTAGCCATGGCTTCGGAGAGAATTCCCCCGCCGCACCCCACATCCAGTACCAACTGGCCGGCCAATGGTGCCTGTTGGTTGATATAGTCCAGTCGCAGCCCATTGATGTCGTGCAGGGCCTTGTAATCCCCTTGGCGATCCCACCAAATGGGGGCCATGGCTTCAAATTTGGCTATCTCCGCCGCATCAATGTTTGCTGTCGGTTTATGGGTGTGGTTTTCAGTCATTGGTAAATGGCGACCACATCAGCGCTTCGGCGTAAAATGAACAGTTAGTTGTCTGTTGTTTGTGGTCCGATGTAAAATAAAGGGCTTTCTACTGACAACATGCAGCTGACAAAAAGCCATTATTTAACTCCCTAAATTTACCATACGGCTAATTACGATTTTTTGCCGACTAGACCCCAAAGCTGAGAAAGCAGCATTCCCGCCAGCATCAGTGCGCAACCAAAAAGGCCACGGGCTGAAAGGACTTCGTCCAATATCAACCAGCCGCCAATGGCCGCAAAAACAGCTTCCATACTGAGCAATATGGCCGCATGGGCCGGATGGGCATCTCTTTGGGCAATAACCTGCAACGTATAAGCGACGCCGACGGAAAGCAAGCCGCCATATAGAATGGGTATGGCCGCCTGAAAAATAGAAGGCATACGGATGTCTTCAATAATGATGGCGGCGATAAGACTCAGCATAGAACAGGCCAGATACTGTGAAAAAGCCAATTTGATGGGATTAATCCTAGGCGACAGCCACCCGATAATGAGCACATGGGCGGCCCAAAAAAAGGCACCGATCAAGACCAGCAGATCACCCAAATCGATGGTAAATTGTTCGGTTACACTTAAAAAATAGAGGCCGATGGCTGCCAAAAAAGCACCTATCCAGGTTCCGATTTTCGGCTGCTGCCGCCAAATAAGACCCAGGATCGGCACAATGATTACGTAAAGGCCGGTAATAAAACCGGCCTTACCGGCTGTTGTGTAAACCAGTCCGATTTGCTGCAAAGAAGCTCCGGCAAAAAGCGCCAGCCCTAAAGCGCCGCCGCCCAGAAGGATGGTTTTTAAACCGGCGGGCGGCAGGATGTTATCCGATGGCGTTCGTTGACCGCGGCTTAATAATACCAGCGGCAACAACGACAGGCTGCCAATGGCAAATCGAATGCCATTAAAAGTAAATGGGCCGACATAGTCCATACCCACCCGCTGGGCGACAAAGGCAAACCCCCAGATGATGGCGGTGGTTAGCAGCAGCACGTCCGATTTTAAAGTTCCAGCTTTCATTAAATAATTTTTTTTGTGAATCCGGTAAGTGGGATTCTTGATTTTTGCACGAGTCGGAGGGTTTCATATGCAAGGCATTTAAGGGTGCAGCTATAGTCAACTATGCTTCACCCTTAATAACATAGGCGCTATAGGCGCGGCCCGTAGGGCATGGAAGCTTCCGGCTCGCCGCGTTGTTTTTAGGGTGAAAATAGATGAGAAATAAAAATGATTATCATCCGAATTGCTTTATTCGAAATTGTAATCCGCACAAATTTTGCACGAACGTGTTGTAATTAAATTATAAATAAAATTCTCATCTATTTTCATGCAAAATCAAGTATTGAACAGGCCACCATACTTTCTGGCCCCCTTGCAGTCAAGAAAAGATCAGAGACATCACAAAAAGGGTTGATAATCTCAAAATGCAAGAATACATTAGCGCAAAGGTAGGCTTCGTTTGACCCTGGATGCCCGCCTGCGCGGGCATGACGGGATGACTTTGTCGGCTCAATTTAGATCTGTGTTTTCTGCATCTCGGTAAAGAATTTAAAGGAGGGCTCGATAATGAATCTGGCCAAGTTTCCCCGCCGCTGTTACACCGAAGGGAAAACCCCCATTGAAAAGCTTTCCCGCCTTTCAGCAGAACTGGGTGGACCCACCATTTATATGAAACGAGACGACCTGCTGGGACTGGCTGGGGGCGGTAATAAAACACGCAAATTGGAATTTTTGGTGGCGGAAGCATTGCAACAGGGTGCTGATACATTGATCACATGCGGGGCGGTGCAATCCAATCATTGCCGGCTGACCCTGGCAGCGGCCGTCAAAGAAGGACTCAAATGCAGGCTGGTACTTGAAGAACGGGTAGCCGGCAGTTATCATCCGGAGGCCGGCGGCAATAATTTTTTGTTCCGATTGTTGGGAGTTGAAAAGGTCACTGTTGTCACCGGCGGCACCGACATGACGGCGGCGATGGCGCAAGTCGCAGAAGAAGTTGCCAGTCAAGGCCGCAAAGCCTATGTCATTCCCGGCGGTGGCTCCACCCCTCTGGGTGCAACCGGCTATGTGGCCTGTGCGCAAGAAATCCTGGCCCAGACCTTTGATCTGGGCCTCAATATCGATCGCGTCATCTGCGCCAGCGGCAGTGCCGGAACCCACGCCGGCCTGGTCACCGGCTTTTACGGCAACAACAGCCAAATACCGGTAATGGGGATGAATGTCAGCCGGTCCAAAGATGAGCAAGAACAGCTGGTATATGAGTTGGTCAAGGAAACCGCTGCTCATGTGGGCATCCTTGCAGATATCCCCGCCCTGGCTGTGCGCTGCTATGACGAATATGTCGGCCCGGGATACTCCCTGCCCACAGCCGAAATGGCAGAAGCTGTGCGGATGATGGCCCGTTTGGAAGGCATCTTGATGGACCCGGTCTACACCGGCAAAGCCATGGCCGGGTGTATTGACCTGGTGCGAAAGGGTGTTTTAAAAAAGGGTGAAAACATTCTTTTTGTTCACACCGGCGGATCACCTGCTTTGCATGTATATATGGAACACATATTAGGCGCACGGCATAAGGCGTAAGGCTCGAGGTGCTAAAGATCCGGGTAAATAAGGTGTCAGTGTTCAGGTGTCCCGGCTTCGCTCAAGTGAGCTAAGCCGCGGCAAGCAGGTGTCAGCATAAAAAAAGGAACTGAAGACTGGGGCATAAGACTGCAGGGTTCAGAATTCTCATTGCACATTTCTCTGTGGTGAATAACCATGAAGGAAAAGACGATCGGCATATTGGGGGGCATGGGCCCAGAGGCAACTCTGGACTGCTATGCCAAAATCATAAAAGGCACACCGGCCGCAACCGATCAGGAACACCTGCGGGTGATTATCGACTCGAATCCAAAGGTGCCGGACCGCACCGCAGCTATCGTCAGTAATGGCCCATCACCACTGCCTGTTCTGGTTGAAGGCTGTCGTGCGTTGCAGTCGGCCGGAGCAGATTTTATCATAATACCCTGTGTATCAGCTCATTTTTTCCTTGACGCCGTGCGCCGGCAGATAAAACTGCCCATCCTGTCAATCTTTGATGCCGTCGCCGAAACCATCAGCAGCGAACATGCTGACATCAAAAGCGTCGGCCTGATGGGGACTACCGGAACCATCAGCGGCGGACTGTTCCAAAAACGCCTGTCTGATGACGGTATCACTTCTTTGGTCCCCGATGAATCCCAGCAAGCCAGAGTCATGGCGGCCATTTATGATATCAAGAATTCCCGATCAACCCGCTCACGCAACAACATTGCTTCGGATTTAGCGGCAGTCGCCGAAAGCCTTGTAACCGATGGCGCCCAGGGCATTGTGGCCGGTTGTACGGAAATTCCGTTGGCCTTAAAACAACGCCACCTATCTGTCCCCTATTTTGATGCATTAACCATTCTTGCCCGCAGCGCCATTATTAACGCCGGTCCGACACCTGTTGACTGACCCAATGTCTTGACTTGGATCGCCATTCCAGATTATCCTTGCATTCCGCTCGATTGACCTATTAAAATCACAGTTGCAATATTAATACTCTCATTAATTTTCATGCAGAATTCAGGCAGGGGGAATAATGGCTAGCGCAATCTTAATGGCCGGATATAAAAACAAAATGGAGGTCAGACGGTACAGCAAGATCGTTGCGGAACATTATGGCGAAAAATTTATCGAGACCGGTTATCGGCCTTTACGGGAGTTTGAAACTATTGTCGACGGACAAAAAAAAAGCATGCCTGTCATCCAGTTTACGCTTGAAAAGCTGTTTGCCAGCGATCTCATCGACGATATCATTATTGTCGGCCATCAGATGCTATTGGAACAACGCCTCGGCCATTTTATCAGCCAATTCGAAAAACCGTGCCGCATGATTAATCAGAATACGCGCCTTTCAACAGACATCGTTGAGCGCTTTAACATTTTCAAGCGCAAGGTTAAATATAATTCTATCGCGGGCAATCTGATCAAGGGCTATGCCGTCAGCAAAGCCTGCCAGGCAAAAAAGCATGCCTTATTTGTGGCCTCGGATTCACCGCTGACATCCACAGAATTTATCGAGCAATTTCTGCGTATGGCGGCAAAACATCAGGAACAGGCAGCTATCATTTTTCCGGCAATTCTGATTAATACCCCAAAAGACCAGATGGGCAGACACCCGCTCAAGCTTCTGAACGATACCGAATATGAATTGCCGGGATTAATGGACAGCCATCAGCGTCAGGGATTCAGGCTCTCTTCTTTAATGTTTGCAAATCCGCATTCTTTCGATATCAATACGGCCAACACTGCCTACAGCCTTCGTAAAGCGCTAAACCCCAATGCCCAGCTAACCTTGTTTAAAATCACCCGCAATCTTGGATATTCCAACGTATATTCCAAATATTTTGTCAGAAAAGATTTAAGCATCAAAGAGGTCGAAAACATTACTTCCGCCTTTTTTAAAGGCCGACTAAAATTAATCCCCATGTCCGACGAAAAATCAACCTACGATTACGACGGTACTGACCTTGAGTATCAAATGCTAACTAAAATGCTCGATTCCTCTTAAGCATCTGGGTGGCAGTTTGCAAAAACGGAAGCGCGGATGAACGACGACAACATCACCTTATCCAAGCCGGTAGCTGCCTTTTTCGATTTCGATGAAACCCTGCTGCAAGTCGAAAGCGGCCGATTGGGTATGCAATGGCTCTGGGATCGACGCCTGGTGCCAATTGGCTATATCCTTAAAATCATAGTGGCCGCTTTTTTTTATCGGCAACATCTGCTTTCAGAAGAACGCATGGTCAAGCTGCTGCTGACGTATTACAAAAATAAACGTCTGGTTGTTTTCCAAAAAGGAGCGACGGATTTTTATCAAGCATACTTGAAACCCTATCTGGCGCCTGCAATTGTTGCCAGGGTGCAGGATCATAAAACACAGGGCCATGTACTGGTGTTAATCTCCGGCTCGATTCGGTACATGCTCGAACCGGTCGCCGAAGATCTTGGATTTGATCATCTGTTGTGCACTGACTTGGAAGTCAATTCGGACGGGCGATTAACTGGAAAATCAGATGGGCCGGTGTGCGTCAATTTGAATAAAAAAAAGCTGACTTTAGAGCTGGCCCAAAACATCGGATTGGATCTTGAAAAATCCTATGCTTACGGCAACCATCCATCTGATCTTCCGCTATTAGAGATCGTCGGCCACCCGCACGCGGTCGCACCCAATCGCATTCTTAAAAAAATCGCCCAGCAACGCTCCTGGCCCATCCTGAGCTATCGTTAAGCGATTCCTATGATCACTAACGCTGCAATTATTTTTGCGCTGTAAACAGATTGATTGACTATCCAACCCATCGATATGAAACACAATTTTTAATCATTCAGCATATCCTGTCAACCTGAGTTGCACCCTTATTTGATTCCAATTTCGACCTTGAGGCCATCCTGCCCGCCATCTGCCAATTTAACTTCATCACTTCAACTGAACGCATTCTTTCAGTAAATCCCAGGTAAATTAGCGAGTTGCTGCTGACTTCACTTAAGTTTGTCTCCTTGTTCTACAATGCTATCGCGCCCGCTGAGCCCATCCGGATAAGCTGGCATATACTTTGCTCTGTGTAGTCGTTAAAAGCAGCAAAATAAAAGCAACTGGAGGATATCAAACTTGAGATGGTTATTGAACGCAAACATTTTACAATTTTGAGGAAAAAAATGGAAAAGACAACTTCAAAAAAATACATTGTTGGCATTGACGTCGGTTCGGTCAGCTTGAACTGTATGGTAATTGATCACAACAGAAACATTGTTTTTGAATCTCCGTATAGACGCCATTTTGGAAAAGTTGACGAAGAGATTCTTGACATGGTGGAAGCATTATTTCAGAAATTCGGTAAAAAGCAGATTCGATCTATATCTTTCACCGGCAGCCACGGCAAAAAGCTGGCCGAAAAACTAGATGTCTTTTACGAGTTTGAGACCATTAGCCAGGTATTGGGCATTTTGCATTTGATTCCGGAAGCAAAAAGCCTCATTTGCATGGGCGGGCAGGACACTGCGCTATTTCAAATCCATCACGATACCGATGGCTGGGAACTAGAAAGCTTCAATGCCAACGGCCCTTGTGCCTCCGGCACTGGATCCTTTATCGATCAGCAGGCAGAGCGCCTGGCAACATCTTTATATGAAAAGAACAAAGAAACTTCACAAGTCCAGATTGACAAGATCTTAAATGACTTTATCAATCTGGGGCTAAAAAGTGAAAAGCCCGCCAATGTAGCCTGCCGATGTACCGTATTTACCAAATCCGACATGATTCATCTTCAAAACAAAGGCGAAAAGCTTGAAGATATTATTTACGGTCTGCACGTCGGCAATGCCAGAAATTACGTCAGTACGATTGTCTCCCATCAGAAACTTGAAAATCCAATCGTATTTGTCGGCGGATTATCCAAAAACGAGCTCCAAGTTAAAGCGCTTAAAACCTATTATCCAGATCTCATCGTTCCGCCGCATAACACATCAATCGGCGCATTGGGCGTAGCCTTAAAATCATTGGAGTTAAAAAAAGAAAAAACTTTTGACCTTGCAGATCTAAAAAAGGCAACGCTTCGCGGCAACATTTCGGTGCCTAAAGCCCGCAGGCTGGTTTTGCAAAAGACGACAATGCCTGAGGAACGACAAAGCCCTACCAAATTTTTAGCGATCAAAACGCGAGCCTACCTCGGTATCGATGTCGGCTCGACAACCACGAAGTATGCGTTGATAGACGAAAACCATAATTTGATTCACAAAAACTATGTGCACACCCAGGGCAAACCGATTGAGGTCACCCAACGACTGTTAACGCACATCAGGGATGAACTGGGCGCCAAAATTAAAATCGCAGGAGTGGCCACAACCGGTTCGGGGAGATATGTCGTCGGTGATTTTTTAAATGCGGATTTAGCCATCGACGAGATCACCGCCCATGCCCGCGGGGCAGTTGAAATTGATCCGCAAGTAGACACCATCTTTGAAATCGGCGGCCAGGACGCCAAATACATTTCGCTGGTCAACACAAATCCCCTGGATTTCGATATGAACAAAGTTTGCGCTGCCGGCACCGGCAGTTTCTTGCATGAGCTGGCAAATAAATATGGCATCAATATCGTCGGTGAATTCCAGGATATTGCCCTTTCGTCTAAAACACCAGTCAAACTCACCGATCGTTGTACTGTTTTTATGGAATCGGATCTGGTCTCCTTTTACCAAAAGGGCGCATCCCGCGAAGATCTGATGGCCGGTCTTTGCTATGCCATTGTGCACAATTACTTAAACCGGGTTGTCGGCAAGCGCAAAATCGGACGGCGAATTATGTTTTTAGGCGGTCCTTCTTTAAACAAAGGTGTGGTGGCGGCCTTTGAAAATGTTCTCGACCGAGAGTTGCAAGTCCCCCTTCACAGAGAAGTCCTCGGTGCCTTTGGAGCGGCTATCTGCGTTCAACAAAAAATGAAATCCGAAAATAAAGACCACAGTACCTTCAGGGGGATGCAACGTGCAATTAATGATCGCATGGATTTCACGGAAAAGGTGTGCCAGGCCAATCCGCATTGTCAGAATCAGTGCAAGCTCAAAATCTATCAATTTGACAATCGGCGCAGTATATGGGGCGGCGAATGTGGCCGCTTTGAATTAGCCCGCAGTCAAAAGAAAAGAACAGACAATTTTTTCAAACTTAGACAAATGCTGTGGGAAACCCACATGGCGGGAGCGTATACGACGCTTGAAGATCAGCCGCTATTGGAAATCGACGGCCGCCCGACAATCGGAATGCAACGGGCGCTTTACGGGCATCATACGGCCGTCCTTTGGGCTCATTTCTTCGAACGCCTTGGGTTTCGCCTGGTGCTGACGCCGCCGACCAATTCGCGCATCTCGGAAAAAGGAATCGAACGGGCAGTGGATGGGGCCTGCTACCCGGTAAAAGTCTCCTATGGTCATATTGCACATCTGTCAGGTAAAACAAAATATCTATTCATCCCCAGCTTGATCAAAATGGCAACACCAACGCCTTCAGAGACCGGATTTTACTGCCCCATGGTTCAGAGCAACGGGTACATGGTGCGCATGGCGTTGGGTCTGGATTCGGCCTCGATTATTAATCCAGTTGTTCACCTTAAATACAGACCCGATATGCTGGCGATGGAATTATACCAGCAAATCGGACCCCGATTGAATTTATCCAGGCGGTCAATCAAAGCAGCTTTGTTCTATGCTTTAGGGCGCCAGCAACAATTTACCATGGATATGCTTCAGCAAGGAAATCGAATTTTGGAAAAGCAGGACACCCACACTCCCCTGCTAATCATTACCGGTCGGCCATACAATCTTTATGATGACCGCCTAAATTTAAGACTTGGTCAAAACTTGGCCCAAATCGGATTGACAGCGCTGCCGATGGATTTTATTGGCGTCGCAACAGTGAATTTAACGGAATTTCCGTCGATGTTTTGGGGGCTGGGGGCGCAAATTTTAAAAACGGCCAAGATCGTGGCCGCCAAAGAAAACTATTTCGGATTGCATCTGACCAATTTCGGTTGCGGTGCAGATTCATTTATTGAGCACTTCTATAAATCTATCATGGCAGACAAGCCTTACCTGATTCTTGAACTCGATGAGCACAGTGCGGCTGCCGGCGTGATGACCCGACTTGAAGCCTATAAAAGCGTGATCGATAACAGCATGACAAATTCACAACCCCAAACACAACTCCAGATGATCAATGAATAGAGGTTAACACAATGAAAACTAAAAATAACTTCAATTCACTGTCAGATAACATCGGCAAATTTCATCTGCGGGACAAGACCGTTTTGATTCCCGAGATGAACCGCATCGCTGCGCATCTGATCGCAGCAACCTTCAGAAGTTTTGACATTAACGCCCGGGTATTACCAACTTACAATGGGCTTGACCTCGGTATAAAATACACTTCCGGCAAAGAATGCTTTCCTTGTCAGGTTACCCTGGGCGACATTCTCCTCTATCTTAAAAACGAACAAGAGAAACTAGGACCCGCTTTTGATCCTGAAAGTTACTTTTATTTTTTACCCGAGTCCGACGGGCCTTGCCGATTCGGCATGTACAATAAGTTCCAGCGAATGGTGCTGGATTCTTTCCCAGGACTGGACAAGGTCAAAATTGTTTCGATCACAACCACTGATGGATATTCACTTGAAGGGGTAATCGAGCAGAATCGGTTGCTGGATTTCAGAAAGGCCAGTTTTATTGCCGTGGTGGTGGCCGACATCATGGAACGGCTTCAATGGCGCATCAGGCCTTATGAAAAGCAAAAAGGCACAACAGATGACTTCCTCGAACGATCCCGAGAGGAAATGCAAGCTATTTTTGAAATTCATGCAGGCAAAGGCGAGTTCAACACCATACTGGATAAACTTGAAAAAATAAGCCAGCACGCAAAAGCCCTGATTGATCCGTCAATTCCGGCGAAGCCGTTGATCGGCATAGTCGGTGAAATCTTTTTGAGAATGCATGTTCAATCCAACCAGGATTTGATCCGCGTTCTTGAGAAACATGGCGCTGAAGTTGTTAATTCCTCCTTGGCTGAGTGGGTCAATTATATCACTTACGGACAGTTAAGAAAGAATAAGACCCACTTGCGCTTGAATCTCCAGCGCTTGAATTTCGCTGGTTTGAAAAACTATTTTCATAAGATCATCAGCTTTGGCGGAGATCTTTTCTATCAGGAATTGCGACAAAAACAGTTCTACAAACGCATCAATCGGTCGATCGATTTTGAATACGATCATAAGGTCAGTCATTTAGAAAGACGGCTCAAGAGGGCGAATATTTTTACTTTCGATGTCACAACGGAAACCTGTCTGAGCATTGCCGCCATCCTGCAATTTGCTGAAGAGGGCTATAATGGTGTGGTCAATGTTTATCCCTTTACCTGCATGCCGGGTATGACCACTTCGGCCATTGTAAAACCGGAAATGAATCGCATGCGAATCCCTTATTTGGATACACCCTATGACGGCAGCCTTCAGCCGGGTAGAGAAACCGCCATCAGGACTTTTATGCATCAGGCAAACCAGCATTTTCATCGCTGTGGGAGAAAAGGCACGATTCAGCAACGTGCGGCATGAAGCCACAATACCGTTATCGATATGCCGTTAAGCCATTTAGAAAATAAGGTGCCGACAAACGCTCGTGTATGTGAAGCGCGATCTGAGAATAAAAGCCAGCCACAGGCCTTAACACACAATGCAATAAAAGAAATGGGTGTCTGCCGGCTGGTTTGCGGCGGACTTATTTTCATCGGATTGACGATTGGCATATTCTGGTATCAATTTTCTAAAATACCGGCTGGCAGTCAGCCTGAAATTGGGAATCACCTGCAGTGGCGCTATCTGTTCTGGCTATTGCTTTTTTTGCCGCTGGAAACCATTGCGGCCGCTTTACGGATCTGGATCATTGGACGCGTTTTGCAGCCTGGTGTACGGTTCTGGACCTGCCTGAAGGCCGAGTGGGCCAATTTAGGCCTTGCCATGCTGACGCCATCACAAACCGGTGGCGGGTTTGGACAGATTTACATGTTAAATCGTGAGGGCATGCACCTTGGCACCGCTTTGACAGTCAGTTTAATTTCCTTTTTGGGCAGCATGGTCGTTTTATTGTTTATCGGTATCCATTCCCTCTTGTTTACGCCGGTTGAACAGCTTCGCCTTTTCTTCCAAGGTGCCCTCTTAATCTATTTTCTGGTGTTCGGTGCGCTGATGGTTGCGGTGTGCTGGCCTGGCTCTGTGCGTTGGGTCGCGTTAGGAATTTCAAGAGCGGTTCGTAATATCGGTGTTTGCAACTGCTCTCAGGATAACTTCAAAGCATCGCAGAATACCCGCATCAAGCGGTTATCTGAATATCTGAGCACGCTGTCGCAACATGTGATCGACCTGTGTTATCATCATCAGACCAATATGCGCCGATTCTTTCGGCTGAACAATTTTAGCTTTCTCTGGGTATGTCTACTAAGCCTGATCTTCATGCTGTCGCGCTCGATCATGGCCTTTTTGTGTCTTCGCTTTCTGGGTATTCAGGCTGCCGATCTGGGCACCGTTATCGAAACCCAGTTAAGCCTCATCTTTCTGATATACTTTGCACCGACCCCTGGAAGTTCTGGTCTGGCTGAAGGTGCGTCGATGCTAATGATGGATGGTGCTATGCCGGCCGGCTTCGTGCCATATTATAATTTGCTGTGGCGCTGTTCAACACTTTATCTGCCGGCTATTGCCGGACTATTGTTTTTGTTGTGGGCGATCGTGCAAGATGCGCGCAAGGCGGTCGGACGCCATCACCACAAAAGTGCTGTCTAAAATAGCCGGCGTGATGGTTACGCTATCATTATGCGCTTTCAATTGCTCGGTAAATGGTGATATAATATTGTTTTTAATAAGGATTCGAATGGCC
>JAAUXY010019453.1_pt1 | contig 17500 bp, 13 predicted proteins | sample 7278121 | NCBI WGS metagenome assembly JAAUXY01 (sample SAMN14350117, study PRJNA611818) | marine sediment metagenome | isolation source: surface marine sediment (1.8m) | place: French Polynesia: Moorea | collected 2018-08 | reverse complement strand
GTTCCAGAACGGGCCGACCTACGGCAAGGACGTATTCGTTCCGCTCGACGCCATCATCGGCGGACCCGAAATGGCCGGCAAGGGCTGGAAGATGCTCGTCGAGCTGCTGTCAGTTGGACGCGCAATCACGCTGCCCGCGACGGGCGCCGGTGGCGGCCAGGCTGCTTCGTATGCGACCGGCGCTTATGCCCGAATCCGCAAGCAGTTCAACACGCCGATCGCGAACTTCGAAGGGGTCGGGGACGCGCTGACGCGCATTGCCGGTTACACCTACATTATGAACTCCGCCGTCGCGGTAACGTCCGGCGCCATCGACCAGGGCGAGAAGCCGGCCGTGCCCTCGGCGATACTCAAATATCACTGCACCGAGCTCAGCCGCAAAGTCGCGAACGACGCAATGGACGTCCATGGCGGCAAAGCCGTAATGATGGGACCGAAGAATTACCTCGGGCGTCCCTACATGGCGACGCCAATCGCGATAACGGTCGAGGGCGCGAACATCCTGACGCGCAGCCTCATTATCTACGGCCAGGGCGCCATCCGCTGCCACCCGTTCGTGCTCCGCGAGCTGAACGCGGCGCTGGATGAAGATACCGAGCGCGGACTCGCGAACTTCGACGACGCATTGTTCGGGCACATTGGCTATGCCATCAGCAACCTCGCACGCTCGTTCTTCCTCGCACTGACGCACGCCAAATTCAGTCGCGTGCCGCTGAATACGCCCACGCGCCGTTATTACCAGAACATCAATCGTTACAGCGCGGCATTCGCACTGGCTTCCGATTTCGCGATGCTGACGCTCGGCGGTGCGCTCAAGAAGAAAGAGCTGTTGTCGGCTCGACTGGGCGATGTGCTGAGTTCGATGTATCTCGCCTCGACGGTTTTGAAGCATTTCGAGAACCAGGGCCGACGGGCTACGGACCTGCCGCTCGTCGAATGGTCCGTGCGCACCCTCATGTACCAGGCCCAGGAGGCGCTGCACGCGTTCCTGCTCAACTTCCCCAACCGTCCTGTCGCGTGGTTCCTGCGATTCTTCATTTTCCCGCGCGGAAGGACTTACAAGACGCCGTCCGACGAACTCGGGCAGAAGATCGTGAAGCTCATGACCACGCCGGGCGAGGCGCGTGAGCGCCTTAGCGATCTCGCCTACACGACGCTCGAGCCCGGCAATCCGCTCGGCCAGCTCCAGGAAGCCATGGAACTCTCCTACGAGATGGCGCCGCTGGAGAAACGGCTGCGGCAGGCCAACAAGGAGGGGCTGCTGAAATCCGAGTACCTCGGTGAGCAGATCGACGAAGCGCTCAAGACCGGCGTCATCAACAAGGACGAAGCCGCGAGCCTCCGCAGCTTCCACGAGAAAGTGTTTGAATTGCTTTCGGTCGACGACTTCACGACGGAAGAGCTGGCGCGTGCTGCGCCGGCCGCCGAGACGAAACCGGCGACGGCCAAAAAAGTGCGTCGCAAGGCCGCTGCGAAAAAGAAGAAGGTCAGCAAGAAAAAGACCGCAAAAGCCTGAGTCCTTCGCTGACGCCAGACGATGAGCCGCCATGGTCCGATCTATGAAACGACGTTTTTCGTGGATGCGGACCGGGCAACGGAGTTCGACGACTGGCTGCAGCAACATGCGCGCGATGCGCGCCTTGCCCCTGAGGTCGATGAGTGCCGCGTCTACGCGGTAGCCGATGACGAGGATGGGCGGCATGGCCGGACCTGCCAGTACGCGCTAATCGACGACGACGTCGCGGCGTCATTCGTCGACGGCTTTGGAACCGACGTGGAAGCCGAAGCGGAGGCGAAGTTCGACGTCTTGTTCTCGAGCCGGTTGCTGCGCGAGGACCACGAGATTGACGTCGCACCCGGCGAGAATCCCGACTGCCTGAATTGCGGTACACGCTTGCGCGGCCAGTACTGCGGTAACTGTGGACAGCGCGCACGCAGCCGCCTGATCAGCCTGTGGGAACTCATCACCGACGCTTTCGGCGACCTGTTCGAGCTCGATTCACGGCTCTGGAAAACGCTGGTTCCGCTAATGCGCAGACCGGGCCAGCTGACGCACGACTACCTGTCCGGAAAGCGCGCCCGGTTCATGCCGCCGTTCCGGATGTACCTCGTACTGAGCCTTCTGTTCTTCCTGGTCGCGTTCTTCGATCCCGTCGGCGATCTCGACATCGACGCCGTGGACGGGACAACGCCCGCTGACGAGGCCGAAGCAGAGAGCCGGCGGCAGGAGATACTCGAAGAGCTCGCGGCTGCCGGTATCGAGATCGACAGCGACGAGGTGCCCGCGGACGTCGCTGAAGAACTCTCATCCATTGCGGAGGGCTCCGGTAAGTTGAGACTCAGCATCGGTGACACCGAGCTCGATGAGAACTGCGAGGTAACCGACGCGGACGTCGAGGAAATCCCCGAGTTCCTCCGCGGCTTCCTGACGAAACAGCGCATCAAGCACATCTGCGAGCGGCTGTCGAGCGAACCGAAGCAGCTTTTCGAGAACCTGCTCGACAACGTACCGGCGGCGCTCATCGTGCTACTGCCCATCATGGCGCTCGTGCTGAAGATGTTGTACCCGCTTTCCCGCCACTACTACGTAGAGCACCTGCTGTTCTTCATTCACTTCCACGCCTTCTTCTTCCTGCTGCTGACGTTGCAGATCCTTTTCAGCAGACTCGGCGGCCTGCTGGCCATCCCCGATGCGATCGTCGTCCTCGCGATCGTCGCAACATCGTTTTACGTACCCATCTACCTGTTCATTGCCATGCGCCGCGTCTACCGGCAGGGCTTCTGGCTGACGTTGATGAAGTACTTCGTCCTGGGAGCGGCTTACCTGGGCGGTTTTTCGCTGACGATGCTCGGCGCATTGCTCGTGGCAGCGCTGACGATATAGCCCGGCGATCGCCACGTTCGGCCACGGAAGTGCCACAATCGGCGAATATGGTCCAATAACTGGTTGAGCCCCGGGGCCCGGACCTCTAAAATTCCCGGGCTAGCAGTGACCTGCCCATGAACCAATCGGCTGACAACAAGAAAATCGGTGTGAGTGGCCTCGCCGCCTACATGCCACCCTACCGCGTCTGGCTCGAGGACTGGTGCGACTGGACCAATAGCCAGTGGCCCAAGATCCGCGAAGTCGTCGGCCGCAGCTTCCGCGTGCGCGGACCCAACCAGGGCGTTTATACGATGGCGGCAACGGCCGTCATGCGGCTCATCGACCAGTACGACATCGATCCGGCACGGGTGAAGTTCCTCGGCCTGGGTACCGAATCGAGCACCGACAACTCCGCCGGCGCCATTATCGTGAAGGGCATGGTCGACCAGGCTCTCGAGGCGGCCGGCAAGCCGCCGATCTCGAGAAGCTGCGAGGTCCCCGAGTTCAAGCACGCTTGCCTCGGCGGCGTTTACGGCATGAAAGGCGCGATCCGGCACCTGGCCCTGGACGGGGCAGGAAGCCAGGCGATCGTCGTCTGCGCCGACATCGCCGAGTATGCACGAGGCAGTTCCGGAGAGCCGACACAGGGCGCGGGCGCGGTTGCCATGCTGCTCGAGGAGGACCCGAAGCTTGCCGTCGTCGATCTCGTGGGCTCGGGCTCCGCGTCCGACTACCGGGTCATGGACTTCCGCAAGCCGATGTCGCGTTTCTGCGGACAGGACCGCAGCGAAAGCCATCAGGTCCAGGACTTTCCGGTCTTCAACGGCAAATACTCGACGACCTGCTACATTGACGAAACCCTGCACGCGCTGGCCGACATGTACGAAAAGCGCGAGCTGGATCCGAGCGATTATCTCAGGTCGCTGCGCACGGTATTCCTGCATCGCCCGTACCGGCGCATGCCGGAGACGGGTTGGGCGATCTCTTACCTGTTCGCATTGGGCCAGGGTGGCGCGGAAGACCGCGCAGAGTTGGCCTCCTACTGCTACGAGGCCGGTGTCGAGCCGGATGCGCTGCTGGCGGAGATGGTCTCAAAACCGGCGGTCGCTTCGCTGGCCTCGCCCGAACGGCTGCAGTACGAGGCGTACCCGCTGACCATGGCCGTCTACCGCGTATTCCGGGCGTCCCGCCATTATCGCGCGGAGATTCTCGACAAACTCAGGCTGGGCAGCGACACAATGCTCGACCTGGGCAACCTTTACACCGCCGCCTTGCCTGCGTGGATGGCCGCGGGGTTCGAGCAGGCCCTGGACGAGGACTGCCTTGACGTCGGCGAGGAGATCCTGACGCTGGGCTACGGCAGCGGCGACGCTGCCGAGGTGATCCCGTTCTTCGTGGCGGATGGCTGGCGCGAAGCGACGCGCAAGATTCGCTTCGGCGAGGCCATGCGGATGGCTGTCGATATTGACCAGAATCAGTACGAAGCGCTGCACGATGGCCGCCGCGTGGCAGGGCTGGCACACCTGCCCAACCGGGAGTTCGTGATCGACCGTGTCGGCCGCAGCGACGAGCGCCATTTCTCGGACCTGGGAATCGAGTACTACAAGTTCGTCGGCTAGAGCGCGCAGTACCTGGACAGGGTGTCCCGATAGTCGCGCTGCAGCGCCTGCCATTCCATCCTGAACCACGGCGTCAGCGTATCCGCCTGCGTTGCGAACTCCCCCGCCAGCGCGCGTGCACTCGCGAAACGTATGGCCGCGATCTCGCGATCGTTCGGTGTCACGGAATTACAGTGACCGAGATAAACGTGGCATAGCTCGTTCTCCGAGCCGGCTTCGCCGAATCCGGCCTGGTAACTGAATCGATAGACGTATTCGAGCTGCGCGTCGACATTGAGCTCGTCGCGCAGGCGTCGCCGCGTTGCCGTAGCCATGTCTTCGCCGCGTCGCGGGTGACTGCAGCAGCTATTGGACCAGTAGCCGCCCCAGAGTCGCTTGTCGGGGCTGCGTTTCTGCAGCAGGAGCTCGCCGGCGTCATTGAACAGGAACACGGAGAACGCACGATGCAGTCGACCGTGGCCGTCGTGGCACTCGGCCTTCGACATGTAGCCGATTTCGTTGTCGTTTGCGTCCACGAGGATGAGCTCCTCGGCTTCGGACGAAACGACCCTGTGTTCATTCGCGAGCATCGTCATTCCCGACTTCCAGCGTTCGGTAACCGGCAGCCTGCAGCGCCTGCCGCACTTCCGCAAGCCGGCCCGGGCAGAGCGCGACAATGGAACCGCCCCCGCCGGCGCCTGTCAACTTCGCGCCGCGTGCGCCATTGCGGCGGGCGATATCGACCATGCGCTCGAGGTCCGGCGTCGACACGCCGATCGCGTTCAGCAGACCGTGGCAGACGTTCATCAAGCGCCCGAGCTTGTCGGTGTCGCCTGTGCGGAACGCCTCGGCGCCCTGCATGCTGAGGCGATCGATCTCGTCGAATACCGCATCAAACGCTTGCGGCTCCTGCTCGCGGCGTGCGCGCACGCCGCTCACCTGATCACGAGTGTCGCCGGCTTCAACGCCCCACGCTACGAGCAGCGGCGGATTCGACACTGTCTTGACTTCGGACACCTGCAAAGTACCGGGGTTCCGGAACAGCATGGGCCTGGCAAAGGTCGCCAGTGTGTTGTCGACGCCGGACGGGGTGCCGTGCGCGTGCTTCTCGCACTCGAATGCAATCCCGTTGATGCGGTCGTCGTCGAGATCGAGACCCAGCAGGCTGTCGAACGCGCGCACGACGGCGACGGCGATCGCCGCCGACGATCCGAGGCCCATGCCACGCGGTAAACGTGAGCGGACAGTGATGTCGAAACACGAACCCGCGACGTCGAGCGCATTGACGATCGTCATCACCAGCGCGTCGACCGCGCCGGTTCCCGCGGGTTCGATCGTCTTGCCCAACCCCCAGTCCGGTATTGCCAGCGTGATCGCATCGTCTCCGGGTTTGATGACCGCGGAGACCGCGTCGGGTATCGGCACTGCAAGCGCGTGCATGCCGTAGACGACCGCGTGCTCACCGAGCAATATCACCTTGCCTGCCGCAGATGCACCGTTCACCGGCTGCCGCTCGTTGCCGGCGAGGCCATCGACGATACGTCGCGCCGTCTCGAGCTTGATGTCACCGCTCGCGACGAGGCGCTCGACGACTTCGTCAAACAGTGCCGCCGGCGGCTCCGCTGCCGCCGCAACGCTTCGCGCGTGCAGGCGCATATGCCCTCTCTGGATGCCCGCAGTTACCAATGCACGCAGCGCCGAGAAATTCTGCAGCAGCCCTGTAGCCGCCATGACGTACGCAAGATCGAGCGCGGATTCCGTTCCGAGCAAGTCGACGGCGAGCGATGCGGTCGGGTTGGCGCTCAACGTACCGCCGACGATACCGACTTTGAGCGGTATTTCGATCCGCCCGATGAGATCGCCGTTCCGGCCGACGGACCAGGAGGTCAGCGCTCGGTAGTCTCCGTCCCGCGCCGCGTACGCGTGAGCCCCGGCTTCAATCGCCCGCCAGTCGTTCCCCGTTGCAATGGCGACAGGATCGATCCCGTTCATGATGCCCTTGTTGTGCGTCGCCGCCCGCGACGGATCCGCCATCGCGATCTCGTTGGCGAGTACAATGCCGTCGCGGACGACTTCGCCGGCGAAGTCCGCTGATTTCAGGACACCCGTATTGAATCTGACCGTTGCCGAAACGACGGAGTCGTCGCAGAGATTCGAGAGAATACGCAACGCAACGTCGCCGCCACTCAGTTCGACAATCTGCGGCGCCAGCGCCTCGCATATCGTGTTGACGAGGTTTGCGCCCATCGCATCGCAAGTGTCAACGAGTACGTGCACGACCAGCAGTGGCGTACCGTCCGACAGCTCGAGTTCGCGGACCTCGATTCGCCGCGCGCCGCCGCCGCGAGCCGTGAGCCGCGGGTGCACGGCGTTGGCGGCCGCCAGCAGGTCCGCGGCGCCGCGCTCTATCTCAGCTGCAGCCGACGCATCATGATTGGTCACGTGTACCTGGCCCGCGAGCAGGGACTCTTCGCAGGTCGCACGCAATCCGCCGCTCTTGCGAGCAAGCGCCGCCGCGTAACTCAGCGCGGCGACGATCGACGGTTCTTCGACGGCCAGCGGCACGATGTAATCGCGATCGTTCACGCGCAGGTTCGGCGCGATCGCAAACGGCAGCGCAAACACGCCGACGACGTTTTCGATCATACGGTCGGCGCTCGCGGCCGGCAGTACATGCCGACCGCACCGGAGCGCATCGGCATCGTCAGACGTTAGCCAGCCGGCCTGCTCGAGCCTGGCTACACGCTCGGCGACGCTCAATTTGTACAGGCCCGAAATGCGAGAGTCCTTCATCGTGCGTCATTCCATGCGCGCGCCGGGTGCATTGAGTGCGATATCGAGGTGTTGAAACCCCAGCGACTGACAGTTCGCCGCAAATTGCGCAACGTTCCCTGCATCCAGGCCAAGCACGATTCCAACGTCGCCACCTCCGGCACCGCACGGCTTGTAGAACAAGTTCGATTCTGTCGCCGCTGCGGCGACTTCCGCGTGACCGGAGGCATAGATGCCGAGGTCATGCTCGTCACCGAAGGTCGCCAGCGCATCTCCGTAGTCCCGATATTGCTCGAGCAGTGCGGCAGCATTGCTATTACGCCAGGCGTCCGCAATCCTCGCCGATGCCGTGACCAGCGCCTCGAGAGACGGTCGCGCGCTCGACTGCTGCCAGCGCGACAGCTGTGAACCCGTGCTGACCGGTACTCCGCTCCACAACAGCGCGTAGTGGAGTCCCCGGGGCCACTCGACCGGCGTGACGCGCCGGTCGCGCATGCGATACTCGACGAGACCGCCCGCAATACTGCAGGCAATGTCGATACCGCTGCCCCTGCCCAGCTGGAATTCGCGGTGCGCTTCGGCCGCTGCGGCCGTCACGTCGTGATCGGCCACCGATGCGTCCGCGAGCGCCGCCGCGAGCGCGACCGTGAGTGCTGCGCTCGAACCGATGCCCGTCTTCGCCCCACTTTCGGGCTCGCGAAACTCGCTCGTATCCAGCATCAGCGTCAGGGCCGTCTCTATGTCCGGCTGCAGAATCCGCCAGATCGCGTTGACCAGCGGATACTCCTCGCCGCCCTGTTGCCAGCGCATCTGGCCCTGTGTCGTTGTGAATCGCCCCTCGATGCTGGAGTATCCCGGCGCGACGACGCGATGACTGTCGCCGGGACTGCGCGTAATTGCGGCGCGCGCGCGACGGTCCACCGCGGTACAGATCGCGGGCGCGCCTTCGAGAACAGCGTATTCGCCGCTCAACACGATCTTGCCCGGTGCGCTGGCCGCGATCATTCGCTGTCCTCGACGCGCGCACCCGGGCCGAGCCCGCTGGTCATCGTCGTCGCAACGCCGTCGGTTGCCGCAAGCGCGCCCTCGACGGCAGCAGCACAGGCCGGCTCGCAGACAGCCTTCACCTGGGGGCCGGCATCAATTGTGAAAAAGACGTCGACGCCGTCTGCCTGCAACGCTCGAACGGTTTGCAGGCAGTTCAGCGTGGCGCTGTTCCAGTACACGATCGCCGGCCGTGACGCCCACATCACCGAATGCATCTTCAGGCAATTGTGCTCTGCGATGCTCGCCAGCGCGGCGAAGTTGCGATCTGCGATCGCCCGGCGCGCGGTTGCGAGATCGTCGTGCTGGCCAGCGACCCAGTTTGCATAGAACGGCGACGTCCGCCGACTGATCTCCATGGCCTCGGTCGATCCGACCGGCTTGCTGGCGGTCGTCGTGACGGCTACCACGACCTTCAGAGGAAATTCCTCTGCTGACGCAAGCGGCTCGACGACGATATCGTCCGCGCGGTTTCCGAGTTCGACGAACCCCCCATACAGGGAACGTGCGGCCGATCCCGAGGCGGCTCCCGCCAGGCTCGCGAGAGTGGCGGTGCCGGCCTCCCGTCCGCCCGCGGCCGCAGCGGCGACCACGGCGGCGGCAAACGACGATGCCGACGATGCCAGGCCGGCCGCGATTGGAAAGTTGCAATCGCTCTTCACCCTGGCGCTGTCGCGGTTCGCCCCGAGCACACGGTCGATGCAGGCCGATACGCGCGGCAACATCGCCGGCGCCGGTTCGCCGTTGACGGACAGCTCGTCTGCGTCCAGCCCGGCGTCCAGCTCGACGTTCATACGCGTATGCAACGCGTCCAGCGTGATCGAGATAGATCCGACAGCCGGCAGGTTTTTCTCGATATCGCGTTTCCCCCAGTACTTGATGAGCGCGATATTCGGCTGGGCTATTGCAGTTGCCCGCATGCAGTCGTTTCCGGGTGAGAGTCTCGTAAAGGACCGCCGATTATAGCCCAGCGCGGCACATTTCCCGCGTGCAAATCGTGTACGCTACACGGCCCGGCAGACCCCAGGAAAAGGACGTTGGCGCAAGCCTTCAAAGACCGCATCGACGAATACACGACGCGCGTCGACGACGCGCTCGAACGGGCCCTGCCTGCACCCGAGACGAGCCCCGAACGCCTTCATGAGGCAATGCGCTACGCGGTGTTCAATGGAGGCAAGCGCCTGCGACCTGTCCTGGTCTATGCGGCAGGCGAGTGCCTCGGCGTCGAGACGGTCCTGCTCGATGCACCGGCCGTTGCCATCGAGCTCATTCACGCATTCTCGCTCGTGCACGACGATCTTCCCGCCATGGATGACGATGACCTGCGGCGCGGACAGCCAACGGTTCACGTCAGGTTCGATGAGGCAACCGCAATACTCGCTGCGGATGCGCTGCAACCGCTGGCGTTTCGCGTGCTTTCCGGTTGCACGGACATCGACGTTTCGCAACGGATTCTTCTGATCGATCTCGTAACCGACGCCTGTGGTTCGATCGGCATGACGGGCGGACAGTCGATCGACCTGGCGGCAGAGGGGCAAACGCTGAGCGCCGCGGAAATCGAACACATGTATTCGCTGAAGACCGGCGCACTGATCCATGCGTCGGTCTTGTCCGCCTGCATTCTCAGAAACGACATTGAGCGCGAGTTGCGCGAAGCGCTGGATCGATTCGCGCGCGCGGTCGGTGTCGCGTTCCAGATCAAGGACGACATACTCGACATCGAAGGGGAAACGGAAATCATCGGCAAACCGGCAGGTTCGGACGAGGCGCTGCAGAAGGCAACGTATCCCGGGCTTTTTGGCGTCGCTGCATCGCGACGCCGTTGTGACCAGCTGCTCGAAAGCGGCCTCGCCGAGCTCGACGTTTTCGGCGGCGACGCCGAACCTCTGCGCTGGCTGGCGCAGTACATCGTCAGCCGTGGCCACTAAGCGCAGCATCCTGCACGTCGACATGGACGCCTTCTACGCGTCTGTCGAACAACGCGACGACCCCGAACTCCGCGGCAAGCCCGTGGTCGTGGGTGGCGGCAGCAATCGCGGTGTGGTCGCCGCCGCGAGCTACGAGTCGCGCCGGTTCGGCATTCGTTCTGCAATGCCGATGGCGATTGCGCGGCGGCGCTGCCCGCAGCTCGTACAGGTCCGGCCGAGGATGGCCGTGTACCGGACCGTCTCGAAACAGGTATTCGGGGTATTTCGCGACTTTACGCCAGTCGTCGAAGGACTCTCCCTGGACGAAGCTTTTCTCGACGTCAGTGGAAGTCTCAAACTGTTCGGAACGCCGACCGAAATCGCATCGTCGATCAAACGACGGATACGCGAGGTGACCGGGTTGACGGCATCCGTTGGCGTTGCAGAAAACAAGCTCGTCGCGAAAATTGCGTCCGACCTCGACAAGCCGGACGGACTCGTGGTCGTGATGCCCGCCGACTACGGCCGGATTCTCGATCCGCTACCGGTGTCGGTCATCCCGGGCATCGGTCGCGAAACACTGTCGCGCCTGCACCAGCTCGACATACGCACGATGGCGGGACTGCGGGTCGCGGACGAAAACAAACTCGAGCGCGTATTCGGCCGCTATGCGTCAAGAATGCAGGCACGCGCCGCGGGCATCGATGATCGGCCGGTCGTGCCCTCGCGCCCGGAGAAGTCGATCAGTGCCGAAGAAACCTATCCTGAAGATCTCGTCACGAAAACGGATATGGACAGGCAATTGCTGAAACTGGCGGACCGCACATCCTCGCGCCTGCGCAAGGCGCGGCTGCTCGCGTCCACCGTCACCGTCAAGATACGGGAATCGGATTTCACGACGCATACACGGCAGGTGAGCGTGGCAATGCCGGTCAACACTACCGACGAAGTGTACGGGCACGCCCGGGCGCTGTTGCACACCTGGCTGCGCTCACGCCGCGGCGCTCGCATTCGACTGCTTGGCGTCGGCACGGCTAACCTGGCGGGCGTGCAACAGGACGACCTGTTTGCAGGCACGGGCGAGGCAGAGCCCGACTCGATCGACCGCACCGTCGACGAAGTGCGGGCACGCTTTGGCGCCATGTCGCTGGGCCGCGCACGCACGCTGGACAAGCCCTGATCGTCGCCGTCATTGAGGTAGAATCGTCCGGATGTACACCAGTTTCTTCGGTCTGAACGAGAAGCCGTTTTCCATAACGCCGGATCCTCGCTACCTGTTCATGAGCGAACGCCACGGCGAGGCGCTGGCGCACCTCGTCTACGGCGTGACCGAAAGCGGCGGCTTCATCCAGCTGACCGGTGAAGTCGGTACGGGCAAGACCACCCTGGTGCGCACCCTGCTGGCGAATCGACTGCCGGATAACGCCGACGTCGCGGTCGTCCTCAACCCGCAACAGACGGCACTCGAATTCCTGCAATCCATTTGCGAGGAACTGCACCTCGAGCTGCCCGAACACCGGGACAGCAGCAAGGCGCTGATCGACATGTTGAACGAACACCTGCTGCAGGCCCATGCGGACGGCCGCCGCACGATCGTCGTCGTCGACGAAGCGCAGAATCTGCGTCCCGACGTGCTCGAGCAGGTACGCCTGCTCACCAACCTCGAAACGTCCAAGCAGAAGCTGCTGCAAATCATACTGATCGGGCAGCCGGAGCTCCGCGAGCTGCTGGCGCGCAACGACCTCAGGCAGCTTGCGCAGCGCATTACCGGCCGTTACCACCTCGAGCCGCTGTCTCGGGAAGAAACCGCGAGCTACATCGAACACCGGCTCAAGGTTGCGGGCGCGCTGGGAGAGATATTCGATCCAGGCGCGAAAAAAGAGGCGTTCCGTCTGTCTCAGGGCGTACCTCGACTCGTCAACGTCATTTGCGACCGCGCCTTGCTCGGCGCCTACAGTCTCGAGAGCCGCAAGGTGACGCCGCGCCTGGTACGCCGCGCGGCCGCCGAGGTATCGGGCGAGGATTTGCCGTCGCTCTGGTCACGTTGGGCGATGCCGTTGCTGGGGGCTGTCGGTGCTGCGGTCGTAGCCGTCGGTCTATGGGCGCTTGCACGCCCCGGCGCGCAAGCGCCGGAGCCTGTTGCCGCTATGGAGGCATCGCCGACGCAATCGCAGGTCGCGGAGACGTTGCAGCCGCAGCCACAAGCCGAACCGGCTGCACCGCCGGAACCGACACTCGAGGAGCAGCTGCTGCTCGCGGCGGATCTCACCGACACCGAGACGGCGTTTGCGGCCTTGTTCGAGACCTGGGGACTCGAGTACGACAGTCGCGCCGGTACCGGCTGCGACCAGGCCGAAGCCGCCGGGCACGCGTGTTTCTTCCAGCGCGGCTCCTGGAGCGGACTGCGGCTGCTCGATCGGCCGGCGTTGCTGACGCTGACCGACACCACGGGCACGACACATGACGTGGTGCTGACAGCCATCCTCGGTGACAAGGCCGAGCTTTCGATTGCCGGCGTCAGGGTCGAACACCCGATCGACGACGTGTCGAACCTCTGGTTCGGCCAGTTCCTGATGTTGTGGCGACCCGCGAACGGCACCGCGGTATCGCTGCGGCAGGGCTCGCAAGGCGCCACCGTCACGTGGCTGCGGCAAAGCCTGGCAACGATCGACGACCGCTATCGCGCCGAACCGCTCGACTCCGATCTTTACGACGCCGAACTGGCGGAACGCGTGCGAGATTTCCAGCGCGACCACCGTATCGACGTCGACGGCCTCGCCGGCCAGCAGACGCAGATCGTCGTCAATTCCCTGCTCGCAACAGACGGGACGCCGCGCCTGATCACGCCGCGGCTGGCACAGGACTGATTCATGTCATTCATACTCGACGCACTGAAGAAATCCGAGACCGATCGCCAGCAGCAGGGCGGTGCGGAATTTTCGACGGTCCCGTCGGCAGTACCGGAATCCCGGGCGCCGCGCTGGATCTGGGCGCTCGTTGCGTTGTTACTCGTCAACGCGATAGCCGTCGCGTGGCTATTGCTGAGACCGCAGCCCGTGCAACCCCTGCGAGGTAATGCATCGCCTGTCGTCGAATCGAGCGAGCCGGAACCGGCACCAGCCGCAGCTGACCCGATGCCAACGTTTGCGGTGCGGGTCGCCGAGGCGCGCGCCAGGCAGCCGGCCGACCAACCGGAGACGCCTGTTGTTCGGGAGCCGCCCGCATCCGAATCCCGCCCGACGCCCGTCGCGCGGCAGACGGTCGCGGACGACGTCCCGACCTTGCTCGACTTGCGCGCCCGCGGCGAGCTCGCGCTGCCCGACCTGCATCTCGACATCCACGTGTACAGTGAGGCGGCGGCGGAGCGCTTCGTGTTTGTCAACATGGTGAAGCACCGTGAAGGGTCGGCGCTCGCGGAGGGACCGCGAGTCGCCGAAATTACCGTTGACGGCGTCGTGCTCGAGTACCAGGGCCGGCGCTTCAAATTGCCGCGCGAGTAACGGCAGTCCCTGTATGTCCAAGTACATCGACGGAGATACCTTCGCCGCTGCGCTCGAATCGGGCATACACAGCGTCATCAGCGATCAGCAAACGCTCAATCGCATCAACGTGTTCCCGGTCGCCGATGGCGACACGGGCACCAATCTCGCCCTGACGCTCGGAGCGTCGCTGCCGGTTCTCAACGAACCCGGCGAAAAACACCTGGGTACACTGCTCGCAGCCGTTGCGGACACACTGCTCGATGGGGCACGCGGCAATTCCGGCGCAATCCTGGCGCAGTTCTTCCAGGGTATGAGTGACGCCGCGGGCGAGCTCACGCGCTTCACGACCTACACGTTCGGCAAAGCCGTGAGACAAGGCAACGACTATGCCCATGACGCGCTCTCGGATCCTCGCGAGGGAACGATACTCTCGGTCATTGCAGCGTTCGCCGACAACATCGGACACCAGGTCGCAAAAGTCCGCGAGGGCGATTTTCGAGACCTGCTTGCAGCTGCTCTCGAGCACGCGCAGCAAGCGCTCGACGCTACGACCGCGCAACTCGACGTGCTGAAAAAAGCCGGTGTCGTCGATGCCGGCGCGAAGGGATTCGTCGACCTCATTTCGGGTATGTCGAAATTCGTCGTGGACGGCGTTGCCATACCACGACCGGACCTCGCTGTCATTGGCGACCTTGACTCCGTGATCCGCACCGCGGGTGTCGACGAGGCATCCGAGTACCGCTACTGCACCGAGTGTATCGTGACCGCCTCCGCGATCGATCGCCGTAAATTGCGCGAGGCACTCGCGGAGCTCGGCGACTCGCTGGTCCTGGCGGGTACCAAGCGCAAGGCGAAGATCCACATACATGTCAATGAACCCGAAGCGGTATTCGAGCTTGCCCGCAGTTACGGCGACGTGAGCGGCGAAAAAGCCGACGACATGCATCGCCAGTCGCACAGCACGCACACGGACCGCCGCCGCTTTGCCGTCATTACCGACTCTGCCGCCGATATTCCCGACGAAGACCTCGAGCGACTGGACATTCACATGGTGCCGGTGAGAATCCAGTTCGGCGATCGCGGCTACCTCGACAAGGTCAGCATCAGCAACGAGGAGTTCTTCCACGAGCTCGCGACCAACCCGAACCACCCGACGACGTCGCAACCGGCGCCCGGTGATTTTCGCCGGCAGTTTCAGTTTCTCGCCAGCCACTACCCGGACGTGCTCTCGATCAACCTGACCCGTGTTGCGAGCGGCACTTATGAAGCCGCGCGGGCTGCGGCCGAGCGCAGCAATGCGCCGGGGCGCGTACATGTGATCGACTCGCGCAATGCCTCGCTCGGCGAGGGCATGATCGTCGTGGCGGCGGCGGAACTGGCCGACGCCGGAGAGTCGATCGAGGCAACGATGCAGGCGGTCAGCGACCTGAAGTCGCAGACGCGGACCTTTGCGCTGATCGACGACCTGACGTACGCGGTTCGCGGCGGGCGAATTCCGGGCTGGGTCAAGAACGTTGCGGACCTGCTGAGCATGCAGGTCGTGCTACGCACCTACCCCGACGGGCGAGTCGCCCGCGGTCGCTTCCAGCTTGGCCGGCGCAACAACCTGCGGCGCTTCGCACGCTACATCGCGCGCGGCTCTATCCGGCAGGAACCGTTGCGCGTAGCCGTCGGCCATGCGCTCAACCTCGAGGGCGCCAGAGAGCTCGCAGGGATACTGCGCGAGGATCTCGACGACGTCGAGCGATTGACGATCACCGAGATCGGCTCTGCGCTTGGCGTTCATGCCGGTCCGGGCACGCTGGTCGTCGCTACGCAACCAGTACGTCGCCCTCGGGCGTAAGCAGGTCCTCGCCCTCGTTGCGCGGACTGTTGACGCGCTTGCTCACAGGCCATGCTTTCATGTCCGGGCAGAACTCCGCGGCAAACTCCAGCAGCTCATTGTCTCCGCCCAGCCAGCTGGCGGCCGTGTCCGCTTGCAGCACGACCGGCATGCGGTGATGCAACTGCTGCATGAATTCGCTCGCCGCCGTCGTAATGATCGTGGCCGTCTGCATCGACACCCCGGTTTCCTTATCGAGCCAGTCTTCCCACAGCCCGGCAAACGCGAACGGCTGCTGGTCGGCCGTGGTAATGAAATAAGGCGTCTTGCCGTCATCGACTTTGCGCCATTCGTAGAAGCCGTCGGCCAGGACGAGGCAGCGGCGACGTTTGTACGCGGCACGAAACGACGGCTTCTCGGCAACCGTCTCTGCCCGCGCGTTGATCATGCGATTGCCGATCGACGGATCCTTCGCCCAGAACGGAACGAGACCCCAGCGAAACGTCACGAGTTCGGGATTCCCGTCGTCGTCGTGCCGGACCGCCGCGAGATCCTGCGTCGGCGCAATGTTGTAGCGCGGCTTCATGTCAAGGCTGCCCGACGCCCCGAACAGCGCGGCCGCGGCTTCAGCGGGTGAATAGAAGGCAAACCGCCCGCACATCGTTATTCGCGTATCCCGACGCCGCGTTTCATCAAGATCATGCAGACAGTGAACAGCAAGACGGCGAAGAACACCAGCAGCGCGTAGGCCGTCACGATGCCGATGTCGGAGGTACCCAGGATGCCGTAGCGAAACGCGTTGACCATGTAGAGAATCGGGTTCGCGAGCGACACCTTTTGCCAGAACTCCGGCAGCAGCGAGATCGAGTAGAACACGCCGCCCAGGTAAGTTAGCGGGGTAAGGACGAATGTCGGGATGATCGAGATGTCGTCGAACTTCTTCGCGAACAACGCATTGATGAAACCGGCGAGCGCGAATACGACGGACGACAACAGCACGATCGAAATCGTGATCAGAGGATGCTGTACTTCGAGGCGGGTGAAAAACAGTGCGACAGCCGTTACCAGCATCCCCACGAGCAAGCCGCGCAGTACGCCGCCGGCAACGTGCCCGAGTATGATCGTCGCGTACGACATGGGCGACACGAGCATCTCCTCGAGATGCCGCCCGAACTTGGCGCCAAAGAACGAAGACACCACGTTGCCATAAGAGTTCGTAATCACCGACATCATGATCAGACCCGGTGCGATGTACTGCATGTAGTCAAAGCCGTCCATCGTGCCGATGCGTCGCCCGATCAGGTTGCCGAAGATGATGAAATACAGCGTCATCGTAATGGCCGGCGGCACGATCGTCTGCACCCAGATTCGCACGATGCGAACGACCTCCTTACGGACGATCGTATTGAAAGCAACGAGATTGAGGCCGAGGTTCACGACGCTGAAACCTCGTCCTGCTGCTTGCTCTCGACGAGCCGCATGAACAGCTCCTCCAGACGGTTGGCCTTGTTGCGCAGGCTGAGAACGCGAATGCCCTGGTTGCCAAGCGCAGCGAACAAGTCGTTCAAGTCCCGTGATTCACCTTTTTCGACCTCGAGTTCGCACTCTTCTATGAGTCGCGCATCGAAGCCGTCCAGCCTCGGTGCCTCGGCGATCGGATCGGCGAGGCTCAATACGAAGACCTCCCTCTGCAGTTTGCGGAGTACGGTACTCATGCGCGCGTCCTCGATGATCGTGCCTTCGTCGATGATCGCCACATGACGGCAGAGCGATTCCGCTTCCTCGAGATAGTGGGTCGTGAGGATGATGGTCGTGCCGGCATCGTTGATGTCGCGCAAGAAGCCCCACATGGAACGACGGATCTCGATGTCGACGCCGGCAGTCGGCTCGTCGAGTATGAGCAGTTTCGGCTCGTGCACCAGCGCGCGCGCGATCATGAGTCGACGTTTCATGCCACCCGACAGGCTGTGGGATCGCCGCGACGATGCGGCCCGCAGCCTGTCGGGTGG
>JAAUXY010143315.1_pt1 | contig 17521 bp, 12 predicted proteins | sample 7278121 | NCBI WGS metagenome assembly JAAUXY01 (sample SAMN14350117, study PRJNA611818) | marine sediment metagenome | isolation source: surface marine sediment (1.8m) | place: French Polynesia: Moorea | collected 2018-08 | reverse complement strand
ACCTGGTCGACCATTCTGATGTGGATGAAAGGCTTCATCCCTGATGAGGCGTTCGCCATGGAATATCGCCGCGCATCGCTCTTTGTGCTGGCGCCTGCCATGACCCCGCGCACCCGCAAGAAATACGCTGACGAATTGAGCTGAATGCCCGACAACCATGGAGCAGAACCAATGACAAATCCGAAAACGCACCCGGTGGAAGGCTGGGCGGAAGTGGATTTCAACTCAGAGCCGTTTCTCACTGATTTCAAAAAAGTCTACGAAGGAATGCACGCCAGCGGTTGTCCGTATGCGCACTCGACCAGCGGTGATCACTACGCGGTGGCGTCGCACAGCGAAATCATGAGCATCCTGAAGGGTTACGATGTCTGGAAAAGTAAGTACGGTCCGGCGCTCAGCTATCTGGAGACACCAGGCGTCCTGGTCAGCGTCGATCCCCCGGAGCACACGTTCGAGGTCCGCATTGTTGCGGACTGTTTCTCGAAAGAGATTTTCGAATCTCTGATCCCGGACATGGAAGCGTTCATGCAGGCTCGCCTCGATGAGGTGTTTGAGCAGGGTGAGATGGATCTGCACGACGCCATCTCTGTCACCTTGCCACTTTTTGTCATTCACAAGCTCCTGGGTTTTCCGCTCGAGGACGAGGACGGCACAAGCCGCATTCCGTGGATACGGGAAGGGATCATCACGATGGTGGGCACCATGCTGGATCCGGAAGGGGATCGCGCTGACGCACTGGCGCAGCTTGGTCCTGACCACACCGGCGTCCAGGCCGCCATGCGCACTCAACAGATGTACGCCGAGCATCTCGCCGAGTGCAAGGCAAAGCTTGCGAGCGGTGAGTGGCAGAACGATACCAACATCGTTTGCCGTTTCCTTACCACCCCGGGTCCTGACGGGACGATGCTCACCGAAGACAAGATCATGGGTTTCATGAACTTCCTCGAAACCGCGGGCAGCGCCACTACCACCATCATGCTGTCGAACATCATCTACCGGTTGCTGACAGAGCCCGGTGCCTATGAGCGCGTGTGCGCTGACCCTGATCTCATCCCGATTGCCATTGAGGAAACCCTGCGCCTCGATTCACCGGTGCAGGGTCTTTTCCGTACAAACGACACCGAGGTGGAAATCGGTGGATGCCCGCTCGACGTTGATACCAAGGTGATGCTCCTCTGGGCGGGCGCTAACCTCGATCCCGAAGTTTACGAAGATCCCATGACGTTCAATCTCGACCGCGATCTCGCGAAGGTGCGCCGCCACCTCTCCTTCGGCTACGGCACCCACTTCTGCCGCGGCGCACCGCTGGCGCGGCTCGAAGGAGAGATTTTTCTTAAGGCCATTCTGCCGCGGCTGAAAAACCTGCGGCTGAACGGCGAGGTGCAGATGGAAAAACGTATTCCGGTGCTGCAGGGCATCCGCAGCCTGCCGGTGGCCTGGGATACGGACTGAGGGAGATTACGGCTAGTGGCTCGCCCGCTTGGCCACGTTGCTGGAAGCCTGGGCGAGAAACTGCTGGAAGTCCTCCAGCGGCACCGGCGTCGAGAAGAGATACCCTTGAGCGTCGGTACAGCCCATGTTCTCGAGGAGCGTGCGCTGCTCTTCCGTTTCCACGCCAACCCCGACCACGCGCAGCCGGAAGCGCTCGCCGACCTGACAGATCTGGGCAACGAGCTTTCTGGCATCGCTGTCCTCTTCGATCTGACTGATGAGCGAGCGGTCGATTTTCAAAGTATCCGCCGGGCAGCGCAGTAGCTTATTGGTGTCGACGACACCCGTGCCCAGGTTGTCGATGGCAATCCGCACGCCTAAGTCGCGCAGCTTGAACAGCTCATTACGATGCTCGTCCACGACGTGCAGTAAGTTGTTATGAGAAAGCTCGAGCTCGAGGATGCTCGGATCCAGCCACTGATCGCGGCTCAGGCGTATGACCTGACTGACGATGGAGCCGTTGACGAACTGCTGCGGTGATACGTTGACCCCCAGCAGGATCGGCGTGATTAGATGCTCGAGCCAGGTGGCGGACTCGCAGCACGCGCGCTCCAGCACCCAGTCGCCGACCCGGGCCATCTGCCCGTTACGTTCGGCCACCGGGATGAAGTGGTCGGGCGCGAGGTTGCCGACCTCCAGGCCTTCCCAGCGGAGCAGCGATTCCACGCCACGCAGCTGCGTACCGGTGATGTCCCACTGCGGCTGCAGCGCCAGGGCAAACTCGTCGCGTTTCAGGGCGACCGGGATGCGGCGGCTGATGTCGGTTTCGACGGCAGCTGAACGCGCCTGGTTGCCGCCCGCGTCCTGTGCCTGTTCCATGGCGCGCCAGGCGATCTGATAAAGGCGCTGTGGGTCTGACAAGGTGACGTCGTGCGCAAAGCCGACGCTCAGTGAAAAGTGCAGATGGCCGCCGCGAAAGGTGAGCGGCTCGCGACTGCGCGCGATGAGGGATTCCGCCTGCGCCATCATGGCATCCTCGGCGGCGCCCACACACCAGACGACAAATGAGGCCGCGTCGAATATGCCGACTCTGACGCTCGGCGGCAGATCCTGCATCAGGTGGTCCGACAGCGCGCTCAGGAGATCGGTTTTACTGACCGGGTCGAGGTTGGCGTACAGGTGCTCCGCATGATCGATCTGGGCGACCATCAATCCAGTCGGTTCGCCCGTATGGCGCTGCATGAACTCCAGGAGCTCCTGATGATGTGGCAGCTTGGTGATGGGCTCTGCAGTCTGCACCTGGAAAAACTGGTGGTCGAAGCGGGCGATGTTCAGCGCCTTCGTGACAGCGTCGATGAGCTGTTCCTCGATCTCCGCGTGGTGCAGCCGGCTGAAGCGGTGGGGCAGGCCCCCTGCTGCCGCCTCGCCGATGTAGATGGCATGTGCGGCCGGCAGATGTTCTATCGCCTTCGCCACGGCAGCCTGTCGTTCAGGGTGATCGAAAATGATGATCTCCGGCGATTTCGGCAGGAGCGCAATATCCAGGCTGTTGTCTTTGTTGCCGTCGCGCAGCCACACCGACCAGCCCTGTGCCGCGCACAGGCGCGTCACCCGGTCCGCGGCGTCGCGGTCGGCAATGTAGGCGCAGATCAGAATATTCGCCGGCATGGTCTCTTCAGCCCTCTGGGGTTCATCAAGTGCTTATCTTCAGTCTAGATGGGCTGGTGCGGTTTGCCGTGAAATAGGCGTCAGAAATTTGTCTCGAGATAGCAGGCTTTGTGATCGCGGCTGACGGTAAAGAGGCGTTCGAGGCCGGCGAGATAGGGGCTCCTGGTGGCCGGTTCACCGTTGATGGTCTGCAGCGTCACCCGTTGCCGCCGCGTGGCGGTGAGATGGGTGAGGAGCGCATTGATCTGATCCATCTCGGGATGGTCCCAAGGCACGTGGTACGTGAGGTCTTTACCCTGATTTTCCACAACCAGCGCAAGCGCGCCGCCCGCGAAGCTCATGAAGTTACCCAGGCGTCGCTGCGGCAGATCTTCCCAGTCGAGGCTGAGACCGCAGGGTGAGACCGGATCGTGCGCTGCAATCCAGAAATGATCCGGAGCAGGGGCATTGGTCTGCAGCGCGGACAGCGCCCGCGGTGAGATGAACTGTGGCGTGGAAAGGCCCAGAAAGAACTGGCCTGTGGTGACTTCACCGGCGAGCTCCATGATACGCAGCGCACGAAACGCGTCGCGCCAGCGCCAGGTGCCCCCGTCCCGTGCCAGACCTTCGCGGTTGACGATCTCCCGGCAGACGAAGCCGTAGCGGTCGAGGAGCTGGCGCACCTTTTCTTTGTCGTTTTCCAGGCGCGTCAGCGGATCGGGCGTTTCCACGGAGGGGAGCAGGCGCCAGTGGCCGCTCCAACCGAGAGGTGCCCGTGCCAGCCGGCGTCGACTCGACGCGGCGCTCGCGAGATCCGGCACGCTGTACTTGCGTTCAAGTCCTTGTTGAAGTGGTTTTAATGTGTCGCTGACGAGCTGTCCCTGCCAGACCGCCTGCCACCATGCCGCGTTCAAGCTTTCCCGGTCGAGCTTCGACGTATCGGTAATCTGCTGAAACGTGTAGCTGGCGTGCGGATCGGCAAAGTCGTCGGCAAAGGAGGGAGGCTCGGCAGATCCGGCGTACAGCGGCATTTCTTCCGGATAGACGAGCGTGATGCTCTCGCGACCGGTACCGAGCCAGCTGAAGCCAAAATTGGCAAAGAGCTCATCCCAGCGGTGCGGCTGAAATGCGGCGAGACGCGCGGGCAGAAGATCGTTCAGCCAGGTGGTCAGCGGCGCGTTGCAGCCGCGCAGCGTCTCGAGCGCAAACAGCTGCGCGTTGTCGTCGCCGCGGTCGCCGAAGCGTTGCCACGCGCTCCAGAAGATCGGCAGTCGTTCGGCATCCTGCGGCTCGAGCTCGGCACGCTGTGCCGCGCGCTGAAACCGCATGAGCGCTTCGAAGTTCTCCGCGTCGCACCACAGCACCCGCTCGTCATCCTCGAGCAGCACGCCGTGGATGAAAAGCTCATCCTCGACGAGGAGGTCTTCCGGCACGGATGGCAGCAGGGCGGCAATCTCCTCATCGCTCAAGGGGCCGTAGAACGACAGCACCTCGCGCGCCAGCTGCGCCGCATCGCGCTGATCTTCTACAACGGGCGCATCGGGTGCCGTTGCGATGAAACCGCTGGTGCCAAGCCCGTGTACCAGCTCCAGATGGGTGAGCCAGCGGCGCCCGTCCTGCTCGACCCACACCGCCTCTTCGGGCAGATCAGCGTCCTTCGGCAGTTCAGCTGCCGGCAGAAGTACCCGTTCTTTCAGCCATTCTGCCCATTCCTCCGGGCTTTCCGGCGCGTAGCCTTCGGCGCGTCGCTGCCGCTTGGCGAGAAATCCGGCAACAATGTCCGCGCGAATGCGCGGCCTGAGCGCCTGGTTGTAGAGCGCCTCGGTGATGAGGTCGGTGGACAGATTGCTGACCGCGTCGTCGTCCGGCGTGTCGTCGGCGTACATGTAACGGCTGACCTGGCCGAAGGTGAGGTTCCGCGCAAACGGGCTGGGCGTCTCGGTGGTGGCGTAGCTCCAGGTGATGGTGCCGTCCTGGATTTCGGTGAGCCTCTCCATCAGCGCGGGAATGTCGAACTCATCGTCGAGACACGTCCGCCAGGTTTCCAGCAGCACCGGAAACTCGCTGAACGCTTTTACCTGGGACATGAGCTTCTTCGCCTGCAGGCGGCTCATCCACAGCGGCAGGCGCTGGTTGAAACGCTGTTTGGTGAGGAGCAGCGCGCGGCCGGCGCATTCGCGGAAGCGCGCGCCGAAGAAGCCGCTTGCCTCCAGGCTCTGCCGGATCAAATCCGGCACCCGATCCGGACGTACCAGGCTCAAAAGCTCGTGCGGGTCCGGCGGCTCTTTGACCTGCAGGACAATGGCGTCGTTGTCGGCGTGGATCTCGGCCTTGTAGCCGAACGTTGCCTGCCATGCGCTCTGGATGGCGAGCGCCCAGGGTCGGTTCAGACGGCCGCCCCAGTAGGTGTGAATGACGAGCTGGCGCGGCTGGTTCGGACCGCGATAGCCGGCGGGTCCGGCATTGACCAGCTCGAGCAGAAGGTGATGGCGGTGCGGTAGCGGCGTCTCGGTGTGCGTACGCTGCTGTGTGAGGTAGTCGACCAGCTCGGTTGCGGCGCTGCTGTCGAAATGGGATGCACCTTCCAGCTGTTCCTTAAGGTGTTGCGCGCCGCCCCCTGCAAGCTCCTCTTCCGCCATCTCCAGATACTGGGTGATGCGGTTGGAAAAGTGATAAGAGCGATTGAAGAACTCGCTCCGCCAGAACGGCGGCGCCGCCGCGTCGGGCCGGCCCGGGCGGACCAGCACGTCGTTGTGGGTAATACGGTGGACCTGCCAGTTTTTCGTGCCGAGGGTCAGCGTCTGCCCGACGGTTGCCTCCCAGACGAACTCCTCGTCGAGCTCTCCGAGCGTGGCGCCCGACTCGAAGTGCTTCATCTGGTAGTAGCCCCGGTCGGGAATGGTGCCGCCGGAGTTGTACATAGCCAGCACCGCGCCGCGATTGGCTTTGATGGTGTGGTGAATACGGTCGTGCTCGAGACGCGGTTTCAGCTCGCGGATCCTCGAGCCGGCATAGCGGCCGGACAGCATTTCCACGACGAGGTCGAAGTGCTCGCGTTTCAGGTCACGATACGGGCTTGCCCGCGTGACGAGCGCATACACCTCGTCGACGGGCTGTGCATCGGTGGCGCAGATGGAAATGATGATCTGTGCGAGCACGTCGAGCGGTGCGCGCATGAGCGCAAGGGGCTCGATGTCGCGGTCGTTGACGGCGTCGGCCAGCACCGCCGCCTCCAGCATGTCCTGGGCATGGCTGGGGTAAAGCGTGCCGACGCTCACCTCGCCGACGCCGTGGCCGGCCCGACCGATGCGCTGCAACGTTGCCGCCACCGACGGCGGTGACTGCACCATGACCACCTCGTCGAGATGGCCAATGTCGATGCCCATCTCCAGGGTGTTGGTGGCGACAATCGCTTTGAGCTCGCCCGCCTTCAGTCTTGACTCGACCTCGGTGCGCACCTCACGAGCGAGCGAGCCGTGATGGGCGTAAGCCACGGGCTCGTGGCTCGGCTCGTTGATCTTCAGGGTGATCTTTTCAGCCAGCCGGCGGCTGTTGGTGAAAAAGAGGGTGGACTCGTTGCCGTCGATGACCTCGCGGAAGGTCTCCGACAAGGGTTCCCAGATTTTCTGGCCGTTCTCAGCCGCGGTGCGTGCAGCTTCCGGAAAGCGTACGCGGAAGTTGATCTCCTTTTCGCCGGGCACGTTGACGATCTCGACGTGGCGGCGCTGCCCTTTGCGGTCGGTGCCGGCAATGTAGTCGGCAACCGCCTCCAGCGGCGAAACCGTGGCTGACAGCGCAATGCGTTGAAACTCACCGGCGAGATCCACGAGCCGTTCGACGTTGGTTAAAAGATGCGCGCCGCGGCGGTTGTCGACGATGGAGTGGATCTCGTCGAGGATGAGCGTTTCGATGTGGGCGAGCGCCTGGCGACCTTTGTGGGTGGTCAGCATCAGCGCGAGGCTTTCGGGCGTTGTGATGAGAATGTCCGGCGGATGGCGCAGGAGCCGCTGGCGGTCGCCGGCGCTCGTGTCGCCGGAGCGCGTCTCGACGCGAACCTCGGGCAAACCGTAGGCGTGGCGCAGCGTTGCCAGCGGCGACAGCAGGTTCCGCTGGATGTCGTTGTTGAGCGCTTTTAACGGAGATATGTAGAGCACCTGGGTGCGACCCGTGGCGATATCGCCGGTTGCAAACTGGCTCAGCGACCAGAGAAACGCGGTCAGGGTTTTGCCGCTGCCGGTCGGCGCGGTGACGAGCGCGTGCCCGCCGGCGGCGATGATCGGCCAGCTGGCGATTTGCACCTCTGTGGGGGTGCCGACGCAGTCTTGAAACCACTGTCCGATTTTGGGGTGAAATGGCAGGTCGGCGAGCATCTGGGGATTACAGCAGAATTCGGTTTATCATGGCTACTGACAGCCAACGGACATCGAAGCGTTGGCAATTCCTGGGAAGGTTCAAGGTAGAAACGACATGCAGGCAGTCCTGTCGGGCTTGCGCACGATCATATGTATGGGGGTCGCGTTCCTCGTCTGGTATGTGTTGGTGGTGATTGTCAAAACGCCGCAGACGCTGCTGGGCGTGCTGGTGCCGGTGTGGCTCGGGGGTCTGGCGGGCGGCGCGGTTGCTGCCATCTTTTCTGCCAGGCAGGGCATTACCATGGCGTTTACCAGCGGGGTGCTGCTTGCGGCTGGCTTTCTCTGGGTCCGGCATGGGATTTACGGTCTGGGGCTCGGCGAGAACACGTTCCTGACGCTCTGGCCGGTGAGGTTTCCGCCCGCTTTCTACGTTGGCGCCTATGCCTACATCGCTTTTTTACTGCGCAAGGCGAACGACGATGGCTGATGCGATTTCTCTCCTGCAACCGGGTCAGCGCATCTTTGTGGGTGGCAGCAGCAACGAGCCGACCGGTTTACTCAACCAGTTGCGGGACCAGGCACTGCCGGCTGATATCGAGTTCATTCAATTTCCCATTGGCGGACTCAACGACGTCGACTTCACCGCGTTCAACGATACCGCCAGGCTGACGACGTTTTTCATGACGCCGGCGTTGCGTGAGGCGGATCCCGAGCGGCTGCACTTTCTGCCAATGCAGATGCGCTGGGTATTCGATTATCTGGCATCCAACGTGGACGTGGCGCTCCTGCAGGTGGCGCGTGACCGGGACGGCGTCTTGCGGCTCGGCCCCAACGTCGACTTCGTGGACGCGGTATTGCGCTCGGCTGACACGGTCATCGCTGAGCTCAATACGTCGTTTGTCGCGCCGGCGGGTTGTCCGCGCATCAATCCCGAACGGATTGATCTCATGATCGAAACCGACCGGCCGTTGACCCCTTACGGCACACCGGCAGTGGATGAGGTGGCGGCGCAGATTGGTGCCCACGTTGCCGGGCTCATCCGCGATGGCGACTGTCTGCAGACCGGTATCGGCGCCATCCCGGCCGCAATCCTGAGCCGGCTCGGGGACAAGAGCGATCTGGGTCTGCACGGCGGGCTCATCGACGACGGCGGCATGGCGTTGATCAAGGCGGGGAATGTCAACGGCAGCCAGAAGCCGATGGATCAGGGTCAGCACATCACCGGCATGGCGCTCGGCAGTCACGATCTGATTGAGTGGCTGGCAGACACGCCGTCGGTGGTCTTTCGCGGCGCTGACCATACTCACGAAGTGGCGGCCATCCGTCAGTTACCGAACTTCGTTTCGGTGAACTCCGCCGTCGAGATTGACCTCTATGGCCAGATCAACGCGGAGTTTGCCGGCGGCAGGCAGATATCCGGCACCGGTGGCTCGGTAGACTTCATGCGAGCCGCCAAATCGTCTCCCGGCGGACGCTCGATTGTCGCCATGAACGCAACGGCCCGACGCGGCAGCGTCTCGAGGATTGTGCCCAAGGTGGAGCTGGTGACGGCGCTGCGCACCGATGTCGACATGGTCGTCACCGAATACGGTGTTGCGGACATCAAAAACAAGCCGCTACGGGCGCGCGCTGAAGCCCTCATCAGCATCGCGGCGCCCGAGTTTCGCGCTGATCTCGAGGCGCAACTCTAAGCCGGAATCGAGAGATTCCGCCCAAGCTTTGACGCGGCGTTGACCCGCCGGAAGGCAATAATCCTGCCTCATCACGGAACCCCTGTGCGCTGAATCACGGTTTGACGTTGTCGTTCGGACGAGACGGACTAGGCTTATTTAGAATGACCTTTCGATGGACCTGAGGATAAGGACAACTCGCGCCATGGATTATGTTGGCATCGATCCCGCAGTAGGCTTGGAGTGCTCCAGCTGTAAACACATCTCCCGGCTGCCGTACAGCGACCTGCTGAACCGAGTCATGGAAGAAACGCATGTCGATTGTGAGGGATGCGGTCGTACCATGTTGCACGACTGGACCACCGTCAGTGTGGTGCAGAACATCATTCGTAAGCGCCTGCGTCAGGCCAACGAAGAAAAAGCCAAGCGCACCGCGCTCGGCTGATCTCACGCGCTGGGGGCTGCCGCCTCCAGCTCCGTCAAAAAGAACGCAAACTCTTCCGCCAGCTCCTCGAGCGCATCGAAGCGGCCGGTTTTGCCGCCGTGCCCGGCGCCCATGTTGGTTTTCAGGAGGAGCACGTTGTCGTCAGTCTTCAGGGTTCTGAGCTTGGCGACATATTTGGCCGGCTCCCAGTAAGTGACCCTCGGGTCGTTGAGTCCAGCGGTCACGAGCATCGGCGGGTAGTTTCCAGCTTTGAGCTGATCGTAAGGTGAGTAGGACTGGATCCGCCTGAAGGCGTCAGCATCCTCGATGGGATTGCCCCACTCACTCCATTCCGGCGGCGTCAGCGGCAGGGTGCCGTCGAGAATCGTGTTGAGCACGTCCACGAACGGCACGTGGGCGGCGACCGCCCCCCACAGCTCCGGCGCCTGATTGACGACGGCGCCCATCAGCTTGCCCCCGGCGCTGCCGCCGGCAATGGCGATGTTGCCGGCACGCGCGTAGTTCTCATCGATCAGGTGTTTTGCCACGTCGACAAAATCGTTGAACGTGTTCGTGCGGTTCTCGAGCTTGCCCTGGGTGTACCAGTCGTAACCCATCTCGTCGCCACCGCGGATATGGGCGATGGCATAGACGAAACCACGCTCGAGGAGCGAGATACGAGAGGTTGAGAAGCTTGGCGACATGCTGATGCCGTACGCCCCATAACCGTAGAGGTACAATGGTGCGCTGCCGTCGATGGGCGTGCTGCGGTGGTGGACGATGCTGACGGGCACGAGAGCGCCGTCCCGGACGGGCGCCATGAGGCGCGTCGTGACGAATTGCGCAGCGTCGTAGCCGGAGGGGATCTCCTGCACCTTGAGCGTGGTGAGCGCGCGCGTGTCGAAGTCGTAGTCGTACACCGTGCGTGGCGTGACCATGGAGGTATAGCTCAAGCGGGCAACGCCCGTATCGTAGTTGGGGTTGGTGCCGAAGCCGACGCTGTACGCCGCCTCATCGAACTTGATGTCGTGTGTGCTGCCGTCGGCGGCGATCACGCGCATCTGATCGAGCCCCTGATCGCGCAGTTCCACCACCACGTAGTCTTTCAAAGTCAGGTGGCCGGTCAGATAGGTGTCCTTGTCACCGGCCAGCAGGATCTCCCAGTGCGCCGGGCCGGGTGTTGCCTCCGGTGCGCGATAGATGTCGAAATTCTGCTGACGGAGATTCGCGCGAATGATGAACTCGTCTTCACGATGGTCGACATCGTATTCGAAGTCCGGCTGCCGCGGAGCAATCAGAGTGGGCGTCGCCTGCAGGTCGTCGCGCGGCACAAAATACACTTCCGCAGACGAGTGCGTGCTGCTCGTGATGAACACGTACTTTTCGGACTGGCTGACGGATACGCCGGCCCGATAGGCGGTGTCTTTCTCCTCGTAGAGCAACGGGTCTGCCGCAGCCGGCGCGTCGAGCGAGCGCAGATAGATGTGCAGCGGCTGCCATTGCTCGTTGACCACCGCGTATGCCAGCGCGTCGGAGGTGCTGTTCCAGGTCGGGCTGCCGAGGGTTGCCTCGATGGGCGCGGTCAGCGCTTCCCGACTGTCGATGTCGATGACGTGCAGGGTATAGCGCTCGCTGCCGTTGGTGTCGGTGCTGTAAGCGAGACGCGTCCCGTCGGGACTCACCGCCAGCGCGCCGAGCGCGAAATATTCGTTTCCCGCAGCGAGCTCGCGCTCGTCCAGCAGCACCGCCCAGGCTTGTGGATCCGCCGCGGGCGCGCGGTACCAGGTGCGGTACTGCGCATCTTTCTCGTAGCGCCACTGATAGCGAAAGCCGTTCTTCTCGTAAGGCACGCTTTCGTCTTCGCTCGGCTGTCGGTCCTTCAGCTCGGTGAAAATCTCCTCGACCAGTCCCTCGAGGGGCGCCATGTGCTCCTCGAAGTAAGCATTCTCGCTTTCGAGGTAAGACAGAATCTCCGGATCGTCCACCGTCGGGTAATCGGGATCTCGCAGCCATGCCCAGGGATCTTCCACCGTGATGCCATGCTGGGTAAACGTATGTGGCTTCTGCGCCGCGCGGGGCGGCTCCATTTGTGCAGACATCTGGTTGTCCTTCCGGGCTTCAGGGCGCAATACGTCCTGACTGGAGTTGAAAGTGATTACGAGATAAAGCGCTGCCATTGCGACAACGGCGATGATCAGGAGTTTGCGAAACAACGTGGGTCATGGTTCGTTCGAAGGGCGGCAAGGATTCCCTAATGAAGGACAAAACGCAAACCTCTACACTTGCGTTTTGTCCGACTTATCCAACGGTGCCAACTCGAGAGGGAGAATAAAGATGGCTCATGTCGAAGCGCGCGAACGGAGTGAGCTTGCGGGTCTGGAGTCTGTGCTTGCGAATGCGGAGGCGGCCATGGGTTTTGTGCCCAACAGCATGCTGACCATGGCGCACATGCCGCAGCTGACCATGGCGTTTTCCATGCTGGCCGGAGTGGTGTTCGGTGGCGATCTCAAAGGCATGATGCAGAACTTTGCCGAGATTGTGCCGGAGGATGCGGGCGCCGCGGAAGCGTTGACGCCGGATCAGGTGCAGCTCATTGCCTACAGCGTGAGCCTGGCGGCGGGGTGCCGCTACTGTCAGGCGCACACCTCGCACAACGCGCATCGATTTGGCGTCAGTGAGGAGAAGCTCAACGATATTCTGCGCTACGACACCTCACCGCACTTCACGGATGCGGACAAAGCCCTGGTTGGTGTGGCCCTGGCGGCCGGTGAGGTGCCCAATGGCGCGGAGCCTGCGCATTTTGCGGCGCTCGAAGCCCACTTCACGACGCGCCAGATCGTGCAGATTGTTGCGGTCATTGCGCTCTTTGGCTTTCTCAATCGCTGGAACGATACGATGGCCACGCAGCTCGAGGCGATGCCTGTGGAGTTTGCGGAGAAAGCGCTTGCGCCGAGCGGCTGGCAGATCGGCAAGCATACGGCGGCTTGAGGTGTGCGGTCGCTTCAACATCACGTCTGATCCGCTCTCGCAGCTGCTCCTGGATCTGGTTGGGCTGCGTTATACCGGCGTGGACAATCTCAACCTTGCACCTACGGAAACCGTGGAAGTGCTGCGCATTGGCGAGGATGGCGAACCACAGCTGGTGCCGATGCGCTGGTGGCTGACGCCGTTCTGGGCCAAGGAGCTATCGACCAAATACAGCATGTTCAACGCCAAATCGGAGACGGCGTACAAGAGCGCTGCGTTCAAGGAGCCATACCAGAAGCGCCGCTGCGTGGTGCCCGTTACCGGCTTCTACGAGTGGTGCCGGCAGAACAATCAGAAAGTGCCCTATCTCATCACGTCGCACGAGCACAGCGGGCTGCTGCTGGCGGGGCTGTGGGACTCCTGGCGGAACAAGGAGTCCAACGAGACCCTGCTGAGCTTTACGATTCTCACTACCGATGCTGCTGAAGGCCTCAAGTTCGTGCACCATCGTCAGCCGGTGATGTTGTCGATGGAAGAGGCGCGTCAGTGGCTGGATATGGACGTACCGACGCGCGAGCTCGAGCATCTTTTTGCGCCGCGGCTGCCTGTGAGCCTTGATGCCATCCCGGTTTCCACGCACGTCAACAACGCGCGACACAAGGATGAACGCTGTGCGCATCCGATTGGCGAGCCGGTGCCGGTGGCTGCCAGCGAGGCTCCGGCAGGAGGAACGCGTTGATCATCAGACCCGGACACTTTTACGGTAAGGGCACCGTGCTGGTTGACGGCGCAAGCATCGGCGAGCGCGTCGAAGTGGATCTCGAGATCACCGAGGACCACGGCGGGCTGACGTTGACCGGCCGCCTGATGGAAGATTTCAGCGGCGATGTATCGATACGAGTGGCGCCGGACGAGGTGGGTACGTACGTGCTCGATGCGCGGGTTGGCGCGTTTGCCCTCGATGGCGTCGCCAAGCTCGAAAGCGAGCCCAACCTGGGGCTCCTGTGGAACGAAGGCGGAACGCAGAGCGTCTCCCTGACGCTCTTTGCCACCGGCGGTGGCGTCGGTTGCCGCGGTTTTCTTCACGAAGGCGGCAAAACCCGCACCTGGGAAATTCTCTTCAAGCTGAAACAGCAGGTGGTTGGCGGCAGCAACGTCGTGAGCCTGCGCCGCCGCTGATCATTCCTCTGCTTCCCGCAGATCCAGCCAGGCGAGCTCATCGCTGCTGAGCTCGACGTCGAGACTCAACAGGCTCGACGCCGTCTCCTGTGGTTGTCGCGGTCCGATGAGCGGAAAAGTCGGGAAAGCCTGACGCAGCACGTAAGCCAGCGCAATATTGATGGGCGCCACGTTGCGCTGATCCGCAAGCTCCACCGCGCGTCGGCGCCGTTCAAAGTTTTCTTCGCTGAACCACACGCGCTGCAACTCGGCCGCTGTCGGCTGCGCGCTGGTGAAAGCCGGCTGCAGCCGGTCGGCGTCGTTGATGACGCTCTCGCCCCATGAGGTGAAGAAGCCGCGGGCCTGAGCCGACCACGGGAAGAGCGCAATCTGCGTGTCCTCGAGAAAACTGCGGAACTCGTCGGTTGACGCCGACTCGACCCCTGGCCACACGGGCTGGATCATTCGCGCCAGAGAGAAGTTGTTGGATATGACGGTAAAACCGTTGAGGCTGTTCGCCGCGGCGTAGGCGTTAGCTTCGCGGATGCGCTCCAGCGTCCAGTTGGAGGCGCCAAGCAGGCGCACGCGCCCCCGGTTCTGCTCGGCGTTCAGAGCGTCGATGAATTCGCCAGCCGGGACGTCCAGGTTGTCCCGGTGCAGGAAATAGATGTCCACGTAATCCGTTTGCAGACGGGCAAGCGACTCATCGAGCTGCGATGCCACGCGGTCCGGGTAGTTGTCGGGCGTGTGGGCACCTTTGCCGATGATGACAATGTCATCGCGCACGTTGCGCTGGCTCTGCCAGGCGCCGAGCAAAGACTCCATGCTGCCGCCACCGTAAATGTGCGCGGTATCGAAGGTGTTGCCGCCGGCACTGAGGTAATCGTCCCACATGACGGCGGCGTGCGCGTAGGAGGGCTGGTTGTCGCAGCCCATCACCAGGCGCGCAACCTGTTTGTCGAGCCCGGGCAGGCTGCGTTGCTCAATCTGCTCCGCCGCGGCTTGGGGCAGAGGCAGAGCCGTGTATCCCTGTGGCTGCTCTGACGGGTAGACAACGCCCGTCTGGCGGCGCCACTGTTCCAGCGCCTGGTTGCCGGCAAGCGTGTGATCCCAGGAGACAACAGGCGACTCCGTGCGACCGGCGGCGATCTGCGCCGCGACATGCTCAGCTTCCAGCACGTAGAGGGGCTTACAGCTGCCGGACTCGATACGTTCACCGTCTTTGCCGGAGACGGTGAAAGACCAGCTCTCTCCGGGCAGCCATGGATCACTCAGATGCACGCTGCCGGAAGTGCCGAACACGGTAACGGTATTGTCTAACGCGCTGGTGATGGCCGTGCCAATCTGCGCGGTCACGCCGTTCTCAAACGTGAGCAGGGCGCTTGCCAGCTCATCGACGCCCTCGGGTGACAGGTGCGCGGACGCGTGTAGCCCGGCCAGGGCGCTGTCGGCCAGGCTGAGCGCCATGGACATTGGATAACCCCCGACGTCGAGAATGGCGCCGCCGCCGAGGTCGGGGTCGAAGAGTCGTGCGGCGGGGTCGTAAGGCGCCTTGAAGCCAAAGCGGGCCTCGATATGGCGCAGCTCGCCGATTTCCCCGTCGGCAATCAGCTGCCGAAGCGCGTGCGTCTGCGGATGCAGCTGGTACATGTAGGCTTCCATCAGAAAGCCGCCGGTCCGCGCCGCTGCCGTCGTGATCGCCATGCATTCCGCGTGATTCAATCCCATGGGTTTTTCCACCAGCACTGCCTTGCCGGCCTCCAGCGCGCGTATGGCCCAGGCTGCGTGGTGCGGGTGAGGTGTGGCGATGTAAACGGCGTCGACGAGCGGCTCTTCCAGCAACGCCTCGTAGCTCGCAAATGCGCGTTCGGCGACTTCGGGGAACTCGCTGGTAAACGCGGCTGCCCCCTCCGCGCTGCGGCTGGCCGCGGCAACGAGTTCGCAGCCTTCAGCGTCGCGCAGGGCCGCGGCGAAGGTGCCAGCGATGCGGCCGGTGGCGAGGATGCCCCAGCGTGTGCTCATGAAGCGTTTCCGATGTATCTACAGCGGGTAACGCTACGCTGGCTGGTCTATCTGGTGCAAGCCGGTTTTTCAGCCGCCACTCATCAGCGCGCCGAGGGGCATCGGCGTGCCGTTCACCATGAGTGCGCCATTGTCATACGTGGCGCTCACGCGATAGTTCGCACCTTCTTCGAGTATCAAGCCCTGTCCCACCAGTGCACCGAGCATCATTGGCGCCTGCGCGCGGGCCATGTCCTCGAGCTCGACGTCGCTCACTTCCGTGCCTTCGGGAACGCCTGCGGCAAGCTGCTCCTTCAGCTGCGGTATCGCGAGCTCCATCGCCAGGTTCTTATCGATGCTGAGATCTGCGGTAATGGCGAAGAGGTTCATGAAGATGAGCGGGTTGTCCAGCGTAAACGCCGCCTTCTCGGGCAGATTGCCGGGCTTCGTTGCGACGTTCAGCTTTGCTTTGAACGCCTGGCTGTCGTAATTGAAACGCAACGGGTCGAAATGCATGGTCATGCCGCCCGCCAGCAGATCGTAGATCGGCTCGCGGTAGATGTTCATCGCTGCGAGCGGATCCGTGGGGTCCGGCGTTGCGGTGGCGGACAGCGCCTGCATCTCGCGCAGCGCGCCGGCGTCGAGCTGGCCCATGCCGAAAGTGATGTTCAGATCCTTGAGATCCACGTCCGAACCTTTGATGGCGTTGATGGCGTAGGTGACGTCCATGCTGACCTTATCGTCGTCTCCCTTGTTCGAGTTGAAGCCGAACTTTGCCTGCTGCAGATCAATTGCGGTCTGCGATTCGGACAGGGCAACGATGCGGTCGATCACCACTTCACCTCCGCCGAGGCCATAGGGATCCGTCTCGGGATATTGCATGTCGAAGTCGATGCGCGTGCGCTCGACAACCGCCTCGCCATCCGCACTGACGACCGAGAAACCGTTCATCTGGCCGGTCATGACGATGTGGCTGGTAGCGACATCCACGGTGCCGGTCGCCTCAGCGCCGGCAAATACAACCTGCTCGACGTCATCGGCTGGCGCCTGCAGGGTAAACGGCGGTGCATCGACCACAATGTCACCTGAACCGGTCATGCCGAGAGTGACCGCGGAGCGCAGAAAGTAGTCATTGCCGGTTTGCTCTAGCAGTCGTTTGAGCTCCGGCTCATCCCCACCGTCCCATACGGTAACCACCTCGCCGAGACCGAAGCCGGTGTTGTCACCCAGGAGGATTGGTCCGTGGGCAATCTCGAGATCCTGAGTCAGTCCCTCGGCAAAGACGTCAGCCAGAGGGCGACCGTCAGGGGTGTCAGCCTGAAAGAGGGGATTGGCCTCGATGTAGGCGTCGGTGAAACGGAATCGCAGCTTGGCGGTGCTCGCAAACCAGCCTTTATCGTAGTCTTCGACGGCAATTTCGAGATAGCCGCCGGAAAGCTCACTCCATTCTGCGGCGCTCGCCTCGATGCGGCTCTGCGCCTGACTGCCGACGACGGGTGGCAGCAGCAGGAGCACAACGGCAACAACCGCAACAATAATGACAACTTTTTTCACGAAACCCTCCGTGGTCTATCGGGGTGTGGAGCGGCCATGGTAGTGGCATGGGCCGCCAAATGCGGGTATTGGCCCGCAAACCAGGCACTTCAGTACGCCAGAACGGCGTCTCCAGCCTGTGCGCTGGTGCTCGTTTCACTGTTTCTCAAGATTTTTCCCTTTTTCCCCCATCCAGTCTGCAGGCCTGGCAGGCATTCTAAATCCTGTGCATGCGATTCGGCGCGAGCAGTAATGCGCCAGATGAGCCAGACAGAAGCAGATCGAGATACAGGCAGAGATACAGGCAGAGATTCAGATAGAGAGCTGAACATCAACTT
>JAAUXY010003861.1_pt1 | contig 17540 bp, 10 predicted proteins | sample 7278121 | NCBI WGS metagenome assembly JAAUXY01 (sample SAMN14350117, study PRJNA611818) | marine sediment metagenome | isolation source: surface marine sediment (1.8m) | place: French Polynesia: Moorea | collected 2018-08 | reverse complement strand
CTTTGCAGACTGGCTACGTCCTTGTAGTAGAAGGGAATGGCGCGCTCACCCAATGGGGCATTACTCCAGCGGCTGGGTGAGATCCGAATCCCTTGCGAGCCTTCTCTGCCTCTGAACCCGGCTGTCAAATGGGTCAGACGCCGGTACAACATATTGGCTGCATACACCCGGGCACGATTCCTGTTGTGCGACCACGGCTGCAGGTGGGGCGTGCGCCGGGGTGAGGGTGGTACGGGGAGCTCAGAACCTGCTGCCAATATTTCACCTAGCATGAGATGGCGTGGAAACCAGCCGAAGTCCGTATGACACACATCCATGATGTCGAACGCTGTTTCCAGAAGCTCATCGTAGGCGCGTATAAGGTCGCCCAGGTACGCCCAGACGTACTGCAGGTCCAGTTTGTCCCACTGTCCGTCTTCCACCGCTTTGCGCAGCACCTTTAGCCGCGTCGTGTCGATCTGTACGTGGCCATTGGCGAAGATAGGTTCGAAGACCCGATGGCAAACCTCGATGCCGGCGATGACGGCATCGATCGAGCCTTCGATGCTGTGCTCGTAGGCGTCGTTGAAAGTCTCGTAAGACTTGATTCCTTCGAGCTTCACCTCGCCCTGGGGTGCCTGCCATGTACCGAACTGCAGCAGATGCAGTTCGGGTAGGTCGAACCGGCGATTGAATAGTGTGTCGCCAGGGAGCTCGAACAGTTCGCCATTGATGCTTTCGACATCGGTTGTCTTCAACAGCAACTTGCGGACATTGAAGGAACGCTGTGAACCCTCCTTATCGCAGTTGTCGATGCACTGGTCCGTCGATTGGTCTTTGTCCTCCAACAGGAGGACCACGATCTTGTCTTTGAAAAACTGATTGAGGTCCTCGTCTGCCAGCGTTTTTGTGGCGTCGCTCGGCTCACCTTCGAGCAGTTCTGATACCGATAGCTCCGCGGTGTCGTCCTCGCGCGTCGTGAACTGACTCCGCTTGAGTTTGATTTCCCGGTAGTGCTTGATGACGGTGTCCTCGAGCATGATTAGGAAGCCCTCGGTGGTTACACCGGTTCCGTTGCTGATCCTCAGCTTGTTGCCTTCCCTTGTGGGCACAAGACCGCAGATGTTGCCCGCACCGTTCAAGCAAACGCGGGTCAATCGAGATTGTTGATCGAGGTAGTTGCGGGTTGCTTCCAACGCACGGAAGCTCAGAACCTGGTTCGCCTCGAAGACCGGATGGCTCGACCAAATGGTTGTACCTAAAGCGTTTTTCGGCGTAGTCATGATGTGTTTCTCGCTGTGCCGAGGCTGGACTGATCCAACCTGAACGGGGCTTCGGTGGTCTTTTCACCTCCCAGATATGCCGCGGGTTGCACACTGGACAGGTTGAACAAGATGTTGATGAGCTCTGCGCGAGCATTGTCTAACGCGCAGTCGTCGTTGGGGTTGGCAAGCGCGACCAGCCATTGTCGGTAGGCCTTCTCGAACTTCTGCATGTCGCAGATTTGCACCCAACAGATGCGCGGCAATATGTGGGCCGGTGTCTCCTGACGGAGTGTCTGCTCGAAGAAGCGTCGGAAGGGGATGTCTCGGAACCGCTCGGGCCAGACAGGTACGATCACCGATATGCGGAACGAGTAGGGATCCGAACGGACCGGGCATAGATTACCCTCGTCATCCCGGCAGTGGCCGCCGAGCGGCACAAAGGTATCGCCGCGCTCTTTCGGGCGCAGCAGGAGGTGCTCGACCAGATGAAAGCCCTCGCTATTCAGCTGGCACCGGATCTGCGCGAGCATCTCTTGCGCGTCAGCCGCAGAAGGCAATAGCCGCGATGGACGCCAGACGCCTGATGCCAGTTCAAAAGCGTAGCCGCAGTCGCTCGCGACGCTGCGTACCTCTTGGTCGTCGGCAACGGTATCGTTGAAGCGAATGCACTCGTCACAAACGTGCTCGTGCGCTTTGGCGAGCTCGGCCGCGTCGAAGATCTCGTAGCCGAGATCGTTCTTATCGACCGCTTCGAGAGCTCGAATGTTGACGCTGTCTTTGCCGAGCTCGACAAGTGCATTTGCCGCTTCTTCAGCAGCCTCTTTGCTGGCGTAACGCCAGCGTCCGACTAATTGGTGATTGTCGGATATCTGAAAGGTAAACGCGTAAGCGCCATCCAGGTTGATGAGTTTGTACTCCGGTGTAGCGTTGAAGTAGCGCTGCGCTTCCTCCATGCCGCCTTCGAGCAGGATCGACGTGCGGAAACCGACGGCCCTGCCGCGTATGCGCGCGAAACCGTCATTACCTGCCTCGCTGGTTGAGGTGAAGACTTCGCCGTCGCCCCAGATTGTCCGGCAGCGCAGCTCTGCCCAACGCTCGACGACTTTGAATGCGCCCTCGTTGGTTTGACGGACCGCCTGCATGAAACGTCGCTTTGTGTTTTCCACACTTTGGGGCTTTTCGGGCACTGCGCTCGCGCCAGGTACGGTGAGCTGCACGAGCTCATCGTCTACTTTCACTGTGCTGTATGACGTAGAGCGGATGAGCTCGGGAAGGAGGTTGATGCCGGCGCGTGCAGCCTCGGAGCGACTTGGGTAGTGAACGTTTCCGGTGAGTACCAGGTCATCGACGGTGAGGGCAAAGTAGAACCCGCAATCGAGCCCGATGACGTCTTCGCGCGCGTTGCTAGAGTCATCTCCGACACAGTCTTCCGCTTCGCGTTGCGACTCGGTGACCGAATCTCCGACTGGCTCTTCGAATTCGCGTGATACTGGCGTCGATTGCGCCAAGGCTAGAAGACGGTCGATGACACGTTCGATGGCTTTACGGGTTTCTTCTGATTCGGGATACGAGGCGAGCACCTTGCCTGCCGCGTTGCGTATGTCGAAGCTGTACACACAGCCCGTGTAGTCGACGTGGTAGTTGGATCTACTCACGACAAGGGCTGCACACTCGGCGTGGTAGGCAGCGCGGGCTTCGTTGGGGCTGTTGTAGGTGGTTGTACTATCGAGCAAAGGCGTTCCGTCGACGTCGACGATGCGATAGTGGAATCTCTCGCGGTTGTTTTCCGTTACCAGTTTGAAGTCGTGTTCCGGCAGCTTCGTCTCATAGTTCGGTTTCTGCACGATACTCGAGGCGTCGTGCACCCAGGCGTAGATGTGATCTCGCAGCGCGTCCTGCTCTTTGTCCGTACGGGCATGGATCGGTGAAGTGGCGACGAGCCGGTCATGCTTGTTGTTTAGTCCTACGGCGTACGGGCAGGGACCGTCTTCGGGTTCGCCCAGCTTGACATATCGGTCGGGTCTTCGTGCCAGTGCCAGCGCCTTCCGCCGAGCAATGCGTGCCTTCGCGGCAGACGCCTGAGTTGAAGTGCCGACGAGCAGCGGCTTTTCCAGTTCGCCAAGAATCTGGAAGCGATAAGCTGCGGTTGGATTCCTGTAGCGTACGTAGAGTTGCCCGGGGTTCATCAACGCGAGCACCATGTCTTTCGCCGCTTTTCGTTCTGCTTCGAACTCGTAGAAGTGCAGGAAGCTGGCAATGTGCGTCTCGCCGTCGTAGACGTCAAAGCTGAGCGTCTGACCGGTGCCGTTGAGGCCGGCCGCAAGGTTAGGTTCAGCGACCGTCGGTCGGTAGTTGTTGGGATCCTTGGCCACTTCCAGAAAGTGCTCATAGGCCTGGATGGCAGCGGCTTCGTCGGGGTAGGTGCCGGCGCTCCGAAAGAGGCGCGGCTCGCCGCTTCGGGCATAGGGATATGGATCCAGCAGGAAGAACCTTTGCTCTCCCGGTAGACCGTCTATGTCATAGTTGACCGAGGCGGGCTGTACGAGGGCAGCCACTGAGTGCATGGCGCGATCGCGCAGAATCGCAGATGGATAGAGGTGCGGATGTGTTGCCAGCAGATCACCCTGTTTGTCTCGGAGCTCGAATCCGAACTGCCCGTTTCTTTCGAACAAGGCGTAGCGCGCCGCTTCGCCTGCCGCTTCGAGCATTTCGTCCAGTGCGGCTTTGGCGTCACGGTGGTTGTCGATCAGCAACGAGCAGACGAGCAGCTCTTCCTCTGTATCTCCGGGGAAGTCGGCCTCGGTGAGAATCGATACGTTGAAGTACTTGTCTTCTTCGCGGATGGAAGTCCGCACGGCCAACACGGGACAGAAGAGGCGCACCAGCCAGTTTCGAGCGGCGTCGCGCTCTTCCTCTGTTTTGTAGCCGGTGGGATGGCGGGCCAGGGTCGTGCCGTCCCGGTAGGTCAGCTCGAGCCCGTATGGCGCGTCGCTGTCCGGTAGAAGGATGTCGCGGTAACGGCTATGTAAGTGAGCCAACTCTTCGAAGAGTTCGTAGCCTGCTTCCGCCTCGGTTTCGGTCACAAAAGCTGCGGTGCTTTCGAACAGCAGTGTATCGCCGCGCTCCTGCCGAACAGCAAATCTATAGGATCCTTCTTTGCCCGCAATGCGCGGCTTGAGCTCCGGTTGCGCGATGAGAAACCAGACGCGCAGCTTCGCGAGTTCCCTTTCCTCGGGCGTGGTATAGGTCTGGGCAGACTCGGCAAGCTTGGTTTCGTTGCCGAGATCGATGGCAAACCCGTAACCTTTGTTTGCGTCGCCGACGTGCCGGTAGTTGTTGTGGTTGCGGGCGGCGGGGACGAAGGTGTGATCGTAGGCCTCCTCTGCGCCTGATTTGGTGCACTCCCCGATCATTCCTCGCAGCAGGTGTGTGTCTTTGTCATAGAGATCGAAGAACCAGCATTCGTCAGGTTTCAAGACATTGAGCTGCATGGAGCCGCCGAGAATCAACCGCATCAAGGCAAACAGGTACCGCTCGCGGTCTGCGGATTTCGGCCAGGTTTCCGGACAGTCCAGGAGGATATTGTGCTCGTCGTCGACGACGGCGAAGCTGTAGCTAGCCGATCCGTCAGCATCCTTATGGGTGAGGCGCGCGATGTTCGCCTCGTGTGACAGGCGCTTGCGTAATTCAGTGAGTTCTGTTTGTGCATCCTCACGCCGGGCATGGCGCTGACGTCCGGTAAACGTAACGGTCTCGTCGGTATCGCCGCTGCCGGAGAGCTCGATTCGCCATACCCAACCGCCATCGATTTCGACGATCTCTGTCGGCGCCAAAGTGCGACGCAAGCGGCCAGGTCCGGCGTCCGGACCTGCGCAGGCGTTTCCCTGGAGTCCAAGCAGGCGGGTGACGCGGTGCTCGAGGCCTGAAACATTGTCGGTATCCCAGACCAGCTCGTCTGAAGTTTGCTCCCCGCAGCTGCCGCAATCTGGCAAGTTGAGATAGGTGTAGCCGCGTCCTCGATCGTGGCTCAGTTGCGCGTAGTCGTTCAGGAAACGGGCTTTGTCCTCGATGAGCCGCACGGCGGTGTCTTCGCCGCCTTGTCGCAACATCAACAGTGTGTATTCGGTAAACGACTCCGCAAACCGTGCCAGCAGATGATCGAGCACACGGTTCCGGCGGGCGGTGTACTCCTCAGGCGATTCCGTGACGAAATCAAGAAACGGCGGATAATCGTCGGGGAGGCCCGGGTGGTCCGATTCATGGGTATTGCAGCGGTAGTTGCGAAGCAACGTGTCGACTTCCGGCACGCCGCCCGGATTGTTCTCATCGAAATCGAGCAAAGCCTGGGCGAATAGAACGCGGCGCGTCTCTTCCGCGCGCTTGGAGTCGGGCTGCATCGAGAAGATATCGCGCACGTGGCCCAGCTGCGCCAGATAGTTAGCGAGCAGTTGGTCGAAGAAGAGCAGGTACGCCCGCAGCCTCTGCACCTGCCGCGTACGTTCGGCGGTCGGGTTGGCACCCAGCTCTCCGTCACCGATAGCGTAGACCATGGGAAAGTCGTGCATGACTGAATAGTGCGTGCCGAGGTCCGCGCGGTGTCGATCCTCGGGGGCGGTCTGATTGAGCAGGTCGGGTGTCAGCAGGGACTTGGTGTTGGCCTCTCTTTCTTCAATGAATCGTTTCTTGACTTGCGCGATGTCGACGGCGAGGGTTATCGGTCCCTTGGAGAGGTTGATTTTCGATCGATCGAGATCGAAGCGCGGCCGGTGTTTTTCGGTCAGATGCAGGCACCAGGGCTCGCCGGTGGTCATGGGCGCCTTGTTGATGTAGTTCACGCCCAGCAAGTTGTGTATGGCGGCAACTTCAGGAATGGACATGATGACGTTGTAGAGATCGGACATGTGGATTTCGGTGCGAAGGTCCGTTGCTTCCAGATCATCAGAGTCGATGAAGCCGTGGCTGCACAGAGGCGGCTCATGGTCGTTGCATGGGTCGAGCGGACCGAGCGGCGACATCGGTCGCCCGGCGTAGATTTCGTCGATGCTCTTCCCTTTGGCGAGCATTTCTTCGAGCGTGTAGAACTTGATCTCGGGAGACAGGAAGTCCACGACGCGCTGATAGATCTCGAGAAAGACGTCTTCCGGGTCGGCGTCCGGCTTGAGCTCGATGTCGCCGCAGAGCGCGATATCCTCTTCCTGCAGGACAACGACGTCCAGGAAGTCTTCGCACAGGTTGCGGTATTGATGGAGCAGACAGTGCACGTCGGCGAGGATCCGCTCAACGGGCAGAATTGGTTCGCCGCACGGATCCAGCTCCTTGCTGTCATCGAGCTCCAGGGAGACCTCGTACAAACCGTCTGGCACAACCTTGGTGTCGTCGTTGGCGTTGTCCTCTGTGGCATACGCCAAGGTGGGTTCTTCGTCGCCGACCACATGAAAATCGACCTCAGATCTGTCGGCGATGGTGAGCCAGGCGTTGCGCACGCCGGGGATATCGATGAGGAGCCGACGCAGGTCCAGCAAAGTAACCGGATTGCAGGTCAGTATCTCCGCCGGTGAGAAAAAGTTGTCGTTGCGAGGCGGTAGACAGCGGGAGCGGTCGTCAGCGGTGGCGGCATTTCTCTTGTGCGCATCGCTACGAGCAAACAGCGTGCTCGGCTCGAAGCTGGTACGGTATTGCAGGTCGGTTAACGCGTAGCAAAGGACTTCCAGGATCGTGAGCCCCGGATCGTGAAGGTTGTAGTCCGTCCAGATTTCGCCTGCTAGCGCCTGGCAATGCGCAATGCCTTCGGTGCGCAGCGTGTCGAAGTCGTGAAGATCTGAGAATGACTCGTTGGTCCGCGATATCGGCCTAACGGCTTCTTCTGGGTTAGTTGCCATCAGAGACGCTGTTCCAGTTGGTCAATACGTTGCGTGAGTTGTTCGATGCGTTGGGTGAGCGCGTCGACGGTTGCTTCGTTGTCCTCCTTGAGTTCTTTTAGGGCGGCAATCAGGACCGGCACCAGCTCGTGGTAGGCCACGGATTTCTTTAGGCCAACGGTCTTCACAACTTCCGGGAGGTATTCCTGAACCTGGTGGGCCAGCAAGCCGAAGTGGTTGGGCACAATGCCGCCGTCGGCGATTTCGCGGCAAGCATCCGGCTTCCACTTGAAGATGATCGGTTTCAGCTTGCAGACGACATCAAGCGTGTTCTCAAGATCTTTCTCGTCGCCGACGTTCTGGTGATCGGTGGCCACGTAGTAGCCGAATCCGTGGGCGAAGCCGCTGATGTCAAGGTCATAGAGAGGCTCACGGCCGATACCGAGCTGACCGCCGCGCTCCGGTATAAGCTGCATGAGCACTTCACCCTGATTGAGATTGACCTCCGCATCGTCGGTATCCGGCTCGCCGGATCGGAAGGCGAAACCCTCGGGTGAGTTGGTCACGAAGACCGCAGCGTCGTTGTCTGCACCCAAGACCAGGAAGTTGCGTCGCGGGTCGTTAACCTGTTGAGGGCGGGCGTTCACTATCCCCAGCGCCGGGTTAACCGAGAGGTTGAATCGAAAGCTTCCCGCTTCGCTGGTAATTTCCAAAGGATCGCGCGGCTCTTCCGTGCCGATTCCGATCAGCGCTACGTCCGGATTGGCGTGCATAGTGAAACCTGCCGTCCGGTCGGCCACCATGATCCAATCCTCATCATCACCCTTAACCGAAAGCTGCTCCCAATCGTCGCTGACGTTCGGCGGTTCATGTGAACACTTTTCTCGGCTCTCGCCATTGGCGTCGGCTTTGAAAATCCACAGAGTCCGTTCGTGTGGGCTGGGGTCAGGCAGGTCCTTGTCGTACACAACGACGTCCCCGGTGCGATAGGTGACGCCTTCCCGCCAGTTGCCGTGGAATTGATCATCGCGTTTGTTGAGCACAGAGCGGATGAGCTCTGCGAAATCGTCCTGACTGAGACTCGAACCGTTCTTGAATAATTGTCTTAGCGTATCTCGGGAGGAGAGCGCTCTATTCTCTTCTGAATCAGCTGACATGCTGGAGCTCCAGATTCGTCGTTTTGCTTTGGTGGATGGGGTCAATCATCGTCGTCGCCTTCGTCGTCGCGGGGTTTGAGTTCGAAGTCGCCGAGGATGTAGTAGTTGCCAAGCGTCTTATCGGGTGTCGTCGCGTTCTCCGGCGGACAGTCCGGTGCCTCCAGGACGGCGATGTCGTGTTCTTCTACCGGCACGAGAATGCTGCGCGGTGTGGCCGCCTCGATGGTGTCGAGATCCGTGCCAACACTCGGTTCGAACATCACAAAGTCGGTTACGTAGTCGACGTAATCCTGCTGCTCAACCAGGTATACGATGGAGGATTTGAATACACGGCCGCCAAACGTGATATCCACGGAGTCTTTGTAAGCCCATGGGGACAAAAACTCGTTGATGGCCTTGTTGAGCAGGCGCTTGTGGTGCTCGAAGGTGCCAATGTGCTCTTTGAATCGCACGTTGAAAGCGACCTTGATGGACTGATAGCGCGGGTTCACCACATGCAGGCGTGCGCTGCCTCGCTCTCCGACAAACGGGCAGTTGAGGCGTGCCAGGTAGTCGGTGATTTGCTCCAATCGACCCACAGTGACCTGCGGCCGCAGACGGTCGACCGCTTTGAGTTTGGTGAAGTCCGGAATGACTCCGACCAGCACATGCCCGGGTGCTGGCGCGTGCTCCTCATCGGTATGGTTGATGCACTTCACTTTGTAGACGTCATCGAACCGCTCGAGTACAAGGCGTTCGTAGTCGAACTGCGTGATTGCCCGGCCCTTGTGCCGTAATCGTTCGGCAACGCGCGTGTAAAAGGCTTGAGACGTTTCGCGCGGACGGCCGGCAACGCTATCGTAGGGCTGGTTCAACCCGGCGATTGCCGCATCGCCTGTACTCAAGCCTTTTACGCTGCCGGCAGGCAGCGGCGCTTCGAGGTGGTTCTGGTGATTGTCCGCATCGGTCAGAGTCGCCCGCACCGCCTGGGTATGCGCCGCCAGGAGTTCGCTCACACCGCCTGGGTAGCGCTCAACGTGGGCACGCAGCCATTGATAGTCGCCGCTCAGGCGGCGTTTGGGTGGTGCGATGTCCCTGGGGATGGTGAATGTGATCACGCCGGAGACGATGAGCCCCTGGGTCGTGTCCCGCACGATCTGATGCTCTTCGAACTCTTCCCAGGCGTCCCCGGCAAGATACGACCAGCGCACATCCGGTGTCGGTACGCCGGTATCGGCGGTGGATTCCGCTACCTGGAAAAGCACGCTCAAGCCGTCGCCGGGCTTGAGGTCGGTTACTCCCAGGTACAGAGTGCCTTCGTGCTGGAGGTCCGGCACCAGGCGCCGCGCGGGCGCATCGCCAGCGTCAGCGGTTCCGAACGGCTCGATGTGAACGTGCGAAAAGAGTCCCGGATGTGTGTTGGCGTCCGCGGCCGCATCGTAGCCGAAGGTGAGGGACTTGACCGTGGGTGTGTAAGGATCCTCGGGAAGAAGAACTTCCCAAGCCGAATCGACTGTAGGAGCCGTGCAGGTCTTCGAAACGTTATCGCTCGGATCCAGATAAATCGCACCCGGTGTGCAATCAGGCAGACGCCCCATGGCCAGCGACTGGCGTGTAGTTACACCGATTTGCTGGTTATGCAGAAAGTCCTGCTGACCCAGCTGCAGACGGAGAAAACCATGAAGGCTATTGGGGGTCCAGGGCTTGGCCTCGACCTCTCGTGGATGCTGGTTGGTGAGGTTCGTGAGGGAGAGTGAAACGCTTTCGCTGAGTTCCACCTTGTCCTCGGCTTCCTTGAGCACAGCATCTCGGACGTTCGGAACATCAGTAAGTGCTTCCTTGCCGAATTCCGGATCGAATTTTGACCGCTCTGACTCGACCTCGAACAGACTATCCTCGGTTGCCCCATGCCAGGCCCCATCCTGCAGGTAGCTCAATGTCGCCCGGAAATCTGATATGCCTGGCAGATCGTCCTGTAAGGCGTACGCGGCGTAGTGCTCTTTAAAAGAGCTCTGGGGCAGCTGATCCCAGGCGAGATTCAGCGTGACTTTCGAGAGAGGCTTTTCGAAAGCCTCCTGCGAGCGCAGGTAAAAATGGGCGCCCGCAGGCGCTGCGTTTCCGAAAATGGCGAAGGGTTTCGCCGGGTCGACCGCAAATTCGTCCGTTTGCGCGAAGACCTCGGTGATGCCGGTCACGCTCAGGCTGATCTGCGTATTGGCGAGCGTAGCGCGCCGCAGTGCGTCGTACGCGGCCATGTCACTCGGCGCCGGTTGCCGAAACAGTACTCGCATCACGGGTAAACGAGTCTGCAAATCTTCACCCAGGATCTCCGGGTCGGCGCCGACAATCGCCGGAATGGTCTTCGGAAGCACAAAGTTCATACGCAGGATCGCGCTTCTTAGACCGTCCTCCTCACTCGCAGACGTCAGTGAGACTGTGAAGTCAGTAATGTCTATCCATTCTTCCGCACCCGTCAGGCTAAGCTGAAACGCATCCTGCAGCTGGGGTGTGCTGAATGAAGTCGGCAGACCTTCAAGGTGAAAGTCGACGGTGACGTCGCGCACTCCGCCTGCCAGATCCAGCATGCTCGAAGCAAGCGCGAAACCAATCCGAGCCTCGGGCATCGCGTTGCTGCCCAGTGTCGCCCATGAGGGTTTTTCCTGGTCTTCGATTTCTGCACCGAGACCGTCCTGGGAGTTGGCGATAGGCGCAGCTTTGACGGCGCGTACCTGAACGTCGTCGTCTGCTTCGACGAGCTCGGCGAAGACGGTCTGGTAGACCCCAATCTGGGCGCGGTTGACGATCAGCTGATCGTTGGTGGAGTAGGTCAGGGGATTGCCGTCGGCATCCTTGCCGGCATCGATGTTCGTGTTGGCGTCGATACCATGCGAGGGCGTCTCTTTGCCGGCCAGCTCCGCAACGGCGTGCAAGTAGTCAGGGCGTGGCGGCTTGGTCTTGAGTCCCAGAACCTCCTTGTAGAAGAAGTCGAGGTGTCGCTCCGTGAGCTTATTGAAGTTGTCGCGTATCAGGATGAAGAGCCGCAAAAAAGCGATGAAGAGAGCGAAGTGCGGCTCGACGTCTCTGCGTGTCTCGAGCGAGGGTTCGAAATAGTCCGCCGCCAGGACAATCACGTTGCGCACGACGTTGTATAACGCCACGCCGATATCGCTTAGCTGCGGAAAGACATGATTCACAAGGTCGGAAGGATCCGACAGATCTTCACCGCTCTGATGGCGATCAGGCTCGATGGCGTCAAAATCGATGCCCCAGATCGTTTCGTCAAATATGACCTCGGGCAGTGAGAGCCGCGCCTTTGCCAATGCATGCAGGCTCATGAACCTTGCGATGGGCCGAGCCAGATTGGCGCGTATACGACGGTCGATCTGCTGTTTCAGATCCGGCTGTGAAGCGACGCTGGTGCTCCAACGTTCTAATCGATAGCCTAACGCCGCGACGGTAGTTACGAGCTCTGCCAGAGCTTGCGGTGTCGGTGCTCGATCAATTGCTTGATAGAGCTCGTCTCTGAGCTTGTCAGGGTTCTCTGCCTGGATCGCGGCGATGATCGCGCTCGGGTCGCACATGAAGAAGGGTACCCAGTCAGAGTCGCCTTCTTCCCCTTCCTCTTTGTAGATGACCCGTTCGGCGAACTTCGTGGCAAATGCGAGATAGTCTTCTACGTCGCGGTCGTCGAGCTGCACCGTGCCGGGATCGAGGGCGGCGAACTCGCGCTGCCGCTGACTCGTGCCGTCGCGGGGCTGTCCTTGTCTAGCTGCGGCCACGAGAGTTTGCTCCTGTGCCCATCACGCCTCCTGCCCGGTTTCGTTGGCGTAGAACGGGTAGACGAAGTTGAAGCGGCTGTTGGTGGCACGAATGACGTAGTCCAATTCGATCTTGAGCTCGCCGATGTTCTGTTGGGGTGTGACCTCCAGGCGCTCGGCTTCGATCCGGGGTTCGTGGTAAATGATGGCCGTGCGCAGCAAGTCCTCGATGAATGTCAGCACCGCCGCATTCATGGGATCCATGACGTATCTATTGAGATCGCAGCCATAGCGAGGCTGCATCACCCGCTCACCCAGCGCGGTGTTGAACAGGATCTTGAGGCTCTGACAGATGTCCTCCTCGCCTTCGACCATCGACACCTGTCCCCGGCACGTGGACGCGGCCCGATCTCCAGGCTTTTCGGTTGCCTGTCGGTCGAATTCCGGCGGAAATCCCCAGCCGCGACCCAGAAAAGCGTTCTCAGGCATCTTATCCGCCGATGATGACTGTAGGATCGCCGGCAACGATTGTGCCGCCGTGTGCGGTTGAATCGCCCATGCGTGCTGCGGGCATACTGCTGATCATGACTGTGCCGGAGCCAGCGACAATTGTGTCCGGCGGTCCGACGCAGGTGCACATGCCGCCGACGGTTGCTGCGGGCAGATTCCCGATAAGAACGGTGGGTTTCCCCGGCGGCAAGATCGGACCACCCACATGCGGGATTGGACCGGAGCTCATGGGGCAGACGTGCATATCGGTGATTCTTGCTGCTGGTGGCATGACAAGCCTCTTCCTAATTTATTTTTACCAGTGATCCCTCGATGGTCACGATTGCGGAACTCTTGAAATCGGCGCCGGCGCTGCCTTCGACTGCTACCTGAGCACCGGCGGTTATCTCGGTGTTGGCACCGCTTTCGCCTTTGAGGTCGGTACCGGCGTTTATGGCAACTTCCTGATCGGCGTTCAGCGTGATGTTGGAGGCCTGTAGGGTGATGCCGTCGCTGTTCATGGTGATGCTGTTGCTGTGTTGATCGGTCAGCGTGATCGCCTCGTCGTTGTCACTAAGCACGACGCTGTTGCCGCCGGGGGTGTCGATCGTGATGACTTTGTTCTCGTCATCGAAGTGAACGCGCATGTTCTCCCGGGTGACGATGGCTTTCTCGTGGTTGTCGTCCGAGAGGGCAATGGGTGATGGATGCTGGCTCGAATGCAGCATGCCGAGCACTACAGGATCTCGAGGGTCACCGTTGAGAAAGCCCACGACGAGCTCGTCCTCGATTTCCGGGCGAAAAAAGACACCTCGTTGGTCACCGGCATCGGGAGCCGCCCAACGAGCCCAGATGCCGTCGGCAGCCGGGTCCACGATGGGCAGGCGCACCTGGATGCGATCTTCGCCGTCGGGATCACCCTCGAGGGCGGTAGCTATCCCAACCTGGAGACCGTTTACCCCGGGCACCAACCCTGCGGCCGGGAGATCAGGCAGATCTTCTTTAGCGACGTGGCTGGTTGGCGGCAGACCGAACTGAATTTCCGTGTACCAGGTCCCGACGCTGACTTCCTGACGGACCGCGGCAACGAAACCGCTGCCGCTGAAACGTTCACCGACGCCTTCGAGGGAAAGGATTTGTCCCGGCTTGATGTTCGCGAATCCGCGGGTGCGCAGGCGTCCTACCACCTTCGCAAGGCTCGAGCGGAGGCTCTGCCCGTTTGCCCAGCTCGATAGCTCTTCCGGATCGACCTGCCCGGTGTGTGCGAGCGTATAGGCATCCAGTCCGATGGTGCCGGCCAGCGTCGCTTCGTCGAGATTGCCGAACGCGTTGCCCGACGCGGTTGCATCCTGCGTGACGAGGTCCTGTGCCGCCGCGTCCCAGGCCGTTGCCGTGACGCTGTTGTATTGGTAACGGGCATCGATTTCCGCGTCCAGCTCGAATACCGTATCGCCGTAGATAACCGATAGTGCTTCCTCGCCCTCCATCTCCGGCGGCTTGACGGTGACCGTACCGTCGTCTACCAGAACAAGGCTGCCCACGGATTCCGCGCGCGTTACCAGAAAGTCCCAGTCGGTGACGTGGAACTGCACCAGATCTTTGTGTGAGAGCGACGTTGGCTCGACGTCGGCTGTCAGGTTGTATTCACCGATCAGCTCTTCCATGACATCGCTGTCGGTCTTGTCCACATGGTATCGATTGCGGCGACCGATGCTCATGCGCACCGCCTCATCGCGGCATTCGACCACAAGCGCCGATGAGCCCGTATCACGCACGCGTATGCGTTGTTTCACCACGATGCCTTTGAACACCGTCGTTTCCTCTGACGCGTAGCCCACTTTCAGCTCGATTTTGGCGCCGGGGACGAACTCTGCCCCGTTGCTGACCGGGAAGTCTTCCGCGGCCGCGTCGCCGTCCCGCAGTTCCAACTTGGCCATCGGTATCCGATTCGAAGCCTTTTCGGTCGTGAAGGAGACAACCTCGATGGTCGGCGGGACCTCCGTGTCGTCTACGAGGATCGTATAGGTGACGACGCTCTGGTCCCCGGCGGCTGGAATGATGCGGGGGTCGTTCAAGCCTTTTTCTCCAGCGGCAGAAAGGTCATAGTGGCGCCCGTGCGGAGGTGGCGAACCGTGCTCAGGTTGTTACGTTTGGCCACTTCCAGGTAGTAGCGCGGATCGCCGTAGATACGGTGTGTCATGAGCGGCAGCGTGTCTTCCTCCCCGACTTTTCTGACGTGGGTAAGGTCGGGGGAGGATTTCCCTTCTTCGCGCACCCGCCGCTCAGTTTCCTTGTAGTTTAGAAACGTACAGTCGAGCTTGGCGCGGAGCGGCTGTCCATCTGTGTCGAAGAGGGTGTAGGTGACCGTGAGATCGGACAGGACGCAGTCGAAGGAAAACCGCGTCCAGACGAGCCTCAAGTAGCGGGGTTGGTGTATCGGACCTTCCAGGTCGTAGACAACCCCACGAAACTCCCGAAGCTGATCGGAGACTGTCTTGTTGGCATGTGTGTAGCCGTACACCGTGTCAGTACCGTCGAACAGGAAATTCAGCTTCAGCTGCTCCGGGCCGGACGATTTGAATCGACCTTCGACTCCCTGATTGCCCTGCGCAGGTTTGACGTCGTAAGCTACTTTGAAGTTCTGTGAGAACTGCTCCGGGTTTATCGGCAGGCTGAATTCGCCCACCGAAGTTTCCAGCCGCTTGTCTGAGTAAGCGTAGATGGTCAGTTTCTTCGGATGCTGTTCCATTGTCGTCTGCCGATCATCGTTCCTTGTCGCGCGCCAATAGCTCCATGACGCGTTCCACACATAAAGCGATTAACGCCTCACGTTCCTCCTCGCTGCCGTCGTCAGTATTGCTGTCGCTCCCTGATGTTTCGTTGGCGCCGACGACCGTTCCTTTGATGTGCAACTCCCTGATTTCTATGGGCATGCCGGCTTACTCGGAGTGATCGACGGTGAAGAAGTTGTAGGTAAGCTCGAGCGTCTCTACCAGCACCTCGCTCTTTTCCGCGTCGAGGTCGGAAATCGACCACTTTTTCGGCCAGGCATGGATTACATTCCAGGTGACAAGGGGTTCGTGCTTGTCGTTCAAGAGTTCAACAAGAACGGTTGTTGGCTGATACGCGAATGCTTCCAGCGCATCCCGACACCAACGCACGACATCTGAGTCGATCAGCACGCCACGTTTCAAGACCAGGTCTTCGTAAGCGCTGCGCACCGGCAGAGAGTGGGTAAAACGGTTCTCGCCGCCTTCCTTGACGTTCTCTGTACCAATCGATGCGCTCAGTCCGTTGACGGATTGAAACATCGTGTCGCTGTCGCCTGTTCCCAGCTCGGGAAAGATCACCCGAAAGTGGAAGCTCGGCGGCGGGATGTACTCCGGCGCCTGGAGATACTCAGCCATCGTTCTGGATGGTTAATCCCTCGTGGGCGAGTTCCACGCTTTCTATGGCGACTTCATTGCCGTCCGCCTTGAGGTCCGTAGATTGCACCTTCTTGGGCCATGCGTTTTTTACTTTCCACACGACAACAGCTTCGTGTGCCTCATTGAGCAGGCTGATGGTGATGTTGCGACGCTCGATCTGATTGAGCGCAACGGTGTTCCACCAGTCATAGAGCTCGTTGTCGGCTACGAATGTGCCTCGTTTCAGGGTGATGTTCTCGAAATTCTGCATGCCGGGCATCTTGGTCTTGACGTACTCCGCGCTGGCGCCATGTCGGTATTCGATCACTTCCGTATCGACGTCGAGGCCGCTGACCTCGGTGAAGCCGATGTTTGCGCCGCCCCACTCCACCTGGAAGTGAAATTTGGATAGTGGATATGCTTCTGCCATTTATCTGCTCCTATGCTTCCGGCATCTTGTGAGAGAACCTGAGGATGATGAACTCGGCCGGGCGAACCACGGCCATGCCGATCTCGACGATCATCCGACCTTCCAGGATATCCAGAGGTGACATGGTTTGACCCAACCCAACTTTCACGTAGAACGCCTGCTCGGGCTTGGCGCCCTGCAGCGCGCCTGCACGCCATTGCAGCAGCAGGAAGTTCTCGATCATGGCGCGCACCTTCACCCACGTATTCTTGTCGTTCGGTTCGAAGACAAATTGGGCGGTTGCTTTCTTGGTCGATTCCTCAACCATGTTGAAAAAGCGCCGCACGGAGATATAACGCCATTCATTGCTATTACCGTCGAGCGTCCGACCGCCCCAGATGAGCGTGCCCCGGCCGGCAAAAGCGCGGATCGCATTGATACTTTTGCCGGAGGTTGGATCGACGTTCAATCGATCCTGCAGGTTGTTGTTGATCTTGACCGTGAGACCCGACACTGATCTGAGCGCCTCGTTGGCCGGGGCTTTCCAGACACCGCGAGTAGCATCCACACGCGCGTAGACTCCAACGACCGCCCCGCTAGGTGGGATGACCATCGGCACTTGGGACAGAACTTCTTTCGCCCTGTTGTAGAGGGCGTTGTGACCGGGAACTAGTGCGGCTACGTTGCCGAGCCCGTCGACGTCTGACACAGTTCCGTCATCCGGATTCAGCTCCTTCACGGACAGGGCAACGGCTGAGTCTTCATACTCGTACGTAAAGGATGTTTCCAAGCTCGGTGTGTATACAGCACCGTACTTAAGGTCCGTGCTCACGCCGTTGCGAAAATCCTCCATTTTATCGGCGATCTCTATATGTTCCTTATTGAGATCTGCGACCGTGAAGCGATCCTGTAGTTTGGCGCATTGGGCCATTGAGTTGATTACCAACTTGAAGTGTTTGTCCTTGGCCAGACCTTGTGCCTCAGGAATAACGAGCAACGTTGGCTCATCTTCCTTCTCAATGGCATCGAGACCTTTTTGTAGTTGTTCATCGTTTGGATTGGTTCCGGCCGAGTACTTACCGACGGAAACGATATAGCAGGGTCCGCCACCCTCGGTGAAGAAGGCTTGTAACGAGGGGTACATCAAAAACGGCGATGGTTCGCCATCGATAGCAGCGCTTGCCTCGAGAACCGCCTCGGTGCCCTTTTCTCGCAGCAGGTTGACCTTCAGTTTCGTTT
>JAAUXY010025823.1_pt1 | contig 17546 bp, 14 predicted proteins | sample 7278121 | NCBI WGS metagenome assembly JAAUXY01 (sample SAMN14350117, study PRJNA611818) | marine sediment metagenome | isolation source: surface marine sediment (1.8m) | place: French Polynesia: Moorea | collected 2018-08 | reverse complement strand
TACCAGGTTCAGTGACAGCACTCTCCCCGACAATCCACTACCCGCCCGAATTGCCGATTACCGAGCGGCTCGACGACATCGCCGCTGCGCTCGACGAGCACCAGGTGGTGATCGTCGCCGGCGAAACGGGCTCGGGCAAGACCACCCAGCTACCCAAGCTGTGCCTCGCCCTCGGCCGCGGGGAGCGCCGCATTGGTCATACCCAGCCACGTAGGCTGGCAGCGCGCACGGTGGCCCAGCGCATTGCCGAGGAAATCGGTGAGACCCTGGGTCAGACGGTGGGCTACCAGGTGCGGTTTACCGATACCGTCGGTGACGGCACCCGGGTCAAGCTGATGACCGACGGCATCCTGTTGGCGGAAATCCAGCGCGACCGCCAGCTGCGCCAGTACGACACGCTGATCATCGACGAGGCCCACGAGCGCAGCCTCAATATCGATTTCCTGCTGGGGTACCTCAAGCAGCTGCTGCCCCGGCGTCCCGACCTCAAGCTGATCATCACTTCCGCCACCATCGATGTGGAGAGCTTTTCCCGGCATTTCGATGACGCCCCGGTTGTGGAGGTATCCGGTCGCAGTTACCCCATCCAGACCCACTACCTGGATGCCGAAGAGGGAGACCTGCTGGCGCGGGCGGCGGATGCCGTTGAGTCCATCCTGCAGCGCGACTACGGACCGGCTGGCGACACCCTGGTATTCCTGAGCGGGGAGCGCGAGATTCGCGAGCTGGCGTTGACGCTGCGGCGCCGCCAGCTAAAGGGCCTGGAGGTACTGCCTCTCTATGCGCGCCTGTCCCAGGCAGAGCAGGCCCGCGTGTTCGATACCCGCAAACGCGCCGGCATGCGCGTGGTGCTGGCCACCAATGTGGCGGAAACCTCGTTGACCGTGCCGGGTATTCGCTTCGTGGTCGACACCGGCTTTGCGCGCATCAGCCGCTACAGCGTGCGCAGCAAGCTGCAGCGGCTGCCGGTGGAGGCCGTGTCCCAGGCCAGTGCCAACCAGCGCCAGGGCCGCTGCGGGCGGGTGGCCGAGGGCGTGTGCCTGCGCCTTTACAGCGAGCAGGATTTCCTGGCGCGACCGGAGTTCACGGAGCCCGAGATCCAGCGCACCAACCTGGCCGCGGTCATCCTGCGCATGCTCAAGCTGAAGCTCGGCGCGGTAGAGGATTTTCCTTTCATCAATCCGCCGGACAGCCGCCTGGTGCGAGATGGCTATCGGCTGCTGCAGGAGCTGACGGCGGTGAAGGAAGGTGGTCGCCTGACCTCAATCGGGCACCGCATGGCAGAGCTGCCGGTGGACCCCCGCTTCGCCCGTATGCTGCTGGCAGGCGCCGAGAACGGCTCGCTGTCGGAAATGCTGGTGATGGCCAGTGCGCTGAGCGTGCAGGACCCGCGCGAACGTCCGGTGGACAAGCAGCAGGCGGCAGACGAGAAGCACCGGCGTTTCTGGGACGAGCGCTCTGACTTCCTGGCCTGGCTGAATCTCTGGAATTACTACGAAGAACAGCGTCAGGAGCTCAGCCAGAGCCAGCTTCGCAAGCTGTGCCAGCGTGAGTTCCTGGCCTTCATGCGTATGCGCGAGTGGCGCGATGTGCACTTCCAGTTGACCGTGGCCTGCCGGCAGGCGGGGCTGCGCTTCAACCGCACGGCCGCCACCTATGAGCCCATTCACCGCGCCCTGCTCACCGGACTGCTGGGCAATATCGCCCAGTGGCAGGAAGGGCGCGAGTACCTGGGCAGCCGCAACCGCAAGCTACAGATATTCCCGGGCTCCAGCCAGGCGAAAAAGCGGCCTCAATGGCTGCTAGCGGCGGAGATTGTCGAGACCTCCCAGGTGTTTGCCCGCTGCGTGGCGCGCATCGATCCGGCCTGGGCGCTGGAGGCCAACCCAGCGCTGCTCAAGCATCACGACTATGAGCCCCACTGGCACACCCGCAGCGGCCGGGTCATGGCCCTGCGACGCACCAGCCTCTACGGCCTGGTACTGGCCGATCGCCAGAAAATTCACTACGGACCGGTCAATCCCGGGGAGTCGCGGGCGATCCTGATCCGCGCTGCACTGGTGGAGGGGCGTATCCGGCCGCGGCCGGACTTCGTCGCGCACAACCTCGCCCTGGTGGAGGAGCTGGAAGCGCTGGAGTCCAAGGCCCGGCGTCGGGACCTGGTGGCGGACGAGCAGGGCATCGTGCAGTTCTACGACGAGCGCCTTCCGGACAACATCACCACCGCCAACCGGCTGCGTGGCTGGCTGAAGAAACACCCGGAGGCCGAGGCCGGGCTACGGCTCAGTCGCGACCAGTTGCTGGTGCGCGCAGTGGACGCCGACATCGGCAACCAGTTCCCGGACCATCTCGACTGGGAAGACTTCAGCCTGGCGCTGAGCTACCACTTCGAGCCCGGCCACCCGGAGGACGGAGTGAGCGTGACCATCCCTGTGGGACTCCTGAACCGGGTGCCGCGCTATCGCTTTGAGTGGCTGGTGCCTGGACTGCTGCGGGAGAAGTGCATTGCCCTGGTCAAGGCGCTGCCCAAGTCCCTGCGCAAGCAGCTGGTGCCGGTGCCCGACTACGTCGATCGTGCATTGGTGGACATGGAGGCCTGTGACCAGCCGCTGGCGGATGCGCTGGGGGCGCGGTTGCGCGCTGCGGCAGGCGTGCGGATTGAGACCGGCGACTGGGACCTGGCCGGACTCGACGATTACTACCGCATGAACTTCCGCATTGTCGATGCCGGCGGCAAGCTGCTGCGCCAGGGGCGGGCGCTGGACCGTCTTATCGACGCGAGCCGTGACGAGACCAGGGAGAGTCTCGCTGCCAGTGACGCCGAGGGCCCCCTGGCCAGCGGCCTGACTCGCTGGGAGCTGGGCGAGTTGCCGGAGCGCTGGCGCTCGCAGCAGGCCGGTATCGAGATCGAATCCTACCCGGCGCTGGAGGACCGCGGCGATAGTGTTGCCGTCGCGCTGCACGACTACCCTGGCCAGGCAGAGCTCGGACATCGCCGCGGGTTGACCCGGCTATACCAGTTGCAGTGCTCCCAGCAGGTGCGCTACCTGCGCAAGAACCTGCTGCGTGGCAACGAGGCCAACCTGCTGCTGGCCGGCGCCGGCCTGCCACGGGACAGCCTGCTCGATGACCTGGTGGATGCGGTATTCGCCCGGGCCTTCCTGTCAGGTGCGGCCCTGCCGAGAAGCGAGCAGGCCTTTCAGGCCCGGCTGCAGGCAGGGCGTGGCGAGCTGGTCACTATCGGCAATGAATACGAGCGTGTGCTGCTGGCGGCCCTGGAACCCCTGGTCAATGTCCGCACGCGGCTGACGGGGCTGACCGACAAGGCGCTGGCCTATGCCCGCGAGGATATCGAGCGCCAGCTCGACGGTTTGCTGGGGGCGGGTTTCCTGTACCGCACACCCTGGGCGCGCATCAGTCACTACCCGCGCTATGTAAAGGCGCTGCTGACACGATTGGAGCGGCTGACAGCCCAACCGGGCAAGGACCGCGGTCACGCCGACACCCTGGCAGAGCTGGAGGCTCCCCTGCGCGACTACCTGGCGGCGACGCCGGGCGCACTCGAGCTCAACCCTGAGCTCGGGGAGTATCGCTGGATGCTGGAGGAGCTGCGAGTGTCGTTCTTTGCCCAGTCCCTGGGCACTTCGCAGCCCGTGTCCGCCAAGCGTCTCGGCGAGCAGTGGTTGCGGGTGGAGGCCTGGCGGCGGGAGAACCCCGCCTGAATCCTGTTGTCACAGCTGTGACACATGTCGGTAATATTTCTGGCTGTCCAGGCTTTGTGGAATATTACCGGTGCAAGTGCCGTCACGGTGAAACTTGTTGATCAATACTGTGTCTCAGTTAGCACGTTGAGCGATGTAGATCATTTCTCTGCGGCAACTCTTCTCACGCTGCCATTTACGGGGGTGCGTAGAAGCAAAACACTGATTTATAGCTGTACCAAAAACCAACCAGTCAGAAGAACTGATTTACAGGAGTCTACAAATGGCCTACTCAAAAAAACCTCTCGCGGCTGCACTCGGTGCGGCGTTCCTGGCTTCCGCCGTTAGTCCGGTTGTCTCTGCGGACACCAACCCCTTTGCCGCCAACCAGCTCAGCGGCGGTTACGATCTCGTCAACTTCGGTCACCACGAAGGCAAGTGTGGTGAAGGCAAGTGTGGCGAAGGCAAGGGCGACGCCGAAGGCAAGTGCGGCGAAGGCAAGTGCGGCGAAGGCAAAAAAGGTGACGCCGAAGGCAAGTGCGGTGAAGGCAAGTGCGGTGGCGAGAAGTCAGCCGAAGGCAAGTGCGGTGAAGGCAAGTGCGGCGGCGACAAGAAGTCAGGCGAAGGCAAGTGTGGCGAAGGGAAATGTGGCGGCCACTAAGGCGCCTGCTGACCTCACATCTGTACTGACACTGTGACTTCGCAACCGTCAGAGAGAACGCCGGGTTTCCAGGGAGCTGGACTCGGCCTGCGGCGGGCCCTGCTGGGCCCGCTGTCAGATATGGCGCAGGGAAGCGTCGATTTCATGGAAGTGGCGCCGGAGAACTGGATCAACGTCGGTGGCCGCTTCGGGCGACAGTTCCGGGAGCTGGCTGAGCGCTACACCATCAGCCTGCACGGCCTGTCGCTGAACATAGGCGGCTTTGAACCCATAGATCGTGAGCTGGTGGCTTCCATCGGCGAGTTTATGGACGAGTTCAACTGCCCCATCTATACCGAGCATCTCACCTACTGTGCAGATGACGGTCACCTCTACGACCTGATGCCCATCCCCTTCACCGAGGAAGCCGTGCACCATGTGGCCGGCCGCGTGAAGGAGGTGCAGGATATCCTCGGTCGTCGCATCGGCCTGGAAAATGCTTCCTACTACGCCGTGTCCAAAGCCGACATGAGCGAGAGCGAGTTCATTCGCGCGGTGCTGGAAGAAGCGGACTGCGACCTGCTGCTGGACGTCAACAACATCTACGTCAACAGCATCAACCATCGCTACGACCCCCACGAGTTCCTGCACTCACTGCCTCTGGAGCGTGCGGTGTACATCCACGTCGCCGGTCACTACGACGAGGCTGAGGATCTCAAGGTCGATACCCACGGCGCCGATGTCATCGACCCCGTCTGGGGGCTGCTGGGCGAGGCCTATCGGCTGTGTGGCACGCTGCCGACACTGCTGGAGCGGGACTTCAACCTGCCGCCGCTGGCCGAGCTGCTGGGTGAGGTGGAGAAGATTCGCAGCATCCAGGCGCAGGTAGAGGCCGAGGCGGTGAGCTATGCCTGAGCTGGCAGAAAACCTGAAGGCCCTGCAGCAGCGCTTTACCAGCCACATCCGCAATCCCGGCGAGATCGATGCCCCGGAGGGCATCGAGGGCCGCCGCATGAAGATCTACAACGATCTTATCTACAACAACGTGGAGAGCTTCCTGAGCGGCGGCTTCCCGGTGTTGCGCAGCCTGTACCGTGACGAAGACTGGCACCGCCTGGTGCGAGACTTCATCGTCAGCTATCGCTGTGCGAGCCCTTACTTCCTGGAGATCAGCCAGGAGTTCCTGAATTACCTCATGAACGAGCGCCAGGCGTCGCCGGTCGATCCGCCCTTTGCACTCGAGCTGGCTCACTACGAGTGGGTAGAGCTTGCGCTGGACGTGGCCACCGAGACCTTCCCGGAAGATGGCGTCGACCCTGAGGGCGACCCGGTGGAAGGCGTTCCGGTAATCTCGCCCCTGGCCATGAACCTGCAGTACAGGTACCCGGTGCACGAGATTGGTCCGGGTCGTGAGCCCGACGACCCCCCGGCTCAGCCCACCTTCCTGGTGGTATATCGAAACCGCGAGGAGCGGGTGCGCTTTCTTGAGTCCAATGCGGCGACGGCACGACTGCTGGAGCTGGTGGCGGAGAACACCGATCGCAGCGGTCGGGAATTGCTGGAGCAGCTCGCCGGGGAGATGAACGCCGAGTCCGTCACCTCCGTGGTCGAGTTTGGCGCCCGCATGCTGTCAGAGTTTCTCGAGCAGGACATTCTCGCCGGCTGTCGACGCTGACCGCCGGTAAAGAGGCTGCAAATACTTCGCTGGTCGCCCCCACCGCGCCGCAGGCCGCGGCTTGCCTTGCGGCGTGTCGCTCCAGTGGCCTACTATTCGTGTATCTTCCCGGATGCACCCGATGACCATATATAGCCGATGCCTGCTGCTGGTCGCGGCACTCCTGCTGGAAAGTGGATGCGCCAGCGCACAAACTGCCGACGATCCCGTCAACCGGGACCCTTTCGAGGGATTGAACCGGGTAGTCTTCGTGTTCAATGACAACGTCGACCGCTGGGCAGTGGCGCCGGCAGCTCGTACCTACAAGTACCTCATGCCGGGCTTTGCGGAGCGCGGTGTCAGCAACTTCTTCGCCAACCTTTACGACCTCAACGGGGCGCTCAATGCCATCCTGCAGGGTCGCTTCAAGAGTGCGGCCCAGAACAGCGGGCGCTTCGTCGTTAATTCAACCGTGGGTATGTTCGGGTTTGTCGATGTCGCCTCGGAGATGGGCATAGCTCCCTATCGCACCGACTTCGGCCACACCCTGGCGATCTGGGGTGTGAGGTCCGGCCCCTACCTGATGGTGCCGTTCCTGGGGCCGCGCACCGTGCGCAGCGCCGCCGGTACCGCGTTCGACACCGTGGCCTCACTGCAGTGGCAGATCAGCGACGAGAGAACCAGGAACATGTTGTTCGCTATCGAAGTTATCGACAACCGGGCGGCGTTGACCGGGGCGGAAGACCTCATTACCGGGGACCGCTACATTTTCATCCGCGACGCCTACCTGCAGCAGCGGGAGTACTTCGTGAAGGGCGGCGCGGTGGAAGATACCTTCTCGGATCTTGAAGAAGAGTTTGACTGGGACGAGTGATCGCGCCAGTTTGTGAAATTCTTGGCAGAATCACTGCACTTGACTTGCAGCCCGCATATCCTGCGGAGTAGTGTGCTGCGACATATTGTGACGCAGTACGCTTATGGCTGAGCAGAGCGGCAATATTTTGCTGCTTGAGAAAGATGCCCAGACCGCTAACGCTATCGCCGACCGGCTCGTGGCGCAGGGCTATTACGTCGAGATCTCGCAACAGGTTGACCCCTCCCTGGACGGAGATATCGACGACGATGTCGATGTTGTCCTCTGTGACCTGGACCTGCCCGATATTTCCTGGGAAGGCGTCTTTGACGTTTTGAGCGAAAGGCAGCAGGGCGTGTCCGCCATCATGCTCTCCTCCCACGAGCAGGTTGTCGACGTGATGACGGCACTGCGGCTGGGTTTCCGCGATTTTTTCCACAAGCCGATCGACGACTGGGACGCACTGCTGTCCTCGGTGGCGCGCTGCGCCGAAGAGAGTCGGCTGCGGCGCGAGAATGCCGCCTACCGCGCCAAGCTGGAAGGCGCCAACGCCGAGCTGCGTGGCACCGTGCAGGTGCTGGAGCAGGACCAACAGGCCGGCCGCCACGTGCAGATGCGCATGCTGCCGCAGTCACCGGTGGAAATCGACGGTTATCGCTTCAGTCACTCCGTGATTCCCTCGCTGTACCTGAGCGGCGATTACACCGATTACTTTCGAGTGGGTGAAAATCACGCGGTGTTTGTGATTTCCGACGTGTCGGGCCACGGCTCCTCATCGGCCTTCGTCACCGTGCTGCTCAAGAACCTGCTGGCCCGCAAGCGCTCCGACTTTATCCACCGGGACGACAACACCATCATGGACCCGGCAAAGATGCTGGACCGCGCCAATCGCGACCTGCTGGAGCTCGGCATCGGCAAATTCGCCACCGTGGTGATCGGTGTGATTGACCTCTATACCGGCATGCTGCGCTACAGTATCGCCGGCCACCTGCCGCTGCCGGTGCTGGTGACGCCGGAGGGTGCCCAATACCTGCGCGGGGAGGGTACCGCGGTCGGGATCATGGAGGAGGCCGAGTACGAGGAGCACAGCATCGAACTACCGGCGGAGTTCATGCTGGCGCTGTTCACAGATGGCATTCTGGAGATCCTGCCGCCGGATAACCTGGTCGACAAGGAAAAGCACTTCCTGGAGGCCTTCAGCGGCGGCTTCCAGACACCCATGCAGGTCTCACACCGGCTTGGACTCGACCAGATCGATATCATTCCCGATGACATCGCAGCGCTCTACCTGGAGCGACGCGGGAGCTGATGGCGGAGTGATGGAAGGACGAATTCTCGCAGCCGAGCACCACGGTGCCTACGCCCTGAAGCTGGTGGGCGACGTGCGTGTCAATCTGTGCAGCTCTATCGATGACTACCTGGACCAGATGTTCTCTGACCCGGCGTTCGAGAGCGTGATGGTAGACCTGTGTGAGGCAGAGGGGATCGACAGCACCACGTTAGGTCTGCTGGCGAAGCTGGCGCTGCGGGTACGCAAGCAGTTCGGCCTGCAGCCTGTGATCTATTCCTGCCGCAACGGCATCAACCGTCTTCTGCAGAGCATGGCCTTCGGCAAGTTGTTCGACATTCGCGAGGAGAACGTGCTGAACGGCGCCGAGATTCGCGAAATTCCCGCCGTCAGCGATGAGCCTGAGATAGTGCGGGAGAAAGTCATCGAGGCTCACCGGGTGTTGATGGACCTGAGCGATGAAAACCGGGAACGTTTCCAGGACCTGATGACGGCTCTCGAGCAGACGCCTTCTTAGCCTGCACCTGGCCGGCTGCAGCTAGCTTGCCGGCGCCTGCCCGGCCAGGCCCAGGGCTTCCGACACCGATAGCTTGGCGCCGATAAACGCCTTGTGCGGCACGTGGATCAGGTCAGACACCTGGCGAATCAGTCGCTCTTCGTACTTGTCGAGGTCACCGTCGGAATAGGCTACCCGCCACATGCACTCGATGAGCTTCAGTTTTTCATCGGCGCTGTAGTGGTCATTGATCAGCCGCGTGAACTCGTACAGCGAAGTGGCCTTGTCAGCGCGCTGGCCGGCCAGGTGCAGTAGTTCGGTAATCTCCGTCTCACCCAGCTCCAGGGCATTGCCCAGAACCTCCTTCAGTAACTGCATTTCTTCCGCGTCGACCACGTAGTCAGCACGTGTCATCTCGATCAGCAGGGCTGCAGCCGCCAGGTCAAGCTGGTGGCGTTGTTCCGCCTCATCAACTGCGTCGGGCTTGGAAAACAGGGATATCAGTGATTGGATCATCGTCTCAGGTATCGAAATCTACGAGAAGCTGTTCCAGCTTCAATTGGTCGGCAACGAAATTGCGGATGCCCTCCGCCAGTTTCTCTGTTGCCATGGCGTCGGCATTCACCGCGTAGCGAAAATCGCTTTCTGGCAAGTCTACCCGATCTTCGCCGTCGCTGATGGCATCCGGGGACAGGCGCCGTGGCAGCTCACTTGAATCTGCCGCCAGTTCTTCCAGCAGCTGGGGGCTGATAGTCAGGCGATCACAGCCTGCCAGGGCTTCGATTTCTCCCGTGTTGCGGAAGCTCGCGCCCATAACCACGGTCTGGTAGCCGTGCTGCTTGTAGTAGTTGTAGATACGCGTCACCGACTGCACGCCGGGGTCATCGTCTGCAGTCTCGATGACCCGGTCCGTGTTGGCCTTGTACCAGTCTAGAATGCGGCCTACGAAGGGTGAGATGAGGTACACGCCGGCGTCGGCGCAGGCGGCGGCCTGCTCGAAGCTGAACAGCAGGGTGAGGTTGCAGTTGATGCCCTCGCGCTCCAGCTGTTCGGCAGCGCGAATGCCTTCCCAGGTGGAGGCGGTCTTGATGAGAATGCGCTCGGGGCCGATGCCGGCTGCTTCATAAAGGCCGATCAGTTTGCGGGCGCGCTCGATAGTGCCTTCGGTATTGAAAGACAGGCGTGCATCCACCTCGGTGGAAACGCGGCCGGGAATGGTAGCGAGGATCTCGCAGCCGATCGCGACGGCCAGCTTGTCACTGCAGTTGGCGAGCTGTTCGGCGTCGCTGCCGCCCCGGGCGCTGGCCCAGCCGCGCGCTTCGCGGATCAGGTCCTGGGTGTGGGGCAGGGCGGCCGCTTTCAGCAGCAGCGACGGGTTGGTGGTGGCGTCCTGCGGGTGGAAGCGCTTGATGGCCTCAAAATCGCCGGTATCGGCCACCACTGTGGTCATGGCCTTGAGTTGTTCGAGCTTGCTGGTCATACGGCAAGGGTCTCCGGGGGTTCATTAACCAGGGCAATGGCGTCTTCCAGCACGCCAATCCCCGCGTCGGGTTTGAATGCATGTTCGCTGAGGTGGCGGCGGAAGCGCCGTGCACCGGGCACTCCCTGGTACAGGCCCAGGATGTGGCGGGTCATATGGTGCAGCGATGTGCCGCTTGCCAGTTCATCCCTGACATAGGGCAGCAGCCCGGCCGCCACGTCGCGGCGACCCGGTGAGGGCTCAGCCGCATCGAACAGGGCCCGGTCGACCTGTGCCAGCATGAAGGGGTTGTGGTAGGCCTCCCGGCCGAGCATGACGCCATCGACCTCTGCCAGGTGCGTCCGGCATTCATCAAGGCTGGTGATGCCGCCGTTGATGATGATCTCGAGGTCGGGCCGTTCCTGCTTCAGTCGGTATACAAAGTCGTAGTGCAGCGGCGGGATTTCGCGGTTTTCCTTCGGGCTCAGGCCCTGCAGCCAGGCCTTGCGCGCGTGCACGATAAACGTCGTGCAGCCGGCATCGGCCTGGGCCTCAACAAAGCCCAGCATGCCGGCGTAGTCTTCCATATCGTCGATGCCAATGCGGTGCTTGACGGTGACCGGGATGTCGCAGGCGTCGCGCATGGCGGCGACGCAGTCGGCGACCAGGTCGGGTTGAGCCATCAGGCAGGCGCCGAACATGCCGGACTGAACCCGGTCCGAGGGGCAGCCGCAATTGAGGTTTACCTCGTCATAACCCTCGGCCTCGGCAAAGCGCGCGCATTCGGCAAGTTCGGCGGGGTTGCTGCCGCCGAGCTGCAGGGCCACCGGGTGTTCCGCCGGGTTGAAGCGCAGGAAGCGCTCCCGGTCCCCGTGCAGCAGAGCCCCGGTGGTAACCATTTCCGTGTACAGCACCGCGCGACGGGTCAGCAACCGCCAGAAGAAGCGACAGTGCCGATCCGACCAGTCCATCATCGGCGCAATGCAGAAACGGTGGTTCATGCTTTTGGGTGCTTTTTGTAGGCGTTAGCCGTGGGTAAGGAATTCCGAGGCGGCGATTATAGCCTGACACAGTCCCTAAAGTGAGGCCGTCCAGCGCGTGGAACCGGGCCAGTGCGTTCCGTATAATCGCCGCTTTTATGCCGAGCCCACCATGACCGTTCGCACTCGAATCGCGCCGTCGCCCACCGGCGATCCTCACGTTGGCACCGCCTATATAGCCCTGTTCAATCTCTGCTTCGCCCGTGCCCATGGCGGCAAGTTCCTGCTGCGCATCGAAGACACCGATCAGGCGCGTAGCACTCCGGAATCCGAGCAGGCGATTCTCGATGCCCTGCGTTGGCTGGGGCTGGACTGGGATGAGGGCCCGGATGTGGGTGGCGAATTCGGCCCCTACCGGCAGAGTGAGCGTATGCACCTGTACGCCGATTACGCCGAGCAGCTGGTGGCGGAGGGCAAGGCCTTTCGCTGCTATCGCTCACCGGAAGAACTCGAGAATCTGCGCGAGGCACGCCGCGAGGCCGGCACCGCCACTGCCCTGAAGCCTGTGGACCTGATCCTGCCGGAAGAGGAGCAGCGGCGTCGGGAAGCGGCGGGTGAGCCCTGGGTGATTCGCATGATGGTACCCGATGGGGCCGGCGTTTGTGCGGTCGACGACCTGCTGCGCGGAACTATTGAGCTGGACTGGAGCATGGTGGACGCGCAGATCCTGCTGAAGTCTGACGGCATGCCCACCTATCACCTCGCCAACGTGGTCGATGACCACCTGATGGGCATCACCCACGTCATTCGCGGCGAGGAGTGGATCAGTTCGGCCCCCAAGCACAAGCTGCTCTACGAGTACTTCGGCTGGGAGATGCCGGTGCTGTGTCACATGCCGCTGCTGCGTAACCCCGACAAGTCCAAGCTTTCCAAGCGCAAGAATCCCACCAGCATCCTCTACTACCAGCGCATGGGTTACCTGCCCGAGGCGCTGCTCAACTACCTGGGGCGTATGGGCTGGTCCATGCCCGACGAGCGCGAGAAGTTCACCCTTGCCGACATGCTGGACGAGTTCGACATCCAGCGCGTGTCGCTGGGCGGCCCGGTTTTCGATGTCGAGAAGCTGAGCTGGCTCAACGGCACCTGGATCCGCGAGGATCTCTCCGACGAGGCGCTGGCCAGCCGGCTAGAGGACTGGGCCCTGAATCGCAGGAACCTGATGGCGGTACTGCCCCATGCCAAACAGCGTATGGAGGTGTTCAGTGACCTGGCCCCGCTGGCGGGCTTCCTGGTGTCCGGCACCCTGCCATTGTCAGAGGACGACTTCGCTGGCCTCAAGCTCGAGGGCGAGGAACTGTTGCAGGCGCTGCAGTTTGCCCTCTGGCGGCTGGAAGCCCAGCGTCACTGGGAGCGGGACAATGTCTTTGCCGACATGAAGTCCGTGGCGGACGGCCTGGAGCTAAAGATGAAAGATTTCCTGGCACCGTTCTTTATCGCGGTCAGCGGCTCCACCGCCTCCTTCTCGGTATTCGATGCCATGGTATTGCTGGGGCCGGACATGACCCGGGCCCGAATCCGTCACGCCATTGAAGTCCTGGGCGGCGTGTCCAAGAAAGCCATGAAGCGCTTCGAAAAGGCCTACCGCGCGTTACCCGCGGTGGCGGATTAGCCGAGCGGGCAGTCCACACCGACTACGCTGACAGCCTGCCCTGGCTCGATTGGGCGCAGCCGATCATGCCGACGCTGGTGAGCGCCCGCTCGAGCTGGCCCCAGCGCTGCTCCAGGCTGCCGGTGTAGCCTACGGCCAGGCGCACCAGTCCCGGGTTGATGGCCGCCTGCCGCAGTGCATCCTCGGTCATTTCGCTGGAGGTGGACGATGCCGAGCAGGACATCAGGGTATCGAAATACCCAAGGCTTACCGCTACATAGCCAAACTTCTGTTCGTTCTGCAGGCAATCCATCAGGGCCATGGCGCGCTGCTCGCTTCCGGCGTCCAGGGTCATCAGGCCACCGTGTCCGAAATCCGCTTCACGCAGATGCTCCATCAGTGCGTGATCGGGATGCGACTCAAGACCTGGGTAGGACACAGGGATTCCGGCAGCCGCCGCGCGCTCTGCCAGAGCCAGGGTGCGCTCACCGTGGGCGGCCATCCGTAGGGGCAGGTGAGGAATGCGCAGGGAGATGTTGGCGGCCACGTGGGGGTCCATGGTGGGGCCAAGCACCATCAGCGGGCCCGTGTGCAGATCCATCAACTGGCCGATAAAGGCTTCGCTGGCACAGATCGCACCGCCAATCAGGTCAGAGGCGCCGCCGATGAATTTTGTCAGGCTGTGAATCACGATGTCTGCACCCATCCGTGCCGGGCTGAATACCAGTGGCGCAAAGGTGTTATCGACGACCAGCGGGATGCCGGCATGGCGAGCGATTGCGGCCAGCAGCGGAATGTCTGCCACCCGCAGGGTTGGGTTGGACAGGCTCTCCACATAGATCAATTTGGTTTTGTCGGTAATGGCGCTGCGCACGGCATCGGCGTCGCTGGTGTCGACAAAGCTGGTGGTCACGCCGGTCTTGGCGGGCATGAAATCGTTGAGCAGGGCCCAGGTCCCGCCGTAGATTGCGTTACCTGCGACGATGTGGTCGCCAGCATTGCACAGGGCCATGATCACTGCCGAGATAGCGCCCATGCCACTGGCCGTGCAGTAGGCACTCTCCGTCCCCTCCATGGCCGCCAGTTGTCGCCCGAGCTGGTACACGGTGGGATTGAAGTGGCGGCCATAGAGGTAACAGCCGCCGCTCTCCGGTCCCTTTCTGCCGGCGAAGATATCCGGCATGGTGGCCGGGTCAATTACGGTAAAGGTGGAGCTGGCTTCGACGGACATGTTCACGCCGCCGTGTTCGCCGAACTCGTGGCGCAGGGTTGCCAGGGCTTCAATGGGATTTTCGTGCTTCATGGGACGCTCCCCGGGCTGAGGCTGATAGCCTGCGGCCCGAATTAGATGGCCGATAATGGCTATATCTTGCACTTTATTCAGCTGGTAAGCTCAGCGCCGAATAAAATTTTATTCTGGTGCGTCTTATGGAATTGGACGAAATAGACTTCGGCATAGTGAAGGAGTTGCAGAACAATGCTCGGCTCAGCAACAAGGAGCTGGCGGCGCGGGTGGGGCTGGCGCCCTCAACCACCCTGGTGCGCACCCGGCAGTTGGAGCGGGAGGGCGTACTGCGAGGCTACCGTGCGGAGGTGAATCCTCGCGCCCTGGGTATCGGCCTGCAGGCGCTGATTTCGGTGCGACTTAAGCAGCACACTGCAGAGGAGGTGGGTGCGTTCAGGGATTACGTGCTTGCCATGCCGGAAGTCATGCGGCTTTACCACGTGGCGGGCGAGGACGATTTCCTGATCCATGTGGGCGTGCGCGACTCTGAAGAGCTGAGGGCGCTGGCCATGAGTTCACTGACTACCCGCCCGGAAGTAGCGCACATCGAGACCGGCCTGATCTTCGAATGCATCGAGGGTTTGTGGGGCGCGCACGCGAGTTGACAGGGTATCGGGCCATCACTAGAATGCGCAGCCTGCTCCGGCCCGGACCCAGTGGCCGCGACACCGAGATTACGGGGCTATAGCTCAGCTGGGAGAGCGCTTGCATGGCATGCAAGAGGTCGGCGGTTCGATCCCGCCTAGCTCCACCAAACACGAAAAGCCGAGGCATAACGCTTCGGTTTTTTTTTGGGGAGTGCGAACCGCGGGGTTCGATCCCGACTCTCATCTTGCTCCACCAAACAAATAAAAGCCGAGGCATAACGCTTCGGCTTTTTGTGTTTAGTTATCCTTCTTGTCCTTCATCAGGCCCTTGAGGCCTTCCAGCTTCTCGCGATTCTCGGCACCGATCTTGTCATCCAGCGCCTTGTTGATTTCTTCCTTGGCTGCGTCCTTGACCAGGTCTTCGAGGTAGTCGGCGACGGCTTTCTCGGCCTGCTTGATGACCGTGCTGACCATCCGGGTGGCGAGCTGTTCCGGCGTCAGGCCGGTCTGCTCATCGCCGATGTCGGCCAGGCGTATGGCTGGCATGTCCAGGGTCTTGCCGCCGAACTGGGCGGTCTCGATGGCGGCGCTGCTGTTGACGAAGGCAAACTGCTTGAGCGCCATATGCACGTCTGCGCCTTCGCCGGCGGGCTCGCTGGGCGCGGGCTCGGCACTGCCCGTCTTCATGCCCTCCAGCAGTTTTGACAGGTTGGTGGTCGGGCCCTTCTGCTCCGCGGTCAGGCGGGCGCCGTCGATCAGCACCTCTTCTATGACGATCACCGGGCCGGCCAGGGAGGTAGGCCTGACCTGTACCGCCACCTCGTCCATCTCAAAGGCATTGGCGGAGTCGAAGCCCGGCGGGTTGGCTATGCGCAGGCCCAGGATTTCACCTCGGCCCTGCTGCAGGTTGAAGTTCACCACGGATACCCGCACCGGCGTTCCCACCACCTCACTGCCAACGTCCTCGATTACCTGCTTGATGATGGCATCGAGGTTCTGCAGCACCATTAACATCGCGATGCTCACCACGGCCACCAGGGCGACGACCGCCCCGAGTACGATCTTTACTGCCTTGCTCATGCAACCTGCCTCCTGTTGGGTCCCTCACTATAGAACACCAGCTCAAGGCTGTAGAACAAGCTGACGGCACTGGGGCATAATAATCGCCCCTCGCACCAGACCCAGGGCAGCATGTACTACCGCTATTTCGGCTTGAAGGAAGAACCCTTCTCCATCGCCGTAAACCCCAGGTACCTGTTTATGAGCGCGCGCCACCGCGATGCGCTTGCGCACCTTTTGTATGGGGTGGGCGCCGGCGGGGGCTTTATCCTGCTCACCGGCGAGGTCGGCACGGGCAAGACGACAATCAATCGCTGCCTGCTGGAACAGCTCCCGGATAACACCGACATCGCCATCATCCTCAATCCCGCTCTGAATGCTGACGAGCTGTTGGCCACGGTCTGCGATGAGCTGGGAATCGAGTACGGGCGCGATGCCACACTCAAGGACCTGACCGACCGGCTGCACGGTTTCCTGCTGCAGAACTACCGGCAGGATCGCAACACGGTGCTGCTGATCGACGAGGCCCAGCACCTGCAGTTCGAGGTACTCGAGCAGATTCGCCTGCTGACCAACCTGGAAACCAATACCAGGAAGCTGCTGCAGATTATCCTGGTAGGCCAGCCCGAGCTGACGGCCATGTTGGCCAAGCCGGAGCTGCGCCAGCTCAGCCAGCGCATTACCGCCCGCTACAACCTGCAGCCGCTCAACCAGGGCGAGACCGATGCCTATATCCGCCACCGCCTGCAGGTGGCCGGGCTCCCCGCCAACCAGGAACTGTTCCCGTCACGGGTGGTCAGGGAAATCTTCCGGGCGACCCGCGGGATTCCCCGCCTTATCAATGTGGTCTGTGACCGGGTCCTGTTGGGCAGTTACGGCCAGAACGAGTCCCGCGTCAGCATGAAAATGCTGCGCCAGGCGCTGCGCGAGGTGATGGGCGATGAGCCGTTGCAGCGCAGCGGTAGCTGGCGCTGGGCATTGGCAGCGGTAATGCTGCTGGTAGCGGCGGTGCCCGCCTGGTATTTCTTCGGATCGGAACTGGCAGCTCGCATCGCACCGGTGACCAACGCAGCGCCGCTGGCCAGGGCGCCGGCGACTGTGCCGGCTGCGCCCCAGGTACTGCCAGCCATACCGGGGCTGGTAGAGACCCGCCAGGCGGCCCTGCAGGAACTGGCTTCTCACCAGGGGCTGGCGCCGACAACCGGCAGCATCTGTCCAGCGCTCGCGTCACAGGGCTGGCGCTGCGAGTCCCTGGATGCCGGTAGCTGGGAAGAGCTACTGGAGTTCGACCGTCCGGCGGTACTGACGCTGGTCTCCCCGGCGCGCTTCGTGTCCTATGCGGTGCTGGTTGCGGTGGAGGACGATCACGGTGTGCTCCGTTCCGGCCTGGGGGAACAGCGTGTGCCCCTGTCGGTGATCGGTCCCCAGTGGCGCGGTGACTTCGAACTGATCTGGCAGCCTCCCGGAGACTATGCCGGCCCGGTGAGCCTGGGGGACAGCGGCCCCGTGGTGGCGTGGTTGGCGCAGGCCTTTGCCAGCCTGGACGGCCAGTCCCAGCCGCTGGCCGGTGAAGAATTCAATGCCGCGCTGGAAGCCCGGGTGCGTCTGTTCCAGCGCCAGTTCAAGCTGCGCGATGACGGTGTGGTAGGCCTGAAGACGCTGCTCAAACTCAACGCGGTGCGCGGCGAGAGTCTTTCGCTGCAGCGCAGCAGCGGCCTGGCGCAGCTGAGAGAGAACTGATGTCACTGATCCTGGATGCCCTCAATCGCTCCGATTCGGATCGCAGTGGATCAGCCGATACCCCCGGCTTGCACTCCGTGCATGGCCCGCGCGGCGACGAGTCGTCGCCGGCCTGGCGCCGCTTCCTGTGGCCGGGCCTGACCCTGGTCTTCGCCG